>Ga0209626_1000043_pt1 | contig 36335 bp, 33 predicted proteins | sample JacPinW_OM1H0_M2_FD_187962 | JGI IMG/M metagenome (GOLD analysis project Ga0209626, IMG submission 187962) | Forest soil microbial communities from Algoma, Ontario, Canada - Jack Pine, Ontario site 1_JW_OM1H0_M2 (SPAdes) (version 2) | ecosystem: Environmental > Terrestrial > Soil > Boreal... | reverse complement strand
GGCGGCCGGCCGCCGTTCACGGATGCGCGCAGCGACTGGTCGCCCCGCGCCTTCTGTTCGTGCTCCCGCTGCCCGGCCGTGAACCCGACGTGGTGTTCGCGGTCCGCCGCGAGCTGTGCTGCATTGGGGCGCGCCGTGACGCCACCGCTGCCACCGTTGAAGCTGACCCGATTGACGGTGACGTTGTTGACCACCGTGCGGTTGTACACGTTGGTGATGTTGGTCGTGTTGACGTTGGTGACCGAGCGGTTGTAGTAGAACTGGTCGCCGCGCCAGCGGCCGCCCTCATAGCCCTCGCCGCCATAGCCGAAGCCGTAGTTGACGCCGCCGTAGAAGCCGACGTGCGGGCCCCAGTAGCCGCCGCGCCACATATAGACCCCGCTCTCCCAGCCCCAGTATCCGGGCGTCCACAACAGGCCCACGGCGGGCGCCAGCGCCCAGGTTCCGGGTACCCAGTAGTAGTCCTCGTCAGCCCACGCCCAGTAGCCGGGGATCCAGATGTAGCCGGACGCCGGGCACGGCGGCTGAACATAGACGGGGAGTTCAGGCGGCGCGATGTTGACCGACACGCCGACAAACACTCCTGCGTCCGACACCACCGGAAGCGCCGCGAGCGACAGGGCCGCAAGAAGAGCGCGGATCAGGTTGCGCATGCGATGGACTCCTTACTCGGAAACCTTGAACGACGAATACTGAACCGCGGCTGAACCTTCAACTGTCGCCCGCGCCCGACATCGGCACGCTGCGCCGCCTCACTCTAACCCAACGCGCGCTCGCTGGCGCCGTTGACCGTGCGCTCGCGGCATTCACTAGAACCAACTGTAGTTGAAGCTCACACTGACGCGTTCGGCGGCTTGCGTATTGGGGCTCACCTCGTGGCGCAACCAACTCTCGAACAGCACCACCTGACCGGCCCGCGCGCTCACGGTGACCCACGGCCGGTTGGCGCGCCGTGCGCCGCTCAGGCGCGGCGGGGAGGCCATGAAGCGCTCGAGCCGCGGATCCTCGAACTTCAGCCCCGGCGACCCGTCCGGCACCGCGACGTAGTAGGTGCCGCTGATCGTGGACAGGGGATGCAGGTGCAGGCCGTGCACGGCGCCGCGGCCCATGAGGTTTACCCAGCAGTCGGTCATGGTGAGCGCGCGCGCGGTGAGATCCAGCTGCAGCCGCCGCGCGAACCTCGCGACATGCCGATCGAGCTCGCGTGCCAGCGAGGCGAACGTCGGCGACAGCCGGTGCATGCGGTGTGCCGAGTTGTAAGAGCTGTAGCCGCCGGGGTAGTTGCGCGCCGACCAGCGCCGCCCGGCCGCATCGTCCGCCCGCAGCTGGCGGCATTCGCGCAGCAGCCGCGCGTTCAACCGCCGCCAGCCCCGCAGGGGCAGCCGCGCCTGGTACACCAGCGTCGGAAACAGGACCTGCGTGCTCATGCGATGCGCGCCAGTATGCGTCGGCTGCGCCAAAGTGGTCTATGATCGGTCGCATTCCTTCACTCCAACTGCGCGCAACGGGTGCCCTGCATGGCAGTTTCCACGCTCCCTTCGGTCACTCCCGCCGCCGCCGAGGTGTCGGCGCCGGCGGAGCTCGTGCAGCACTGGATCGGCGGCCGGCCGGCGAGCGGCGCCGGCGCGCGCCTGCCGGTGTTCAATCCCGCCACCGGCGCGGTGGCGCGCCAGGTGGTGATGGGGAGCGAGGAGGATGTGCGCGCCGCGGTCGCGAGCGCGCAGGCCGCGTGGCCCTCGTGGGCCGAGACACCGCCGGTGCGCCGCGCGCGGGTGCTGGCGCGCTTCCTGGCGTTGCTGACCGAGGAGCGCGACGCGTTGGCGGCGCTCATCACCAGCGAGCACGGCAAGGTGTTCAGCGACGCGCAGGGTGAGGTGACGCGCGGCATCGAAATCGTGGAGTTCGCGTGCGGGATCCCGCAACTGCTGAAGGGCGACTTCACCGATCAGGTGTCCACCGGCATCGACAACTGGACCCTGCGCCAGAGCCTGGGCGTGGTCGCCGGCATCACGCCGTTCAACTTCCCGTGCATGGTGCCGTGCTGGATGTTTCCGCTCGCCATCGCCTGCGGCAACAGTTTCGTGCTGAAGCCGAGCGAACGCGACCCGTCCGCAGCGCTGTTCATGGCGCGGCTGCTGGCGCAAGCCGGCCTGCCGGCCGGCGTGTTCAACGTCGTGCAGGGTGACAAGGTGGCCGTGGACGCGCTGCTGTCCCACCCGCAGGTGCGCGCGGTGAGCTTCGTCGGCTCCACCGCGGTCGCACATTACATCTACCGGCGCGGCGCCGAGGCGGGCAAGCGCGTGCAGGCGCTCGGCGGCGCCAAGAATCACATGGTCGTGATGCCCGACGCGGACCTCGAGCAGGCGGTCGATGCGCTGATCGGCGCCGCGTACGGCTCGGCCGGCGAGCGCTGCATGGCCATTTCGGTGGCGGTACTGGTGGGCGACAGCGCCGAGCGCGTCATGCCGAAGCTCGCCGAGCGCGCGCGTCAGCTGCGCATCGGCAACGGCATGCAGCCGGAGGTGGAGATGGGCCCGCTCATCAACCGCCAGGCGCTGGAGCGCATTCGCGGTTATATCGATGCGGGGGTCGCGAGCGGCGCGCAGCTGCTGGTCGACGGCCGCCGGCACACGGTTCCCGGTCACGAGCACGGCTTCTGGCTCGGCGCTTCCCTGTTCGACCACGTGACGGCGCAGATGCGCATCTACCAGGAAGAGATTTTCGGCCCGGTGCTCGCGTGCGTGCGCGTCCCCGACTTCGCCGCCGCCGTGGAGCTGGTGAACGCGCACCCGCTCGGCAACGGCGTGGCCTGCTACACGCGTGACGGCAACGTGGCGCGCGAGTTCGGCCGGCGCATCCAGGTGGGCATGGTGGGCATCAACATCCCGATTCCGGTGCCGATGGCGTGGCACGGATTCGGCGGCTGGAAGGGGAGCCTGTTTGGCGACACCCACGCCTACGGCGAGGAAGGCGTGCGCTTCTACACGCGGCAGAAATCCATCATGCAGCGCTGGCCGGAGAGCACGCCCAAGGGTGCGGAATTCGCCATGCCGACCGCCAAGTAGCGCGGCCGGGGTGAGGCGCCGGCTGCCTCCTCAGGACACCTTTTCGAACTGCTGCTCTTCGGTACTGCCGCTGAGTGCGGTGATCGAGGAGGTCCCGGCGCTCACGGCCTGGGCGACCGCATCGAAATAGCCGGCACCGACCTCGCGCTGGTGCTTGGTGGCGGTGTAGCCGGAGGCCTCGGCCGCGAACTCCGCCTGCTGCAGAGCCACGTACGCGGTCATCTGCTGCGCCTTGTAAGCGCGCGCCAGCTCGAACATCGAGAAGTTCAGCGCGTGGAATCCGGCGAGCGTGATGAACTGGAAGCGGTAGCCCATGGCGGCGAGCTCGCGCTGGAATCGGGCGATCTGCGCATCATCGAGCTTGCGCTTCCAGTTGAAGGACGGCGAGCAGTTGTACGCCAGCCACTTGCCCGGGAACTGCGCGTGGATGGCTGCGGCGAACTCCCGGGCCTCCTCCAGGTCGGGCTTCGCGGTCTCGCACCACAGGAGGTCCACAAACGGAGCATAGGCGCGAGCGCGCGCGATCGCCTGCTTGAGTCCCGCCTTGACGGAGAAGAATCCTTCCGGGGTGCGGCCCCTGGCGGTGTCGATGAACGGCCGGTCACGCTCGTCGACATCCGAGGTCAGGAGGTTGGCCGCCTCCGCATCGGTGCGTGCGATCAGCACCGTCGGCACGTTGCACACATCCGCCGCCAGGCGCGCGGCAACAAGCTTGTTGATCGCATCCTGGGTGGGCACGAGAACCTTGCCACCCATGTGACCGCATTTCTTGGCGGACGACAGCTGATCCTCGAAGTGAACCCCGGCAGCGCCCGCATCGATCATCTGCTTCATGAGCTCGAAGGCGTTGAGCACCCCGCCAAAGCCGGCTTCCGCATCGGCCACGATCGGCTTCAGCCAGTCGATGGAGTCGTCCCCTTCGGCATGGTGGATTTCATCCGCACGGCGCAGGGTGTTGTTGATGCGCCGCACGACCGCCGGCACCGAATCCGCCGGATACAGCGACTGATCGGGGTACATCTCGCCCGCGAGGTTGGCATCACCCGCCACCTGCCAGCCGGACAGGTAGATGGCATCGAGCCCCGCCTTCACCTGCTGCATCGCCTGATTTCCGGTGAGCGCGCCGAGTGCGTTCACGAACGGCCGCTCGCCGAGGTACTGCCACAGCTTCTCCGCGGTGAGCCGCGCGATCGAGTGCTCGACGGCAATGGTGCCGCGCAGGCGAACCACGTCCTCGGCGCCATAGGCGCGCCGCACGCCGCGCCAGCGCGGCGCCTCGCGCCACTCGCGCCGCAGCTCATCGGCCGTCGGCATGGGTTTGGCAGCGTTCATACGATCGGGTGCTCTTTCGCGTCCGGGTGGTCAGCTCAACAGCTCATAGGCGGGGAGCGTCAGGAATTCGTCAAAGGTCTCGCTCTTGGTCATCTGCTCGAACAGGCGTGCCGCGGTCGGAAACACGCCGTGGGTGAGGCGCGCCGCGCCGACCTCATCGTGGATGCGGTCGAGTTCCGCGCTCAGCAGCCGATCGAAGCGCTCCACCGTCACCGGCTGTCCGTCGCTGGTGCGCGCGCCGTGGCGCAGCCATTGCCACAGCTGCGCGCGGCAGATCTCCGCGGTCGCCGCATCCTCCATGAGGTGGTACAGGGGCACGCAGCCGTTGCCGCGCAACCAGGACTCGAGGTACTGCACGCCGACGCGGATGCAGCCGCGCAGGCCGGCTTCCGTGATCTCGCCCTCGGGCACCGTGAGCAGATCCCGCGGCGTCACGTTCACTTCCGCGCGCAGCACCTTGAGCTGGTTGGGCCCGGGCATCACCGCGTCAAACGCCTCGCGGGCAATGTCGGCAAGCCCCGGGTGCGCGATCCAGGTGCCGTCGTGCCCGGCGTGCGCCTCGCGCAGCTTGTCGGCCCGCACGCGCGCCATCGCGGCCTCATTCGCTTGGCGGTCGTCGCGGATCGGGATCTGCGCCGCCATGCCGCCCATGGCGTGCGCGCCGCGCCGGTGACAGGTCTTGATGAGCAGATCCACGTAGGACTTGAGGAAGTGGCGCTCCATGGTCACGCTGGCGCGATCCGGCAGCAGGAAATCGCGGCGGTTACGGAATTTCTTGATGAAGCTGAAGATGTAGTCCCAGCGGCCGCAGTTGAGCCCGGAGGAGTGCTCGCGCAGCTCGTAGAGAATCTCGTCCATTTCAAACGCCGCCAGCACGGTCTCGATGAGCACCGTCGCCTTGATCGTGCCGCGCGCCATACCGAGCGCCTCCTGCGCTGCCAGGAACACCTCGTTCCACAGCCGCGCCTCCAGATGGCTCTCGATCTTGGGCAGATAGAAGTACGGCCCGGTGCCGCGCCGCGCCAGCGCCTCGTGGTTGTTGGCGAGAAACAGTGCGAAGTCGCACAGCGCGCCGGACACGGTGTCGCCGTTGATGCGCAGGTGCTTCTCCGGCAGGTGCCAGCCGCGCGGCCGCACGATGAGAGTGGCGGTGTGCTCGGCGAGCCGGTAGACCTTGCCGGTGCCGGGGTCGTCGTAACTGATGGTGCGGCGGATGGCGTCGTTGAGATTCACCTGGCCGCGGATCAGGTTCTCCCAGGTCGGCGAGCAGGAGTCCTCGAAGTCCGCCATGAACGCGCGCACCGGCGCGTTGAGCGCGTTGATGACCATCTTGCGATCGACGGGGCCGGTGATCTCCACGCGCCGGTCGGTGAGGTCCGCGGGCACCGGCGAGACGCGCCAGTCGCCCGCGCGCACCGCGGCGGTGTCGGTGAGAAACTCCGGCAGCGCCCCGTCATCGAGCAGCGCCTGGCGCCGTGCGCGCGCGTTGAGCAACTCGAGGCGCCGCGGGTTGAAGCGCCGGTGCAGGCTCGCCAGCAGCTGCAGCGCGAGCGGCGTCAGCACTTCCTCTGAGCGCTCGATCTTCGGTCCCAGGACCTCGAGCTTAGGCCCCGTCTGCTCGCGCGAATACAGCCGCGCCTGGGTCTCGGCGTTCATCACGCGAGCATACCCGGATTGCGCGGGAATTTGACCGTGGAAACTTCACACTGTTAATTTCACATAGTCACTCACACTGTACGGACGGGTCAAAGCTGTGACGGAGCTGTTACGCAGGGGCCATTTTCTCGGCGCCAAACTGCGCTCGGTACGCAAGCGCAACGGACTGACACTGGAGGAACTGTCGGTGCGCTGCATCCAGCGCGATTCCGGCATCGCACCCTCGGTCTCCTACCTGAGCATGATCGAGAGCGGCAAGCGCACCCCGTCTGCGGGGCTGCTCGAGCTTCTGGCCGCGGTATTTCAGCGTGCGCCCGCGTGGTTTCTGGACGAGAGCGCGGATTTCGAGCTGCCCGCGCCCGCCCCCGGAGGCGCCGCCGCACGCATCCCGCTCGAGCCGGCGTTCCTGTTCTCCAAGAGCCTGCTGCAGGCGGCGATACCGGAGCTGCTCGCCCAGACCGGCACCAGCGGGCGGCAGTTCGCGCACCTTCTCATCCGCTCGCACCAGGAGATGTCGCGCAACGATTTCCCCGACCTGGAGCGCGCGGCCGACCACGTCGGCGAGCGGCGCTTCCCGCTGTCGGTCGAGGATCTGATGCGCTTGTGCCGGCGCCACGGGCTGGAGATCCGCTGGTTCGACCGCAAGCCGGTGCTGGCGCGCGACAAGGACCGCGAGGTGCGCAGCATGATGCGCTCGTTCTTCGAGGCGCCGCGCGTGGTGTACGCCAATCGCGCCCTGCAGGCGGACCCCGCCCGCCTCAAGTTCGATCTGGCGGCGCACATCGCCCACAAGGTGCTGCACGGCGGCGATGGGCTGAAGTCCGCGCACGCCACGGGCGGGGAGATGGGCGGCAGTCCCGAGGGCGGCTCGAGCGCGGCGGGCATGAATGCCCAGGACGTGCTGCACGCGTGGCGCGACTTCGAGTGCAGCTTCTTTGCCGGCGCGCTGCTCGCGCCCAGGGTCCCGTTCCGGCGCTTCCTCGCCCGCGAGCGCCACCGGGTGGAAGCGGGCGCGAAGCTCGAGCTCACCCCCGCGGTGGTGATGCGGCGGATGACCAAGGTGTCTGCCTATCCGTATTGGCATTTCTTCGACGCCTACCCGCCCGGGTATCTGCGCGCGGTGTATCGCGGCAACGGCATTCCCCTGCCGTGGGGAAACCTCGCGCAGGTGAGCGACCCGTGCCCCAACTGGGCGGTGTTTCGCATGATCGACGGCGAGCGGGGCGTCTCCGGATCGCAGATCTCGGTGCTGCGCGATGGCGAGCGCTCGCTCCTGTACTGCTGTCACTCGCTGCGGGTCCATGACATGGCCGGCAATCCGCACGTGCTGTCGGTCGGCGTGGACCTGGCGCCGGCGCTCGCCTCGAACGGCGTGCCGAGCGAGCCGGTGATCGATTCGATCCTGCGGGAGTGCCTGCAGCGGCGCGGCGAAGCGCGTGTTCCGAAGCCGGCAGCCCAGGTGCTCGACGCGGTCGCCAAGGTACTGAACATCGCCTGGATCGGGGACGCGCTCGGCAAGCCCGCGCGCATCATCTGTCCGCGCAGCGACCGCTGCCCGCGCCCCGAGCGCTGTGAGGGGGCGCGGCCCTCGCGGGCGCGCGAGATCGCAGACGTACGCGAGGAGATCCTCGGGCGCGATGCGGGAATCGCTTAAAATGCGGCCACCACACCGCTTGCTCGGGAGGACGCACCATGCACCGGGTTCAGGGCGCGCGCGTGAGCGCCGCGGCAGTGATTCTGCTCGCCACCGCCGCGGCCGCCGCCGACCTGCAGGCCGAACGCGTCAGCATCGAGGCGTGGCGCGCCGAGCGCGTCGGCCGACTGACCAGCGACACCGGCTGGCTGACGCTCGCCGCACTCCTGTGGCTCAAGGAAGGCGACAACAGTTTCGGCCGTGCCTCCTCCAACGCGCTGATCCTCGACCACGCCTCGCTCGCCGACACCGCCGGCTCATTCGTGCTGAGCGGCCACCAGGTGCGTTTCCTCGCCCGTGCCGGTGCCGGCGTGACCCACGACGGGCGCGCGGTCACCTCCCTCGATCTCGCCTCCGATGCCCAGGGTGAGCCCACGGTGCTCGCCAGCGGCTCGCTGCGCTTTTTCGTCATCGAGCGTGCCGGCAACCTGGGCGTGCGGGTGCGTGATCTCGACAATCCCCACCGCCGCAACTTCAGCGGACTCACCTACTTCCCGGTCAGCACCGAGTGGGTGTGCAACGCCCGCTTCGAGCCTTACCAGCCGGCGCACCACCTGAAGATCGTGAACATCCTGGGGATGGAAGAGGAGCTGCAGTCGCCGGGCGCGGTGGTCTTCAGGAAAAATGGCCGCGAGTGGCGGCTCGATACCGTGCTCGAAACGCCGGGCGACAGTGAGCTGTTCATCATGTTCGCGGACACCACCAGCGGGCATGAGACTTACGGCGCCGGACGGTTCCTGTACATCCCGCTGCCCGAGGGCCAGACGGCGCGGGTGGATTTCAACAAGGCCTTCAACCCGCCGTGCGCGCTGAATGACTTCGCGACCTGCCCGCTGCCGCCGTCACAGAACCGCCTGAAGCTCAGGGTCGATGCGGGCGAGAAGAAGTACGCCGGCGGCCCCGAGCATCGCTCCTAGATGGAAGTGGTGTCAGGCATTGGCGGCCTGTTCTTCCGCGCGCGTAACCCGGAGAGCCTCGCCGCGTGGTACCGCGAGCACCTCGGGATCGCGGTGGTGCCCGCGAACTACGACGAACCGGTCTGGCAACAGCAGGCCGGTCCCACCGCGTTCGCACCGTTCGAGGAGTCGACCAGCTACTTTGGCCCCGGCGAGAAGCAGTGGATGGTCAATTTCAGGGTGCGGAACCTCGAGGCCATGGTGGCGCAACTGCGCGCGGCGGGCATTGCCGTCGAGATCGACCCGCAGCACTACCCCAACGGGCGATTCGCCCGTCTGCATGACCCGGAAGGAAATCCTCTGGAGCTGTGGGAGCCTAGCCCGGCTGATGCCGGCGCTGCGCGCGAGTGAGCCTGATGCGCTCCACGACGCGCTGGCGCGCGGCGTGCGTCGGGGTGATGCCCGCCGGCGCCGCCAGCGCCTGGAAGCTCGCGCCCGCCGCGCCCGCCATCGCCTGGGCGGCCGCCGTCGCGGGAGGAAAGGCGATGAACGCATCGCTGCGGACCTGGGTACCGGCGTCGGTCTGCACGTAAAAAGGCAGAAAGCCGCTCGCGGTGCTCGCGAGCGATTCGTAGTCGCCGAGAAACAGCCCTTGTGAATTCGGCGCGAGATCCAGGTCGAAAGGTCCGGACAGGTGTGACTCCGTGAAAGTCACCCCGTCGCGCGAGGTGACCAGCCAGCAGTCCGCCAGAAGCGAGGCGGGCGAAGAGGTGTCGTTGCGCAGGTCGTAGTAGGTCACGCCGATGACGCCATCCGCGCGCACGTGAAGGGTCGGGGTGAATGCCTGCACGGTGTGGTCGGCGTTGACCTGCACCGGCACCGACCAGGTCAGCCCGCCGTCCGCGGAGTGCGCCATCGCGATGCCATCGTGCTGCCCGCCGGAAAAGCGCGAGTCCTGCCAGGCGACGTAGAGGATGCCCCCGGGGCCGACACTCACGGACACCAGATCCGAGCCGTCACGCACCACCTGTCGGGTGTTCGGATCGATGGTGCCGAGGGCCTGCAGATCGGAGACCGTGACTGGAGCGGACCAGGTGGTGCCGTGATCGGTGGACTGCATCGCCCGCAGCAGTGCCGAGGTCGCCCCGAGTTCGGTGAAAATGTTGACCACCACAGCGGTCGGCAGCACCACGATCTGGTTGCCGAGGGTCTGATTCTGCGCTCCCGGGTCGTAGATGCTGCGGGCGGCCTGCCAGGTAGCACCCCCGTCGGCGGTCACGGCAAAGTAGCTCGGCCCGGCCGTCTGCCCGCTGAGCCGGTCCCACACCGCATACACGTAATTCGCGTCGGTCGGGTCGGCAGTGATGGAACCCTTGTCATTGAAGACCGTCGCGCCGTCCTGGATGAGCGCGATCGGCGCACTCCAGCTGAGGCCGCCGTCCCGGGACTGCGCGACCAGCATGCCGCTTGAAGAACCGGGCAGCAGCGTGCCACCGCTGAAGGACAACGACAGGGCGTACACCACACCGGTGGGCGAGACCGTGAGCCACACGTCGGTGGCGCGCGCGTAGTTGCCGGCGTTGCCGGAGTTGCCGCCGGTGCAGAGCGAGAACGCCGCGTTCGACAGCGTCCAGGTCATACCGCCATCGAAGGACGCGGCGAGATTCAGGCCCTGCGCCCCGCCATCCGACCAGCGGTTCTGCTGCCAGGCGCTGATCAGGTTCAGGGGACTGGTCGGATTGACCGCCAGGTACGGCTCGGCCGCCGTGTTGGTGTACAGCGTGCCCGTCGCCGGCACGCCGTCGCAGCCGGCGGTGAATGTCGAGGCTTGCGAAACGCGCACCTGGGTGACGGAGGTGAACGGCGGTGGTCCGCCTGGCGGCGGCATCAGGCTGCTGCTACCACCGCCCCCGCACGCCGTGACGAGCAGGAGGAGGCTGCCGATGCCGCGCGCTGCACGCATGTCGGCCAGGCGCGCGAAGCTCAGGCGGCGATGAAAATCGTGGCGGGATGCTCCAGGCACTCCTTGAGCGCCTGGATCATGGCGGCCGCGTCGTAACCGTCCACGAAGCGGTGGTCGAAGGACGAGGAGAGATTCATGGTGCGCCGGATCGCGATGGCGCCGTCCACGACCACCGCTCGCTCGAGGGCGCGGTTCACGCCGATGATGGCCACTTCCGGGGCGTTGATGATCGGCGTGCTGGCGATGCCGCCCAGCTTGCCGAGACTGGTGATGGTGATGGTCGAGCCGGTCAGCTCTTCGCGCTTCGCCTTGTTGCTGCGCGCCGCCTCGCTCACCCGGCGCATCTCGGCCGCCAGATCCCACAGCGCGAGCGCCTGCGCGTCGTGCACCACCGGCACCTTGAGGCCATCGGGAGTCTGGGTGGCGACACCCAGGTGCACCGACCGGTGACGCACGATCACGCCCCGCTCGGCGTCGTAGTGCGCATTGCACTGTGGGAAATCCCGCAGCACGCGCACCAGCGCCAGCGCCAGGAACGGCAGATAGGTCAGCGCCGGCGCACCCGGGGCCAGAGCGCTGTTCAGGTGGCGGCGGAGCGACTCGAGCTCGGTGACGTCGAGTTCCTCCACGTAGGCGAAGTGCGGGATGTTGCGCTTTGCCTCGCTCATGCGCTGGGCAATGAGGCGGCGCAGACCGATCACCTTGATCTCTTCCGTGGCGCCGTTCGGCGCGAGGCGCGGCTCGGCCGCCCGGGCGGCGGGCACTGCCTTGGGCGCGGTACGCAGCGGCGTCGGCTGCGGCGCGCGGCGCGCCACGTAGGCTTCCAGGTCCTTCGGCACGATCCGCCCGTTGGGTCCGGAGCCGGCAATCTGCCGCAGGTCGATCCCGGCCTCGTGCGCGCGGCGGCGAATGGCCGGAGAGGTCGCGACGCGCTCGGTGCGGGCGGCAGCAGGAGCAGCACCGTTACCGCCCGCGGACGTCATCGCAGGTGTCGCGCTGCCCGAGGCGGCGAGCGGCGCGGACCTCGCCGCCGGCGCGGGCGGGGCCTGCGCCGCAGCGCGCGGCTCCGTTTCCAACACGATCAGCTCCGCACCCACCGGCACCTTGTCGCCGGGCGCCCCGGTCGTGGACAGCACGCGTCCACTCACCGGCGCCGGTACTTCCACGGCGGCCTTCTCGGTCATCACCTCGACCAGCACGTCATCCTCGGCGACGGTGTCACCGGGCTGCACGCGCCAGTTGACGATTTCCGCCTCGACCGTGCCCTCGCCCAGATCGGGCAGTTTGAAGACGTACCTGCTCACCCCGCCTCCATGACCCGCTTCAGCGCCGCGGCAATGCGGGCCGGTCCCGGAAAATACTCCCATTCGAACGCGTGCGGATAAGGCGTGTCCCAGCCGGTCACGCGCTGCACCGGCGCTTCGAGATTCCAGAAGCACTGTTCCTGCACCGTGGCCACGAGCTCCGCACCATAGCCGCTGAAGCGCGTCGCTTCGTGCACCACCACGCAGCGGCCGGTCTTGCAGACCGACGTGCACAGCGTGTCGACGTCCAGCGGCGCCATGGTGCGCACGTCGACGATCTCCGCGTCGACGCCCGCAACCCGCACCGCGGCCTCGGCGACGTGCACCATGGTGCCGTACGTCAGGATGGTGACGTCCTTGCCCTCGCGCACCAGCTCGGCGCGACCGATGGGCACGCGGTAGTGACCATCGGGAACCTCGCCGCGCGGGTGCGCGCTCCACGGCACCGCCGGCTTGTGGGGATCGCCGTCGAATGGCCCGTTGTAGATACGCTTGGGCTCGAAGAACACCACCGGATCGTCGTCCTCGATCGAGCTGATCAGCAGGCCCTTGGCGTCGTAGGGGTTGGAGGGCATCACGACCTTGATGCCGCACACGTGCGTGAAAACGCTCTCCGGGCTCTGTGAGTGGGTCTGCCCGCCGCGGATACCGCCGCCGCACGGGGTGCGGATGGTGACGGGTGCGGAGAACTCTCCCGCCGAGCGGTAGCGCAGCCGCGCGAGCTCGCTCACCACCTGATCGAAGCCCGGATAGATGTAATCGGCAAACTGGATTTCCGCGACCGGCTTCAGGCCGTTAACCCCCATGCCGATGGCCGCGGCGATGATGCCGCCTTCCGCGATCGGGGTGTCGAGTACGCGATGCTCGCCGTACTTCCTCTGCAGCCCTTCGGTGACCCGGAACACGCCGCCGAAATAACCGATGTCCTCGCCCAGAATGACCACGCGCGGATCGCGCTCCAGCATCACGTCCATCGCGGAGTTCAGCGCCTGGACCATGTTCATGCGCGCCATGATCAGCCCTTCTTCGCCACCGGCGGCGCGGCCTGCCCCCGCTCGGCCGCCGCGGCGCTGCGCAGCGCCCGCAACTCCTCGCGCTGGCGCACGAGATTCGGCGGCATCTCCTTGAACACGTCTTCGAACATCGTCAGCGGGTCGAGCGCCGGTCCGCCGGTGAGCGTTCCGTACGACTCCGCTTCCTTCCAGCACGCGGTGACGTGCGCCTCGAGCTCCTTCTCGAGCCGCCCATGGCGCTCCTCCGACCACTCCCCGAGCGCCATCAGGTGCTGCTTCAGACGCGTGACCGGATCCCCGAGCGGCCAGGCGCGCCACTCTTCCTTGGGGCGGTAGCGCGAGGGATCGTCGCTGGTGGAGTGCGCCGCCGCCCGGTACGTCACGTGCTCGATCAGGGTGGGTCCGCCGCTCTGGCGCGCGCGCTGCGCGGCCCACTGGGTCACCGCGTACACGGCCAGGAAGTCGTTGCCGTCGACGCGAATCCCCGGCATGCCGTAACCGGGACCGCGCTGCGCGAAGGTCTGGTGCTCACCGCCCGCGAAACCCTGGAAGGTGGAGATCGCCCACTGGTTGTTGACCAGGTTGAGAATCACCGGCGCCTGGTACACGGCGGCGAAAGTCATCGCGTAGTGGAAGTCGGCTTCGGCGCTCGAGCCCTCGCCGATCCAGCTCGCCGCGATCCGGTCTTCGCCCTTGATGGCTGCGGCCATCGCCCAGCCGACTGCCTGGGGAAACTGCGTAGCCAGGTTGCCGGAGATCGTGAAGATGTTGCCGCTGCCCCAGTGGTACATGATGGGCATCTGCCGGCCCTTGCACATGTCGTGAGTGTTCGACAGGCACTGACACATGAGCTCGACCAGGTTACGGCCGCGCACCACGTGCAGGCCCTGCTGGCGATACGAGGGAAACAACATGTCCCCCGGCTGCAGGGCCATGCCCTGCGCCACCGCGACCGCCTCCTCGCCGGTGGACTTGATATAAAAGGAGATGCGCCCCTGGCGCTGGATCTTCTGCATGCGGTCGTCAAACAGACGTGTGAGCAGCATGTGGCGCAACGCCACCTGCAGCTCCGGCGCCTCCAGGTGCGGATTCCAGGCCCCGACCGCCCGGTGGTCATCATCGAGTACGCGTACCATCTCGAGCGACAGGTTCTCGATGTCGCGCACGGCGGCGGTGACGTCCGGGCGGTTCACCGCGCCTGCCGGGGATATCTGCACGTAGCTGAAATCCGGTTCCTGCCCCGGCCGTGCCGGCGGGGCAGGAACATGCAAGCGCGAGCGTGGCGTCATAGCGGTAGGATTGTAGTCGCCTGACACGGGTAACACTACGCATGAAGCCCAGAGCACCTCGGACCGTGGCGCGCAGCGCCCCGCAGCCGGCGCGCGTGCGCGTCGGGCGGGAAGTTGCCGGCCGCAGCGGCAAAGGTGTATCGGTGATCAGCGGACTGCCCCTTGACGAAGCGCAACTCGCCGAGCTCGCGAGGCGGCTGAAGAAGCTGTGCGGCGCGGGCGGTGGCGTCCGGGAGGGCGCCATCGAGATCCAGGGCGAGCATCGTGACCGCCTGGTGGCGGAGCTGTGCAAGCTCGGCTACCCGGCGCGGCGCTCCGGCGGCTGAGAGAGCCTCACTTGCCGGAGCGTTGAGCTTAGGCCGCCCGGCGCGCGCAGTGGTATCCGCCCACAATTATTGCTATAGATAGCGTGGCAGTGAAAAGACCCGCGCGGGGAATAAAGTGCATATAAACCCTCATACACCGGCTCGGACACGGAACGGAAACGTGCTCCTGTTCGCGCGCAACTTCTTCCGGCATCCGCGCATGCTCGGCTCGATCGTGCCCAGCTCGCGTTTCCTCATCAAGCAGCTGCTGCAGCCGATCAACTGGGCGCGGGCACTGGTCATTGTCGAGTACGGTCCCGGAGTGGGTGGCATCACCGCGGAGGTGCTGCGGCACATGCGTCCCGACGCCACGCTCATCGCCATCGAGATGAACCCGGACTTCGTGAAGTACCTGCGCGGCGCATTCACCGACCAGCGGCTGCGGGTGGTGGAAGGCTCGGCGGTATCGGTCGACGAGATCCTGCGCCGCTTCGGCTACGCACGCGCCAACTACATCATTTCCGGCATTCCGTTCAGCACCATTCCGGCACCGCTGCGCGAGCGCATACTGCGCAAGACCTGCGATGTGCTCGAACCCGGCGGCGCATTTCTCGTCTACCAGTTCTCCACCCGCGTGCTGCAGGACCTGAAGCGCGTGTTCGGCTACGTGGGCCGCAGGTTCGAGCCGCTCAACGTGTTGCCGGCGCATCTGTTCATCTGTCAGCCCGCTGCCGCCTGAGCCGTTGACAATGCGGCGCCCCGGCGAGGATCCTCTTCACCATGGCTGGCACGCTGTGGATCGGAACGCGTAAGGGTCTGTTTGCGCTGCGCGCCGATGGCGCGCGCCGCAACTGGAAACTCGCGGGCCCGCAGTTTCTCGGCGAAATCATTCACCACGTCGTACAGGATCCGCGCGAGCCGCGGGTGCTGCTGCTGGCGAGCAAGACCGGGCATCTCGGGCCCACCGTGTTTCGCTCCACCGATCGCGGCCGCAGCTGGCGCGAGGCCGCCCGCCCGCCCGCCTTTCGCACCGGTCAGGACGGCGAGGAAGCCCGCGCCGTGCAGCGCGTATTCTGGCTCACGCCCGGCCACCGCACTGAACGGGCGAGCTGGTACGCCGGCAGTTCCCCGGCAGGATTGTTTCGCTCCAGCGACGGCGGCGAGCACTGGGAGCCGGTGGCCGGCTTCAACGACCATCCGATGCGACCGAAGTGGGCGGCGCACGGCACGCCGGACGGGGAGTTCCTGCACTCCATTCTCGTGGACCCGCGCGATCCGCGGCACCTGTACATCGCGATCTCGATCGGCGGGGTGTTCGAGTCCAGCGACGCCGGCGGCAACTGGACGCCGCTCAATGAGGGCTGTGCGGCGGATTTCCTGCCCGACCCGAGCGTGCCGTTCGGTCACGATCCACATTGCATGGTGCAGCACCCGGGGAGACCCGAGCGGCTCTACCAGCAGAATCACTGCGGCATCTACCGCCTGGATGGCCCGGGTCGGCGCTGGCGGCGCATCGGTGAGGCCATGCCGAAGAAGGTCGGCGACATCGGCTTTCCGATCGTGTTGCATCCGACCGATCCCGACACGGCCTGGGTCGTGCCGATGGACGGCCGCAGCGTGTGGCCGCGCACCTCGGTCGGCGGTAAGCCTGCGGTCTACGGCACCCGCGATGGCGGCGCAAGCTGGCGGCGCCTGGATCGCGGCCTGCCGCATTCGCAGGCCTGGTTCACGGTGTTGCGTCAGGCCATGTGCACCGACACTCGCGAACGCCCGGGCGTGTACTTCGGCACCACCGGCGGAGAAGTCTGGGCCAGCACCAACAGCGGTGACAGCTGGCGCTGCCTCGCGCGCCACCTGCCGGAGATCTACTCGGTGAGTCACGCGGCCTGACCCATGAGCTGTACGGTGCGTATCGCCAGCCCCCTGCGCTCCTACAGCGCCGGCGCCGCCACGCTCGCGGCCCGCGGCAGCACGCTCGCCGAGGTGCTCGCGAACCTCGAGCAGCGCTGCCCCGGCATCCGCTTTCGCATGATCGACGAGCACGACCGTATCCGCCCGCACATGCGGCTGTTCGTCAACACCAGCGAGGCGCGTGAACTGTCGGCGGCGGTGCGCCCCGGCGACACCGTGCACGTGATCTGCGCGCTCTCCGGAGGATGAGCCCGTGACCCTGTCCGCCAGCGAGCGCGACCGCTACCAGCGTCATCTGACGCTCAGCGAAATCGGCGTGGCCGGACAGGAGAAACTCAAGGCGGCGCGCGTACTGGTGGTCGGCGCCGGCGGGCTCGGCTCGCCGGCCGCGCTGTATCTGGCGGCCGCAGGTTGCGGCACTCTGGGACTTCTGGACTGCGACCGCGTGGAGCTCTCCAACCTGCAGCGCCAGGTGTTGTTCGACAGCAGCGCCATCGCGCGCTCCAAGGCCGAGGCCGGACGCGAGCGGCTCGCGAGCCTCAATCCCGAGATCCGCGTGGTGGCCCACGCGCTGGAACTCAAAGCCGCCAACGTGCGCGCGGTGTTCAGCGACTACCAGCTGGTGCTCGATGGCACCGATCGGCTGGCCACCCGCTATCTGGTGAACGACGCCTGCGTCATTCTCGGCCTGCCGCTGGTGTCGGCGGCGATCCACCGCTTCGAAGGCCAGCTCATGACCTACGTGCCCGGCCGGGGGCCGTGCTACCGGTGCATGTTCCCGCACTCGCCCGCGGGCGGGGTGCCCAGTTGCGCGCAAGCGGGGGTTCTCGGCGTGCTGCCGGGCGTGCTCGGCACTCTGCAGGCGACCGAAGCGATCAAGCTGATTACCGGCGTGGGCGAGCCGCTCACCGGACGGCTGCTGACCTACGACGCGCTCGAGATGCGTTTCCACGAATTCCGCGTCGCGCGCCGGCCCGACTGCGCGGTGTGCGGCACCGCGCCCACGATCACCGAGCCGCGCGACCCGGCCCCGCAGCCCCCCGACGCCGTAGCCGGCGCGGTGCGCCGGATCACGGCCGGCGCGCTGAACGAGCTGCTGCGCGAGGCACGCGCGCCGGCGCCGCGCCTGGTCGACGTGCGCGAGGTACATGAATTCAGCGCCGGACACCTCGAGGGCTCCGTCAACATCCCGTTGGGCGAGTTGCCACGGCGCCTGGCGGAGATTGCGCCGCACAGCGCCCCGGTGTTCATCTGCCGCAGCGGCGGCCGCAGCCTCGCAGCCTGCGAGCTGGCGCTGCGTGCCGGAGTCGCCGCGCCCGCGAACCTGGAGGGGGGCCTGCTCGCCTGGGCCCGCGAGATCGATCCGGCGCTGCCGGTCGCGTGAGCGGCGACCTCAGGCGTCGCGGTGACAGCGCGACTTCGCGAACCACGACGGGGGCTGGGGCTCAGGCGCCAGCTGGGCGCGGCTCTTGATGAGCTCGAACGCCGCGCGCGGCTCATCCACGAACTCGAACAGCCGCAGATCCTCGGCCGCGAGGGTGCCGTGGCGCACCAGAGCCTCGAAGTTGACCACTTCTTTCCAGAACGCCGAACCGTAGAGGAACACGGGAATCGAACGCTCGAGCTTGCGGGTCTGCGCCAGCGTCAGGATCTCGAACAGCTCGTCGAACGTGCCGAAGCCGCCGGGAAAAGCCACCAGGGCGCGCGCCAGGTGCGCGAACCACAGCTTGCGCATGAAGAAGTAGTGGAACTCGAACCCCAGCTCCGGAGTGATATAGGGATTGGGACGCTGCTCGTGCGGCAGACCGATGTTGAGACCGATGCCGCGGCCGCCGGCGAGCGCGGCTCCCCGATTGGCGGCTTCCATGATTCCCGGGCCCCCGCCGGTGCACACGATGAGGCGCTCCCCCGCGAGCGAGCGGCTCCATTCGGTCACGAGCCGCGCCAGCTCCATGGCTTCCCCGACATAGCGCCCCAGCGGGCCGCCGGCGCGCACGCGCGCCGAGCCGAAGAACACCACGGTCGCGGTGACCCCGGCGGCATTAAAAGCGCGCAACGGCGCCAGGTACTCGGACAGGATCCGCACCGGGCGACCTTCGTCCGAGTCGAGGAAGGCGGGATCGTGGTAAGCCAGCGGGGGTGTTGGCATCATGCAAGTCTACCCCACTGACGCGGCGACATTTCGCAAGGCGCGCCATGCGTTTGATGAGTGCCAGCCCGATGGCCGCGCTGCTCGCCGCGGCATCTGTCGCCGTGCGCGCCGCGGCCTGCGCTGCCGCGCCGGCCGCCGCAGCCGAGAGTCTGCCGCGCCTCGACGCGCAGACCTCGCTCCTGGTGGTCGCGCCGCATCCGGACGATGAGACGCTGTGTTGTGCCGGCGTCATCCAGCGCGTCGTGCGCGCCGGCGGGCGCGCGAGCGTGGTGTGGATCACGAGCGGGGACGCCTCCGAGCTCGACCTGCTGCTGATCGAGAAGAGCCTGTTCGTGAAGCCGCAGAAGGCGCGCGACCTGGCCGTCAGACGCATGCGCGAAGCGCGCACCGCGACCGCACGACTGGGCGTGTCGGCCGCCGGGCAGCTGTTCCTCGGCTACCCGGACCGCGGCGTGCTCAGGCTCCTGACGGATCACCGCGCGACGCCTTACACCTCCGGCTTCACGGGCGCAGCGGCCGTCCCCTACCCCGAGGCGCTGTTTCCGGGCCATCCTTACACGGGTGAGAGTCTCGAGGCCGACTTCGCCGCGGTGCTCGAGCGCGTACATCCGACGCTGATTCTCGCCCCGAGCCCCGACGACAGCCATCCGGACCATCGCGCTGCGGGCCTGCTCACCCTCGCCGTCAGCGCACGCCGCGGTGTGTTGCCCGGCGTGCGCTACTGGATCGTGCATGGCGGGGAAGGCTGGCCCAGCCCGCGGGGGCTCCTGCCGGGCGTGCCGCTCACCCCGGCACCGCGCAGCCGCGGGCCGCTGGCGGTTTTCGCACTCGAACCCGCCGAGGAGGACCGCATGCTGGAGGCGCTGCGCGCCTACGACACGCAGCTGCGCACGCAGGCGCCGTTTCTGCTCGCGTTCGTGCGCACTACCGAGCTGTTTGGGTCGCGCCCGGGAACGGAGCTCGCGCCACCGTAGCCAGCGCCACGCGCGCCGTCAGCGCCAGCGATCGAGTTGGCGGTCGAGCAGGCCGGCGATGCCCTCGCGCAGGCGATCGAGCCAGGCGCGCTGACGCCAATAGCGGCGGTTGAGCGCGCGCGATGCGGCGAAATCCCCTTCAAACAGCACCGCCGCCGCATCCGCAACCCGCGCGTCGGCGATCTCCTGGTTGGCCTCCAGGTTCCAGCGGAAGCTCCAGCGATCGAGGTTACTCGAGCCGATCGATACCCAGTCGTCGCACAGGATCATCTTCGCGTGCAGCATGCGCGGCTGGTACTCGAATATCTTCACGCCGTTGCGCAGCATCTTGCCGTAGAACCTGCGTGCCGCCTGGCGCACCCACGGATGGTCGGTGCGCGCGCCCGGCACCAGCAGTCGCACGTCCACGCCGCGGCGCGCCGCCCGGCGCAGCGCCTTGCGGAAGCGCCGCGAGGGCACGAAATACGCGCTCATGATCCAGGCGCGCGTCGCGGCGCAGTCGATGCGGCTGCGCACGCCATTGGCGAGCACCGAGCGCTGCCGGGCCTCGCTCAACGCCAGGCGGCCCGCGGCGCCGCCGGCGCGCGGCTCACACACCGGCGGGTCCGGGAGCGCCAGCTCCGCTCCGCAGCGACGCCAGGTGCGCGCGAACGCGCGCTGCCAGTCGCTGATCACCGGACCTTCGATCTCGACCATGAGCTCGCGCCACGCTCCGCGGGGGCCGGGTGCGAAGTCGTCGGTGAGTCCGGCGCCGCCCACGAACGCCACGCGGCCGTCGGTGAGCAGGAGCTTGCGATGGTCGCGCAACAGGTTGGACAGCCTGTTCTTGAGGCGCAGCGGGTTGAAGAAGCGCAGCTCCACGCCCGCCTCCAGCAGCCGCCGGCGATCGGCCCGCGTGAGTCCCAGGGCGCCGAACGCATCGAACACCAGGCACACGCGCGCGCCGCGTCGCACCGCCTGCGCGAACGCTTCGATGAAACGCGTGGCGATGGCGCCGGAGCGGACCAGGTACATCTCCAGCAACACGTAGCGGCTCGCGGCATCGATCGCCTGCAGCATGCGCGCGAAGAACTCACCCCCATCGTCGAGCAGCCGGAACCGGTTCCCCGGTCGCCACGGCCAACCCGTGGTTGTAAATTGATCGGGATCCCGGCCAGGCGTCATGAGTGAACAATGACCGACCCGCGCACCAGATGCCAGATCCTGCTGCTGTTGGCGTTGCTCGTCCCGCTGTGCGCCGCCGCCGATGTCACCGATTCCGTCAACAGCGTGCGCCGGCACGGCTGCGGCGCACGCCCCGGCGCCGTGCGGCCGCTGCGCGAAAACGCGCAGCTCGACCAGGTGGCCTGGCAACTGGCGCAGGGAGCGGAGCTGCGCGTGGCGCAGCGGCTCGCCGGCTACCACGCCGTGAGCTCATTCTCGGTGCGCATTTCAGCGGTGCCGGCGAGCGGCGATGTGGGGCGCATCATCGGGCAGCAGTTCTGCCGGGAGGCCACCAATCCGGCATTCCGCGAGATCGGCAGCTGGCGGCGCGGCGCCGACGTGTGGCTCACCTTCGCCGAGCCCCTGACCCCGCCGGGCTCGCACGACCGCGCCGCGAACAGCCGCCGGGTGCTCGAACTGATCAACCAGGCGCGCGCGGCTGCGCGCCGCTGCGGCTCCACGCCTTTTGCGGCGGCGCCCCCGCTGCGGCTGGACGCCACCCTCGAGCACGCGGCGCAGCAGTACGCCCGCGACATGGCGAGCTTCGGCTACATGGATCACACCGGCCGCGACGGCAGCTCCCCCGCGCAGCGCATCACGCGCAGCGGCTACCGCTGGCGCGAGGTCGGCGAGAACCTCGCGAGCGGCATCATGACGCCGGAGGACGTGGTCGCGGGCTGGCTGCACAGCCCCGAGCACTGCGCGAATCTCATGGACCCGGCCTTCAGGCACATGGGCGTCGCGTATGCGGTCAACCCGCGCCAGGAGGCGGGCGTGTACTGGGCACTGGAGTTCGGCACGCCGCGCTAAGGGCGCAGGCGGTAGGCGGCGTCGCTGTCGTGCTCCAGGGTGACCACGGTGCCGGCCACCAGATACAGGACTGCGAACCAGGCGAGACTGCGGGTGAGAAAGATGTTGAGCGTATGGTAGATGACCGGCGCGTGACTGTACGCCTGTGTGGCCTGCACGCCGCCGATCAGGATCGCGGCGGTCGCCACCAGCATCAACACCGGCCCGACCGAGGAGCGTGGCGCGTCCGGCCCGGCGGGTACGGCCGGCGGCGTGGGCCGGCGCCAGTACCACACCGCCATGGCGGCAAGTCCGAGCACCGAGCTCAGGTACTGCAGAACGTGGCAAACCGTGAGGCTGTACTCGCCAAAAGTCACCGGTGCGCTGAGCAGCGCGACCCGGCGCACGATCCAGCCATCGTTATGGGTGAACGAGTCCCACAGCAGATGGGTCCACACGCCGAGGACGATCGACAGTGGCGCCAGGGCCCATTCGAGCGGCCGCTGGCTGAAGGGCGCGAGCGCGGTGAGGCACAGCCAGCGGGCGCGCGCAGACAGCAGCGCGGTGAGCGGCCGGCGCAGCAGAAATACGCAGGCCAGCGCGACATAGCCGAGCACCACGCAGGTCGTGAACGAGCCGGCGACACTGTGCGTCTCGGGCCCGATGAGGCCGAAACGCGCCGGCACGTAATACGGCAGATCCGGAGTCATGGCGCCGATGATCAGCGGCACGGTGCGCAGGTACCTGAGACCGCGCAGCGGCAGGATGGCGGCGGGGTGTGCGAGCGTGAAGGGCATGCGCGCGCCCTCAGCCCGGCTGCTGCGCGCGCGCGGCCACGCGGATGCGGAAGTCGGTGCCGATCCAGGTCGCTCCCGAGCGGAATGTCAGATCGATGTAACGGCCGGCACGCAGCCGCGAGGTATCGATCTGCAGCACGTGCAGACCGAGCGAGTTCGCAGCGGTGTCCTGCTCGCGCACTTCCTGCCAGCCGTCGAGCCCCCAGCGCACCGCGCCCGGCTCACGCAGAGCGACCGTGAGCGCACAGCCTTCGGGCAGCTGCGACGCCGGAGCCTGCTCTGACCAGATGACACGGGTCAGCGTCGGGCGCTCGCCGTGGTAACGCTCCCAGACGGAGTCGGGACGGTCGAACGCTCGCCCGAGCGCCCTTGAGGCGACCAGCTTCAGATACTCGGCGTGCGCCCACACGAGCGGCATGGCCGCCCCGGTCGGCCGGCCGGGATTGAGCCCGCGCGCGCCGATCGGCGCCGCGTCCCACACCTGTTCGGGCAGCATGCCTCCCGCCGAGGTCATGCGGGTCATCGCGAGCAGGAACGGCAGTGGGTCGCGTCCGCAGCTGAGCTCGTAATGACCCCGCTCGCCGGTGAGCAGCGGCCAGGCGCGCCCCCGGCCGGTGCCATCGTAGGGGCTGCCGTCGTCGTGCTCGCCGTAGCCGTCCTCGTTGTAGCGATGCCAGCACGGACCCGACGGCGTTTCGACCTTCAACAGCGCGTCCGCCACTTTCACGCTCGCGACGATCAGCGGATCTTCGGCGCGGCGCAAGCCAAAGCGCACCAGCTGCAGGAAGTCGACGCTGACCTGCGCGCTCGCCGGCAGGCCCGGATCGATCTGCCGGTTCTTGATCGGCAGCACGCCGTCGGGGGGGCGGCGGTCCTCGCCCATGGCCTGTGCCGGGGCGACGCGCACGTAATAGCCGCGCACCCCGTGGAGGCGCGCGAGCGGCGTGTCGCACACGGTGGTCCAGTCCTCGAGCCGCGCATTCCAGTAGTCGGCAAACGCGAGCGCCAGCGCCCGGGCATCGGCCGCCAGATAGCGCGCCCCCGCCACCAGGGCCGAAATGCACACCGCCAGGGTGAAGGTGTTCAGACCCGAGTCTTCCTCCCAGCGATCCTGGTCGCTGAGCGGGCCGTGACGCACCAGGAACGACAGCGCGCGGCGAATCATGTCGGCGACTTCGGCGCCCTCGAGCGCGCCGCGCTCATCGAGCGCGACCGCGAGCAGCACCGGAAACGCACTCTCATCGAGCTGCACACCGGGCCAGTAGCCCTGGCCCCCCAGCCACTGGTTCTGGTTCCAGTGTCCGTCCGCATTCTGCGTGGCCAGCAGATACCGCAGGGTGTTGCGCGCCTCGCGCACCGCGCCGACCGCGAGCAGCGCACCGGCGCTTTCGACCAGATCGCGCGGCCACACCAGGTGATAACCCTCGCGCTCCTCGCGCGTGTTGCCCCACGGCACGCTGAGCGAAGCCACCATGGCACCCGGATAGGTCTTGTCCTGGTGGGTGCGCAACACCATGGTGGAAATGCCGAACTGCTCGGCGCACGCCTGAGGCAGGCCGGCGGACAGGGAGTGCTGCGGCGTACAGTTCCCATGCCAGCTCGACCAGGTGCTCCGCTGCCGCTCCCAGGGAATCGCGAAAGGCTCCGACAGCGCGGTGAGCGCGAGTGTCGCGGCGGCATCGGGGCTGCTGCCAAAGCCAAGCGCCAGCACCGCCTGCCGTGGCAGCTCACCCAGCAGCGCGACGTTGCCGGGACCGGCTGCGTCGTATTCCCAGGTGAGTGCGCCGTGGCGGGCAAAGTCCTGCCAGCCGTCGCTCTGGCCGACATTTCCGGCGCTGGCGCGGCCCCAGGCGTCCTGCTGTTGCCGGTTGACCGCGCCGAGCGCCAGCCCGAAGGGACCCTGCTCCGCCCACAGCACCTTGCGGCCGCGGTGTTGCACGACTGCCGCGCGATTGTTGGCGCCCGTGCCGCCCAGGTGTGGCGCGAGCAGCGCGTAGGGGCGCAATGAGGCATCGCCGTCGAGGGCGACATCGATGAGCAATACATCGCGGTGCTCGCACGGCGTCACACGCAGCGTGAGCTCGAAGCGCTGGTGGTGGTGCACGATGTGCACCGCGGGCGTGCCGGGCGCGGCGAGCTGCAGGTCGTGCTTCCACAGGCGCTTCACCTCGACCCAGAAGCCCGCACCATCGGCGACGATGAAACCGAGGTCGCGGATCTGCGGGATGTCAACGCGCGGGTAATAGACCTCGTTGATGATGCCGCCGCCGATGGTGAACCACAGGCGCGCGTGACCGAGCGAGCAGCCGACCATTTCCTTGGCGCTGCTGCACCAGGTCGGGGGCAGTCCGGGAGCTCCCGGCGCCGCGGTCATCGCCCGACCGCTGCGCCGCCGCCGCGCAGGCGCAGCGGCCCCTTGCCCTGCCGCCAGAGGCGCAGGCCGCCGATGAACGCATTGCGGTTGTTACCGAGCCGTACGCCCCGCGGCAGGCTCTTCAGGCGCACGGCGTTGCCGCCACCGAGCACGACGTAGTCCGCCTCGAACGCGAACTTCAGCTGTTTGATCACATCGCTGACCTTCCTGCGCCACTTGCGGCTGCCGAGTCGTTCGCGGCCGCGCTCACCGACGTAATCCTCGAATGTGCGGCCGCGCTTGTAGGGCATATGCCCGACTTCGGTGGCCTCGACCACGCCATCAACGATGATGGTCACGCCCAGTCCCGTGCCCAGCCCGAGAAACAACATGCGCCCGCCCCGGTAGCTGCCGATTGCCTGCATGGCTGCATCGTTGATCACCCTGACCGGCTTGCCGAAAGCCTGCTCGAAATCAAATCGGACCCAGCCCTTGCCGAGGTTGTGGGGCTCCGCGGCGATCCTGCCGTGGAACACCAGTCCCGGGTATCCGATCGACACGACGTCGAAGCTGAGGTTGCGGGTGAGTTTGAGAATCTGGCGCATCATGCCGAGCGGCGACAGCTTCGGTCCGGAGACGAACTTGTGGATCGGGCCGCGTGCATCGATCCGCAACTTCACGTGCATGCCGCCGACATCGACGACCAGGATGTGGCGCGCACTCACCTTGCCCGGGATTTTTTTGCTGGCGCGCATCGGGCTTGATTATGCGCGGCCGGCAGCGCGGCGCGCTATGCTTCGGTTTGCGCTGTGGCGGGAGCAACGAAAGGCTGGCGCGCAATGATTCACTCAGGTGCTCTGCTGGCTGCCGTGACTGTAGTCACCGGGTGCGCGGCGTGCTGCGTGGCGCGCGCCGCCGACACCTCGATCTCGAAGGTCATGGGCTCCATCGACATTGCCGCGGATCAGCACAGCGGCGATGTCTCGACGGTAAACGGATCCATTCATATTGGCGAGAATGCCGTGGTCGGCCAGGCTGACACCGTCAACGGCAGCATCTCGGTCGGGCGACACGCCACGGCGGCCAAACTCGTGACCGTCAACGGCTCCATTCACCTGAACGAGGCGGTGCACGTAACCGGCACCGTCCAGACGGTCAACGGCAGCCTGACGGTCGCCAACGGCGCAGACGTCGCCGGCAGGCTGTCCAATGTCAACGGCGCCATACGCGTCGCGGCCGCTCACGTCGGGGGTCTCATCGACACCGCGACGGGTGACATCGAACTGGGTCCCAACGCGCACGTCGATGGAGGAATTCACGTAGACAAGGAGGACAGCAGCTGGTTTCGTATCTGGTTCTGGTGGGACGACACCCCGCGCGTCGTGGTTGGACCGGGCTCGGTCGTCGGCGGCACCCTCAGCTTCGAGCGCAGTGTGAAACTCTACGTCAGCGACCGGGCGACCATCGGGCCCGTAGAGGGCGCCACCGCCGTCAGATTCTCCGGAGACCGCCCACCTAAGTGAGCGCCGCTGAAAAAGCTGAACGGCAGACTGTTAGGTCTGCCGCTCAGCTCGGTCGCGTTGCCGTCAGGGTCAGCGGGGAGTCGAGGCGCTCGCCGACGCGTCCGCAGAGGCGGAAGCGGAGACGTTGCCGCTCGGTGCCGCATCGGGGCGGTGACGCGAGTCGCTATCGCCACTCGCCGCCGGCTTGGCCGGCTTGCCGGGGTTACGGGTCTGCGGGGCGGCCGTGTGGCTGGCTCCGCTCGCAGCCGCAGCGCCGGTCAGCATTCCACCCGCACTCGCGTTGCGGGTCTGCGCCTCACCCTGGCCTGTGGCGCTCGCCGCGGTGCTCGTCGTCGCCTTGGGCAAGGACGCGAGCCTTTCGCTCGCCGTGTCCGCGGCAACATGCCCGCCATTGCGCGCCGACGCTTCGGCCTGGCTCGCCGAGGTTTCGGCCTTGCCCGCGGCGCGCGCGCTGGCGCGAGCGCCGTCCTGTGCGTGGGCGCCGACCGTGCGATCAGCGCGGCCCAGACCGTCAAGCTCGCCGCGGCCGCCGCCGTGGATGGACCCGCCGAAGCTGCCATTCATGGGGCCGCGCATGCCGCCCGCGCCACCGCCCAACGTGCCACCGAGCGTCCCGCCAAGCCCGCCCTGCGCGCCACCGCCCAGGATCTGCGCGTGGACAGGAACCGCCACAGCCAACACGGCTGCGATCGCGGCACTGGTGAAAAGATGCCTGGTCCTCATGGTCGTCTCCTTCAGGAGGCCGCGGCCGATCCGCGACCCTTCGCTGAGTACTACGACCCGCCCCCGGGAAATCTTCCGCGGTACGGGGAATTTCCCTCGGTTTGACTTAATGTGCCGTAAGCCGCGCGAGCGCCGGCTGCCGGCGCAGATCCGCACCCACCAGTCCGTACCCGTACACAGGATCGAGGCCCGGCGCCCCGAGATCGAGCGCCCGCCCGGCGAGCGTAGCCACCGCCTGTTGCGCCGCGCCCGGGTCGGGCGTGTGCAGCTCGAGCGCCAGAAGCCCCGCGACGATGGGCGAGGCGAACGAAGTGCCGCGCACCAGCGCATACCCCTGGTGCAGCTGCGCCGCGGCCATGTCCGCTCCGGGGGCGGCGAATTTCACCTGCGCGCCGCGCTGCGCCTCGACCAACACCTGTTGGCGCGCGTCCACCGCCGTCACTGCAACGACTCCCGGCCAGGCGGCCGGATACAGCGGCGGCGCCGCCGGACCATCGTTGCCCACCGCGGCCACCACCAGGTGGCCGCGCGCCAGCACGTTCTGCACGATGCCGGCGAGCGTTCTGTTCGGCGGTCCCACCAGGCTCACGTTGATGACCGGAACCTGCTGGTGAAGCAGCCATGCAAACGCCTCCGCCACCGAATCCACGGCTCCCCCGGTGGCAAGGCCGCAGAACACGTCCACGGCATAAAGAGCGGACCCGGGCGCCGCGCCGTGAAAAGCGCTGGCGCGGCCGACCATGAGGGAGGCCACCGCGGTCCCATGCTCGGCCGGCACCGGGCCGGTGCAGCCGTGCTGTTGAATCCTGACGCCGCTGAACACCTCATGACTCACGTCCACGCCACTGTCGATGAGGCCGAGGCGGACCGCGCCGACGCCGGACGCCTCGGCCGCGTGCGGCGCGCCGCCCGGCGCGGGCTGCGCGGCGTTGATGTCGGCGGCCCTCAGCGCACCGCTGTCGGTATAGACGTGATTGAAGTCATAGACGCCCGCAGGATCGAGCCCCTGCAAGCGCACCAGGGCGCGTGCGGTACTTCCCGAGGCGTGCAACACCACGATGTGCGTGCCGAGCTCGGCGAACGAGTACTCGCGCACCACGGAAAATCCCGCGCCGCCGGCCGCCTGCAACGCGGCCGCGCTCGGGGACAGCGCCAGCACCTCCCCGCGCACCATGGGCGCGCCGTGGGGGTCGGCCTCGAGCACGTCGCGGTGCCGGCGCAGGCTGTCGCGAATCCGCACGGCGCGCAGTTCCCGCAGGCGGCGCGGATCGACCTCGCCCGCGAGCGCGGCGGCGGACTTGTTGGTATCCAGCGGCACGCCTGCCGCGGGAAGATTCGGCAGGACGCCAGGCACCTGGGGCAGACGCACGGCGGGCAGACCCAGCTGCGCGCCGGCCGTCGACGCGATCAACAGCAGCCATGTCAGTGCTCCTGAGCGCATGCGGGCACCATAGTTGAACGTGGCCACGCAGGGAAGAAATGGAAGAAAATGGCACTCATGAACGTAATGCCGGTATAGACGTGGGCGCGTCGAGCCAGGAGCTGCGCGAGGGGCTGGTCACGCTGCTGCCGCGGTTGCGGCGCTTTGCGCGCGCGCTCACCCGGGATGTGCACGACGCCGACGACCTGGTGCAGATCGCGCTCGAGCGGGCGCTGACGCGCGCCGGGCAACTGCGGCCGGACGCGCCCCTGTCGAGCTGGATGTTCGGCATCGTGCGCAACGCGTGGCTCGACGAGCTGCGCGCGCGCGGCCGGCGCACGCGGCTGTTCGCGCCGGCGGAGTCCGGCGAGCAGGTCGGCGATGCGTCCCACGGCGCGCCTGCGGACCTGCTCGCGGTGCAGGAGGCGCTCTCGCGCCTGCCCGAGGAGCAGCGAGCGGCGGTCGCGCTGGTGCTGATCGAAGGTCTGTCCTACAAGGAGGCGGCGCACATCATGGAGGTCCCGATCGGTACCCTGACCAGCCGTCTGGCGCGCGGCCGTGAAGCGCTGCAGGAGATGCTCGGCGAGACCACCGGAGCGCTGCCATGAACTTCAGCGACGAGACAGTGATGGCGTACGCGGACGGTGAACTGGACGCCGCAACCCGCGCAGCGCTGGAGGCCGCGATGGCGCTCGATGAGCCGCTGGCGCAACGGGTCGCGCGGCACCGGGCGCTGCGCGGGCGGCTGCGTGCCGCGCTCGACCCGGTGCTCGATGAGCCGCTGCCGGAGCGCCTGCTCGCCAGCGTGCGCGGCGCGCCGGCGCAGCGCCCCGCCGCTGAGGTGACTGCGCTGCAGCGCAAGGCCGCGCCGCGCTGGTCGTGGCCGCAGTGGGGCGCTATCGCGGCCAGCCTGGTGGGCGGGGCGCTGTTGGGACCGCTGCTCTCGCGCACGCCCGCGGGCGGTGCCGTCGTCACCCGCGACGGGCAGGTGCTGGCAAGCGGAGCGCTGGCGCGCGCCCTGACCGGGCAGCTGGCGAGCCGTCAGCCGCCGGGCGCGCCGGTGCAGATCGGTGTCAGCTTTCGGGCCAGGAACGGCGACTACTGCCGCACGTTCGTGCTGCGCGAGAAGAATGCACTCGCAGGACTCGCCTGCCGCGGGCACGAAGCCTGGCGGCTCGAGGTGCTGGCGCAGAATCCCGCCGAGCCGGCCGCCGCCGCGGGCTACCGGCCGGCGGCTTCGGCGCTGCCGCCAGGCGTGGCGCGCACGCTCGATGAGCTGATCGCGGGTGAACCGCTCGATGCCGGCGCCGAGGCCGCAGCGCGCGAGCGCGGCTGGCAGCCCTGAGCGGGGGCAGCAGCCGCAGCGGCGGATCACACCCGGAAAAACTCCGCCAGGCGCGCCCGCGCCGCCCGGCCCGCCTCGAGATCCAGACCATTGACGATCGCGAGGCGAAACCCGCCGGGGGGCATGGGGTGCGCCTCGGGCGCGCGGTCTGCGTGGAAAGTGATCTGCACGCTGCGCACCTGCGGCATGCGCCGCACCTCCTCCACCAGCGCCGCGGACGGATGTCGGTATTCGCGGCCGTGCGGGCCGAACAGCGCGACACTGTAGCCGATCCTGCGGTCGCGATCGGCGTAGCGCCACACGCCGTGCTCGTAGAGGCCGACCACGGCGGGCAGCCAGTCGGCGCCGTACAGGTCCGGCCACTGGTCCGCAAAGCGCAGGTGCGCGTCGATGATGCGCCCGCCGATGGTCTCGAGATTGAGCATGCCGGTATAGGTCGCAAGGTGCTGCGTGACCCAGGCGCCGAGATACTCTTCCAGCCCCGCGCGCGCCGCCGCCTCGATCGTCCAGTAATCGAAAGTCCCGCCCGCGGCGGGCGTGCCGAGGCTATGACGCGTCCACACCACCCTGCCGGCCTGCACGGCGAGGTCGGTGCTCACGTGCTCGCCTTCGAGCAGCGTCATCCAGAAGTGTCCCGGCCTCTTGTAGCGCTCGTAGTGAGCGCGATCCGGCAACACCCGGCTGCCCGCGCCCATGCCGCGCAGGTTGATGATGGGCTTGCTGAACACCGGAAATGCGGGCGGGTACAGTCCGTGCGGCGCACACGCGAGGCCCTGCGATTGCGCTACCGCCAGCTTGTTGTAGACCCAGCGGTGCGTCGGATTCCACTGGTAGCCGTCGGCGTCCTCGGTGGGAATGCGCACCTGCGGCGGGCAGTCCACGCCCTCGAAGTACTGCATGCGCCAGGGGTCGGCTTCGCAGAAAGGCATGGCGGCAGATGCGGCGGAATGCCGTTGGCAGCGTGTCGGTCTAGAACAGCCCGGTGATGCGCCCGTCGGCGCCGACATCGATGCTGTTCGCGGCCGGCACCTTGGGCAGCCCCGGCATGGTCATGATGTCGCCGCAGATCATGATCACGAATTCCGCGCCCGCGGCGAGCCGCACCTCGCGAATGTTGACCACGTGGTGCGAGGGCGCGCCGCGCAGTTTCGGGTCGGTGGAGAAGGAGTACTGGGTCTTGGCGACGCACACCGGATAGCGCCCATAGCCGCCTTCCTGCAGCCGCTGGATCTGGGCGCGCACCTTGGTGTCCGCGGTGATATCGGTGGCGTGGTAGACCCCGGTGGCGATCGCCTTCATCTTGTCCCACAGGCTCGCATCATCTTCATATACGTAGCGAAAGCCGTTGGGCTCATCGCACAGGCGCACGACCTCACGGGCCAGTTCCAGCGCGCCGCGCCCGCCGTGCGCGAAGTGGCTCGCGGCGATCACCCGCACGTCGTGTGGGGCGATGCGGTCGATCAGCAGCTGGATTTCATGCTCGGTGTCTTCCGCGCGGCGGTTGATGGCCACCGCGCACGGCAGGCCGTAACGGTTGTGGACATTGTCGATGTGGCGCTCGAGGTTGACCACGCCCCGATCGAGCGCGGCGAGATTCTCGCTCTTGAGGTCGGCGAGTTCGACGCCGCCGTGGTACTTCAGCGCCCGCACCGTGGCCACGATCACCGCGGCGCAGGGCCTGAAGCCCGCCTTGCGGCACTTGATATCGACGAACTTCTCCGCGCCCAGGTCGGCGCCGAACCCGGCCTCGGTCACGACGTAGTCGGCCAGTTTCAGCGCGGTGCGCGTCGCGATTACCGAGTTGCAGCCGTGCGCGATGTTGGCGAACGGACCGCCGTGGATGAAGGCCGGGTTGTTCTCGAGCGTCTGCACCAGGTTGGGCGCGAGCGCCGTCTTCAGCAGTGCCGCCATCGCGCCGTGCGCCTTGAGCTCGCGCGCCAGGATGGGTGAGTTGTCGGCGCGGTAACCGACGACGATCCGGCCGAGGCGTTCCTTCAGGTCAGCGAGGCTGTTGGCGAGGCACAGGATCGCCATGACCTCGGACGCCACCACGATATCGAAACCGTCCTCGCGTGGCACGCCGTCGGCGGTGCCGCCGAGTCCGATGACGATGTGGCGCAGCGCCCGATCGTTGACATCGACCACGCGCCGCCAGCTGATGCGGCGCAGGTCGAAGCCGAGCTGGTTGCCGTGGTAGATGTGATTGTCGATGAGCGCGGCCAGCAGGTTGTTGGCGAGCGCGATGGCGGCAAAGTCGCCGGTGAAATGCAGGTTGATGTCCTCCATCGGCACCACCTGCGAGTAGCCGCCGCCGGCCGCGCCGCCCTTCATGCCGAATACCGGTCCGAGCGCCGGCTCGCGCAGGCACACGATGGCCCGCTTGCCGAGCAGGTTCAGCGCATCCCCCAGCCCCACGGTCGTGGTGGTCTTGCCCTCCCCGGCGGGCGTCGGGGAGATCGCGGTCACCAGCACCAGCTTGCCGTCGGGACGGGAATCGAGCTGCGCCACGTAGTCGAGCGACACCTTCGCCTTGTAGTGCCCGTAGGGCTCGAGATGCTCCTGTGGTATCCCGAGCCGCTCGTGCGCCAGCGTTGCGATGGGGCGCAGGGTGGCGCGCTGTGCGATCTCGATATTGCTCGGGAAGGAGGTGGAAGCGGCGGGCGTCTCGGGCATGTGCGTGCTGCGGCAGTTGTATCGGCCGGTGATGCTACCAGAGGCCCGCACCGAGGGCGTTTGCACTTCCGTTACAATCCGTCCCGATGCTGTGGCTGAAAGCTTTCCACGTGGTGTTCGTGGTCACCTGGTTCGCGGGGCTGTTCTACCTGCCGCGCCTGTTTGTCTACCACGTCGCGGCGCGCGACCGGGAAGGGCTGGCGCGCCTGGTGGTGATGGAGCGGCGGCTGTTTCTCATCATGACGCTCGGCGCGCTGCTCGCGGTGCTGTGCGGCGCCGCCATGATCGTGACTGCGCCCGGGTATCTGGCGCTGGGCTGGATGCGCGCGAAGCTGTGGCTGGTCGCAGCGCTGGTCGGCTACCACGGCTGGTGTTACCGGCTGATGCTGGCGCTGCGCGCTGATCGCAACCGCCACTCGCAGCGCTGGTACCGCCTGTTCAACGAGCTGCCGGGGCTGCTGTTGGTCGCGATCGTGGTACTCGCGATCGTCAAGCCCTGATCTACCAGATCCTGACGCGCTCCTCGGGCTTGATGTACAGCTTGTCGCCCGGCTGTATGTTAAATGCCGCGTACCAGGCGTCGATGTTCGGCAGCGGTCCGTTGACACGGAAGTTGTCGGGGCTGTGCACGTCCGCCATCACCTGCTCGCGCAGCGCCCCCTCGCGGTACTTGCTGCGCCACACCTGCGCGTAGGCCAGGAAGAAGCGCTGATCGCCCGTGAGCCCGTCGATCACCGCTGCCGGTTGCCCCTGCAGCGAAATCAGGTAGGCCTCGTGCGCCATGTTGAGGCCGCCGAGGTCGCCGATATTCTCGCCGATGGTGTTGGCGCCGTTGACCTTCAGCCCCGGCAGCGCCTCGAATGCGGAGAACTCCCGGATGAGGCGCGCGGTGCGCGCCGCGAACACCTCGGCATCCCGTGCCGTCCACCAGTCCTGCATGGAGCCGTCGGGGCCGAATTTGCGCCCCTGGTCGTCGAAGCCGTGACCGATCTCGTGTCCGATCACCGCTCCGATGGCGCCATAGTTCACCGCGCTGTCGGCGTTGGGGTCGAAGAACGGCGGCTGCAGGATCGCCGCCGGGAACACGATCTCGTTGTTCGAGGGGTTGTAGTAGGCGTTGATCTCCTGGGGCGTCATCTGCCACTCGGCGCGGTCGACCGGCTTGTCGAGGCGCGCGACCTGATAGTTCCAGTCCCACTCGGACGCGCGGCGCACGTTGCCGAGGAGATCGTCGCGGCGGATCAGCAGCGCCGAGTAGTCCTTCCACTTCTCCGGGTAACCGATCTTGGGCGTGAACATCGCGAGCTTCTCGTGCGCGTGCGACTTGGTCTGCGGCGTCATCCAGTCGAGCGCGTCGATGCGCGCACTCAGCGCGGCGCGCAGGTCCGTCACCAGCTGCTGCATTTTCGCTTTCGAGTCGGGCGGGAAATACTGCGCCACGTACAGCCGCCCGACCGACTCGCCGAGCGCCCCGTCGACCGAATCCACGCCGCGCTTCCAGCGCTCGCGCTGCTGCGGCTGCCCGCGCATCGTCTGGCCGTAGAACGCAAAGCGCGCCTCGTCAAAGCGCCTGGGCAGGTACTGCGCGTGGCTGCTGAGATAGTGGAACGTCAGGAAGGCCTTGAGAGTCGTCACGGACGTGCGGTTGAAGAGCTCGGCGAGATCATGAATGGCGCTGTACTCGGCGAGCACCAGCTCCTCGCGGGCGCCGAGTTGCTGGGCCTCGAGGAACGCCTGCCAGGGAAATGCGGGCGCAAAGGCGAGCAGCTGCTGCTTGCTGCGCGGGTTGTAGATGGCCTCCACATCGCGGCGTTTCTCGATCGGCCACTGCACCTTCGCCGCCGCGGTCTCGAACGCCATGATGTCGCGCGCCTGCGCCGCCGCGTCGCTCGCGCCGCCGAGGGTGAGCAGCTGCGCGATGTAGGCCACGTACTTGCCGCGCAGCTCCTTGAGCTGCGGATCGTCCTTGAGGTAATAGTCGCGGTCGGGCAGGCCGAGCGTCGCCTGGCTGATGAAGACACTGTAGCGGTCGGGGTTCTTGAAATCGGCCGGCAGCTGCACGTCGAACAGCGACGCGAATCCCGGCTCCCCGAACAGGTGCGCGAGTTGCGGGCGCGTGTTGGCCGCGGCGATGCGCTCGAGATCGCCCTGAGCGGGCGCGAGACCGTTGGCCTCGATCGCCGCCTCGTCCATGAAGGCCGCGTAGAAGTCGCCGATCTGCTGCTCGGCCGTCCCGCTGGCGGCGTGCGTGGCGGCCGCCTGCTCGATGATGGCGCGGACGCGCTGCTTGGAGAGCTCATCGAGCTTGTCGAACGGACCGAAGCTCGAGTGGTCGGCGGGAATGGTGAACGCGTCATACCAGGCGCCGTTTGCATAGGCGAAGAAGTCATCGCCGGGCTTCACGCTGTGGTTCCCCGCGCTCAGGTCCAGGCCAAAATCGCCGATGGCGGGCTTGAGGGGTGCGGTGGCGGCGGCTGCGGCCGCCGGCGCGGCACGAGCGGATGTGACGGGCACCGATTTCTCCTCGACGGGCTTTGAAGCGCAGGCCGCCAGGGCAAGCGCTGCCATCCACGATAATAATCTCATAGACCTCAAGGGACCTTCGACGCTGCGCTGAAGGCGCGCATCATACGGCAGTGCCGCGCCGCCGCGCGAAATGTTGCCGCACACTTCGTCGCGTCGCTCGCTTCGTCGGCGCAGGCACTCGACTCGTCGCGCGCTACGGCGGCTCGCCCCAGTAGCGCACCAGGTCGCGCCACTCGGGGCGTGCCGGCGGCGCCGCCGGCGCGGTCTCGGTGCCGAGGTACAGGAAGCCGACGATGGCATCGGTGGATGCGAAGCCGAGCGCCTGCTTAACCGTCTGATCATACGCAGGCCCGCCGGTTTTCCACATGGCGTTGAAGCCCAGCGCGAACGCCGCCAGCATCATGGCGTGCGCGGCCGCGCCCGCCGACAGCGTCTGCTCGATCACCGGAATCTTCACCGCCGGGTTGCATTGCGCGGCCACCACGACGATCAGCGGCGCGCGCAACGCCTTGAGCCGCTCGCGCTGCAACGCCTCGGCGCCGAGTTGCGGCTGGGCGCGCTGCAGGTGAGCGGCGAACAGCTCCCCCAGGCGCTCGCGGGCGCCGCCGCGCACCACCACGAAGCGCCAGGGACGCAGGCGCCCGTGGTCGGGGGCGCGCACCGCACTGGAAAAAATGAGCTGCAGCGCGCCCGCGTCGGGGGCCGGCTCGGTCAGCGCCCGCGCGGAGCGCCGCTGCAGAAGAGCGTCTATGGCCTGCATGGGCGCATTGTCGCAGACTCGCGCCGTGCTGACGCTGTCGGAAGCCTGCGAGCGCAACAAGGGACCGATCCTCGAGGTTCTCAGGACCGAGTTCGCCGCCAGCCGCAGCGTTCTGGAGGTCGGCAGCGGCACGGGCCAGCATGCGGTGCACTTCGCCGCGCACCTGCCGCACCTCGCCTGGCAGCCGAGCGAGCTCGACGAACTCACGGCGCCGCTCGCCGAACGCATCCGGCTGGAAGGTGCCTCCAACGTGCGAGCGCCCATCGCACTCGATGTGCGCGAGCTTCCCTGGCGGGTGGCGCGCGTGGACGCGGTGTTCAGCGCCAACACACTGCACATCATGGCCTGGAGCGCGGTGCAGGCCTTCATTCGCGGCGCGGCCGGCGCCCTCGCGGCGCCGGGACTCGGCGAGCTCGGACGCTGGCTCCAGGATACCGTCGGGTCGTTTCGGGCTGCTCACCACGACGAGCTGCGGGCGCTTCGGGATCTCGGGCTGCCGCTCGCCACCACCAACTACGACGGCTTGCTGGAAGAGGCCACGGGCCTGCCTGCGGCCACCTGGCAGGATACTTCGGTGATCGACGACCTGGTCCGCGCCAAGCCGCCGCGAGCCATCCTGCACCTCCACGGGTACTGGGAGCGTCCCGACTCGGTGATTCTCGATCCTGGC
>Ga0209626_1000042_pt1 | contig 37163 bp, 33 predicted proteins | sample JacPinW_OM1H0_M2_FD_187962 | JGI IMG/M metagenome (GOLD analysis project Ga0209626, IMG submission 187962) | Forest soil microbial communities from Algoma, Ontario, Canada - Jack Pine, Ontario site 1_JW_OM1H0_M2 (SPAdes) (version 2) | ecosystem: Environmental > Terrestrial > Soil > Boreal... | reverse complement strand
CTTCTGCGTCGCGCGGCCACGCGCGCGAGCGGCGCGTGGGCGGCAGGGGCTGCGGTCACGGGATAGGCCGGCAAGGCTGCCACCGGCAACGAGTGGCGGAGCACTTTCTCAATCTCGCGCAGCAACGGCGCCTCCTCCGGCGACACCAGGGAGACGGCCGAACCGGAGCCGCCGGCACGTGCCGTGCGACCGATGCGGTGCACGTAGTCTTCGGGCACGTTCGGCAGCTCGTAGTTGACGACGTGCGGCAACTCCTTGATATCGAGCCCGCGGGCAGCGACCTCGGTCGCCACGAGTGCCGTGATGCGGTTCTCCTTGAAATCCGTGAGCGCCCGCACGCGCGCCGCCTGGCTCTTGTTGCCGTGGATCGCGGCGGCGCGGACGCCGCTGCCTTCGAGCTGCTGCGTCAGCCGGTTGGCGCCGTGTTTGGTGCGGGTAAACACCAGCACCTGGTGCCAGTTGCCGCTGTTGATGAGATGCGCCAGCAGATGCCGCTTGTGCTCCTGCGGCACGCGATAGACGTGCTGCTCGATGCGCTCGGCCGGTGCGTTGCGCGCTGCGACCTCGATGGCCACCGGATTGCGCAGGTATCGGCCCGCGAGCTCGCGGATATCCTCGGAGTAGGTCGCCGAGAACATGAGATTCTGGCGCTCGCGCGGCAGGAGTTTCAGGATCTGGCGGATGGCATGAATGAACCCCATGTCGAGCATGCGGTCGGCCTCGTCCAGCACGCAGCACTGCACGCGGCGCAGGTCGAGTAGCCGGCGCTGCGCGAGATCGAGCAGCCGCCCCGGCGTGGCCACCAGCACGTCGCATCCGGTGCGCAGTGCCTCGATCTGAGGCTTCTCGCTCACGCCACCGAAGATCACGACGGTGCGCAGCCCGGTATGGCGGCCGTATTCGCGGGAGCTCTCCGCGACCTGCGCCGCGAGCTCGCGCGTCGGCGTCAGCACCAGCGCTCGCGGCGCGCCTGCCTGGTGCGAGGCCAGGTTCTGCAGGATCGGCAGGACAAACGCCGCCGTCTTGCCGGTGCCGGTTTGCGCGCCGGCCAGCACATCGCGACCGGCGAGCACCGCGGGGATGGCCTCACGCTGGATGGGAGTGGGGGTGACGTAGCCCTTTTCGGCCACGGCACGCGAAAGCTCGGGCTTCAGCCCGAGATTGGAAAATGACATGTTAAGGAAAACCTCTGTTGTCGAACTCGCCCGGCAGCACATTCGGCTGCGGCGGTCAGACGCGAGGCTTGGAGTTAATGGTAAATCGAAGTGCGCCGGTGAGGCACGGACTGCGAGCGAAACGGGTGCTGACCGAGCACAGTAGGACGTTTGGCGCCGCGGACTCTACAGACTTTGCCCGGGTGAGTCCAATCTACCGGCCTGGAGATGAGGAACGCGACCACAATTCGACACACTGACCGGCCGCTCCCGCGTTGCGGGGCCAGGCCAGTTGGGAGATCATCGTTTCCATGAACCGGATGCCCGTCGCACTGGCCGTCTCGATCGGGGGTTTGTGCTGCGCCGTGGCCGGCTGCTCGACGCGCACCGACGTGTCGGTGACCGGCAACACCCCCGCGCAATACTCGCACGTGTGGATCACCGCCCAGGAAGTGTGGTTCAACACCAGCGCGATCGCCGGCCCCGACGACGGCAGTTGGGTCAAGTTTCCCCTGTCGACCCCGGCCACGGTTGACCTGGTGACGGAGTCCGGCGGCAACCTCGGCAGCCTCGTCACCGGACTGACGCTCGCCCCGGGGACCTATTCGCAGGTTCGGCTGATCCCGGTGGATGCGGCCGCGACCTTGACGAGTTCGGCGCATACCGCGGGCGCGGTCTACAACGCGGAAGCGGACTACGTCGACAGCGCCAGCAAGACGCACCAGTTGCCGCTCGAGCTGCTCAATCCCGACAAGGGCATCGGCATCCAGGGCACGCTCAAGGTACCGGTAGGCAATGTCGGCGCCGCATTGGCCGCCACCTCGACGACCACCACGGGCACCACCCTCACGGCGCCGACATCCAACACCACGACACCGACCACGACAGCCACGACACCGACCACCTCGCCCACCACGACTACGACGACCACATCATTCGCCATCACCTTCGACGGCGCGCGCGACCTCACGCCGTTTACCTACGACGCCGCGACCACCCCCAACGGCATCCTGTTGAGCTCGCACGCCAGCGCCTTCGATCTGTCCGAGGTGGGCGGAATCCAGGGGCAGCTGACGCTCACCAACCTCACCGGAGGTTCCCCTACGGCGGGCCTGCCGGCCATCGAGGTGAGCGCGCAGTCGCTGAGCGCCGACGGCACGCGCCACGTGGTGGTGAGCCGCGCACCGGTGCATGCGGACGGCAGCTTCCTGCTATATCCGCTCGCGACGAGCTCCTCGACCCCTGCCGATTACGACCTCGTCATTCATGGCCCGGGAATCGCGACTATCATCATCAAGACGGTGCAGGTAACCCTCGCCAGCAGTGCGAGCACGGCGACCACTACCAGCACCGAAGCCACTGCCAACGCGACCACCATCAACCCGGTGTCGGTGGGTACGCTGATACCGCGTGCAGCCAGCGCCTACACGGCGAATCCCGCCCCCGCGAGCGGTGCCGCGCTGCCCGCCGGCGCGCAGGTCGCCTTCTATCAGACGCTCGCGACTGCAGGGGAAGTTCCCTACGTCATCGAGGCGAGCCCCATCGATCCCTTCAAGCAGCTGCTGGCCAGTCCCCAGGCGTTGTCCACGGGCACGATCGATTCGGGCACCTACGCTGCCAGCGGTGCGTCCGTGACACTGGTCGGCGCCGCGCCCGCCGAAGGCGCCGGGCGGTACCTGGTCGCGGCGACTGCGCCCTCGTTCACCGACGGAACCCTCACGACCACGGTGTCCGCGCCGCCAGTCGGCACGACCACACCGGTCCCGGTCCCCGTGCCGGCTCTGACGCTCGCCCCGGGCGTCACCTCCGGCTCGATTTCAGCATCCGTCACCCAGGTGACAGCAGGCAAATACGATCACGGCGAATTGCTCGTGACCCATGACGGCGCGCTCGTCGCCACGACCCCTGTGGATGCGGCGCTGCTACAGGGGGCGGGCGCAACCATCACCGTCAACGGCGTGCCCAGCGGCACTTCGGCGGATCTTTATTACGTCGCGGTCCGCGCCTGGAACTCGCGCGACGCGACCGGGACGCTGCAGCGCCAGTCGTATCCCACGGCGATCGATCTGCGCGGCAGCGCGACGGGCGCCGTGCAGGTGACGATCAACTGAATTCGGCGCGAAACCGGTAAACTAGCCCGCTTTCCGGGCCGGGCAATACGTAAGTCACTGTAATTACGGGGAACGGATTGCCCGTCCGTGCCTCTAAGCGACGGTGCCGGCCAGCGCCCGCGCCCAAACCGGATCGAAGGGGATACCTTGATGACCGTCGTTCGCACTCGCCGGAGCCGCTCTGGGCGGCCCCTGACCGCCCTCGTGTGGGGACTCACCGCGCTGCTCGCCGGCTGCGGCGGCAGTTCCACCTCCCCGGGCACGCCGGTCATCACCCTGTCAGATACCAGCGGTGATTTTGCCGTTTACCATGTGGGAATCGATTCGATCACGCTGACCAACACCAACGGCGCGGTCGTGGCTCCGCTGCTGACCGCCGAGAGCGTCGATCTCGCCGCCCTCACCGACCTGGCGGAACTGCTGGAAGTGCCGGCCGTGCCGTCCGGAACGTACAAATCCGCCACGCTCACCCTCGACTACACGAGTGCGAGCATCTGGGTCAACGTCAACGGGCAGGCGGTCGCAGCCACCGCGGTAGGCAGCACCGGGAGCGCACTGGCCACCAGCACCCTCACCATCACCTTCGATCCCAATCATCCGCTGGTGATCACCCAGGGCGAGTCGACGCGCCTGGCGATCGATATCGACCTTGCGGCATCCAACTCCATCAACACCTCGACCACGCCTCCCAAGGTGACGGTGCGACCGTTCCTGGTGATGACGCCGGCACCGGCCGATGCCACCCTCATACGCGCACGGGGCCTGTTCGTCACCGTGCCGAGCGGCTCGAGCGGCTACGTCATGAACGTGCGGCCCTTGACTGACCTGGTGTCGGCGCTGGGCGCCGTGACGGTGAGCACCGACGCGCAGACTTATTTCAACATCAATGGAGTCGCTTACACCGGAGCGGCGGGACTCACCGCCATGGCGTCGCTGCCGGAAAACACGCCCACCGCCGCCTACGGAACGCTGGGGGATCTGTCCGGTATCACGCCCGGCTTCCATGCCACGGCGGTGTATGTCGGGACCAGCCTCGAGAGTCCCCTCGCCGACCACATCCGCGGCGTCGTCAGCGCCCGCAGCGGCAACACCCTGACCGTGCGCGGCGCGACCTCCATCACGCGGTTCGGCGTCATCACGATCCTGAACAACGCCACGGTCACCCTCGGCAGCGCCACGGTGGTGAGCGAGGATGGAGTGCCTGCCAGCGGCCTGACTCCGCTTGCCGTCTCGGTGGGCCAGCAACTTGACGTGTCCGGCCAGAGTGCCTTCGACACCTCCGGCAATCTCACCATGGACGCCACCGCAGGCCAGGTGCGCCTCGCCTCGACCCGCATCTGGGGCACGCTCAACTCCGCGACCGCAGGCAGCGCCTCGCTCGACGTCCTGTCGCTCGGCAATTTCGCGCCTGCCGGTTTCAACTTCGCCGGCACCGGTACGACAGCTGCTCAGAATGCCAACCCAAGCGCTTACGCAGTGAACACCGGCTCGCTCAACGAGAGCGCCATTGCTGCCGCCACGCTGCTGCAGGTCGACGGCATGGTCAACGCGTTCGGTTCCGCGCCTCCGGACTTCACTGCCACCGCCATCACCGCCGGCACCGCGACCGAACAGCGCCTGGTGGTTGAATGGATCAACGGCGGCGCGACCGCGCCATTCCTCAGCGACAGCAGTGCCGGCCTGGTCGTGGCCCTGAACAACGCCAACCTCGGGACCATTCACGAAATCCGCACCGGGCCGGCGGCGCTGGACCTGAAGACGCTGAGCTCCTTCCCCGCCAGTCCGCTGATCACGACCGTTGGCGCGGATCAAAGCAAGCTGCAGCTCGCGATCGGCAGCGCCGGCCTCAGCACCGGGGTGTCGGTATTCAACAGCAGCAGCGGCTTTGCCGCTGCACTGTCCTCGACGTTCAACGGCACCAACAAGATCTACCGGCTGGTCGCGGTCGGGCAATACAATATCGGCACCAACACCTTCGTCGCCTCGCGCATCAGCGTGGCCCTGATGTAACCGGCGCCGGGAGGCCGCGGGAGATCGCGAATGCCTTGGAAGCGCCGTGCGTTCGGCAGCAATGATCTGTCACGCGCGCTCAACATCGCCGATCTGCGCGAGATTGCCCGGCGGCGCCTGCCGGGCTTCGCGTTCGAGTACGTCGAGGGCGGGGCCGAAGACGAGGTGACGCTGCGCGCCAACTGCGAAGCCCTGGAGCGTTTGCGGCTGATCCCCCAGACCCTGGTCGACACCGCCGCGCGCCATCAGCGCACCGCGATTCTCGGGCGCCCGGCGAACGCACCCCTGGTCATCGCCCCGACCGGGCTGAACGGCATGCTGCACCCGCAGGGCGATCTGGCGCTCGCGCGGGCGGCCGCCAGGCTCGGCGTGCCGTTCACCCTGAGCACCATGTCGACGACCCGTCTGGAGGACGTCGCCAGCCGTGCCGGCGGACGGCTGTGGATACAGCTCTATGTTCTGAAGGACCGTGCCATCGCGCGCGACATCATGCAGCGCGCCGCGGCCGCGGGTTACGAGGCGCTGGTGTTCACAACCGACGCCAACGTGTTCGGCAACCGTGAGTGGGACCAGCGCAGCTATCGGGCCCCCGGCAAACCCACTATCCGCACCGCGCTCGACGTACTGCGACACCCGCGCTGGCTCTTCGAGGTTCTCGGCCGCCACGGCATGCCGCGCTTCCGCAATCTCGAGGCCTTCCTGCCCCGATCCGCCACCAGCGCGCTCGGCGGCAGCACGGTGATTCCACCGCTGTTCGATGCGACCATCGGCTGGGATGACATCACCTGGATCCGGCAGCTGTGGCGCGGCAGGCTCCTCATCAAAGGGGTGCTGAACGTGGCGGACGCCGAACGTGCCGCGGCACTGGGTTGCGACGGCATCGTGCTGAGTAATCACGGTGGGCGGCAGCTCGACTCGTGTGTCGCCCCGATCGATGTGCTGCCGCAGATCGTGCGCACGGTCGGCGCGCGCCTCAGCATCCTCGTCGACAGCGGCTTCCGCCGCGGTACCGACGTCGTCAAGGCACTCGCGCTCGGTGCGCAGGCGGTCATGATCGGCCGCGCCACGCTGTACGGCCTGGCCGCGGGGGGTGAGCCGGGCGTGGAGCGCGCACTCGGCATTCTGAGCGCCGAAATTCACCGGGTACTCGGTCAGCTCGGCTGCAACTCCGTCGCGGAGCTCAGCCCGCAGCAGGTGCGCGGGGCCTGAGCCGCGGCCGGTTCGCGGCAGAGGGCCATATCAGCGTTCCGGGGACTTCAGCAACTCCTCGAGATCCCGCTTCCAAAGCACCGCATAGGTGTGCGAGCCATGCCCATGCGTGCGCTCGCTGAACGGTATCAGGATCGCGCGGCCGTGCCGCACGCGCTTGATCTCGCGCTCGAGGATCTGCAGCTCGGGCGGATTGACGAGGTCGTCCGCCGAATTGATCGCCAGCAGCGGCGCCTCGATCTTCTCCAGTGCCGGCCCCGGATCATAGTCGTGCGACGCATCCACGGCGTACAGGATGTCGTTGGCGTCTTCCGTGTACAGATGCTCGTTCACGTAACTGTCGATTGCCTGGTCCGCCTGCGCGCGCGTCGGTGCTTCCTGTTGTCGCAGCACCGGGTTGCTGCCGACGAGCCAGATCATCTCGATGGCGGTCCGGAGCGAGGGCGGCTGCGTGCGGTACTCTCCGTCCTGCCACGCCGGATCGTTGCGGATCGCGTCGATGACCAGGCGCCGCCAGACACGGTTACGGCCGGACACCTGCGCTGGCAGGCTCGCGAGCGGCATGAGCGTGTCCATGAATTGCGGGTGCCGCTCACCCCACAGCCAGGTATGCATGCCGCCCATGGACGTGCCCATCACCAGGCGGGCGTGATTCACGTGCAGGCCCTGCGTCAGCAGCCGGAACTCAGCCTCCACCATGTCCTGGTAGCCGTAACGCGGAAAACGCGCATGCAGCCCATCGCTCGGCTTGCTCGACTTGCCGTGACCGATGCCGTCGGGGAGCACGATGAAGAAGCGCGCGGCATCGAGCGGCTGCCCCGGTGCGAACAGCTCACCCGCGAATTCAGCTCTCACCAGGCTCGCGCCGCTGCCGCCGGTGCCGTGCAGGATCAGGACGGCGTTGCGCACCACGCCGCGCGCATCGGCGCGCGGCGTCCCGAAGGTGCGGTAATGCACACGCAATTCGGGCAGCGACTCACCGGAAGCGAACCTGAAGTCCCTGATGAGGAAGTCGCCCTCTGCCGGGGGCGGATAGTTGGCCCCCACTGCGCGCGCGGCCAGCAACGCCGCCGACAGGCTCACGCCCAAGACGACTCCCCTCGTACGGCCCGGCGCTCTCAAACAGCGCGACTCTTCAGCCAGTCGTCGATCACGCGCTCGAGCACCGCGAGCGGCATCGGCGCAGCCGTGAGTCCCACGTCGTGGAAGTCGCGGAGGTCGAACTTCGCGCCGAGACGGCGTTGCGCCTCGGCGCGCAGCTTGAGCCAGCGGGTGTGTCCGACCTTGTAGCTGCACGCCTGCCCGGGCCAGGTGCAATAGCGCTCGACTTCGGTGGTCATGGCAGCCGGATTGTCGCCGGTGGTCGCAACCATGTAGTCGATCGCCCGCTCGCGGCTCCAGCCCTTCACATGCAATCCGGTATCCACCACGCAGCGCGCCGCGCGAAAAAGTGCGGACTGCAGCATGCCGAGGCGGCCAAGCGGATCGGAATCATACAGCCCCATCTCATCGCACAACTGCTCGGCGTACAGCGCCCACCCTTCGGTGTTAGCGGAGAAACCGCCGCCCGCCTTGCGGATCAACGGGAGCGACGGCATCTCCAGCACCAGCGCGAGCTGAAAATGATGACCGGGCGCGGACTCGTGATAGGTGAGCGTCGGCAGTGCCCAGCGCGCCCATTCGCTGGTATCGCGCAGATTGATGTAGAAGGCGCCGGGCCGCGAGCCATCGAGCGCCGGAATCTGGTAGTAACCGCCGGGCGCCCCGGCTTCCGTGTAGGCCGGCACCCGCCGGATTTCCACCGGCGCTTTGGGCCGGACGTGGAAATACTTCGGCAGATGCGGCTGCAGCGCAGTGATGAGGCCGTTGCAGTAATCGAGGATCTGCTGACGGCCGGCATCGGTGTCGGGGTAGAGGTATTGCGGGTCCTTGGCCAGGGCCCGCATGCGCTCGGCCACGGTTCCGGTTTTCTTCCCCTGCTTGCGCAGCAGGGCGTCCATGCGTGCGCTGATCTCCTTCCCCTGCGCGAGGCCCAGCTGATGCACCTCATCCGGGCTCATGTCGGTGGTAATCGCCTGGCGCAGCGCGACCGCGTACAGCTCACCGCCCTGCGGCAGGCGGCTCACGCCGGCCTCGTGCACCGCAGCGGGGCGCAGCTCACCGAGGGCTTGCATCTGCCGGTCAAGCGCCGGATAGACCTCCGCGGCGACGAAGCGCGCGGCATCCGCGCCGTAGCTACCCTCCAGGCCCAGCTTTTGCGTGCGCTTCGCGATCGAGGTCGTGAGGATCGAGTCAGCCGGCGCCGTGCCGCGCAGCGTGTGCATCTGTGCCAGCGCGCGCTCGATGACGAAATCCGGCGGCGCGACCTTGAGTCCCGCATCGTGCTGCACGCGCTCGGTTTCCTGATCGAGCACCACGGCAAAGGCGCGCAGCCGTGCGAGATACGCCTCGGCGTCCTCCTTGTTATCGATCTGATGCTGCCGGTCGAGGAAGGTGGGGACGCTCTGGTACACCCCGGTCAGCTGGCTGACCACGTACGGCCGCACTCCGTCGCCGTACTCGAAAGGCTCGGTGCGCGCGATGGTCTCCATCTGGAACTCGACCGTGTCGTAGTTGGCGAGGTCCGACCCGGCAACGGAGCTGCGACCGAAGGCTCTCAGGCGCTGCAGCCGGGAGGCGTTCTCCTGCTTGAACTCGCGCACCCGCTGGAGTGAGGCTTCGGTGAGCCTCGCCCTCGCCCACGCGTACTTGCCCTTGTCGAGCCCAAGGCTCGTCAACTGCTCGGGATTCTTCGTCAGCCGCTCGTCCATAAAGACATCGAACAGCGCATTGAGGCGCTCGGTGACCTCGCTCGCGGGCGGTGAGGCGGCGAGGACCTCTCTCAGCGACGACGCGACACACGCCGCGACCAGGGAACCGGCGACGGTGACAAACTGCCGACGATCGATCACGAGACCCTCCTGTGTGCATAGCGGCGGGTCCGGCACCCGCCCGGGCGGGCACAGTGGCGCCCAGATGGCCGCGCGGGCTCAAGCCGCCAGCGCGCCTTTCTGCCAGGCGCGCCCGAAAGGGACGCAGCGCCTTTCAGAAAGTGACCACCGAGCGGATCGACTCGCCCTTGTGCATGAGATCGAAGGCGTCGTTGATCTTCTCGAGCGGCATGACATGCGTGATCAGTTCGTCGATGTTGATCTTCCTGTCCATGTACCAGTCGACGATCCGCGGCACGTCGGTTCGGCCGCGGGCGCCGCCGAACGCCGTACCCTTCCACACCCGACCAGTGACCAGCTGGAACGGCCGGGTCTTGATCTCCTGTCCCGCCCCGGCAACGCCGATGATGACCGACACGCCCCACCCACGGTGGCAGCACTCGAGCGCCTGGCGCATGAGATCGACGTTGCCGACGCACTCGAAGCTGTAGTCGGCGCCGCCGTCGGTCAGACTCACCAGGTGCTGCACCAGATCCCCGCCGACCTCCTTGGGGTTCACGAAGTGCGTCATCCCGAAGCGTTCTGCGAGCACCTTGCGGCGCGGATTGACATCCACGCCGATGATCTTGTTCGCGCCGACCAGGCGCGCGCCCTGGATGACGTTCAGCCCGATGCCGCCCAAGCCAAACACCACCACGTTCGCGCCGGGCTCGACCCTGGCGGTATTGATGACCGCCCCGATGCCGGTCGTGACGCCGCAGCCGATGTAACAGACCTTCTCGAAGGGCGCGTCCTCGCGGATTTTGGCGAGCGCAATCTCCGGCAGTACCGTGTAATTGGAAAAAGTCGAGCATCCCATGTAGTGATGCACCATCTGCTTGCCCATCGAGAAGCGGCTGGTGCCGTCAGGCATGACGCCCTTGCCCTGGGTGGCGCGGATGGCCGTGCACAAGTTGGTCTTGCGCGACAGGCACGACTTGCACTGCCGGCACTCGGGCGTGTAGAGCGGAATCACGTGATCGCCCTTCCTGAGCGAGGTGACGCCGGGCCCTACGTCCACGACGATGCCGGCGCCCTCGTGCCCGAAAATCACCGGAAACAGACCCTCCGGATCGGCGCCGGAACGGGTGAATTCGTCCGTGTGGCACACGCCGCTCGCGCGGATCTCCACCAGCACTTCGCCGGCCTTCGGGCCGTCCAGATCCACGGTCACCACTTCCAGCGGCCGTCCGGCGGCGTGCGCAATGGCAGCCTTGGTTTTCATGGCAGTTCCCCGTTATTGGTGTGCAAGCGCGGCGAGGTAAGTCTACGCTTGTCCCGATGCGGCCACGATGGGCGACATTGAGATCTTGAGCGAAACATCGGCGCGAGGCTACCCATGGCAGACACAGTGTTCGGCAAGATCGTCCGCGGGGAAATTCCCTGTCACAAGGTTTACGAGGATGACAAGGTACTGGCGTTTCTCGACATCAATCCCCTGAGCCACGGGCACACGCTCGTGGTTCCGAAGGAGTCCGCCGAGACTCTCGATCGCCTGTCCGATGAATCGGCGGCTGCACTCGGGCGCGTGCTGCCGCGCCTGTGCCGCGCCGTCGTCGCGGTCACCGGGGTGAAGGAATACAACGTGCTCGAGAACAACGGCACCGGCGCCCACCAGGCGATCGCGCACGTACACTTTCACATCATCCCCAAGCCCAATGGCCGCGAAGGCCTCGGCATCGGCTGGCCGCTGACGACTCTGGACCCGAAAGCCGGAGCCGCCCTCGCCGCGAAGATTGCCGGGGCGCTGTCCTGAAGCCGCCCTGGCCGGCAAATCCGTGCCCGGCGTGCTGGCCCGTAGCGGGGACTCCGTGCGCCGTCAGATCCGGCACGCGCCGAATGCCTGCCTGTGCGCTCCTCCCCGCACTTCCCGCTCCGCGGCTCACCGCGTTCTTTCGCCGCCGGGTCGATGCAAGTCATTGATGTCGCGACCCCCCCGCTCCTTCTATTGCTGCTGCGGCCGCCCGCTTGTAGAATGCGCGCCCTCCTGGTGCGGGGTGGAGCAGTCTGGCAGCTCGTCGGGCTCATAACCCGAAGGTCGCAGGTTCAAATCCTGCCCCCGCTACCATTACTAATGAAATCAATAACTTACGAAGATATCCTAGAGTATATTCTAAGTCACTTCGTGACTCACTTCTCCGCGTCGCTGACGACCCAACCATCGAATTGAATGGACGTTGCGAGGCGCCGTGTTAGGTCCCAACGTAAACTGATTCGCAACAATTTCTCGGGCGAAGACGAGCCCCGCGATCGCTCGAACCGTGGCTCCTGTCCGTCTAACGATGGCGCTGAGCGGCGAGCGGCATCGGCGATGCCAAACCAAGGCACTTTATCCACATTATCGACACCCTTGTTGCCTCACCGAAGCTACCGGCCGCCGCCCGCTCCAGCGCGTGGTTAGAGCGCACCTCAAACAACGCCACTGGCCCTCGCCGCCACCATTTTATTCAACGTGCAAAAGGCCTTCTGCAGCCCACATGTAAATGAAGGTCTGGCAGCCAAACAAGACCAACAGTGTCACCTTACCGACCGAACCGAAGACGCCAAGTAGCAACAACCCCATTAATACGGAGCCCAGGAGGAGCACTAGGATAAACCAGGCAAGACGAATGCGATCGACCGTGACCACCCGCCGTGAGTGTATCGCCGAAAGCAGATAAGGAAACAAAGGCGGTACCAACATCAGGATAATCCCCATCCCGAACCCGAGACGCCAGTAAGCGAAGTGACTGAGGTCTAATTGGCTTAGGTAAACCAGCGCCACGATGAAGGCCAGCACGACATGAATCCAGGCCAACAGCTTTCGATGAATGACGAGACGTTCGTACTGAAGGACGGGTCCGCGGGGCTTGCGGGGCTCAACATTCACGTCAACGTTACCGACCCAATTGTCGCCCCGCATCGCGCCAACTCTGACGCATAACATTCTCTCATTTTTGTTAGCCGCAGATAGGGGTCTGACACGGTGTTTTTAGCCGTTTCCGATCAAGGGTATTTAAGTATAAACAGGCCCCGCTACCAATTTGTAATCGACCTAGCGGATAGCCCGCCGCCTCTAGCACGGCCTCACAGCGCGTTTTGGCCCTGTGGATTCAAGGGTATATAAATAAAAATCCCGCCCCCGCTACCATTTGCAACGGTTTGCATCCGGATGCACCGGATTGCAACGGGAGTTGGCCTCCCTTCCTGTCTAGCCAACTGCGATCGAAATCGCCGCTATTCCACGTCGTCCCACTGGCGGCTCTTGACAACCCGAAGCTGCCGGATGCGACTGGCTGCTGTCGGGGAATCCATTATTGCGCCTGGTTGCCGTATCTCTACGGCCGCACGACGCGGCTCGATTGGCGGCGCTGGCGCATGCTCTCTCGCAGCGCCAGCGTCAAGGCTCGCCTTTCCACTTAGTCACACCAAGCAGCACTGCAATCCACCCGAAAAAGAACCCAAGGCTCTGAAACGGATGATCCTGCGAATTCATGAACGGAGTGGCGGTGAGCCACACTGTCATCCAGACTGCGACAGCCACCCAACCTCGCCAGCCCAGCGGCGGCCTATAGCCCAAGCCAACTTTTGCTCCGAACCAGTACCGAGGCCGATCGTCCATGGTGCTACGTATTGCGAGCTAACTTGCCTTAGCAGTGTGTGGCACTATCCCGAGCGGAAATTCGGCGGTGCGCTCCATACGTTTATCGGCTTCGCGGACGCCGAACGCGGTCATCAAGGCGGTCGTCTTCGATTCCCGTGGGTTCGAGATGCCCGATCACCTCCGTCTCTTTGGTAAAGAGCCCAGCTACGGCGCGCTCGGCCGCGTCAACCATGCGATGGCCCTCGTGTACGGAAACATGCCCATCGACCTCCAAATGGAATTCTACAAATACACGGTCGCCCGCGTCCCGAGTGCGAAGATCGTGGACGCCGCGAATGCCGATGCAGGCTACTGCGGCCGCTTTGATGCGCTCGCGCTGCTCACGTGGCAATTCATGATCCAGCAGTTGGCGAGATGCAGTCTCGCCGACACGCCAAGCGCCCGCAATCATGTAGCCAGCGATAATAAGGGCCGCTGTCGGATCCGCACGCTCCCATCCGGTCAGGCGTGTCAGCACGAGTGCGATAAGAACCGCCCCATTTAGCACCGCATCCATGAGGTAGTGTGCCCGGTCCGCGGCGATTGCTGTGGAGGCTGTGCGGCGGACGACGTAGGTCTGCAGGGCTGCGAGAAGACTTGAGGTCGCAAGACCACCAAGCGCAATCCATATACCCAAACTGACCGCAGTGAGCTGCTGAGGATAAATCACGCGCCAGAGAGATTGGACTGCAAGCACGGTGGCGGTGCTCGCGAGTAGGATCGCTTGCGTGAATGCCGCTAATGCCTCGCCTTTGCCGTGACCGAATCGATGTTCCAAATCGGCAGGGTGCTGGGCGAAGCGAACTCCGAAAAAGGTGGCCGTCGCCGCCAACGCATCGACCACAGCATCCGCCGCCGACGTAAGGAGCGCCACCGAATCTGTGGCCATCCAGCCCCAGAGCTTTGCGACAATCAATACGACCGCCGCGCCGAGCGCGATGGCGCTCGCCAGGCGGCGCAGGGGTACGTCTGAATGGGCTTGGCTCTTCACTCTCCGGCTTGGTCGACGTCAAAGCTACCGGGCTAGTCATCGTAGCTGCAACGCGTGGGTTTCGGGAGGCTCGCCGTACGGTCTCACCGACGGCTTCTATCGCCCGCACCCATCTGGTCTGTTCCGGTCAGATAGGTACCCCGTGCTCGGCAAACAGCCGCTCGACCAGGGATGGTTTCGGGTCAGCCACGGCCACCGCGACTCATGAAAATTCCCCTCTTCCTGGTTATGAGTCTCGCGGCTCGAGATTGGCAACCAAAACTTGCGGCCGCACCCGAGCCCGCCCGCCCCCGACACCCCGGATCCCGATTCAGGTGTCCAATTCCTCGCCCGAGCACTCGTTGTCAATGAACCGAACGATCAACGCGGATTCCCGAGGAGATTCACATGTACACCAAAACAGCTGTCATGAGCGCCCGGTCCGTTCTTGGCGCCGCCGCAGTCGCGTGCACGCTCTTGGCCGGCAATGTTGCGGCTAGTGATCATGGGATCACTGTTGCTATTCACGTGAGCACGCAGGGACTCGATCTCAGTCAGCCTGCCGGAGCGCAGCAGTTCTATACACGCCTTCAGCACGCCGCGCGGGTGGTCTGCACGCACGGCAACCAGGTTGGCCTGGCGCCATCGCCCGATCCAGAAGGTTGCTATGAGCAGGCGCTCGGAGATGCGATCCGGTCCGCCAATGTGCCGCTGCTCACGCGGGTCTATCTTGAAACGCATACGCTTCGGGAAGCCGCGGCGCGCGGGATCGACGTGCCTGTGCAGGTAGCGGCGACGTGACGAGGACCGTCGGCCGCATCTCGGTATCCCGGGTCGGCAATTCCGCTAAATCACATCGCACGAGGCAACGATCATGAACACAACGAAGGGCCGTGGGTACATGGCGGTGACGGCGGCTGCGGGCCTGCTCTTGCTGTGGGCGGGCGCCGGAATCGACGACGCCCGGGCGCGTGGGCCATTTGACGAAACGCGCGAGATGATTGTGACTGCGAAGGACCTCGACCTGAGTCGACCGGACGACATCCGCATTCTCTACAGGCGTATCTGGGCAGCAGCTACACACGTCTGCAAACCGTACAACGGTGATCAGGCCGGCAGCAAGGTGGCGTGGGATTCCTGTCGCGACGCAACGATCGCGTACACGGTTGCCCGTTTCAACGTACCAGCTCTAAAGGACTACTATTTGGCAGCGACAAGTCGTCGTCCAATGACCGCTGAGCTGGCTAGTCAACGCTGAAGCTTGAGCGTAGAAGATTACTGTTCGCCCAGTCCAGCGTCGGCCGTACGAAACTGGACCGGGCGAATTGTCCGCCACCAGTGGTCACGGGCACGTCAACCACCTTCGCGACCCTGATAGGCACGTCCCCGGCCTTTCACATCTGGTCCAGCAATGCCCTTTGCTGCATCGAATAAGCACGCGCGCCAAGATCGCCTGGAAGCGTGGATCACTGCGGATAGAGTGCAGCAACTCGTCGGATCCAAAGACCACATACCAAGCGGGCCCCGCTACCATTTGCAACGGTTTGCAGCCCTATGCACCGGATTGCAACCTCAATTCCTGATTGGCCAACAGATACTCTACACGTTCGTTGTCAATCTCCCAGTCGTCTCGGTGAATCTATGCGTCGAATGTGGCCATGCGAGTATTGCCGTTGACGCAACGTAGTCGATGAGTTCGGAGACCGTGGCGAACTTACAGGCATGGCAGAGGGCCTACTGACAACTAAAGCCCCGCCGCTGCCTGCCGTACCTCGTCACTGGTGAATGCCCAGAAGAGGAACGGCTGTGACCTGAGGAACCTGGCGAGGTCGGGCAACGTCAGGCCAAGTTTCGACAGGCGTTCCTCATCGATAAAAATCTGGAGATTTTCCGGTTCGAAGGTGGTCACGAGCTGTTTTTCTTCGGGATCGAACTTATTGTTCAGGAGATCTATGATCGATGGCGCATAGTGCCGACGGTCAGCTGATGATGGTTCGGACGGCATGCCGTGATCCGCAGTTACGGCAAGCAGATAGTCGTTGCCGACCTTTTTCTCCAGCGCGCCGAGAACCCGCGCCAGGTGACGATCCATCTCGCCGAGGGTGACGCGCAGCTCCTGCGAATCCGGCCCGTACTTGTGGCCCACGAAATCAGCACCCTTGTAGTTGAGCAGGATGAGATCTGCAATGCCGTCTTCGCCGACGGGCTCGTGTTCGATCATGGCGACCATCGCGTCGGCTTCGAACGCGGGAAAGAGCGCTGAGTAGCGCACGGCGGCAGGGGTGTCGATCTTGTGATGCATCCACTCGGCATCGCCTGCCCATAGCGCGCTCGCGTTTACCTCTTTGAGGTACGCGGGCAGACGGTAGCAGTGGGGATTCGTGCTCCAGTTACCCGTCCGCTGGTCGTAGCTGGCAAGCACGGCCGGAACTCCGTTCAATTGACACGCTCCATGCCCTGCAAGTGGGGTGGCGGCGCGGTCGATGCTGCCCTGTGCCAGTATGATCGCGCGACCCGATGTCGCAAATTGCCAGACATCGGCCAACGTCAACGCCATCAAGTCCCCGGGCTCGGCTCCGGCAAAGATCTCGTGACGCACGCGGCCGATGCGATCGTACACATTGGTACCGGTTACCCCATGTACGGCGGGATTGGTTCCGGTGGCAATGGTGGAGTGGCCCACCGCGGTATTCGACGGCAGAATATTGAGCTGCGCCTGAGTGAACCATGCCCCACGCTGCCGCAGCGTCGTGAGCGTTGGCATGAGCGGGGCGTACCGATCGAAGTAGTCGCGACGCATGCCATCGAGAACGATCAGCACGACCACCCGCGGTCGAGCCATACCCGTCTTCAGGACCGGCAATACGCGGCCAGTCGATGTTGGCGGCATATGCACGCCAAGCGCAGCCGCGAGTGTCGGTGCCACGTCCTGCTGCACGGCCGGCATGGAATACGTTCCGACCCTGACCGCGGGGCCTACAAACATCAGCGGGATCGCGACGTCATACGCCCAGGGCGAGCCGTGCATGTAAGGGACATCCTGGTCGGGCCGCGTGATGAAATCGCCTTCGCGCGGCACGATCAGGAGCTGCCCGGTGCGTCCCGGAAAATAGGACCGGGCAAACATGTCGAGGAAGCGCTGTTGTGTTACCTGAGCGTGGCTCGGCTGCGTTTCGCGCGCGTGAGACGCCTCGGCTGCCGGTGCTTGTCCAGCGTGCTGGCCGGAAGTCGTACAAGCAATCACGAGGAGAGCTGCGCTGCGGGCAATCCACTTCGCAGAGACGACAAGCACCTTTCGAGTCGGCACACGGTCCGTTCCAATGTTGGGCCGCTTCATTGCATCTCTACATCGGTGACTTGCGAGGCATCATTGCCGCTAGCGTTCGCGCTGAGCGATGCGCGGCGGGCCTGCAGCTGATCGAAGACTTTTATTCGTAGGAGTCACTACCCCGACTACCTTCGGCCGCGTGGCGCTCGAGCGCATCGTTAGAACGCACCTCGAACAAGGCCACTTTGCGCGCGCGGCCTTCCACTCGCAACCGAAGGGGGTAACCACTTGAATGAACTACCCACTGGGGTTTTCGTGCGTCAATAGTGCCGCCTGTGTTAGGCGACAGCCTCCCGCCGGAGTCTACGTCGCACGCGCCCGCGGGGTGGCCGCCCTTAGCCGTCGGCGATCAAGGACCGGGCCGGCGTTTTGAATCTCGCCTATTGAGCAGGCATTTTGACCTGCCTCACGACCGGTTCTGGGCCGGGAGGCGATGATCCACGCCATCCGGCGCCTCAGACAGGAAGGCGCTCCGTTGTATCAAAGACAATCTATAATTCGCGATCTTACCGATTGCGCGGCGCAAGCAGGCGGGACCAGAGCGACGTTGCTTCGGGCGCCGCGCGCTTGCTGCTGTCAGAGGGCGCCGCGTCGACGCGACGCTCTGCCCCGCGACGCTCTCCCCCCCGACGCTCTGCGAGAGGCGCCGGGGTTGCCAATTCAATCACGGCGTGTACGCCTGACGCGCCGACATCCTTGCGAGCCGCGAGGCCCGTGTCCGCGAAGCGCTCGCGCTCTGCGATGCTTACGCGCTTGATAACCGGCGAGTCGAAGTAGGCGACGAGATAGCCCGCCACCGCTTCCGCCGCGAGCTCGCTCGAGAAGAAGCCGACGCGCAGAGCGTGCATCACGCGGTCCTGTTCAAGCCCCGAAACCGAGTACAGCCGATATTCGCGAAATATGCCGAGCTCCGGCACCTGCTCGGCGTCGATCGGTTCTTCGCGGAGCATGAGCTGGATGGCGAACCAACGAGAGGCCTCGCCGTCCGCGAGCTCGAGGGGCGTGAGCGTACGAACGGTGTGGGTGCTGTCCATCACAGGAGCGCCTGCCTGCGCGCTCGCGGACGGGGCGATGCGCGGCGGCGGAATCGAGCTGACCGGCTCAGGTGCAATCAGCTCACGCGAACCGGCGGGCGCCGCAGCCGCGACAGACACGTTCGCATCGCTCTGCGGCGCGTTTGCGCTCTTCTGGCGCGACTCTGCGGAGTCGATCGGCGCCCCGATCTTTGCCACAAGGCATTCCAGTGTTCCCGAATCCGCGCCCGAATCCTCCCCGGATGCGACGGGTAGGTTTGCATGGGCATCCCCCGCCGGAGCGGGCGACGCGGTTGCGGCGCTGTGTTCTGCGTGCACAGAGTTAACTGCGGGGAAGTCAGCAGTAATCACCGGTTTGGGCTCGGGCGCGGCAGCAGGATCGAGGCGCCGCAAGTCCGGTTCCGGTCGCGTCTGCGCGAGCTTGGGAACCTCGGGAAGCTTCTGCTCGATCGAAGCCTCACGGCTGCTCGCCGCGCCCGGCGGCAGCGGTGCTTCCCTAGCGGCACCAATTTGCCGCTCGATCCCTAGGGTGAGCAGCTCGACTTGATCGGTTATGGCATTCGAGTCCGACGTGATTTCCTCGACAACTGCGCTCGCTGGCGCTCCTGCAGTGTGCGATACGCTGTAGCAGACATCGACGGACAGCTGCGCGGTCCTCGCGAGCGGCTGTCCTGGATTGACAGGCGTGCGCGACTCGGTCAGAACTGGATTGGGTGCAACCGACAGTGGTTTCCCCTGTTCATCAGGAGGCGCCTTGGTGACGCCTCGAGAAGCCTGAGCCTGTCGCGTCTCCTCCAACGGAGGAGTCGGACGAGACTGTGCGCCTGGTCTCGCGCGTGGCGCCGCGGCGGAATGTGGCATCTGCGCTTTTGCGGAGCGGCGCGGGGTCGTCAGCTTGGGTGGCTTGCGCTCGCTTTTGGACGCCGTGCAAGTCGGTAGCGTCGGCTCGCGCCCAGGCGGGCCCACTGCGGCGAGCTCCGGCAGCAGCTCGTCGATGTCCCACTGACGATGCTCTGTTGGCCTCGGTGCGGCCCGCCGTGCTGCTGGCTTCGGTGCGGCCTGTCGTGCTGGTGGCCGGGCGACCTTCTTCGGCACTCGAACGACGGGTGCCTTCGCGTCCGCAACCGCCCTGGCCGTTTTTGCCGGCTCAGCGGGGCACGCTGCACGCGCAATCGCGGCCTTGTCGTCGTCTTCTGCCAACAGCTCATCGATGTCCAATAGACAATGCTCTGCTGGCTTCGGTGCGGCCTGTCGTGCTGGTGGCGGGGCGACCTTCTTCGGCACTTGAACGAACGGTGCCTTCGCGTCCGCAACCACCCTCGCCGGTTTTGCCGGCTCAGCGGGACACGCTGCACGCGCGATCGCGGCCTTGTCGTCGTCTTCTGCCCGTTCCTTGATCGCACCCGGGTAGTGCTCACGCACCATCAAGAGGAGCTTGTTGGCTTCCAGCTCGGATTCGATGATACCTAGGCGGAGCTGAAACTGCGGCCGACCCTCGTGACTGCGCATGAGTTGGTATACATGGAGTCGATCGAAGGGCAGCAGTCCTTTCGGCGGCGAACCGATCGTGGCCGTGGACGTCCTGAGGTTGATGACGAAGGGACCCTGACCGGCAGCTCGCGCCGGTTCCCTTGGCGGAGCCAATAGGTCCTCGATGCTCAGATGCCAGATGTCGTCGGACGTCGGCACTTTGATTACGCGAGCCACGCCTTCCTTCCTCAATTCATGCGCCGCACCGGTCCGAACATTTTGTCGGACCTTGTACTCGGGAACGTTGGTCCGCGTCCTCTATGGGCGACAACTATGTCGCAGAATTGACGACAGGTAATCGAGGAGCGCAGCTTATGTAAGACGATCGGGCAGCGGGCACCGAGCGCCCTAAGAGGTCGAAACGCTCCACGCGTCGGCCTCTTGTGAACGGCACTTTGGAGGGGCGGGGCAGATATCCTTTGAATTCAAGGCGCTAGGCACAGTCTGCCTGCGCAAAAAAGCGCGCCCCTGCTACCAGGTTCTATGACGCGGGATTCGCAGCAAACAACGCCACGAGCGGGCGCCCCGCTAGCAACGTTTGCGTTGCTGCCACGTCATCTTCGGAGTCGTATTAGGCGCACGTCTGGTAGATCAATAGGTAGCCTGCCCCCGCTACCAATCCGATCAAGTCATCGCGAGAACCGCGCGACCGCGCAGTGCGCGGTCGTGCATCGCGGTTAGCGCCTCGCTTGCGCGTTCGAGAGAGAATTGAGTGACGCGCGGGCGCACGGCATGCTTCGCCGCAAATGCCAAGGCGTCGCGCAGATCCTTACGTGAGCCCGCCGGCGAACCCATGATGCGTCGCCGACCCATGACCAGCGCCATGGGATTTACGGTAACGTCACCGGGTCCGGCCCCAAGTAGCACTAGCGTGCCGTTACGTGCGAGGCCAGCGAAGGCGGCATTGGCGCTTTCCACCGAACTTGCCGTCGACAGGATGATATCGGCGCCGCCGTCCCAATTTGCCAAGACTGTTGCGAAATCTGGCCTCTTGGAATGGATAAAGAGTTCCGCGCCCAAACTTTGCGCATCACCTTGTTTTTCCCGAGTCGAGGAAATGACCGCGACGCGGCCTCCCATTGCCCGCGCATACAGTACGCCCATCTCGCCAAGCCCACCGAGTCCAACCACAGCGACGCGATTACCCGCCTTGAAGCCCGCGTGCCGTAGCGCGCTAAATACAGTCAACCCCGCACACATAAGCGGGGCTGCTTCCACAAAGTCAAGATTCTCTGGGAGTGAAACGACATAGGCCGCGTTTGCAACCATGAACTCCTGATAACCCCCATCGCTCGTGACACCGGTGAACCCGAGGTGGTCACAGAGGAACTCGTCAGCGCCCAAGCAGGCGGCGCAGTGGCCGCACGCACTGCCAAGCGCTGATAGTCCGACGCGAGCGCCCGCCGATAGCCAGTCGACGCCATCTCCCAGCTCCTCCACAGTCCCTGCAATCTCATGGCCCGGCACCAAGGGGTACCTCGCAAAGGGGAACATGCCTTCCTGCACCATCAGGTCCCCGTGGCATACGCCGCACGCGCGCACACGGATCAGTACTTCGCCTGCTCGTGGCTTCGGCAGCGCGCGGTCCTCAACAGCGAGATTGGTGCGTGGCTTCTGGAACACCATCGATTTCATGGCGCCCTCCCGATCATCGTGATGGCGATGAGCTGACGTCGTCCCCAGATCGCCAAATATGACAGAAGCCAGTAGAAACGACGACTTGAGGAAGGGCGATTCGGGTGGGTCGTTCGATGCTCCGACCGTTACCACCGGGAGCGAAGCCGAAAACTGGGCAGCAGACGCCGCGACACGGGCGGTGATGGGCGCCCGGAGCTCGCTTTTTTCAAGGCGCAACGAAAATCGGGCTATTCATCGTCCGGTAAGGGCGCGAGTACCCATGTATCGGATAGAGCGAATCCAGTGCTGAAGCCTCCGAAAATTACTGGTCCATGAGCGATCGGATCGTAGTCCATCCCGAAAGCAAACCGGCCGTTGGTGGGCACGTTGCTCGTGACCACCTCGGTCCAGGTGCTTCCATTCCACGCCCATGTGTCGGTGTAAACCTGGGTGTTTATGAATCCACTAAACAGTACAACGGAATGAATCCTCGGGTCATAGGCCAACGAGGCCAACCCCCTGGGGGCTGGGGCGGCCGCTGGGGCGCGCAGGCGCCAGTTAGTACCGTTCCAGGTCCACGTGTCGTTGTACTGATTCGCGCCCCCGTCATCGCCACCGAAAAGAACGATTTGTTCCGTCGCCCGGTCATAGGCGATCGGCGCGCGACGAGCCGATGGAGAGACCTTCGGAAATTGACGGGTCCAATGTCTCGCTTTCCCGTCCCACGTCCACGTGTCGTTGAAAACAGCGCCCGCAGCGTAGCCACCAAACAAAACGACCCTTCCGCTCTCTACGTCGAACGCCATTCCTTGCGTGTCGAACCTTCGTCCGGGCGGCGAGTTCGACGGGGAAAGCTGGGTCCAGATCGCGGTTCTTCCGTCCCAGATCCAGGTGTCGTTGAAATTCGTTGTTCCGTTAGTGCCGCCGAACAGCACAACCGTGTTGGTTGCTCCATCGTAGACCATCCCTGGGCCTTGGCGTGCCGGAGGTGCGATACCGTCGACGGGAACTAGCTGACTCCACGCACCCTCACGTAGTTGCCAGGTATCGCCGAGAGGATTACCGGACCCGTCAGCGCCACCAAAAAGCAGGTGCGACTGGCGATCGACATCAAACACGATACCGACGCAACAGCGCGCCGACGGAGAGCCAGACGGTGACGGTATTTGCACCCAGTTGACCACCTGGGCCTCCGCCGGGCCGACGCCCGCTAAAGCGATCGCAAACAAAAGAAGCGTTCTCAGGAGAAGTGTCATTGAAATTGCCTCCCTGGTTACATCTGTCCGCACGGCCGTGCTTGCGACAGACGTTCGCCATCGTGTTGGAATCTCCCCTCTGATTTCTTAAATCTTGGCGTTGAAACAAGAATCTTCGAACGTGGCTATACGCTCGTGCATCGCACTAAGCAACTCAGAATCACCCTGAAGGGTCACCGCAAGGTGGACGTGGCACGCTAACGGCTGGTCGATGGGGCAATACCCTACTTTCCAAACAACACTGTCTATGATGACGTCACGTTTCCTCGCACTTTTGCGTGAGCTGCTCTCGGTCTGAAGGTCAAGCGGTTACCTCCTGTCGGAACGAGCGACACTCGAGTGGCGTCGGAATTCTCCCTGGATAAAAGAAGGCCCCTCGATCGGGGCCTTCCAGCGCACAAAGGTGCTCAGTGAAAGGCAATCCTCACGCAGCGGCCGCGAGCAATCGCCAGTTCTTCGGCAGAATTACCTCATCGATTGCATGAACGACGCCGTTCGTCGCGACGAGATCCGCCTGCGTGATGCGGACTCCATTAACCCGAACGTCTGAAGACGATACCGCTGCCGTCAGCGTGCTGCCCTGCAGCGTCATCGCATCGCCTGACTTCATGTCCCTGGCCATCAAATCGCCCGAGACGACGTGATAGTTCAGAACTGCCTTCAACCTCGCCGAGTCCTGAAACAGGTTAGCGCACGCGTCCGACGGAAGCTTCTTGAATGCCTCGTCGGTCGGAGCAAAAACAGTAAAGGGGCCCTTCGCGGCGAGCGCATCGGTCAGGCCTGCAACCTTGATGCCGGCGGTGAAGGTCGTGAAATTGCCCGCACCAATCACCATATCGATGATGTTCTTCGCGGGTGCCGTATTGATGTTCCTGCCGGTGTCGCGAGCAGGAACGCTCTTTCCTTGATCCATAAATCTACCTTCGACGTATAACCAGCGAGAATTCGCCGACTAACTCAGCTCGTACGCGGCTGAAGAGCCAGAGTATGCGCGTTGCGTCGAGCACGTGCGGTCTACGACGAAAAGAAGCATTACTTCGTAAGTTCGCTCGTTTGGCCTTGCAATCGGCGCGAAACACGCGATAGGCCTCGCCGGCCTGAGAGAACTGGGATTGCCGTTCGACTGTTCGCGGAACTCGATCGACCGCTGGCGCGTGGCTTTGGCTGCTGCCCAAACGACCGGTTCCAACCGTGCCCTCGATATTGTGCGAAAGTCGTTTTTGCCTAGCGTGGTAGTTTCAGCAAACAACGCCATAAGGCGGACGCCCGCCCCGGTCAGATTTACGTAGCCGCCTGGACCAGAGGCTTCGATAGTCGGCAGCGCCTACCAACTTACGGCGTACCCAGATTCCCTTGGATCGGCGCCTCCGATTCGGAAGCTCGTCAGCGGGTCGATCACGATCGCGTGCACTCGTCCGTAGTCATCCCTGACGCTGTTCACCTCATACCCTGTCTTACGCAGCGCGTCCATGGTCTGCGCGGGAATCCGATCTTCGAGGTCAAATACGGGCCGTATCTCCGTTCCACTCTCCGCACGTCCGCCGTACTTCATCCGCGGCTCAGTGACGGCTTGCTGAACGTCCATATGGAAGTCGACAATATTTGCGATCACCTGAACCAAGCGCTGCCAGATTCCGTTGCTCCCGGGTGTCCCAATAGCCATATATGGCTTGCCGTCCTTCAGCACAATGATCGGACTTTCATTTGACCGCGACCTCTTTCCCGGCTCCAATCGGGAAGGATCGTTCGGATCCATATGCAGGTGTCGCATTTCATCGCCAAGCAGAACCCCGGTATCGGCGGGAATCACACCGGCCCCGAACAGGTCGCCGAGAGTTTGGGTTAGCGCCACCATGTTGCCGTCGCCGTCCACTACGTTTAGATGTGTTGTGTGCCGGTCGCCGGTATCCTCGAAATCACCTGCGGTTGCAATTGGAATCGTCGTGTCCGCGTTGATCAGACGTCTTCGGTCTGCAGCGTAAGACTTGGACAGAAGCTTATCGACAGGCACTTTTACAAAGTCCGGATCGCCGACATAGCGGTTGCGATCGGCGATCGCGAGCCGCATAACCTCGCCTATCAGGTGGAGATAAGCCGGTGAGTTATGGACGAGCGCTTGGAGATCGTCGCCCTCAAGCATGTTCAGCTGTTCAAGCACGGCGATGCCGCTACTGCTGGGTGGCTGCGTAAAGAACGTATATCCCCGATAGGTTGTGCTGATTGGAATTACCCATTTGGCCTGGTAGTTCGCAAGATCCTTCGCGGTCAGAATCCCGCCGTTAGCCTGCATGAACTGTACAATTGCGGCAGCCACCGGCCCGTTGTAGAACCATCGCGCACCGTGCGTCGCGACGTCCTGCAAGGTCCGAGCAAGATCCGGCTGTTGGAAAATCTCTCCCGCCCGCGGCAGGCGTCCATCCGGCCGGAACACCTTCGCCATTGATGGCGAGTCCGTCAGCGTCCTTTCGTACTCCCTCATGTCATCGATCATTCCTTGGCGGATCACGAAGCCGTTACGCGCAAGGTCAATCGCAGGTTCAAGCACTTTCGACCAAGGAAGTCGGCCGTAGGTGCGGTGCAGCGTTTCGAAGCCTTTCAAACTCGATGGGACTGGCACCGACAACGCGCCATGGGTGTAGTCCTTATCGCGATAGACTTCGAGCGTCGCATGCTCGGGTGCCGAACCATAAAAGTTGAGCGCCCGCACCGCGTGGCTTTTAGCAACGTAGATGGTCGCAAATCCGTTACCGCCGATGGACGACATTCGCGGGTCGAGCACCCCGACAGCGATAGCGGTGGCCACCGCAGCATCAAAGGCGTTGCCGCCTTCGTGAAGCATACGCATCCCAGCCATCGAGGCCAGGGGCTCGTCCGAGGTGACCACCGCGTGGCGCCCGCTTACAGGCGGGCGCTCGAGGCTCTGGGCCGCGCCGGGAGTAATGCCGAAGACGATCGAGGCCGCGGTGATGAATTGCGTCAGTCGAAGGTTCACAGTCGCTCCGTCAAAGGCGCTGCAGTCCAATTGAAGTTTGATGCTTTGCGCATGGCATTTCGTGCGCAGCTATCCGCATAATAATCAGACTTCGGTAGCGGCCCATAGCCTCTTCCGCGTGCCGCCCTTTCCACCCGCAGCCGAGCGCGATCTCCTCGCAGTAGCGCTCGGACACCGCACCATTGATGCCTCTCAGGGTTCGGCGGCAAGTGGGGAGTTTCCTGTCGACAGTAGCCAGGTCAGGGCCTCCCGTTCAATAAAAAAAATGCGTACCACCACGCCGCGATTTTGCGCGACGGTTTCTGCCAAGCGATTTACCGACTCCTCGCGCCCGATGATGGCCAGCGTGTGGGTGGGCCTAAAAGCCTCCGCCAAAAGCTGGCCGAGTTCAAAACGATCAATGTCGGGAGGCTGGCCGGTGACACTGGTGAGATCAATAAGCACGCGTGGCAATTGGTGACCGTCGCTTGACTCCCGTACTAGGTTAATTAGGCGCCGCGTGCGACCGAATCCATAGGCCCCTGTGGCGGTCACCCTCAGGTACTGGCGATTCGCCTCGATCGCAAGTTTATACTTGAACGGCCACACAACTTCCTCAGCACCTTGAACGCCGGAGGTTCTGCGTCCGTCGAACGGCGCGGTTTCGGAGACGCTACTGACGGTCAAAAACCAGTTTACACCACGCACTTTGGGGAGAGCCGGTCGACCAGCACGATCTGATGCGGCGTGCCAACATTGGCGCCCGCGGCACCTTCCCCGCCCATCCGCGAAGCTACTCCGCGAGTTCGTTCATATCGACGACCGCTGCAGCTCCTGAGCGTGCCGTTAGTCCATCGGTTCAGCAATCGCAATTGCCAGTAGAACATCACGAGCTGTCCGAACGCGACGAAAACCGGCACTTCGGTTGGAGAGCGGTCACGGCTTGCCATAAGACGGGCGGACTACGCCGATTCCCTACCCTCTTTCGAAATCAACCTAATTGGAACAGCCGTCCACGGCGAGTACCTTGCTAAAAAATGAACCGAACAGCCCTTCACGACTGCCAGCACATTACCTCTCTGTGGCTCAGGGAGGAGTTTCGCCGCACTGCGGGCGGCCATACGGAAGCAGACGGAAAGACGGTCATTTGCGGCTCGTGTGGAGATTGCTGGCACTTCCGCGACCGGGTGCAGCTGCCGGAGTGGCTGCGGCAGGAGCTGACAGAAAGGGGGCTCTGATCTAGTTGGCCCCAGCTAGCGAGTGGAAGCAGAGATAACAGGCTCGGGTTCACCGTTTGCATTAAAGCGGTCGTGTTCGGCGCGCACTAGCCAGGAAGCAAGGAGGTAGGCGAGTCAGTTACCGCTCCCCCCGCTGCCGCTTCCCACACCCCGTTTGGGGCTGCCATCAGGCCGCTCGACGCAGTGCTCGTCTCCTGCGGAAATTAGCGAATCGCGCCCCCACTACCACTTTCCGCAGGAATCAGCGCATCTTGACGCCGTGCATGATCGGCTGCCGTGACCCATGGGGTTGGCAGGTCGCGGTCGGGCAGACCTATCATTTCATGCCGCTGAGCTTCGCCGAGAACATGGCCATGGTGTTGTTCGGCCTGATCATCGCTCTGGCTGCGCGTTCGCAATTGAAGGGGGCAAAGTCATGACCGCGGAAAAAACGACGATGGTGTTCGGCTGGCGCGTCTATGGCCTGGGCGTAATGGCGTTGGGCATGGTCTGCCTGGCGTGGGGGGACTTCGACCCGGGACAGCCGGTGCCCAAGGCCTTTCCCGACCGCACCGCCCTGGCCTATGCCGCCGCTGCGTTCATGCTCGTCGCGGGCGCGGCCGTCGAGTGGCGTCGGACCGTGGCCTGGGGCGCGGCCGCGCTCACCGCCTACTACGCGCTCATTGTCGTCATCCTGATGAACGGCCGCCTGGTGCTCGCCCATTACGCCGAGTTCGGCACCTACAGCGGCGTCGCCGAGCAACTCGCGATCACGGCGGGCGGGCTGATCGTCTACGCCGCCGGCGCCAAGATCGATGCGGCGCTCGCCGCACGCCTCACGCGCCTGGGTCAACTGGCGTTCGGAGTTTGTGCGCTGTTATTCGGCGGAGCGCATTTTTTCTATATGAACCTCACCGCCCCGCTGGTCCCCAAATGGCTGCCGCCTGGGCAAGAGTTCTGGGCTTATGCGACCGGGGTTGGCCATATCGCAGCGGGTGTTGCGATCCTGACGGGCGTGCAGGCCCGCCGCGCCGCGATCCTGCTGACCGCCATGTTCGCGTCCTTCACCCCGCTGGTACACGTGCCGATGCTCCTGGCCGATCCCTCCAGCCATTGGATCTGGTCCGAGAACGCCCTGAATCTCGCCCTGATCGGCGCCGCCTGGGTCGTGGCGGACTCGCTGGCGCGACCGAGGCGGTAGTGGAGCGACGAATTGAGGGCGCACCCCACGCGCCTCGCGACCCCCGGAGAGGCGCCTGTTCGTTTCCCCGTCTATTCGGATTGGCTCGCCGTTCAGCCGGCGCGCGAGCGCACGCGTTTAAAAAACCTGAATAACGGGTAAGTCACGGCCACCACAGCGATGGCGAGCAGACTCGGACGACTGTTTCCAAGAACAAAGACGACCAGCAACACAGCCGCCATAATCAGCGCAAGGCCGGGGACCCAAGGATATCCAAAGGCTCGATACGGACGTCGCAGATCTGGCTCGCGCCAGCGCAGCACAAACAACGCAGCGCCGCATAGCAAGAAATCGCAGGCATTCAGAAATGCGGAAGCGGTGTACAAGGTGTCAAAGCCGCCGAGATTGGCTACCACCATCGCAGCAGCCGCACTTAGCCACATGCCCGCAAGCGGCACGCCCGCGCGCGTGACGTACGTGCCCGAAGACACAAAGAGCCCATCGCGCCCCATGCCGAAAAGGATGCGGGGTGCCAACAACATGCACACGTTGAGAACGCTGAGTGTTGCAATCAACGCCAGCACGGCGACCGCGACGCGCGCTGACGGTCCGTACACCTTGGCGAGTGCGTCGGCCGCCGCGAGCTTCGAGGCGGCCAACTCCGCTGGCGACAGTACGTGCAGGAGAGCGGCGTTGACTGCGAGGTAAATCGCGATAATCGTTACGACTCCGTACAACAGAGCCCGCGGCAGGGTGCGGTCCGGGTTGGTCGTCTCCTCCGAGAAATAGCAGGCCGAATTGAACCCGCCATAGACCTCCAGAACGGTCTGAATGGACACGACAATGGCAACCAAGCCTGCGCCACGAGCAGCAGCCGCAATGGCGTGCGTCGGGTGCGGTGGAGGCCCCGAGTAAGCAAAGGCACCAAACACCAGCGCTGCCAACATTAATACTTTCAGCAGGCTCAACAGCTGCTGCGCGGCACTGCTGGCGCGGAGCCCGAGAGAATTGAACCCGGCGAACAGCGCGATCAGTGTCGTTGCTATCGCGCTCTCGCGACCCGTCAAAGCGGGCCATATTTCGGCGAGGAACTCGCTGCCGGCGATGGCTAGGTAACCGTCCGCGAGAACGTAAATGGCGTAATCGCCGCAGCCTGATACGAAACCGAGATAATCCCCGAAGGCGCGGCGCACGTAGACGTAAGGGCCGCCGGCCTTGGGGATTGCGGTCGCCAGTTCCGCCAGGGTGTTTGCGACCATGAGCACGAAGATGCCGACGCCTACCCACACGAGATAGATCAGCGCCGGATCCCCCAGCCGGCCAGCCGTCTGCCCCGACGTACGCATAATGCCGACGCCCACTGTTTCGCCGACGACCACAGCTATCCCGAAGGCCAGCCCGAGAATTCGCAGCAGCCCGCGGCCTGGCGAGGTGGTCGCAGCAACGCTCGACATGCACTACCCCGATGCCCGTTCTCGCGGATTTTTTACCTCGCGGTCTACGGGCGCGGTCTTGGTTAGTGGGTCAGTCTGCCAGACTGGCAAGCGGGCGTGTGTACCTCACGCCGCCGCCCGATATCGGCGGCGCCATTAGGGCGTCGGCAGACGCGCGCCGCTCTGCTTGCGACACCCTGCCCTTGCGAAATGCCAGATCGATCTGCGTTTGTGCTACGTTAGCTGCGGCCCGCGACGCACGGCTGCTGGTGGTCGCACTCCATGAGGATTCAAACATGAAAACGGGTTTCGCCGTCGCACTTGCGACAGGGTGTCTGGCGTTTGGCATAGGCGTCGGGCTCGCTGCGAAGGAAAAACCACCAGGCATGGATCTCATCCGCGGCAAACCGGCCAAGGAAGCGGGACTGGCTGCTCTGCAGGAAGCAGAGAAGCTCGCCGGCAGTGGCTCCTGGGAGCGGCTGAGTGTCGCTCGCGTGTATTACCTCTCAGGAGATAAGACCAAAGGCCAGGCTATAATTGACCAGGTCTTGAACGCCAAACCGAAGGGGAGCGACTGGCAGCGCGCAGGGGAGATCTACGCCGACGCCGGCGAGCCGCTGAAAGCTGAAGGAGCTTTTCAGAAGACACTCATTGCGGATCCCAAGGATGATACCGGCATGGCCGAAATAGGTGCCTGGTATATCAGAACGGGTCAGCGCGCAAAGGGCGAAGAATTGTTTTCGCAGGCGTTGGCAAGAAATCCCGGTGAGCTGTGGCACTACGTGCGCGCTGCGGAGGCTCTCCTCGGGGTACCCCCGGGTCGATAGCGTCCGCCGCCCGCAACAGGGCGTCGGCCTCAGGCACCGACGGGGATGCTCGGGCGGGACCCTGGAGTAGATTGAGCCAACCGTCACCTATATCGCCCCACCCAACGCAGGCGGCCGGACGCCGCGTCACTTTGCCGCTTTTGCCGCCTTGGCGGACTTGCCCTTCAACTCGATCACGATCAGATCTAGGGGCTGATCGCCGGTGTTCTCCGGCAGATGGGTGGCGGCGGCGGCGTACATCGCGTCACCCGCCTTGACAGCAAAGTCCTGCGACTTGCCATCCGGGAAGGTGAACTTGCCCTTGCCATCGCTCAAAAACACGGCAACCGTGGCCGGATGGCTGTGCATGATCGATTTCTCGTGCGCGCCGTAGTGCACCTTCAGGATCCGGACCTGGGCATTTTCGCTCACCACTGAGTAGTGCTTGGCATCAACCTTTACGGCGTCCTGGGCCTGCAGCACTGGGCTGTAACCGCAATACACCAGCGCCGCCAGCATCACGATTCGCATCTGCATGTCGTTCTCCTTGTGATTGTGATCGACTGCAAAAAAAGGTGTCTGAACCTACTCCTGGGGCTATAGGGAGTCAATTTGAGGGCGCCGGCATGGGCTTTCGCGCCGGCGCACGGGTGGCGGTTGAGAGCGGGCCGCACTGGGTCAGGCAGCTGTCCGTCGCCTGTCGGTGACCGCCGAGCAATTCGGCGATGAGCACGCGCGCGTCCTGTCGTTCAACAGGTTTCCGTGAATGTCGTGTTGAGATTGCGCACCGCCTCGCGATAGAGCTGCGCGCTCTGCGGGGCTCTCATCGGTAGAAAATGTGATTGCCTATCGTAGCGACGGCTCTTCTGTTCCTCGACCACCCGGGCCGGACGCTGTTCGCGTGATAGAACAATGCACCCGGCACAACCGGCACGTGCAGGTCATCGTACGTTGCGCTCGCCACAGCCATTGCCTGTTTCCAGGCAGGTCCGTCCTGCGGCGACAGCGCGCCGAGCTGCGTCCATGAGAAGTCCGCGACGAAACGCCGGCGGTTTGGATCCCACCGAGTCTCGTGGACCACTTCGCAGATCGTATGCGGGAAATTCTGGGCCCAAGTCCGATTCAGGGTCACTTCGGCGACCGCGTACTGGCCTTCGAGCGGTTCGCCGCGAGCTTCGAAATAGATGTTCTCGGCGAGGCATTGCAGATCATTTGCGCGCCGGCGCGCACGTGTTGCCTCCCGCTGCGCGGCCTGAATCCGGGCAGGCTCGATGCGCGTTCCATCCAGGTAGGCAAAATAGATGATGCCTGCCACAGCAAGGATCGGCAGACCGAGCATCACGAGGAACGCCAGATTGTCCTTCTCGCCGACGATCCAATAGGAGAGTCTGCGCCGCCAGACTACCGGCCAGATACGCGCTTCGCAGAGCAGCGATGTGAGCATGATGGTTCGGCCGACGTCCCTGATGAGCCCAGCCTTGAGCCGTTTCCCGCATACGGCGTCCAGCGATGAGCGAGGGTGCCCGAGACACACGCATAGCGTCAAACTCGCACATTATGTTGCACCGTAGCGAGGACACGCGGGTCCCTCCACATCGAAGAAAAGCGGGCATGGTGCGAACTATTCGATGCCTCGCGACCGACGCGCGTGCAACGGTGTCCGTGTCGCGGCGGCGTCCACGGTCTGCGAAAAAAATTGAGCAAGAACCGATTCTGGAGTCATGAGTGTGGCCGGCGCGCGCCTACTGCACCGCGCTCACACCGCGTGTACTCACGCTCTTGGTGCCCTGCTGTCAGAGGGTTATAGTCTGGGTCGCGAGAACAATGATTCCGCCGTTCATCGGCTTGCAGGTTTACACGGGGAGACTAAATGAAGAAGTCCATTCTGCTGCTTCTCGCAGCAATCCTGACCATCTCGGCGTCAGTGACACGCGCTGAGGAAGACCACGCCTACACCCAGGGGCCCGTCGTGATCGTATCCTTCATCCGCACCGAGCCGGGCATGTTTGAAGAGTACATGCGCTATCTCGCCAGCACATACAAGCACCTCATGAACGAATACAAGAAGCAGGGGATCATCACTGACTACGCCGTCTATCAGGCCCGTCCGCGCGATCCGCAGGACGCGGATCTGATCCTGACCGTGACGTACAAGAACATGGCAGCGTTCGATGACTTGCAGGCGCGCACTGATCCCGCCGCCAAGCAGGTATTTGGATCTCTGGCCAAAGCGGCTTCGGCGTCCGTGGATCGGGGCAAGATGCGCAAGGAAGTCGGAAGTCAGATGGTTCGTCAGTTGATTCTGAAGTAACCTGAATAGTGTGCCGCCGGCGTGCTTGCGGCATGGGCTGGCGGGCTTCCGCAACGGTCTGCGGAGCGTGAGTGATGCGCGTTGCCATCATTGGACAGCAGGATTTCGCTAAGGCGGTACTCGCGGCCTTCGTCAACCGGGGCGACACCGTTGCCGGGGTGTTCTGCGCACCGGGAAAACCGGGTGCCGCGCCCGACCCACTGTGGTTGGCGGCCGAGCAGGCGCGCATCGCCGTGTACCAGCTGCCGTCCCTCAAGACCGAGGAAGCGCGCCAGGCATTGCGGGCGCTCGACGTCGATCTCGCGATCATGGCGTACGTCCTGCAGTTCGTGCCGCAGGACTTTGTCACGATTCCACGCCACGGCATGATTCAGTACCACCCGTCACTTTTGCCGCGGTACCGCGGCCCGAGCTCCATCAATTGGCCGATCATCCGCGGTGACACGCGCACCGGCCTCACGATATTTCGGCCGAGCGACGGCCTCGATGAGGGTCCGGTCATCCTTCAACGGCACACGCCAATCGATGCCGACGACACGCTCGGGAGTGTGTACTTCGATCGCCTGTTTCCCATGGGGGTCGCTGCTCTGCAGGAGGCCGCGGACCTCGTGGTCGGCGGCCGCGCCACCTACAGCGAGCAGGACGAGTCCGAGGCAAGCTATGAGGGGTGGTGCCGTGCGGCCGAGGCCCGGATCAACTGGCACAACCACGTCGACCTGATCTACAACCTGATCCGCGGCTGCGACCCGGCACCGGGCGCGTGGACCACGTTCAAGGGCAGGAAGCTGCAGTTGTTCAGCGCTCGCAAACACGCCCATCGCACTTTTTCGCAGATCCAGGGCGCCATCGGCGCGGTGACGGCAGTCGAAAGCCAAAGCGTGTTCGTTGCGGCGCAGGGTGGACAGATCGAGGTTTTCAAGCTCCGGTACGAGGACGGCAAGAAGCTTCCCGCGCCGCAGGTCTGTATGGAGACAGGTCTCGCCGTCGGCGCAGTTCTCGGGGTGTGACCAGGACATATGCTTGCCCTGGAGACACCATCGAACGTATGTCGCAACGTCTCAATCGAAGTGAGTCGGTCACTCGCGCTGGCAATGAGCTCCGTTCTTGATCTTCGGAACGCTCGCGTGCATCCTCGGACGCCCGCTCAGGTTCGCACCCGAGCGCGTTGCAACAAAGTCCGAGCCGCAACCACTCAAGGGGGATAACGTGAAGAAGTTTCTCTCACTCATCGTGCTCGCAGCGGTGTTCTTCGCCAGCCCTGCCTTCGCGGCAGACCCGATCGTGGGCACCTGGAAGCTCAATGTCGCGAAATCGAAGTTCCGCGCGGGCGCAGCGCTGACGGCCGGAACCCGCGTCTATACCGAAGCCAACGGGCTGTACACGCTCGACCAGAAGCTGACAGGTGCAGATGGCAAGGAGATGTCGAACCGGGTGCAATACCGCGAAGGCAAGGACGAAAAGCAGGCCACGGCCGGAGCCGCGGATACGACGTTTGCGAAGAAGATCGATGCAAACACTTGGGACTTTGATCTCAAGAAGGATGGCAAGGTCGTAGGCCACGTACATCGTGTCGTATCGGCCGACGGTAAAACGCTAACGGTACACAACACGGGTGTTCAGCTGAGCGGCGCCACGGGCGACGAGACGCTTGTGTTCGACAAGCAGTAGACCTCCGCAGGCTGGCCGCGCACGGGGACGTGCGCGCCCGGCCCAAGGCACTACGCCAGCTGCCGGTGGAAGCACCGTTTTGGGGTGGCGGCTTGTCCGAATCAGAACGGCAGCTTCCAGGGCAGGGTCGGCATGCGGAGCCCAACTCAATGAGCGACTTTGTCTTCCCAGCTTCCACGACGCCGAGCGTGGCGGTGGCCGCGAGCAGCCAGCGCTTCCCCGTGCACCGCATCTACTGCGTCAGCCGCAATTACGCGGACCAAGTCCGCGAGATTAGCGCCGATCCGCCGGTCTTCTTCATGAAGCCCGCCGATGCGGTAGTAGCGAACGGCGCCGCTGTCCCTTATCCGCCGCGCACTGTCAACTGCCAACACGAGATCGAGCTGGTGATTGCGATCGGCCGCGAGGGCCGTGACGTTTCCGAGCGGCGTGCGCTCGAGCATGTGTTTGGCTACGCGGCCGGTATCGATCTGACACGCCGTGATCTGCATCGCGCCGCGAGGCAGTGGGGTCAGCCGCAGGATACGGCTAAGGGCTTTGACTGTTCCGCACCGATCGCCGCGATCCGCCCGGCCACCCTTGGCCACGTGTCGCAGGGACGCATCTGGCTCAGCGTGAACGGCGAACTGCGGCAGGAGTCGGATGTGAGGCAGATGCTGTGGGATGTGCCGCACATCATCGCGGAGCTGTCGACATTCTACCAACTCAAGCCCGGCGACCTCATTTTTTGCGGTACCCCGGCGGGTGTCGGCCCGGTCAAACCCGGCGACCAGCTTGAGGGCGGCATCGAGGGGCTCGAGGTATTGCGCATTACCATAGCAGGCGCCCAGCGTGCCGACTGACTGAGACCGTTGCGACGATTGCGGCAGCTGAGTCCCTGTCCACGATAGCGCCACTCCTCCAGCAGTGCAGCAGCGGCTCGCGCAGGTTCGCGCGGATGATTGCGGCGAGTCACCACGTAAAAAAAAGGGCCCCGTCCTTTTGGGGCCCTTTCTCTGATTGTGCCAGGATCCTCGACGCGCGCATCAATGGAGATGGTCTCTCTGTCTGGGTCGGGGCTCAGAGAAGTACTTCCGGCCGGCGATGACGGAGCGAATCGCCCGCAGCAGCTCCGCACGGCTGGCATCCTTCAGCACGTACCCATCGGCGCCAGCGCTTAGCGCGGCCACGATGTACTCGTCCGTGCGGGACGCCGTCAGCACCAACACCCGCAGGTTCGGGCACACCGCGCGCAGCTTATCGATGGTCCGCAGCCCCGATCCGCCCGGCATCGTGAGGTCGGTAATCACGAGCGTCGGGCTGGTGCTCTGCACCACCCGGACACCGTCCGCTCCGCTGCTGGCTTCACCAACCACCTTGAGGTCGGGTTCCAGCTCGAGCAGCGTGCGCAACCCTTCGCGTAGGATCGCATGATCCTCGATGAGCACGATGCTTGCGAACCTCATTGTGAATATCAGCGGCAAACGCCCGCGGGCGCTGCCACCCCCATGTTTGGAAACTGTTAGAGGAGCGTCTTTTCCTGCGAAGCGTAGTGCCACCGCGCTGCGCGTCAAACCGGCGAATGCCGCAAGAGCGGGTCGGCCAAAGGCGTAATACCGCATCAGGAATTTCCTGACGCACTACGACCCAGAGTCGTCGTATCACGGATACCCGGGGTTTAACAAGGCGTGAGTGCGGTGCGACTCGACGGTCTTCGCCCGATGCCCAACCGCCAGCCTGAGGTGCTGGTGATCTGTACGTCACCCTTGAACGTCAGCGCCTCCGGGTTCGCCGTCAAGCTCAGATCGTAGTGCGAAGGCACGAGCGTGCGCGGCAAAATCTGACGCGCTGCGGCCGAGGTTTGCCGGGCTGGCGCCGCAGGCATTGGCCCGGTGAAGATCGCCAGCGTAATTGCGCCCAATACATGAATCCTGCCCATGTCCGTCTCCGAGGAAAGTCTTCTAATTACAGCGATCAGAACATGGGCCCGGAGCGCGTCTCCCGCTCGCTTGCGGCCATCGGTTCGTCGTGAGCGCCGACGACGATCAACGGAGACAAATGTCCTTATTTTTCCTTGACTTCCGACTCAAAAGCGTGCCCTGGCTTCCACAGCCCGCGACAAGCCTCCCGGTGCTTTCTGGCCTCGTATGCTTAAACCCCCCCATGGAGGCGTAGGGTTTTCCATGACTGCGCTGGAGAGGGCGTCGACCGCAAAATGGCTCTAGGGCCTGACAGAACAATAAGAACCCGTGATCACCGCGCTTCTCCTTGCCGGTATGCTGGACCCGAACTGCGTCCCGCGTCATCACGTGCACCCGCGCGCTTTTCCGTACCACGCCCATTACTATCATCCGCCGCCGCAGCCGGCGTGTCGCGACCCGTGGCCTGAAGCTCACCTGCAAGACATACCCTTGACCGACCTGCCGCGCTCGCCCGTACCGGCGGATCCACCCGACCTCGGGCACTCCGCCTCTGTAATCTGGCCCGGTTACGCACCGGATCCTCCCGCGCACGGGCCGCACGGAGGCCCCGACGACAGAACCGCCGTGTCGGTCCCGGAACCTTCGACGTTGCCGCTGTTGATCTTCGGCATCGCGACGCTTTTTGCGGTAAGACTGCGATCGAGCGGCGTTCTTGCCGCGGTTGCCCGGCTCAGCCGTCTCCTGGGCAATGGAAGAGCCTGGAACCAGGCTGCAACACGCAGGCCATCAGGGCCTGATCAAATCGCGCGAAGCGCTTTGACTTCGCGTTCGATGAACTTCGAGTCGGCCGGGTTGAGGCCCGAGCC
>Ga0209626_1000041_pt1 | contig 37390 bp, 31 predicted proteins | sample JacPinW_OM1H0_M2_FD_187962 | JGI IMG/M metagenome (GOLD analysis project Ga0209626, IMG submission 187962) | Forest soil microbial communities from Algoma, Ontario, Canada - Jack Pine, Ontario site 1_JW_OM1H0_M2 (SPAdes) (version 2) | ecosystem: Environmental > Terrestrial > Soil > Boreal... | reverse complement strand
CTGTGAGTGTGGGTTCCGCCGTCCCCGGCCCGATGAGCGAGACGGTTCCGCTCCAACGGACGAGCTCCAGGTAATGCTGGTAGAGGGAATGGACGGTCTGTTCGTTCAGCGGCTCGGAAGAACAGGCCGCGAGGGCCTGGCGGAAAACTTCAGGGGAAAAGGCAGACAGGGGTCGGGACATGTTTCACGTGAACAGCGACTCTGGCGCCGAGCCGACCGTTTCACGTGAAACATCCACCCGGCCGCCACCTCGCCAGCGCCTACCGGGGGCGGACGGTGATCCGCTTGAAGTACCCTTCGCCGTCGCTCTCGGTCGCCACCCCGGGATCGTCGGCCAGGGTCATGTGGATCACCCTGCGGTCGGCAGGGTTCATCGGCTCCAGAGTCCGCGAGCGTCCCCGCCGCCGGACCTCCTCGGCGACCCTCTGCGCCAGGGTGCGGAGCTGCTCCTCGCGGATCTCGTGGAAGCTGTCGCAGTCGACCCGGCAGAGGACACCCTCCCCTACCTGGGATCGGATCACCCGCGGGAGCAGGTGCTCGATCGCCCTCAACAGCTCGCCCTCGTCGTCGAAGCAGCGCTCGGCGTCCCCGCCCGAGAGCTCGATCTCGAGCCGTTCCTCGCCCTGGTGGATGCGGGCCGCGAGGTCGAGGCCGGCAATGCCGAGAAGGAGGTCGAGCCCTTTTCGCGCCGCGTCTGCCGTGGGACCGGTCGCCGGGGGGAACCGCTCGGAGGTCGGCCGCGGCCGCTCGGGCAGCGTCACCAGCCCTTCCTCCTCGCCGGCCGCGAACCTGGCGCTTTCCACTTCGCGCGGCGGCGGCGCCGTGCGCGGCGGCCGCTCCCCACCCCGGTCGTGGCGTCGATGATCCCCTCGCCGGGAGCTGCGGTCACGGTCAGGCGGCCGGCCCTCCCGCCGCGCCGCGGTCGCCGGCGCCGGCCGCGCCAGAGGTGCTGAGCCGGCAGCCTCCGCGGGCATCGGCTCCGGAACGAGCGGCGCCGCGACTCTCGCCGCCGCTGCCTTCGGCTCGCGCCGGGGAGCGTCGGGGTCGACCTCGATCATCACCTTGCGGCGCGTCTTCAAGAAACCATGGCGCTTGTCGATCGCCCGGTAGGCGACGTAATCGGGGTCCAGGTTGAAGTAGTTGCCCGCCTGAACGAGGGCCTGAAGCAGGGTGTCGCCGGAGAAGAACCTTCGCTTGGGGTCGTTCATCGCTCGTGGGTGTCCGTCCTGTCGATGGGCCGCGCCGGCAGTGCGCTCATGCCGCCTGGCGCCGCTTGAGATGGTTGTAAACCCCCTGCTGGAGGATGGTCAAGACGTTGTTCGTCAGCCAGTAGAGCACGAGGCCGCTCGGCGAAGGCAGAAAGAGGATCAGCATGAAGAAGGGCATGAGCTGGAACATCCGCCGCTGGGCCGGGTCGCCGGTCATAGGGGTCATGCGCTGCTGCAGGAACTGGGTCACCGACATGATGATCGGGAGGACGTAGTAGGGGTCCTTGGCCGAGAGGTCGTGGATCCAGAAGATCCACGGGGCGTTGCGCAGCTCGACCGCCGCCGTCAGCAGCCGGTAGAAGGCGAAGAGGATCGGCAGCTGGAGGATCATGGGCAGGCAACCGCCGGCGGGGTTCACCCCCTCCGCTTTGTAGAGCCCCATGATCTCTTCGTTCATCTTGCGCTGAGCCTCGAGGTTCGGCCGCCCTTGCTTGTCCTTCGTCTTGCCGCGGTACTTGTCGCGGATCGACTGCATCCGGGGGTTGAGCTCCTGCATCTTGCGCATCGAGACGTAGCTCTTGTGGGTGAGCGGCAGGAGCAACACCTTGATGAGCACGGTCATCAGGATGATGGCCCAGCCATAGTTGCGGACCACGTGATTGAAGATCCAGTGGAGGCCGGCCAGGAGCGGGCGCGCGAGGATGCCGAAGGTGCCGAGGGAGACCGTCTTCTCGAGGCCGTACGGGAGGGCGGCCAAGCGGTCGTACTCTTTCGCTCCCCAGTAGGCGGTGACCGCCAGGCTGTCGGCTTCCGGCTCGAGAAGGAGATAGAACTCGCGGCTCAGGGCGTCCTGCTCCTTGCTGAGCTGGTCCTTCGGTGGGACGGGGAGGAACCGCGCTGTGCCGCCCTTCCCGGGCTCGACGAGGACCGGCTCGAGCACCGCCCGCGCTAGGCCGCTACGAGGGATGACCGCCGTCAGGTAGTAGTTGTCCTCTAGCCCCACCCACCGGACGGTCCGCCCGGAGAGCGTCTTGGGCTCCGCCTTCTTGGCGTTCAGGACTTCGGCGTCGCCGCCGACGTCGTAAACCGCCGAGCGCGCCTCGTAGCGGCTGTCGAGCTCGGCCGCCGTGGGATTCCGCACCCCAGGTCCCAGGACAAGTCCCCACCCTCGGCGCCCCGGCAGGGTCACCTCGGACTCCAGAAGGCCGTTCTTGTCGAACCGGAAGCGCTTCTCGGCCACCCCCTCCGGACCGCTGTAGCGGAAGGAGACCTCGGAAGGGTCCCGGCTGACGACGGCGAAAAGGACCCCGTTCAGGCGATTGGGCGCCAGATGGGCGCCGACCAGCCCATAGGGATAGGGAGCCGCCTCCCGCGCATGCACCAGCTCGAGATTGCGGCCGTCGGTCCCTTTGTGCTGCTTGAGCTCGAAGGAGACGAGCTGGGCGCCGCGGTTGGAGAACAGGGCGCGGGTCCGCTCGTTTTCGAGGACGATGCGCTCCTCGGTCACGGCGGCCATCGGTGGAGCCGAGGTCGAGGCGCCGGGTCCTGGCGCCTCGGCCGGCAGCTCCTCCGGCGACGTCGGGGTCGCGGCGGGCTGTGTCCCCTCGGTCTCCTCCGTCCCTTCCGCCGGACCCGGAGCCTGGATGGGCGCCTGCGCCGGCGCGGGCTTCGGCGGTTTCGCCGGAAAGAGGAACTGCCAGAGCAACATGATCGCCAGCGAAAGCAGCACGGCGAGGAACAGCCTGCGATTGTCCAAGGAGCTTCGATCCTTTCTCGTCTGTGGAGAGCGCGCCTAGGGTAGATCGACCCCGCCGGGATGAAACGGATGGCAGCGCAAGAGCCTTCCCGCCGCCCGCGTTCCGCCGCGGAGGAGACCATACTTCCGCAGCGCGAGGCTGGCGTACTCGGAGCAGGTGGGGGTGAACCGGCAGGACCTTGGCAGCAAGGGGGAGATCCGTCGCTTGTAGAGAGTGAGGAAGGCGATCGCCAGCCGGGTCAACAGGAGGGGTCGCGCCGCGGGATCAGGCCCGAGAACAGGCGCAGCAGCTCGGCGCGGAAATCCGCGAACGCCGCCTCCCCGGCTCCCGGTTTGAGGTGCACTACCAGATCCATCGCGGGGAGGTTGTTGCGCCCCTGCCAACGCCGGTAGACCTCTTTGATCCTGCGCTTCAGCCGTTGGCGTACGACCGCCTTGCCAACCTTGCGGCTGGCGGTGATCCCGATCCGGGGGTGCCCGAGCTGGTTCGGGACGAAATAGAGGATCGCCAGCGAGCCGTGGCGCCGCCGCCCCGTCCGGTAGCACTTGAGGAAGTCCGCCCGCCGCCGCAACCTTTCGCGGTCTCGTAGACGCTCGCCGCCAGATGCGGACGAGGTCGAGGCCTGCGCAAACGTCATCAGACGCTCAGGCGCTTGCGTCCCTTCCGGCGCCGCCGCGACAGCACCGCTCGCCCTTGGCGGGTGCGCATCCGCACCAGGAAGCCATGGGTCCGTTTGCGACGACGGTTGTTGGGTTGAAACGTCCGTTTCACTGTGGTCCGCCTTCTTCTCTAGAAGAGGTGAGGGGTCGCGGTCGAGCGCCTGCTCCCCGGATACCCGAACGAAACTGGAAACTTAGCCCAATCCGACCCGGGCCGTCAAGAAACGGGCGATTTGGGGGCGTGTCACAATTTGGCGGAGAGGGTGGGATTCGAACCCACGGACCGGTTGCCCGGTCAACGGTTTTCGAGACCGTCCCATTCAACCACTCTGGCACCTCTCCAAGGGGACATCGGAGCTTGGCGGAGAGGGTGGGATTCGAACCCACGGTAGAGTTTCCCCTACACACGCTTTCCAAGCGTGCTCCTTAAGCCACTCGGACACCTCTCCTGGGATGAAAAGAACTCTTGGGACCCCGCCTCACGGCGAGGGAACGCCTTGCCTCAAGCCGGCGAAGAAGCCGCGGAGCAGATCCGCGCACTCGCCTTCGAGGACGCCGCCCGTGACCTCCAGGCGGTGGTTGAGCCGCGGATCCTGTGCCAGGTTGCCCAGGGTGCCGCAGTAGCCCGCCTTGGGATCCGCAGCGCCGAAGACCAACCGGTCGACCCGCGACGCGACCAGCGCTCCGGCGCACATCGGGCACGGCTCCAGGGTGACGTAGAGCGTGCAGCCATTGAGCCGCCACCCCGGGATTCGCGCCGTCGCCTGACGAATCGCCAGGATCTCCGCGTGGGCCAGCGGGTCGCCGTCCACCTCCCGGCGGTTGTGCCCCCGGCCGATCACCTCGCCGCCTTGGACGACGACGGCGCCGATTGGCACCTCCCCGATCGCCGCCGCCGCCCGGGCTTCGGCCAGGGCTTCCTCCATCCACGCCCTGTCCTCGGTCCTCTCCACGGCGAACCTCGCGCCGGCGCTGCCGTGCGCGCAAGGGCGCTATCTTAGTGGAAGGGTGGGCCGCCGTAAACCGGCGTATCGGCGGACGCCGCCTTTACATCCCCGACCCCAGGACTTACCATGCCCTTCTGGCAGTGGCCCACGAAGGGTTCGGGTCCTGTGCATCGACCGCTACCGAACCTCGTCAGGCCCGGAAGGGAGCAGCGATAAGGTATGCCGGCCGAGTGCCGCAGATCCACCGGAACCCTTCGTCGGCCACTGCCCTCCCCGCCATGACCTACCAGGTCCTCGCCCGCAAGTGGCGCCCGCAGAACTTCTCGAGCGTGGTCGGCCAGGGGCCGATCGTGACCGCTCTGCGCAATGCCCTGAAGGAGGGCCGGATCGCCCAGGCTTACCTCTTCTCCGGCATCCGCGGCGTCGGCAAGACGACCGCGGCGCGGGTGCTCGCCAAGGCCCTCAACTGCGAGAAGGGGCCGGCCGCCGACCCCTGCAACGAGTGCGTGGCCTGCCTGGAGATCACCCGCGGCTCCGATCTGGACGTCATCGAGGTGGACGCCGCCACCTACTCCAAGGTCGAGCAGGTGCGCGAGCTGACCGAGAGCCTCAAGTACGGGCCGGCGCGCGACCGCTACAAGGTGGTGGTCCTGGACGAGATCCATCGCCTGTCGCGGCAGGCCTTCGACGCGCTGCTGAAGATCGTCGAGGAGCCGCCGCCGCACCTGGTCTTCATCTTCGCCACCACCGAGATCGAGGCGGTGCCGGCAACCATCCTCTCGCGCTGCCAGGAGTTCCACTTCCGGCGCGTGCCGTCACTGGAGGTCGCGGCCCTGCTGCGCGAGATCTGCGGCGCCGAGGGGATCGCCGCGAGCGACACCGCCCTGCGGCTCATCGCCCGCGCCGGTGAAGGGAGCGTCCGTGACGCGGTAGCTCTCTTGGACCAGCTGGCGACCTTCGGCTCGGGGACGATCGCCGACGAAGACGCCGTCCGCTTGCTGGGCGGCCTCGACACCGCCCTCTTCGCCGAGCTCTTCGCCGCCATCCTGGCCGGCGACGGCTCCGGCGTGACGGCGGTCGTCCGGCGGATCGAGGACGAGGGGTGGGACCCCCGCCACGTCTTCGGCCAGTTCCTCGCCTTCTGCCGCGACGCCCTCCACCTAGCGATGGGCGGCGAGCCCGCCGCGACCGACCTGCCGGCCGAGGAGGCCGCCACCCTGGCCGCCGCCGCCCGCGCCGCCGGCTACGAGAACCTCCTGCGCCTCCTGCAGCAGCTCCTGGCGAGCGAAGCGAGCATCCGCCGCAGCGAGGCCGGGGCTCTGGCGGTCGAGATCGCCTGGCTGCGGGCGGCCGAGCTCCCCAAGCTGACGCGGGTCGAGGAGCTCCTCGCCGGTTCCCGTTCCCTTCCTGCTCCTCAGGCGCCAGCGACTGCGGCGGCGAGCCGGCCGGCGCCACGCTCCGCCCCGCCGCCGGTCGCCGCGGAGGCAGCCACTCCCCGGAAGTCAGCCGGGCCGGTCGAGAGGAGTCCCGATCCTCCACCGCCCCCGCGCGACCGAGCCGCCGCCAGCGACGACGACCGCCTGCACGCCTTTCTCGAGGAGGTGAGCAAGCGCAAGCAGCCGCTCGCCGCCCATCTGGAGGAAGCCGAAGACCTGCTCTACGCGGACGGACGGCTGTTGATCGTCTCGCCGCCGGGAGACTCCTGGCTGAGCGACGCCTTGGCGCGCGGCAACAATCGGCAGGTGCTCGAGCAGGCCCTGGCCGCTGTCTGGGACGCAGGGGTGCGTTGGGAGCTGGTCGAGGGGTCGGGCCGGAAGCAGCCGGCGGACGGGATCGCCAGCGTCAAGCTGGAGCTGGTGGAAGAGAACCCCACGGTGCAGACCGTGCTGGACATCTTCGGGGGCCGCGTGGAAAAGATCGAAGAACTTCGCCTCAGAGAGGATTAGCCGATATGAGCAGCATGCGCCAGTTGATGAAGCAGGCCCAGGAGATGCAGGAAAAGCTCCAACGCGAGCTCGCCGAGACCGTGGTCGAGGCGAGCGTGGGCGGCGGCATGGTCACCGTCAAAATGAGCGGCCACTACCAGCTGGTTGCGGTCAAGATCGACCCCGAGGTGATGGATCGCGAAGACCCCTCGATGCTCGAAGACCTCGTCGTCGCCGCGGTCAACGAGGCCGTGCGGAAGATCGGTGAGACGATGCAGGGCCGGATGGGGGCGATGGCGGCGAGCCTCCCGGGCCTGTTCTGACCTCCAGCGGTTTCCCGTCGATGCCCGATCCTCTCGCCCGGCTCGTCGGCGAGCTCGCCCGTCTGCCGGGCATCGGTCCCAAGACGGCGACCCGCCTCGCCCACTACCTCCTGAAAGTGCGCGCCGACGAGGCCCGGGCGCTGGCCGAGGCCATCGTCGAGGTAAAAGAGAAGCTCTTTCACTGCTCGGTCTGCAACTCCATCACCGCCGTCGATCCCTGCCGGTTCTGCGCCGACGACCAGCGCGACCGCCGACGCATCTGCGTCGTCGAGGAGCCCTTCAACATCGAGCCGCTGGAACGGACCGGCGAGTTTCCGGGGCTCTACCACGTGCTCCTAGGAGCGCTGTCGCCCCACCGCGGCATCGGACCCGACCGCCTCGCCATCCCCGGTCTCCTGGCCCGGCTCGAAGGGGTCGAGGAGGTCGTCCTCGCCACCAACCCCAACGTCGAGGGGGAGGCGACGGCGCTCTACCTGGCGCGCCTGCTCAAATCCCGCGGGGTCAGGGTGACTCGGCTGGCCTTCGGCATGCCGGTGGGCGGCGACATCGAGTACACCGACGAGGTGACGCTCGGCCGCTCGCTGGCGGGGCGGCGGGAGATGTGAGCGGGCGGCCGAGCCCGAGCTTTCCCGCGCTGGAGCGGGGGGACCTGCCGCCGGCGATGGCCGTCCCGCCGCCGGGGCCGCGGTCGCGGCAGCTGTCGCGGCGCCTCGCCGAGCTGGAGGCGCCTGGCGTCAACACCCTGTCGGCCTCCCAGGAGCCGACGATCCTCTGGCAGGAGGCGCTCGGCGCCAACGTCCTCGACGTCGACGGCAACCGCTACGTCGACCTCACCTCGGGGTTCGGTGTGGCGGCCGTCGGGCATCGCCACCCGCGGGTGGTGGCGGCGATCCGCGAGCAGAGCGGCCGGCTCCTGCACGGCCTGGGAGACGTCCATGGCCACCCCGGGCGGATCGCCCTTGCCGCCCGGCTAATCGACTTGGCGCCCCTCCCTGAGGCGGCCGAGACACAGGCCTTCTTCGCGGTCTCCGGGGCGGAAGCGGTCGAGATCGCCTTGAAGACCGCCTTCGCGGCGACCGGTAGGCCGGAGATCCTCGCCTTCGAGCCGGCCTACCACGGCCTCACCCTGGGCGCCCTTGCCGCCACCTCCCGGCCGGAGTTCCGGGCGCCCTTCGCCCGCCACCTCCACTCCCACGTCCGCCGCCTGCCCTTCGGCTGCCCGCTGCCGGAGATCGAGCGTGAGCTCGGCGGCGAGCGCGGCTGCCCCTTCGCCTGCGTCCTCGTCGAGCCGGTGGTGGGCCGGGAAGGCGTGCTGCTGCCTCCTCCGGGATGGCTCGCCGGCATCGCCGGGCTCTGCCGCCCGCGGGGGGTCCTCCTCGCCGCCGACGAGGTCTTCACCGGCTTCGGACGCACGGGCCGCACCTTCGCCGTCGAGGCCGAGGGGGTGCGGCCCGATCTCCTCTGCTGCGGCAAAGCGCTGGGCGGCGGCCTTCCCCTCGCCGCCGTGCTGGCGAGCCGCTCCACCTTTCGCTGCTGGGAGACGGCCGGGGAGGCGCTCCATACCTCCACCTTCGTCGCCAACCCGCTCGCCTGCGCCGCCGCGCTGGCGGTGCTCGACGTGCTGGCGGAGGAGGACTTGGCGGCGCGGGCGGCGGCGCTCGGCGCCGGCCTGGGCGGGCGCCTCGCGGCCTGGCCGGAGCGCCATCCGGCGGTCGCCGCGGTGCGCGGGCGCGGGCTCCTCTGGGGGATCGAGCTCGCCAGCCGGGCGGCGGCTGGGCGATGGATCGCGGCGGCGCGCCGGCGCGGCGTCCTCCTCCTGGCCGGCGGGCCGGAGGGCCGGGTCGCCCAGATCGTTCCTCCCCTGACCATCGCCCGCGACCAGCTGGCGACGGCGCTCGACCTCCTGGAGGAGGCGCTCGGCGAGGCCGCCTAAGACGGCGGAGACCGCGAGCCGACAATGCCATCCTTCGAGAGCCTCTTCCTCGCCGGCCTCCTCGTGGCAATCGGGCTGTCGGCGCTGGCCCTCTTCGCCGGCCTGCGCCGCGGCCGCTCCGGGCCGGCCGCCGAGGCGCTGGGCCAGGGCCGCTTCGCCGCCGCCCTGGCTGCCGTCCCGGCGGGCCGGCCGACCGACCGCGAAGAGCTCTACGCCGCGGCCGTCGCCGCCCGGCACCTGCTCGATCTCGACCGCGCGGGCGAGCTCTTGGGGCGCATTTTGGCAACCGACCCCGGGGACGGCGAGGCGCTGCTCGAAGGCGGCCTCGTCGCCGCCTACCGAGGCGACTTCGAAGAGGCCGCGCGGGGTCTCGCGGCGGCGCTCTCGAAGCGCTCCGACCTCGCCGAGTCGATCACTCTCCACCAGGCCTGGCTGGCGCTCCGGCGAGGCGACCGCGCGGCGGCGCGGCGCCTTTTCGACGAGGTCGAAGTGCCGCTCGAGACCAAGCTGCGCTCCGATCTCGGGGAAGGAGAGCCGCTCTTCTCCGAGTGGTTCCTCCACGCCGCCATCCTGTGGTCAACCTTCGGCGACCGCGAGCGCGCGGAGTGGGCCGCCGCCGCCGCCCGCCAAGCGGCGCCCGAGAGCCGCCTCTGGGAGCGCGCCGGGGTCACTCCATCCTCCGCTACAATAGAGCTACCTTGAGCACGCCAGCTCTCCTGCGCCGGTGGGAGCTCTTCGCCCACTTCACCGACCAGCAGCTCGATCTGCTGGCTCCCTGCGTCTCGCGCCAGCGCCTGGCGGCCGGCGCGACGATCCTCAAGGAGGGCGAGCCGACGCTCGACGCGTATCTCATCGAGAGCGGAGAGGTGCGCATCCAGCGGCAGACGCCCTATGGCAGCTTCAGCCTGGCGACCCTGGAGCCCGGCGACCTCTTCGGCGAGACCAGCTTCGTCGATAAGAGCGCCCGCTCGGGGGACGCGGTGGCCGTCGCCGGCACCGAGCTCCTCACTTTGAGCCCGACCGCTCTCGCGGCCGCTATGGACAGCGACCCGCGCCTCACCATGGCCCTCCATTGGACCTTCTGGAAAAGCCTGTCGAAGAAGCTCCGCCAGACCAACGAAAAGCTCACCCAGTTCTTCTCCGAGACCGGCAAGCCGGCCACCACCCAGACCGCCGCCGCCCTCGAGTCCTCCGGCGAGTTCCGCATCGACCTCGCCTCGAAGCGCAAGCTCTTCCAGGAGCAGAAGCTGTCGAACCTGGAGATCAACTTCCTCACTTCGCTGTCGAAGGAGCGGAAGTTCCCGCAGAACAAGATCATCTTCCGCGAGGGGGAGATCGGCGACGAGATGTTCGTCGTCCTCGAGGGGCGGGTGATGATCAGCAAGTACATCCCAGGGGCGGGAGAAGAGGCGCTGGCCTTCCTCGAACGCGGCGATTACTTCGGCGAGATGGCGCTGATCGACAATCAGCCGCGCTCCGCGGACGCCAAGGCGCACGAGGGGGGAGCGGTCGTGCTGTCGATCCCGCGCGAGGTCCTGAACGGCATCCTGGACATCCACAAGGTCTCGTCGCTGCGGCTGCTGAAGATCCTGTGCAACCTGGTCGCCACCCGGCTGCGCGAGCTCGACGACAAGATCATCGGCTGGTTCATCTTGGCCGGCGGCTCGGGCCCTTCCGGCGGCGGCCCGGCGGAGCGGGAGAGTTGAGCCCGCCGGCGGCGGCGCCCTCCGGAGCGAGTGCCGCGAGAACCTTCCCGACCAGGGAGGACAGCGGCAAGCCGGCGCGGCCGCGGCCGTCGAACCAGCCCGCTTCGATACCCTCCCGCACGAAACCGCCGGACCCGATCTCGCCGCGCCGGACCTCGACGTCCAGGTCCCGGAAGGTGATCCCGTGGCGGACGCGCGCCAGGGCCGGCCCCAGGCGCCAGCGGCCGCCGTAGCGGGCGCCCAGGCCGGCCTCCGGCGATCGGCCGGCCGATCCCGCCTCGACCCACGGCAGCTCCCACGTCCCGGCGAGGAGCGCGCTCCCCTCCGGGCGGCGAAAGAGGAGGACGCCGTCCTCTCCCTCGACCACCACCGCCACCAGGCGCACGCTCTCCCGCGGGCGGCGCCGGCGCGCCGCCGGGTAGAGCTCCTGCTCGCCGGCGAGCGCCGCCCGGCAGCCGAGGCGGAGCGGGCAGGCGGGACAGCGGGGCCGCTGCGGCGAGCACAGGGTAGCCCCCAGCTCCATCAGGGCCTGGTTGCTGTCGCCGGGCCGCGCCGGATCGAGGAGCTCGCGGGCCGCTTCCAGGAGGCGCCGGCGGCCGGCGCCTCCGCGCGGGTCCTCCGGCGCGGCGAGGAGGCGCGACAGCACCCGCACGACGTTGCCGTCGAGGACCGGGATCGCCTCGCCGAAGGCGATGCTCGCCACCGCCGCCGCCGTGTAATCGCCGATCCCCGGCAGCTCGCGCAGGCCCACGGCCGTGCGGGGAAATCCCGCCCCCCGATGGCCCCGCTCGGCGACCAAGCGCGCCGCCTGGTGAAGCTGGCGGGCGCGTCGGTAGTAGCCGAGGCCGGACCACAAGGCCAGGACCTCATCGACCTCCGCCTCGGCGAGCCGCTTGACGGTGGGAAAGCGCTCGAGGAAGCGCCGGTAGTAGGGGAGGACCGTCTCCACGCGGGTCTGCTGCAGCATCACCTCGGAGAGCCAGATGCGGTAGGGATCGGAGGTCTGCCGCCAGGGAAGGTCGCGGCGATGGACGTCGAACCAGGCGAGGAGATCGTGGGTGCGCTGCACCGCGTCAGTATAGATATGCGCGGCAGCCAATTTGGCAGCGGCCGGCGTCAACGCGCCAGGAGCGCACGCGTCCCCCGGGTCGTCCTGCACCCCGAGGAGTCACGAGCCGATTTCTGCTTGAGAGAGGATGTAGGGGGGAGGCCCCATCTCTCCGGTTGGTTTGTGTGGATTACCCCTGTCGAAGGGGATGTAGGTAGATATCAGAGGGGAGATCGATGGTCGATCTCATTTTTAGGCTGGAAATACAGTTGGCTGGTGGAACCTCCCCGCTTACGTTTTGCATCCTGCATCTAACTCTTGCAACACCCGTGCCCGGTGTCGTAATTCCGTCTGGGAGGAGAAGGGAACCCCGGGCCTGAAGGGCCGAGGTCGCGTTAGGGGGGAGGCCCCCAATCTCCGGTTGGCTGTTGGGATCGACCCCCTTCGATCATTCGCTAAAGGGGGTGAGTTGGATGTCGCGGGGTGAGAGGTGAGATCGGAAGAGATCTCCAATGCGAGAGGCTGGATAGTGTGGCGGGTGGAACCTCCCCCTGTACGCTGTTGAATCTGCATGACTCTATAAGCAATGGTCATGCCAGCCGTGGCTTCGGGATGACGGGAGCTCGCGACTCTCCAACGGGACCGGATACGGTCGCAGCAAACAACTCATCCTCTTGTACTTAACTCCAGGAGGCCGAGAGGATCGGGCCCCGCCTGCCCGGTTCCGGGCGGCGCCCGGAAGGGCCGCCTCTTTTTCGATTCTGCAAGCCGCCGATTCATTTCCGGGCATTTCTGCAAATAGGCCCCCTGCTATCATCGCCGACGGATGTCGGCCCCCTCCGAACGAGGTCCCGGCCAAGAGGTCGTGGGCTGGAAGGAGTACCTGGATCTGCCAGAGCTGGGCATTCGGCGGCTCAAGGCCAAAGTCGACACCGGCGCCCGTACCTCCGCCCTCCACGTCGCCTCGCTGCGCTACCTGGCCGAGCACCCTGACGGCACCTCCGAGGTCGAGCTCACTATGGGGGTCGACCGCCGCCGTCCGGAGCGGCGGGTCACCGCCCGCGCCCACGTGCTCGGACGCATCGAGGTGACCGATTCCGGAGGCCACCCGGAGACGCGGCCGGTGATCGAGACCGAGCTCGTCCTGGGGCCGATCAGAAAGCGCATCCTCCTCACCCTGACCGACCGCAGCGCCATGCTCTTCCGCATGATCGTCGGCCGCAAGGCTCTGGAGGGCGACTTCCTCATCGACGTCTCGAAGCAGTACCTGCTCCGCCGGTGGCACCCCCGGCCGCCGCCCGACGCGCCGCGGGCCGAGCCGAGCCCGGACGACCGATGAAGATCGCCGTCCTCTCGCGCAAGGAGAGCCTCTACTCGACCTCCCGGCTGGTCGCCGCCTCGCGCCAGCGCGGGGCCGAGGTGCGGGTCATCGATCCCCTAGAGTGCCTGGTCAAGCTGTCGAAAAAGCGGCCCGAGGTCTTCTACCATGGCGAGCGGGTCATCGGCCTCGACGGCGTCATTCCGCGGATCGGCGCCTCGATCACCTTCTACGGTCTGGCGGTGCTGCGCCAGTTCGAGATGATGGGGGTCTTCCCGGCCAACGAAAGCCAGGCGATCTCGCGCAGCCGCGACAAGCTGCGCAGCCTCCAGCTCCTCTCGCGCCACGACATCGGCATCCCTCCCACCGTCTTCGTGCGCGGCCGCGAGGAGCTGCGCTCGGCGATCCGCAAGGTGGGGGGAGCGCCGGTGATCCTCAAGCTCCTCGAGGGCACCCAGGGGGTGGGGGTCATCCTCGCCGAGTCGGCGAAATCGGCCGAATCGGTGCTCGACGCCATGCATTCGCTGAAGCAGAACATCCTCATCCAGGCCTACATCGAGGAGTCGGCGGGCGTCGACTTCCGCGCCATCGTCGTCGGCCGGCGGGTGGTGGCGGCGATGACGCGCCAGGCGGCGACCGGGGAGTTCCGCAGCAACCTCCACCGCGGCGGCACCGCCAGCGGCGTGACCCTCGAGCCGCTCTACGAGCAGACCGCCGTCCATGCCGCCGAGGTCTTGGGCCTGAATATCGCCGGGGTCGACATGATCCCCTCCAAGGACGGCCCCATGGTGCTCGAGGTCAACAGCTCGCCCGGGCTCGAGGGAATCGAGAAGGCGACCGAGGTCGACGTCGCCGGGGCGATAATCGATTTCGTCGTCGAGCACGCGCCGCACGGCGACCCGCGCGATAGGGCGAAGGGGTGAGCGCGCGGCGGGCGCGGCGGGGCGGTCCCTTGAGCCTGGGCGGGGTCGAGGTGGCGCTCGGCGAGACGGCCGAGCTCCGCCTCAAGGTGAGCGAGTCGTTCTTCGCCGAGCCGGTGGCCATCCCGGTGACGGTGATCCGCGGCGGCCCCGGTCCCACCCTCTTTATCACCGCCACCGTCCACGGCGACGAGCTGAACGGGGTCGGCATCATCCGCGGCCTGCTGAACGACACCGGCTTCGAGGACCTGCAGGGGACGCTGATCGCGGTGCCGATCGCCAACGTCCCCGGCTTCCTCGCCCAGGACCGCCGGCTCCCCGACCGCCGCGACCTGAATCGCAGCTTCCCAGGCAGCCGCGGCGGCTCGCTCGCCGCGCGCCTGGCCGACTGCCTCTTCCGCGAAGTGATCCGCAAGAGCGACTTAGGCCTCGACCTCCACACCGCCGGTGGCGAGCGGAGCAACTACCCGCAGATCCGCGCTGATCTCCGAAACCCCAAGGTCGCCGAATTGGCGCGCGCCTTCGGCTGCCCGGTGGTGGTCGACGGGCCGGGTCCCGAGCGGTCGCTGCGCAAGGCCGCCGTCGCCGCCGGCGTTCCCACGATCGTCTACGAGGCAGGGAGCGCGCTCCGCTTCGAGCGCCCGTTCATCGACGTCGGGATCGCCGGCGTGCTCAACGCGTTGCGGCACCTGGGCATGTTGGGCGGGGAGCCGGCGGCCCCGCCGCTCCGCCTCGAAATCCGCCGCACCCACTGGGTGCGCGCCCAGGCCGGCGGCATCGTCGACCTGCGGGTCCGGCTCGGGCAGCCGGTGCGCCGCGGCCACGTCCTCTCGCTCAACACCAACCCGTTCGGGCGCGGCCAGAGCCAGCTCAAGGCCCCACACAGTGGCCTGGTTCTCGGCCTGACCCACTTGCCGCTGGTCCACCCCGGCGACGCCGTCTGCCACCTGGCGCGGCTGGAAAAGCGGGAGATCGACGCCTGGAGCGAATACTGGGAAGGCGGCAACGGTAGGATGGAAGCATGAAGAAACTGCTCGCCATCTTCCTGCTCCTCGTAGGCATCGCTTTCCTCGCGGCGATCGCCGGCATCCTGCTGGCGGGCAAGGGCCCGGCGCTCTCCGGCTCGAAGGTCCTCGTCTGGCACCTCGACCGCCCCATCGTCGAGCAGGCCGCGCCGTCACTACCGTTCACCGGCCGCGCCAGCGCCGAGAGCATCGCCGAGCTCTTCCCTGCCCTCCGCGCCGCCCGGCAGGACCGCGGGGTGCGCGGGGTCGCCGTCTACATCGACGAGGCCGACTTCGGCCTCGCCAAGGCGCAGGAGCTGCGGCGCCAGCTCCTGGCGCTCCAGGCCGCCGGCAAGTTCGTCGAGTGCTACCTGGAGGCCGCCAGCGAGGGCGGCAACGGCACCCTCGGCTACTACCTCGCCACCGCCTGCGGCAAGATCCGCATGGCGCCGGCCGGTGAGCTCAACCTGCTCGGCCTCTACAGCGACAACCCGTTCTTGAAGGGCACCCTCGACAAGCTGAAGATCGAGCCCGACTTCAACCACGTCGGCGAGTACAAGAGCGCGGCCGAGAGCTTCACCGAGACCCGCAACACGCCCGCCGCGGCGCGGGCGATCAACGCCGTCCTCGACAGCGTCTACGGGCAGCTCGTCGCCGCCATCGCCCAATCGCGCCATCTCCCGGCCGAAACCGTCCGCAGGCTCATCGACGATGCCCCCTATAGCGCCGCCGAGGCCCGGCAGAAAGGGTTGATCGACGGCCTCGCCTATCCCGATGAATTTCACGATCATTTTGCTCGGCTCGCCGGCGGCCGGCCGCGTCTCCAGAGCCTCGACGACTACGACGGCCGCTCCGCGTTCGCCGGCCGGCGCCTGGTGGTGGTCATGGCGCCGGGCACCATCGTGCGCGGCGCCAGCGCCGGCGCGCCGTGGAGCGGTGAGGGGGCCTTGGGCTCCGAGGAGATGGCGGCGTTGCTGCGGCGGGTCGGCCGGGACGGCTCGATCGCCGCCGTCGTGCTGCGGGTCGACAGCCCCGGCGGCTCGGCGCTCGCCTCCGACCTGATCCTCCGCGAGGTCGAGCTGCTCAAGCGCAAGAAGCCGGTGGTGGTGTCGATGTCCGATCTGGCGGCCTCCGGCGGCTATTACATCGCGAGCAAGGCCAGCCGCATCGTCGCCGAGCCCGCCACCCTGACCGGCTCGATCGGGGTCGTCGGCGGCAAGTTCGCCACCCGCCGCTTCCAGCAGGAGATCCTGGGCATCACCCATGACGCGCTGAAGCGCGGCGCCAACGCGGACCTCTACGCCGCGCTCGACGCCTACTCTCCTTCGCAACAGGCGCGTGTCCAGGCGGCCATGCGACGAGTCTATGACACCTTCGTCGGCCACGTGGCGGCGGGCCGCCACATGAGCCGCGCCGCTGTCGAGGCGGTGGCGGGGGGACGGGTGTGGACCGGCGCCGACGCCAAGCCTCTGGGGCTGGTGGACGAACTGGGCGGCCTCGACCGGGCGGTCGAGCTGGCGCGCCGGGAGGCCGGGATACCGGCGAGGGAGTCGCTCGGCGTGGCCTTCTATCCCGAGCCCAAGAGCTGGCTGGAGATCTTCGAGCGGCGGCGCGAGCCGCTCGTGCCGGCCTCTCTGGCGCGGCTCGCCCGCGCGCTCGAGCCGCGGTCGATCCTCGAGCTGCCCCCCGAGCTGGCCGCCCTGGCGCGCCCGTTCTAGCTGCCGGGAGGCTTGAGGGGAGATCGCTACTGAATCGACAAGCGACTGAAGATGAATGGCTTACGGTTTTGTTCACAGGATTGTAACGAGGGGGCTTGCAGCGCCGTGCGGCTGTGCTATCATTCCGCCAGTCGTCGGCAGGACAACTAGCTCAATCGACTTCGTCGAGCCGTAAAGTTTTCCACAGGTGTGGAAAACTTGTGGGAATGGTGTGCTTTGATGTCGCAAAGATCTCTCTGGTCCATCCTTCAACGGCAGCTCCAGCAGCAGCTCGATCCGGAAGACTACTCGACGTGGATCAAGCCTCTCAAAGCGCGGACGGACGGCGACCGCAAGCTCGTCCTCATGGCTCCCAACTCGCGCTTCCTCCACACCCTCGAAGAGAGCTTTCGGCCGCAGGTGGACCGTGCCCTGGCCGGGCTCGACGGGCCTTCCTTCGAGGTCCTCTTCTCGCTCGAGGACGAGAAGGTGGAGGCGCCCGCCGAGACGCCGGCGCCGGGGCAGTTCAATCCCCGCTACCTGTTCGCCAACTTCGTCGTCGGCAAGTCCAACGAGTTTGCCCACGCGGCAGCCCGCGCGGTGGCCGAGGCTCCCTCGCAGAGCTACAACCCGCTTTTCCTCTACGGCGGCGTCGGGTTGGGCAAGACCCATCTCCTGCACGCCATCGGCTCGCACATCCAGGCCCAGCACCCGCAACTGCGCGTCCTCTACCTGGTCGCCGAGCAGTTCGTCAACGAGCTCATCAATTCGATCCGCTTCGACCGCATGCCGGCCTTCCGCGAGCGTTACCGGACGATCGACGTGCTGCTCATCGACGACATCCAGTTCCTCGCCAACAAAGAACGGACGCAGGAGGAGTTCTTCCACACCTTCAACACCCTCTACACCAGCCAGAAGCAGATCATCCTCTCGTCGGACTCCTCGCCCCGCAACATCCCCACCTTGGAGGAGCGGCTGCGCAGTCGCTTCGAGTGGGGCCTGATCGCGGACATCCAGCCGCCGGAGCACGAGACTCGGGTGGCCATCCTGCGGCGGAAGGCAGACCTCGAAAAGATCGTCCTCCCCGACGACGTCGCCGACTTCATCGCCCGCCAGGCGCGCTCCAACATCCGCGAGCTCGAGGGGCTGCTCAACCGCGTTATCGCCTTCTCGTCGCTGACCAACAAGCCGCTCTCCGAAGAGCTCGCGCAGGAGACGCTCAAGGACATCCTTCCCGACGCCGGCAGGAAGCCCGCCGCCGCCGACATCACCAAGTTCGTGGCCCGGCACTACGGCCTCAAGGTCTCCGAGATCAAGAGTAAAAGCAACTCCAAGCAGATCGCCTTCCCCCGCCAGGTGGCGATGTACCTCTGCAAGCGGTTGACCGATCACTCCTACCCCGAGATCGGCAAGCAGTTCAACGACAAACACCACTCGACGGTCATGTATTCGGTTGACAAGATCGACCAGCTGCGGACGAGTGATGCCGACCTCGACCGCGTCCTGCGCATGATGGAGAACCATTTCGCCTGACGGCGCCGGTTGCGGAAAAGGTGCGCACTGTTCTGCGGACCGCCTGACGAATTTCGCCCCTTCCCGAGCGCCCGGCCGCGATGGACCTGCTTTTCCCCCGCTCCTCCACAGCTCCTCCGCAGTCTTACCGGAGGCTGGCTCTTGAAAACGAAGGTCTCTGGGTTCAGCAACTTAGACCTGTTTTCCGCATTTCCTCAACCACCTTCGGCTACGACGGCTATGCTATATTGAGGCCTCTCAGGTAGACGGAGAAGGGTGAATGGAAATCCGAGCCAACCGCAATGAGCTTCTGGCCGAGCTGATCCCCATGCAGGGGATCGTCGAGCGCAAGACGACCATCCCGGTCCTCTCCCATCTGCTGCTCAAAGCGATCGGCGATCGGCTCCACGTGTCGGCCACCGATCTGGACGTTTCGTTGACCTCCTGGTGCGCGGTGGATCTGCAGCAGGAGGGGGCGATCGCCATCCAGGCCAAGAAGTTCATGGAGATCGTCCGCTCCGTCGTCGGCGACGAGGTGCACCTGATCCAGGAGGAGCCGCGGGTGCTCACCATCCGCGCCGGCAAGTCGCGCTTCAAGATTCACGGCCTGGCGGCGGACGACTTCCCGAGCCTCCCATCAGTCGACGGCAAGGCGGCGACGGAGATCCCCTTCGCCGACTTCCGCCGCATGGTCTCGAAGATCCTCTTCGCCGTCTCGGCCGAGGAGTCGCGCTTTCAGCTCAACGGGGCGCTCCTGAAGCTCAAGGACGGCTCGCTGGAGATGGTGGCGACTGACGGCCACCGCCTCGCCCTCGTCGAGGGAGGGCTCGAGGGGAGCGGCGAGGAGGACTCGGTGCTGGTACCGCGGAAGGCTCTCCAGGAGTTGCAGCGGATCGAGGGGGAGGGCAAGCTCTCCTACCGCCGCGGCGAGCATCATCTCTCGTTCCAATTGGGGAAGCGGGAGCTGACCTGCCGCATCCTAGAGGGGAGCTTCCCCGACTACGAGCGGGTCATCGCCAAGGACAACGACAAGAAGGTCCTCTTCGACCGCAAGCCGTTTGCCGAGGCGGTGCAGCGGGTGGCGCTCCTGACCGGCGACCGGGCGCGCGCCGTGCGCCTGCAGTTCACCCCCGACCAACTGGTGATCTCCGCCGCCAATCCTGATCTCGGCGAGGCGGTCGAAGAGGTCCCTTGCACTTACGACGGGCCGGAGTTTCGCCTGGGGATCAACCCCGACTACCTATCGCAGTTCCTCGCCGCGGTGGAGACCGAACGCGTCCGTCTGGAGCTCAAGGACGAGAACACCCAGTGCGTCGGCTATCCGCAGGACGGCCCGGATGCCCGCTACCTCTGCGTGATCATGCCGATGCGGATCTAGTGTCCCGCCCTCGCTCCCCTGCCACCCGGCGGCAGGACCCCGCGCCCTCGCTCCCCTCCTGGCTTGCTCTCCCAGCTCACCCTCAACAGCTTCCGCAACCTGGAGCCACTCGTCTGGCAGCCGTCGGTGGGCTCGCACCTCCTCCTGGGTGGAAACGGCGCCGGCAAGACCAGCCTCCTCGAGGCGATCTACGTGCTGGCCACCACCCGCAGCTTCCGCACCCCGCAGATCGCCGACTGCATCCGCCACGGCGGCACCCTATTCCACCTGGAGGGGGAGGTCGAAGGAGACCGCCGGGCGCTTCTCTCGGTCGGTTTCGGTCGGGACTGGCGACTGCGGACCTTGAACGGCAAGAACGCTCCGCTGGCCGACTTCCTGACCGCCCTGCCGGTAGTCGCCTGGGTGACGGGGGACGCCGAGATGCTCTCCGGGCTGCCGCGTTTGCGGCGCCGCTTCATGGACCGCGGGGTCGTCGGCGTGCGTCCCGCCGCCCTCGAGGCGCTCGGCCGCTACCGCCAGTCGCTGCGGCAAAAGCGCGAGCTGCTGGCGAGCGGCGGCCCGGGGCTGGAAGCCTGGAACGAGGTCCTGGCCGGAGTGGCGGCCGAGCTCATCGAGCGCCGGCGCGCCTACGTCGAGGAGCTGCGCGCCCGTCTCGCGGAGGTGCTCGCCGAAGCTGATCTCCCCCTGCCGCCGATCGAGGTCCGCTACCGGCCCTCGCCGGCGAGCGGCCTCGAGGGAGCCGCCGCCATCGCCGCCAGCCTGGAGCGGATGGCCGACCGCGAGCGCCAGCGCCAGCTCCCCCTCCTGGGCCCCCACCGCGACGACCTGGAGATCCTCTGGGACGGTCGCGAGATGGGCCGGGTGGCTTCCGCCGGCGAGCGCAAGGCCCTGTCGCTCCTCCTGCTGGCCGCCCACGGCCGGGTCCTGGCCGCCGCCGGAAGGAGCCCGCTCTACCTCCTCGACGACCTCGACGCCGAGCTGGCAGCCCCGTCGCTCCTCGCCGTGTGGAAGGTTTTCGCCGCCTCTCCGGGGCCCGAGCAGCTCTTCGCCAGCTCCAACCGGCCGCAGGCCTGGCTGACCCTTCCGGTCGGTTTTCTCTGGCAGCTCGAAGGCGGTCGTCTGGCACCGCTGTGACGCCTTCTCACGGCGCTGGCCCATTCCGACCTAAGCCCCTGAATTTTCAACAACTAGGCCCTGGAAAAAAGGGCTCGATCGTGGTACAATTTCGCCGTCTCGAACCCCCTTCCTTTGCCGGGGGGTGAAACCACTGAAAGTTAAGCGGAGAGAAGGCTTGATTCGACAAGAGTCCACCTACACGGCCGACAACATCAAGGTTCTGAAAGGCCTCGAGGCGGTGCGCAAGCGCCCCGGGATGTACATCGGCGACACCGACGACGCCTCGGGCCTTCACCATATGGTCTTCGAGTTGGTCGACAACTCGATCGACGAGGCGCAGGCCGGCTATTGCAGCCGCATCGACGTCATCATCCACACCGACAACTCGGTGACCGTCGAGGACGACGGCCGCGGCATCCCCGTCGACCTGCACAAGGGGGAGGGCCGTTCGGCCGCCGAGGTCATCATGACCGAGCTCCACTCCGGCGGTAAGTTCGACAAGAACTCCTACAAGGTCTCCGGCGGTCTCCACGGCGTCGGCGTCTCGGTCGTCAACGCCCTCTCGGAGACCCTGGAGCTGGAGATCAAGCGCGACGGCGACGTCTGGTTCCAGGTCTACCACCAGGGGCTTCCCGAGACGCCCATCAAGGCCATCGGCAAGAGCCCCAAGTCGGGCACCAAGGTCCGCTTCTGGCCGGACAAGGTCATCTTCGCCGTCCTCGAGTTCCACTTCGACACCCTGGCCCAGCGGCTGCGCGAGCTGTCGTTCCTGAACCGCGGGATCTACATCCACCTCAAGGACGAACGGACCGACAAGGAGGCGGAGTTCGCCTACGCCGGCGGCATCTCCTCCTTCGTCGAGCACCTGAACCGCAACAAGGTGCCCCTCCATCCCAAGCCGATCCATCTGCTGGACACCCGCGACGACGGCACCGGGGAGGAGGTGGTCGAGGTGGCCCTGCAGTGGAACGAGGGCTACCAGGAGCTCATCTACTCCTTCACCAACACCATCAACAACCGCGACGGCGGCACCCACCTGATCGGCTTCAAGTCGTCGCTGACGCGCACCATCAACGCCTACGCCACGGCCTCCGGCCTGTCGAAGAACCTCAAGGAGAACCTGACGGGCGACGACGTCCGCGAGGGGCTGACGGCGGTCGTCTCGGTCAAGATCAAGGACCCCAAGTTCTCCTCGCAGACCAAGGACAAGCTGGTCTCCTCCGAGATCAAGGGCTGGGTCGAGCAGGTGGTCAACGAGAGGTTGGCGGCCTTCCTCGAGGAGAACCCCCGCGAGGCGCGGCGGATCGTCGAGAAGTGCGTCGAGGCGGCGCACGCCCGCGAGGCGGCGCGCAAGGCCCGCGAGCTGACGCGGCGGAAAGGGGCGCTCGACGCCTCGAACCTCCCCGGCAAGCTGGCCGACTGCAGCGAGCGGAACCCCGAGTTCGCCGAGCTCTTCCTGGTCGAGGGCGACTCGGCCGGCGGCTCGGCCAAGCAGGGCCGCGACAGGAAGTTCCAGGCCATCCTGCCGCTCAAGGGCAAGATCTTGAACGTCGAGAAGGCGCGCTTCGACAAGATGCTCTCGTCGGACGAGATCAAGGTCATCATCACCGCCCTCGGCACCGGCATCGGCAAGGACGACTTCGACGCCGCCAAGGTCCGCTACCACAAGCTGATCATCATGTGCGACGCGGACGTCGACGGCAGCCACATCCGGACGCTCATCCTCACTTTTTTCTATCGCCAGATGCAGGAGATCATCCGCCGCGGCTATCTTTATATCGCCCAGCCCCCGCTCTACAAGGTGAGCCACGGCAAGAACGAAACCTATCTGAAGGACGACCGCGAGTATCAGGCCTATCTCGTCGAGCGCATCAAGGACGCCTGGCAGATCGAGATCGCGGGCAACGGCAACGAGAACCGTCGGCTGGAGGGCGCGCGGCTCGCCAACTTCCTTGACAAGGTCGAGACCTTCCGCGCCGGTCTCGAGAAGCTCGTCTCGCGCGGCTATCCCGCCGATGCCCTGAAGATCGCCCTCGGGGCGGCGATCCGGGACAAGAGCTCGCTCCTGGACGACCCGAAGCTCGCGGCGGTGGCGGGGCGCCTGGAAGCCGCCGGCTACCAGCACGTTGGCGTCGGCCTCGACGAGGAGCACGGCACCGGCGCCATCTCCTTCGTCTCCCGGCGCGACGGCGTCGAGCGCGAGGTGAAGATCGACTGGAGCCTGGTCACCAGCGCCGAATACCGGGCCCTGGCCCAGAACGCTTCGGGGTTGGAGGCCATCGCCGCCACCGGCTTCACGCTCGTCAAGGGCGAGGCCGCGAGCTTCCACGAGTCGCTGGAAGCGGCCCTGGACGAGCTCTACACGGGAGCCAAGAAGGGCCTGTCGATCCAGCGCTACAAGGGCTTGGGCGAGATGAACCCCGAGCAGCTCTGGGAGACCACCATGGACCCCGAGCGCCGCCGCCTCCTGCAGGTGAGGATCGAGGACGACGTCGAGGCCGACTCGATCTTCACCATCCTGATGGGCGACGAGGTCGAGCCGCGGCGGGAGTTCATCCAGACCAACGCGCTCGACGTCCGCAACCTGGACGTCTAAGGATCTTTCACGTTTCGGCGCGCGGTAGCGCGCCTGAACCCGACGAAAATTGATTGGAACTATGAGCGACGAAGACAGAATACTCCCCTTCGAGACGCCCATCCCGGTCGACATCGAAGACGAGATGAAGCGCAGTTATCTCGATTACGCGATGAGCGTGATCATCGGCCGCGCGCTGCCCGACGTGCGTGACGGCCTGAAGCCGGTGCACCGCCGCGTGCTCTTCGGCATGTGGGAGAGCGGCAACCGCTCGGACCGGCCGTACAAGAAATCGGCGCGCATCGTCGGCGACGTGATGGGCAAGTACCACCCGCACGGCGACAGCGCGATCTACGACACGGTGGTGCGCATGGCCCAGGACTTCGCCATGCGCTACCGGCTGGTCGACGGCCAGGGCAACTTCGGCTCGATCGACGGCGACAACCCGGCGGCGATGCGCTACACCGAGGTGCGGCTGACCAAGCTCGCCGAGGAGATGATCCGCGAGGACATCGACAAGGAGACCGTCGAGTGGGGGCCGAACTACGACGGCTCGGAGCGCGAGCCGCTGGTGCTGCCGGCGCGCGTCCCCAACCTCCTCGTCAACGGCGCCTCCGGCATCGCCGTCGGCATGGCGACCAACATCCCGCCGCACAACCTGGGCGAGGTGATCGCCGCCCTCCTCCTGCTCATCGAGAACCCCGACGCCGGCATCCGCGATCTCATGCGGGTGCTGCCCGGCCCCGACTTCCCCACCGCCGGCTTCATCCACGGCCTGGAAGGAATCTACGCCGCCTACACGACCGGCCGCGGCATCGTCCAGGTGCGGGCGCGGGCGGCCATCGAGACCTCAGCCCGCGGCGAGCGCCAGGCGATCATCGTCACCGAGATCCCCTACCAGGTCAACAAGGCGCGGCTGATCGAGAAGATGGCGGAGCTCGTCCGCGAGAAGCGCCTGGAAGGGATCTCCGACCTGCGCGACGAGTCGGACCGCGACGGCATCCGCATCGTCCTCGAGGTCAAGCGCGGCGAGGTCCCCGAGGTCATCCTGAACTCGCTCTACAAGATGACCCAGATGCAGACCACCTTCGGCATCATCCTGCTAGCCATCGTCGACAACCAGCCCAAGGTGATGACCCTCAAGGAGCTCCTGCAACACTTCTTGAACCATCGGAAGACGGTCGTCATCCGCCGCACCCGCTACGACCTCCGGAAGGCCGAGGAGCGCGCCCACATCCTGGAAGGGATCCTGAAAGCCCTGGATCACCTCGACGAGGTCATCGCCACCATCCGCGCCAGCGCCAACCCCGGCGAGGCGCGCGACCGGCTGATGAGCGGCTTCGCGCTCTCCGACGTGCAGGCCCAGGCCATCCTCGACATGCGCCTGCAGCGCCTGACCGGCCTCGAGCGGCAGAAGGTGGTCGACGAGTACCGCGAGCTGATGGCGCTCATCGAGCGGCTGCGCGCCATCCTCGGCTCCGATCCCCTGGTGCTCGACGAGATCCGGCGCGAGCTCGCCGACCTGAAATCCTCCTTCGGCGACGCGCGGCGCACCGAGATCATCCCGGAGACCAGCGACATCACCATCGAGGACATGATCGCCGACGAGGACATGGTGATCACGGTCACCAACTCGGGCTACGTCAAGCGCTCGCCCCTGAGCCTCTACCGGGCGCAGCACCGCGGCGGCAAGGGGCGGACGGGGATGGTGACCAAGGACGACGACATCGTCGAGCACCTCTACGTCGCCTCGGCGCACAGCTACGTCCTCGTCTTCACCGAGAGCGGCCGCGTGCACTGGCTCAAGGTGCACGAGATCCCGGCCATGGGCCCGGCCTCCAAGGGCAAGGCGATCGTCAACCTGCTGAACTTGGAGCCCAGCGAGCGAGTGGCGACGACGGTCGCGGTGCGCGAGTTCGCCGCCAACCGCTACCTGATGTTCGCCACCGAGAAGGGAACGGTCAAGAAGACCGCGCTCGCGGCCTACGCCAATCCGCGCTCGGGCGGCATCATCGGCATCAACGTCGACGATGGCGACCGCCTCCTGGCCGTGCGCATGACCGACGGCCTAAAGGACATCCTGCTGGCGACCGCCCGCGGCTTCTCCATCCGCTTCCCGGAGAAGGACGTGCGGCCCACCGGGCGCGCCACCTACGGCGTGCGCGGCATGAGCCTGCGCGCCGGCGACCGCGTGGTCGCCATGGAGGAGCTCGACGCCGACGGCGAGGTGCTGTCGGTCGCCGCCCGCGGCTATGGCAAGCGGACGCCGGTCGGCGAGTACCGCCGCCAGAGCCGCGGCGGCCTGGGGATCATCAACCTCAAGGTCAGCGACAAGACCGGCGAGGTGGTGGGCGCCCGCTACGTCGTCCCCACCGACGGCCTGATGCTGATCACCCAGGAGGGGATGATCATTCGCATCAACGTCAGCGGGGTGCGGGTCATCGGGCGCTCGACCCAGGGGGTCAAGCTGATGGATCTCGAGGGCGAGGACCGCATCGTCGGCGTCGCCAAGCTCGCCGAGAGCGCGGAGGAGGAACTGGAGGGCGAGGTCGGTGAAGTTCTGGCCGGCGTCGAAGGCGAATCGGAAGGTGAGCTCGAAGAGGGTCTGGCGGGCGACGTCGAAGAGGAGTCGGAGCTTCCGGAGGCCGGAGACAAGGCGGACGCAGGCGAGCCCGAGGAGCCGATCAATTAGTCCGGGAGAAGCGCCAGGAGAAGCGCCGGAGGAAGCGCGCCCCCCGGAGGCGCCACCGCTGCCACCGCCGCTGCCGCCGCTGCCGCCGGGCCGCTTCTACCGCCTGGCCTGGATCTTCTACCTCGCGCTGGCCCTGGCCGGCGGCCTGTGGATCGGCTTGCGCCGGGGACCCATCCCGCTCTCCCTCTTCGTCGCTCCCACCGGCTGGTGGATCGACCTCGGGCTGGGCGCCGGCGCCGGGCTCGCCCTGGTCGGCGTCTGGCGGCTCACCCATCGCTTCTTCCCGGCGGCGCGGGACCTCGAGGGACATCTGGCGCGGCTCCTGGGACCGGTGCGGCCGTCCGAGCTGGTCGCCCTCGCCCTCCTCTCCGGCTTTGCCGAGGAGCTCTTCTTTCGCGGCGCCGTCCAGTCCTCCGCCGGCTTCCTCCCCGCCTCCGCCTTCTTCGCTCTCCTCCACACCGGCCCCGGCAAGGCCTTCCGTTTCTGGACCCTCTTCGCCGCCGTCGCCGGCCTGGCGCTGGGCGGGCTGATGGTCTGGCGCGGCAACCTGCTGGCGCCGATCACCGCCCATTTTCTCGTCAACGCCATCAATCTGCGAGGCCTGCAGGGCCTCTCCCCGAAGCCGGAGGGCGTGGTGACTCTGGTAGACTGACCGGGCGAGAAGAGGAGGACCGAGAGCCATGCCCGCCAGGGATTCGCGAGACGTGCTGGAGCGCATCGACAACGAGAAGAAGGCCTATCTGGAAGAGCTCAAGGACTACATCCGCATCCCCTCCATCTCGACCGATCCGGAGTACAAGAGCGAGGTACGCCGCGCCGCCGAGTTCCTGCGCGGCAAGATGCAGGCCGCCGGCCTCACGGCCGAGCTCATCGACACCGCCGGCCACCCGCTGGTCTACGGCGAATGGAAGGGCGCTCCCGGCAGTCCGACGGTGCTCTTCTACGGTCACTACGACGTGCAGCCGGTCGATCCCGTGGAGCTCTGGCGCCATCCGCCCTTCGAGCCGACCGAGGAGGGCGACAAGCTGGTGGCGCGCGGCGCGACGGACGACAAGGGGCAGTCGTTCGCCCATCTCAAGGGCGTCGCGGCGATGCTCGCCGCCCGCGGCAAGCTACCGGTGAACGTCAAGTTCCTCGTCGAGGGGGAGGAGGAGGCGGGGGGCGAGGCGATCGACCGCTACGTGCGGGAGGACGGCGGCAAGCGCCTCGCCTGCGACTGCGTGGTGATCTCCGACAGCTCGCTCTACGGCCCCGGACAGCCCGCCCTCGTCTACGGCCTGAAGGGCCTCGCCTACATGGAGCTCAAGGTCACCGGCCCCAACCGGGACCTCCATTCCGGCACCTTCGGCGGCGGGGTGACGAACCCGCTCAATGCCCTCTGCCAGATCGTCGCCCGCCTGCGCGACGCCGAGACCGGCAAGGTGCTCGTCCCCGGCTTCTACGACGACGTGCGGCCGATCGAGGCCTGGGAGCGCGCGGAGTTCGCCCGGCTACCTTTCGACGAGGAGGCCTACCGCCGCGACCTCGGGGTCGCCGAGGTCTTCGGCGAGCAGGGCTACACGACGCGCGAGCGGGTTTGGGCTCGCCCCACCTGCGACGTCAACGGCATCTTCGGCGGCTACATGGCGAAGGGCGCCAAGACCGTGCTGCCCTCCTGGGGCGGCGCCAAGGTTTCGATGCGCCTCGTCCCCGACCAGAAGCCGGACGTCATCGCCCGCCTGTTCACCGACTACGTCCAGCAGATCAAGCCCAAGGGCGTCGCCGTCGAGGTCACCTTCCTCCACGGCGCCGACCCGGTGCTGGTGGAAGCCAAGGGGCCGATCGTCGACGCCGCTATGGATGCCATGGAGGAGATCTGGGGCGGCCGGCCGGTGCGCATCCGCGAGGGAGGGTCGATCCCCATCGTCTCCACCTTCGCCCAGGTGTTGAAGGTGCCGGTCCTGCTCCTGGGGTTCGGTCTGAACGACGACGGCCTGCACTCGCCCAACGAGAAGTTCAACATCAGCCACTTCTACAACGGTATCCGCTCCGTGGCGCGGCTGCTGGACCGGCTGAGCGACGTCGAGAGGTCATGAGGAGCAAGGACAGCCTAGAGCGCGAGATCAAATTTCCGGACGCCGAGCACGAGAAGCTGCGGGAGCGTCTGGCGGAGCTGGAAGCCGAGCGGCTGGGTCCGGCGGCCTTCGAGGACAACTGGATCCTGGACCGCGACGGTCAGCTGCTCAAGTCGGGGCGGATCCTCCGCCTGCGCACCGACGGCCAGCGCGCCCGCCTCACCTTCAAGGGGCCCCTGCGCATCGAGGGCAACATGAAGGTGCGCGAGGAGCGCGAGGTCGAGGTGGGGAATGCCGACGAGGCGCGCTCTCTCTTCGAGAACCTGGGCTACCGGGTCGTCCGTCGCTACCAGAAGTTGCGGGAGGAGTGGCAGCTCGGCGGGGTGACGATCGCCCTCGACCACACCCCCATCGGCGACTACGCCGAGTTCGAAGGCGACGGCGCCGAGACGGTGGCCCGGCGCTGCGGCCTCGACCCGCAGAAGGGCGAGAAGCGATCCTACCTGCGGCTCTACGAGGACTACCTGAAGGAGCATCCGGAGGCGCCGCCGGAAATGGTCTTCCGGTGAGCCGGTGAGCTCGCCGGCGCCGCTCTCCTGACATGCCGCCCGGTCGCCTCAGGGCTCTGGTGCTCGCCGCCGGGCTCGGCAAGCGGTTGCGCCCGCTGACCGAAGCGACGCCGAAGCCTCTGCTGCCGGTGGCGGGCGTCCCCATCCTCGGCCACACGCTGGCTCAGCTGGCCGCCCTGGGCTGTGAGGCGGCGGCCGTCAACCTCCACCCTTTCGGCGAGCAAGTCCGCCGCCGCTTCGGCGGCGACTTCGCCGGCATGCCGCTCACCTACTCCGAGGAGCCGGAGCTCCTGGGGACGCTGGGCGCCCTCTTTCCCCTGCGCGACTTCTTCGCCCCCGCCGACCTCATCCTGCTGGTGAACGGCGACAGCCTCTGTCGCTGGCCGCTCAAGCGGATGATCCGCGCCCACCTCTCCGCGGGGAGCCCGGCGACCCTCCTCCTGAGCGGCAGGGCCGACCCGCGGGCCTTCGGCGGCGGCGTCGGCGTCGACCGGCAGGGGAATGTCCTCTCCTTCCGGCCGGAGGACCCGCCGCCGCCCGGCCGCGGCGAGGTGGCGCGGCGGCTGGTCTTCGCCGGCGCCCACGTCCTGTCGCCGGCGCTCCTCTCCCGCGTCGGGCCGCAACCGGCGGACATCGTGCGCGATCTCTACGTCCCGCTCCTCGCCGAGACCCGCCTGGGCTCGCTCGTCACCCGGCGGCCCTGGCACGACCTCGGCACCCCGCGCCGCTTCCTCGAAGGGGCGCTCGACTGGGCGCGGACGGGCTGGCCCGAGCGGCTCTGGCGCCACGCCTGGGTGTCGCCGGAGGCGGGGGTGGCGGCGGGCGCCGAAGTCCGCCGCTCGGCAGTCGAGGCCGGCGCGCGGGTGGCCGAGGGGGCGCGGGTGGAGCGCTCCGTCCTCCTCCCGGGAGCGCGGGTCGGCGAGGGTTGCTTCCTGCGCGAGGTCATCGTCGGCTTCGGCGCCTCGCTGCCGGCCGGCAGCTGGGTCGAGCGGCGGGTTGTCACCGCCCGCGGCGCGGGCGAGGCGCCGGGACCCGACGAGTCGATGGTCGGCGGGGTGGTCTACACCCCGCTGGAGGGAGGGACGTGAGCGGCGGGCCGGTGCCGCCGCGGCTCGCCTTTGTACTCCTCGCCCTCATCCTTCTCCTCGGTGCCGGCCTGCGCTTCCACGGTCTCGGCCGCGAGTCGCTGTGGAACGACGAGCTCCAGAGCCAGTGGATCAGCGACCTGCCGATGTTGAGCCAGGTGGTGCGGACGGCGCTCGCGCAGGACGGCCATCCACCACTCCACGACGCCATCCTCCACTTCGTCCAGAAGGACCTGGGGAATTCCGAGGCCCTGCTCCGCTTCCCATCAGCGGTCGCCGGCGTCCTCGCCATCCTCGCCCTTTTCTTCCTCGGCCGGCAGCTCTACGGCACGGCCGAGGCGCTCTTGGCCGCCGCCTTCCTGGCCGTCCTCTGGTGTCCCCTCTACTACAGCCAGGAGGCGCGGCCGTACAGTCTCCTCCTCTTGGCCGTGCTCCTCGCCAGCAGCTTCTGGGTCGCCCTTCTCCGCCGCCTGAGCGCCGGCCGAAGCGCCGGCTTCGGGCTCCCCGCCGCCTACGTGGCCTGCGGCCTCGCCTGCTGCTACCTCCACCACTTCGGCGCCGGCCTCGTCGCCCTGCAGGCGGTGGCCACGGCCCTCCTTCTCGGCCGGCGGTTGGTAAGCCGGGAGGGCCGTCCGGCGCTGGCGGCCTACGCCGCCCTCCTCCTCGGCTATCTGCCGGGGATCGTCTACCTGCTGCGCCAGCGGCGGCACTCGCAGTCCTGGGCCTGGATCGCCCCGCCCGACCTCGGCTCGCTCGTCGAGTACCTCAAGTTCCTGTTCAACTACTCGCGCACGATCACCGCCGTGGCCGTCGTTTTCCTGGCGATCGCACTGGTGGCGGCATGGAGAAGGCCGGAGGAGAGGCGGCTGGGACCGCTCTCCCCCTCGATCTTCCTGGCCCTCTGGCTCGTAGTACCGATCCTGGCCGCTGCCGCCGTCTCCTACCTGACCTTCCCCCTCCTCACCAGCCGCAACCTCATCGTCTGTCTGCCCGCCGCTTACCTGCTGGTGGCGCGCGGCTTCACCGTCGTCGCCGCGGGGACGCGCCTCGCCGCCCTGGGAGGGACCGCCGTCCTTCTCCTTCTGGTACAGCTACTGTGGAGTCACGGCTACTACTCGCGGCCCCACAAAGAGCAGTTCCGCGAGGCGGTCGCCTGGGTGGTGGCGGAGGATCTCCCCGCGGAGGCGAGCGCCAGCCCCGGCGGCGCGGTCGTCCTCGGCCGTGCCTACCACGCGGAGTACTTCGACTACTACTTTGCCCGCCTGGGGTCCCAACGCCGGGTCGACCTCGTGGCCGGCGACGACGCCAGCATCGCCGCCACGCAGGCGCTCCTCGACCGCGCGCAGCCGCGCCGGGTCTGGCTCCTCCGCGGCCACCAGGAGGTCGGTCCGAACTTGCTCGCCTTCCTGGGCCGGCGCTACGCCCTGCGCGAGCACCTGGCCCTCCTGGGGGCGGACGTCTGGCGCTTCGAGCGATGATAGGGTTTCGTCCCATGCCCGCCCGGCCCTTCGAGCTCCTGGTCTTCGATTGGGACGGCACCCTGATGGACTCGGTGGGGACGATCGTCGCCTGCACGCGCGCGGCGATGCGGGACTTGGGGTTGGGAGAGCCACCGGAGGAGGCCATCCGCGGCACCATCGGCCTCGGCCTGCGCGAGGCCATCGACAGCCTCTTCCCGGAGTGCGATCCGGATCTCTACCAGCGGGTCGTCGAGTGCTACCGCGTGCACTGGCGGGCAACCTACCGTGACCAGCCGCTGCTCTTTCCCCGAGTCGACGAGATGCTCGCCGGCCTGGCCGCCGAGGGTTACCTCCTCGCCATCGCCACCGGCAAGAGCCGGCGCGGCCTCGACGACGCCCTGGAACGCGGCGGCCTGGCGGCGCTCTTCCACGCCACGCGGACCGCCGACGAAGCCCCTTCCAAGCCCCACCCGCAGATGCTGCTGGACATCCTGGGCGACCTCGGGGTGCCGCCGGCCGAGGCGCTGATGATCGGCGACACCGTCTACGACCTCGGCATGGCGCGCTCGGCGCGGACACCCTCCCTGGCCGTCCTCTCCGGCACCCAACTGCGCCACGAGCTCGAGCCCTTCGGCCCCCTCGCCTACCTCGATCGCGTCGGCGACCTGCCGGAGTGGCTGGCGGCCCGCAGCGCCACGCTCGCGCCCAGCGCTCTCTAGACTCGGACCCCTACTTCTTCTTCCACTCCGCCACGGCGGCCTCGAGGTCGGCGACCTGGTTGGCGGGCGGTGGCTGCTTCGCGGTCTTCGCCAGCGCCAGGGCCTTCTCGCCGTAGGAGACGGCGCCCTTCCAATCGTTCTTCTTGGCGAGGAGGCGCGCCTTGGTCTGGCAGTTCGAGAAGTTGGCGTCGAGGGCGATCGAGGCGTCGGCCCAGCGGCCGGCCTCGTCGAGGCAGGTATTGTTCTGCAGGCAATAGCTCGCCGCCTGGTTGGCGGCCTGCCAGCGCAGCGACGACTGGGCGCGGGCGGCGACCAGCTTCGGGGTGTCGACCTCGACCTTGAACGGTACCAGGAGCTTCTCCCAGCGCAGGACGACGGTCGCCGAGCCGTCGGTCAGGTCGGCGAACTCGAAGCTCATCCGCTCCTGGGGCTCGGCCGGCCGCGGCTGCACCTCGACGCGCAGGGCGTCGTCCGCCTGCTTGTAGCTGAAGGCGCCCCATTGGTCGGCGTCCTTGCTGAAGATGACCGTCCACTGGCTCGCCGTCGGAATGGTTTGCAGGCCATAGAGGCCGGCCGGCAGCTCGTGCCCCTCGACCTTGACGGGGGTGCTGAAGCGGATCGTCGTGTTCTCGTTGGCGCCCGTCCGCCAGACCTCGCCGTAGGGCACCAGGCCGCCCCAGATCTTGCGGTTCTTGACCCCCGGCCGGCTGTAGTGGAGCGTGACCTCAGTGATGCCGATCATCTGCGAGACGCTGGCGTTGGGGCTGGGGCGCGGGAAGTCGATCTGCTGCGCCCGGGCGGCGGCGACGGCGGTGAGGGCGAAAGCGGCGCCCAGGGCGACCGGGGCGACAAAGCGGGACAGCCATCGGTTCATGGTGATTCCTCCTTGCAGAGAGAGCGGGTGGGGAAGGGTTCTCGAAGACGAGCCTTCAGACGCCTGGCGGCGGCGAGCCGTAGCCGGCGTCAGCGGGGACGGGCGCGGCGATCCTGGCTTCCGCGAGCCGGCGCGAGGCCGCCGCCTCGGCGTCCGCCTTCGCCCCGTCCCAGCGCGCCGCCGGCTCCGCCCAGCCGCCCAGGTTGGCGAGGACGACGTCGGCCAGCATCCGCACGTGGTCGGGGCGGTCGTTGAGGGCCGGGATGTAGCGGTAGCGCTCGCCGCCGGCGTGGAGAAAGACCTCGCGGTTCTGTTCGTCCATCTCCTCCAGCGTCTCCAGGCAGTCGGCGGAGAAGCCGGGGCAGATGACGTCCAGCCTGCGGACCCCCGCGCGCGCCATCCCCCGGATGACCTGCTCGCTGTACGGCTTCAGCCACTCCTCGCGGCCGAAGAGCGACTGGAAGGAGACCTCGTAGCGGTCGCGCGGCAGCCCCAGCGCCTCGACCACCCGCCGCGCCGTTTTCTGGCAATGGCAGTAGTAGGGGTCGCCGGCTTCGAAGTAGCGCTGCGGGATGCCGTGGAAAGAGAAGAGGAGCTTGTCCGGCTGGCCGCCCGCCGCCCAGGCCTCGCGGACGGTGGCGGCGAGGGCCGCCACGTAGGCGGGGTCGTCGTGGTAGTGGTGGACGGTGCGGAGCTCCGGCACCCAGCGCCAGGTCTGTAGCTCGGCGGCCACGGCGTCGAAGGTCGAGCCGGTGGTGACGGCGGCGTACTGCGGGTAGAGCGGCAGGACGAGGATGCGCCGGCACCCCTGCCCGGCGAGCTGGCGCAGCGCCGCGGGGATCGCAGGGTTGCCGTAGCGCATGCCGACCGCCACGTGGAGCGGGGTCCCCACCTCGCGGGCGAGCACCGCCGCCACCGCCGCCGCCATTCGGCGGGTGATCACCAGGAGGGGCGACCCCTCCGCCGTCCATACCTTGCGGTAGAGCGCCGCGGACACTTTGGGCCGCCGCGGCAGGATGGCGAGATGGAGGATCGTCCACCACAGCGCGCGGTTCATCTCGATCACCCGCGGGTCGAGCAGGAACTGGCGCAGGTAACGCCGTAGCGCCGGCACCGTGGGGGCGTCAGGGGTCCCCAGGTTGGCGAACAGCACCCCCACCGCCGGCACCTCGCCATGCGGGAAGCCGGGCTGGCCGAAGAACTCCATGGGGCGAGTCTATCCGAGCAGCCCGAAGACCTCGTCGACCTGCTGCCAGCCGATGCGCATCAGGAAGGTGTTGTTGCGGCCGTAGGACTTGCTGCCCAGGAGGAAGAAGCCGGGCTCGGGGTTGGTCAGGGTGTCGGCGCCGTGGGTGGTCTGGTCGAGGCAGTCGCCGGCGGCGGCGCCCAGGAGGGCTGCCGAGAGCTTGATGGGGCCGCAGGTGGCGTAGCACTCGTGCACCTGCAGCTGGCGGTAGAGGGTGTGGTCGCCGACGTAGCCGGTGAGCGCGAGGACGCGGTCCACCCGCGCGGTCTCGGGGTCGCCGCCGTTCCGGAGCACGACCTCGAGGCCGCCGCCCCACCTCGCCGCGGACTCGACGGCGACGCCGCGCCGGGCGGCGATGGCGGGCGAGGCGCCGGCGGCGAGCTCGGCGGCCGTCGCCGCCAGGCGGGCGCGCTCGGGGAGCGGGTCGCCGGCGTGGGTGCCGAAGCGGGGCTCGGCGCCGCGGAGCGCCCAGATCACCCGCGTTCCGGGAGCCTCGCGGGCAAGCTCGGCGAGGTCGCGGGCGGCGGTCTGCGCCGAGTGGCCGGCGCCGGCCAGGAGCACGGTCTTCCCCGCCCAGTCGTAGCGGTCTTTCTGCAGGTCGGGGATGGCGCGCCGGAGGTCGCCCGCGATATCGCGCTCGCCGGGGGCCGGGATGCCGCCGTCCCCCAGGCTGTTGGGGTTGCCGTAGGTGCCGGTGGCGTCGACGACGACGTCCGCCCGCTCCGTCCACTCGCGTCCGCCGGCGTCGCTGAGAAGAATGCGGAAGTGGCGCCGGCCGCGCTCGGCGGTGGCGATCTCCTCGTGCTTCAGGAGTCCCTCGCGGCCCACCGCCTGCACCCGCGTGCCGAGCCGCAGGTGGGGCGCCAGGGTCGGCAGCGCCGCGAGCGGCTGGAGGAGCCGCTCGACGAGCTCGCGGCCGGTCGGGCAGTCGGCGCCGTCCGGCACTGCTACGCCCGCCCCTTCGAGGTGGCGGCGCATGCGCGGCGAGACGTTCATCTCCCAGGGGGTGAAGAGGCGCACGTGCCCCCAGGAGCGGACGCTGCCGGCGACCTCCGTGGAAGCCTCGTAGAGGGTGAAGGGAAGGCCGGACTCGGCGGCGGCGAGGGCGGCCTCGAGGCCGGTGGGGCCGGAGCCCAGGATGGCGACGCGGGGCGTGGTCTTGGTCACGGTGCGGTTCCTTTCGAACGGAGGCTAGAAACGGGAGGCCGCCCGCTCGCGGGCGGGCAGGATCTCCAGGCAGGTGGTCCACCAGCCGGTGAGGATGGTGGCGACGAACTCCTCGGGGATGCGCTCGCGGCGCATCTCGCCGGCCAAGGAGACATGGTCGTAGGAGAGCGGCCGGAGCTCGACCCCGAGCTCGCCGCCGTGGTCGGTGATCTCGGCGTACCAGACGTGCGGCTGGCCGTCGTTGGCGGGGCGGCCGATGACGCCGACGTTGACGACGTCGCGGCCCGAGGGGAGCCGGCGGTGCCAGTGCAGACCGGTGTGGGTGCAGAGCAGGCCGTCGCAGCGGCTCTGCGCCAGCAGCACCTCGAGGAACGGCACTGGCGAGGTGCTCCGCCAGAGGAACTCGTTGGTGCGCCGCGGCGAGCCGTGGACCAAGAGGAGCTCGCGCTCGCCCACCCGCACCCGCCGGTGGCGGGGGAGGCCGCCCATCCAGGCCCTGAATTCCGGCGAGCAGCGCTCCGCGGTGTAGCGGTAGGAGAGCTCGGCGAAGTGGTTGTCGCGGGGGTCGGTGTAGCCGCAGTTGCAGTCCTCGCGGCCGGCGGCGAGCGACTCCTCGTAGTTCCCCTGGAGGATCCGCACATGACCTTCGTCGAGGAGCGGGCGCACCTTCTCCGGGCGAGGTCCGAAGCCGCCCAGGTCGCCCAGGCAGTAGACCGCCTCGGCGCCTCGCTTCGCCGCCTCTTCGAGCAGGCGCGCCAGCGCCAGATGGTTGTTGTAGACGCCGCCGCAGACGACGATCCGCGAATAGGGCCCCTCGACCGGCGAGTCGTCGTCGGCTTCGCCGGTGCTCAGGTACTCCGCGGCCGCGGCCGCCCGCGCCGCCGGCGAGAGCGTCTGCCCGGCCGCGGCGACGGCCTCGCGGAAGCGGCCGAGCGGCACCAGCGTCTCGCCCCAGGTCGCCAGGCCGCGATGGGCGGTCAAGGCGGCGGGCTCGGTGCGCGCCGGCTCGTCGGGATCGCGGGGCGTGCGGATCGCCATCACCTCAGGTCCGGCAGCTCACGCCGTAGACGTGGCAGGTCCAGCAGGCGGGGTGCGCCAGCGGGAAGCTGCCGAGGGTGTCGGCAAGCGCCTCGCCCATGCGGGCGGCGGGCTCGTTGACGAGGATGGGGCAGACCCAGACGCCCTGGTCGGTCGCCATGCGGCAGCCGCTGCACTGCAGGTGATCCCAGCTCCCCGCCGGCGCGTCGCCCTCGCGCAGCCGCTGCCAGCTCTCGTAGGCGCCGGCGCGCTCCGCCTCGGCGCCGAGGCGGAAGAGGGGCAGCACCTTGAGGCGCGGCCGGGTGATCCCCAGCGAGCGCAGGAGGGCGAAGAAGCGCTCCCTGCCGGCGTCCTCGCCCACTTCTCGGCAGACCTCGGTGACCGTGATCACGGGGTTCAGCCCCGCCGCCACGAGGTTGCGGATGCCGCCCAGGATGCGCTCGAAGGTCCCCTCGCCGCGGATGGGGTCGTTCGAGCGGGCGTCGTAGCCGTCGAGAGAGACTCGGAGGTCGAGCGAGTACTCGCTCGACGCCGCCAGCGCCGCCAGCCGCCGGCAGCGCGCGGGATCGAGGAGGAGCCCGTTGGTCAGCACGGTGGCCGGGCCGACCGCCAGGGTCGCCGCCAGGATCGCCTCCATCTCGAGGTTCAGGAACGGCTCGCCGCCGGTGAAGTAGTACTCGCGGACCCCCAGGGCGACGGCCTCCGCGAGGTAGCGCTCCACCTGCGCGAGCCCCATCAGCTCGTGCGTGTGGTTGGTGGGCGAGCAGGAGACGAAGCAGTGGGTGCAGGCGAGGTTGCAGAGCGTCCCTCCCACCTGGAACCAGAGGGTGTCGAGCGCGGCGAGCTCGACCCTGGGCACCCCGGCCGCGAACTGTTGCAGCGGTGGCAGCGTTGTCGTCTCCATCGAGGCCATCCGTTTCTTTTGCGTCGTGAGGGGGCTCGCGCCGATCGCCGGCGGCGCGGCGCGAGCCCTCCTCTTTCCAGCCGAGCGGGTCAGTGGGAGACGCTGAAGGGCGGAGCGCGGCCGGTGACGGTGGGCGAGGCCCTGGTGGTCTATGAGGCCGACCTCCGCACCCGGGGAGCCGACAGCGCCAACGCTGAGCGTGTTCGGCGGCGCCTTCCACCCGGGAGCGCCGGACGAAGTCACCGCGGAGCACGTTATCGATCGCGTTGGCATGGATCTCGACGCCAGGAAAATCGCTTTGCACGATGTCCGCGGTTCCATCGTGCTCCTGGATTTTTGGGCCACCTGGTGCGTGCCGTGTTGGAAGGCGCTTAAGGAAACGCAATCGGTCGCGGACTGGGCCGCTGAAGAGAAGTTGCCCGTCAAAGCTTTCGCCGTGAACACGCTGGAACAGGGAAATGACACCAAAGAGAAATTGAAACGGGTGCAGACGTTCTGGCGATCGCAGAAGTTGAACATATCGATGTTATTCGATTCGGACTCCAAAACGTTTAAG
>Ga0209626_1000040_pt1 | contig 38248 bp, 34 predicted proteins | sample JacPinW_OM1H0_M2_FD_187962 | JGI IMG/M metagenome (GOLD analysis project Ga0209626, IMG submission 187962) | Forest soil microbial communities from Algoma, Ontario, Canada - Jack Pine, Ontario site 1_JW_OM1H0_M2 (SPAdes) (version 2) | ecosystem: Environmental > Terrestrial > Soil > Boreal... | reverse complement strand
GGCGTGGCTCCGCTGACCCTCGACGGACAGCGCCTCGAGCTCAAGGACGGCGCGGTGCTGATCGCCGCCATCACCAGCTGCACCAACACCTCCAATCCGTCCGTGATGCTGGGCGCGGCACTGCTGGCCCGCAAGGCACGCGAACGCGGACTGAAGGCGCCTCCGTGGGTGAAGACCAGTCTCGCTCCCGGCTCACGCGTCGTGACCGATTACTTCGTCAGGGCCGGCGTGCTCGATGATCTCGCGGCGGTCGGCTTCAGTCTCGTCGGCTACGGGTGTACCACCTGCATCGCTGAGGGGACTGCGGTGCTGCTCGCGAACGGCACCGCGCGCCGCATTGAGCAGATGCCCGCAGAAGGTGGAGTGAGGCTGTTCGGCCCCACGCCAAGCTGCAGCCTCGGGCTCGCAACGCAAACCCAGATGATGGTGCAGGGTGAGCGCGAGTGCATCTCCATAGTCCTGCAGGACGGCCGCCGCCTGATCTGCACCGAAGATCACAAGATCCTGTGCGCGGACGGCCGCTGGGTGCCCGCTGGAAAGTTGGTGCCGGGGAGCGATCGAGTGGTCACGGGTATTGAAGCGCCGTTGGATGTGCCCGGAGCTGATGAGGCAGGTTATGAGCTGATTGCAGGTGAGATGACTCTAGGCTTTGCCAACGAGCACGAGCGAGCGCGCACTCTCGCGTTTGCGCGACTTGTCGGACACTTGATCAGCGACGGCTCCATCAGCCTCGAAGGCCAGGGACGCATGCACATCGGTCAGGCCCTCGACCGTGAAGCGGCGCTCGATGACATCGAGACGCTCACTCACAAGCGTCCTGTCGCGAAACGTTACGACCCGCGCAAATGGACCGTTGTTTTGCCGGCCGAGCTGACTGCCGTGATCGCGTCGCTCCCCGGAGTGCGTAGCGGGCGGCGAATACATCAAGCACCCACGCTGCCTCGATTCATTCTGGAAGAAAGATGTCCGGTGTCCGTGGTGCGCGAATTCCTCGCCGCCCTGTTCGGTGCGGATGGACACGCCCCAGTCTTGCAGCGGCACAGCGAGAGCGAAGAGAACGCGATACTCGTGCCTCCCGCCTTTGCGCAGAGCGCCAAGCACGAGCACGTCGAGCAACTCCAGCAAGTGATGCAGGTCCTGGTGCAGTTGCTCGTGCGCTGCGGTGTCAAGGCACGCGGAGCTCGGATCTACACGTACGCCGTGCGGCGCTCGACCTCCACCTATCCGGCTGCAAGAGACGGTGCAGAACGCATCGAGGTCCGCCTCGTTCTACCCGAAGGCCTGTCGTTCGTTGAGCGCGTGGGCTATCGATACTGCGTCGACAAGTCGCTGCGGGCGACCGCCGCAGCAGTGTACTGGCGCACGATCGACACCATTAACCGCCAGCGCCTGTGGATGGCGGATCGCATTGAAGCGCTGCATCAGAACTACGACTTCAGGTTTCAGCAGACGCGTCGCATCGCGGCTGCAGAGTTGATGACGCTGGAGAAAGTGCTATCCCCACAGCATGCTCTCCTCGAGAATCACGGCGGCTTCGCCCAACTACCGTTGGTTGCCGACCGTAAGTGGTTCTCGGCGCAACATCGCGGTTGCGATTTCCCGTCACCCGCCGGACTGCTGAGAGAGATCGGTGCGCGCGAGTGGTTTGGGAGCCTAAAGCCAAGAAACAGCGCTGCCCCCTCAGCCCGCCGCTATTGCTTGGACAAAGACGCGTTGGCTCTGCCCTCTCTCTCGCTGCGCGTGAGTGATGTGCGCACAGTCGGCCCGCGCCGTGTCTTCGATCTCGCGGTGAGTGAGCTTCACGCCTTCGTGGGAGGCACTGTTGCAGTGCACAACTGTATCGGGAATTCCGGTCCGCTCAAGCCCGAGATCTCCGCGGCCGTCAAGGCGGGTGATCTGACGGGCTGCGCGGTGCTGTCCGGCAATCGCAACTTCGAGGGCCGTGTGCATCCGGAGGTGCGCATGAACTTCCTCGCCTCCCCGCCGCTGGTGGTGGCGTATGCGCTCGCCGGCACGCTCGACCTGGACCTCACGACCGAGCCGCTCGGCACCGGCACCGACGGCAAGCCGGTACATCTTGCCGACATCTGGCCGAGCGACGCGGAGGTGCAGGCCCTGATGTTGCGTTCCATCGACTCGCAGATGTTCCGTGACAGCTACGCCAGCGTGTTCAAGGGCGATGACAACTGGGCGAATATCAAGGTGCCCGCCGGCCAGCTCTACGCCTGGGATCCGGGCTCGACCTACGTGAAGAACCCGCCGTACTTCGACGGCATGACCATGACACCCGCGCCGCTCGGCGACGTGCGTGGCGCGCGCGCGCTGGCGGTGCTGGGCGACTCGGTCACCACCGACCACATCTCCCCCGCCGGCAACATCGCCAGGAGCAGCCCGGCGGCGCGTTACCTCGTCGAACAGGGCGTTGCGCCCAAGGACTTCAACTCCTACGGCGCGCGCCGCGGCAATCACGAGGTCATGATGCGCGGCACGTTTGCCAACATCCGGCTGCGCAATCTGCTGGTGCCCGGGGTCGAGGGCGGCGTCACCGTGCACCTGCCCGATGGCGAACAGGCCTCCATCTACGACGTGGCCATGCGCTACCGCAAGGAAGGTACGCCGCTCGTAGTGCTCGCCGGCCGCGAGTACGGCACCGGTTCCTCGCGCGACTGGGCGGCCAAGGGCACGATGCTGCTCGGGGTGAAGGCGGTCATCGCCGAAAGCTTCGAGCGCATTCATCGCTCGAATCTCATCGGCATGGGCGTCGCCCCATTGCAGTTCCTGCCCGGACAGAACGCCGCCTCGCTGGGACTCACGGGGCGCGAGCTGTTCGACATCGCGGGTTTGAGCCGCGCCGATGCGGGCGAGGTCGCCGTCAGCGCTACCCCGCAGCAGGGCAAGGCCGTGCAATTTACCGCCCGCCTGCGCATCGACACCCCGAAGGAGCGCGAGTACTACCGGCACGGCGGGATCCTGCAGTACGTGCTGCGCCAGCTGGCCTCAGCAGGCAGCGCCGCCTGACCGATTCCGGCGCTACCGGCGCAGCGCCGGAGGGCCCGCGCGAGGCGCCTGGGCGAGTGCTCGCGCTGTTCGATCTCGATGGCACCATCACGCGCCGCGATACGCTGTTGCCGTACGTCGCGGGTTTTCTTCGGCGCCACCCGGCGCGCCTCGCCCGGCTGCCGCGTCTGCTCCCGGCGCTGGCGCGCTTCCTGCTGCGGCGCGCCGATCGCGGCGAGCTCAAATCCGCGCTTCTGCAGGCGACACTGGGCGGCGCCCGCCGCGCCGAGGTCGAGGCCTGGACGGCGCGGTTCGTATCCGGGCTCCTCGGGCGGGGCCTGTTCGGCGATGCCCTGGCGGCGATCGCCCGACACCGCCGCCAGGGCGATGCGCTCACGCTGCTGAGCGCCAGCACCGATCTGTACGTTCCGGCCATCGGCCAGGCGCTGGGATTCGGGGAAGTCCTGTGCACGGGAGTCGAGTGGGACGGGGACCGACTGGTGGGACGGCTCACGACGCCGAACCGTCGCGGTGTGGAAAAGGTCCGTTGTCTTGCGGCACTGCGCGCGCGCCATCCGCAGCTGCCGATCACCGCGTATGGCAACACGGCGAGTGACCTCGGACACCTGGGCCTCGCCGACCGGGGCGTTCTGGTAAATGGCACGCGGCACGCCCGCCGCGCGGCCAGGCGCGCCGGGGTCGAGTGCCGCGTGTGGCGCTGAAGCGCGGGAGCGCCGTGGCGAGGGATCGTGTGACCTTTTGGCGCGCCGGCCGGTCTACTGTTCACGGAGGTTAGTTATGCTCACGCGCGTGCCCCACATCGCCGCATCCGAGATCACACCGCCCGAGATCTACTTCAACCGGCGCACGCTGCTGGCCGGCGCGCTGGCGAGCGCCGCGAGTGCCTGGCTGCCCGCCGGCGAAAGCGCGCAACCGCCCGAGCCGGCGCTCACTTACGCGCGCAATCCGCAGTATTCAGTCAGCGAGGCACCCAACAAGTTCGAGGAAATCGCCGGCTACAACAATTTCTACGAGTTCGGCACCGACAAGGAATCCCCCGGCAAATATGCCCACACGCTCAGGACCCGGCCGTGGAGCGTGACGGTGCAGGGCGAGGCGGAGGTGCGCGGCAGGTTCAACCTCGAGGACCTGCTGAAGGGACAGGCGCTCGAGGAACGCGTCTATCGATTCCGCTGCGTCGAGGCGTGGTCGCTGGTGGTGCCGTGGATCGGCTTTCCCCTGAGCGACCTGCTGGCGCGCTTCAAACCCACCTCGAAGGCGAAGTACGTCGAGTTCACGACGCTGTACGATCCGGGTCAGATGCCGGGACAGCGCTCAGCGGTGCTCAACTGGCCGTACGTCGAGGGACTGCGCATCGACGAGGCGATGCACCCGCTCACGCTCATGGTGGTCGGACTCTATGGCAGGGTTCTGCCCAACCAGGACGGCGCGCCGCTGCGCCTCATCGTGCCCTGGAAGTATGGCTTCAAGAGCATCAAATCGATCGTGCAGATCGGCTTCAGTGCGCGCCAACCCAACACCGCCTGGAATGTCGCCGCTCCGCAGGAGTACGGGTTCTACGCCAACGTCAACCCGCAGGTCGATCATCCACGCTGGAGTCAGGCCAGCGAGCGCCGCATCGGCGCGCCGTTCCTGGCCGCACGGCAGCGGACGCTGCCCTTCAATGGCTACGCCGCGCAGGTCGCGAGCCTGTATGAGGGCATGGATCTGCGGCGCTACTTTTGAACATCACGCAACGCTATCGCTACCTCTACAAGCCCCTGGTGTTGGTCGCGGGCCTGGCGCCACTCGCCTGGATGATCTGCGGCGCGCTGCAGCTGTTCGGCGCCAGCCTGGGTGCCGACCCGGTGAAGAAGCTCGAGCACGAATGCGGCAAGACCGCGCTCAACTTCCTGCTGCTCACCCTCAGCGTGACCCCGGTGAGGAACCTCACGGGCCTGCCGCAGCTGCTGCGGCTGCGACGCATGCTCGGATTGTTCGCGTTCTTCTATGTCGTGGTGCACTTCACCGTTTACCTGGTGCTCGATCTGGAGCTGAACCTGGCTCTGCTGGGGGCCGATATCGTGAAGCGCCCCTACATCACCGTCGGCTTCACCGCGCTGCTGCTGCTGGTGCCGCTGGCGCTCACTTCCACCAACGGCATGATGCGGCGCCTGGGCCGGCACTGGCAGAGCCTGCACCGCCTCATCTACGTGATCGCAGCTCTGGCGGTGTGGCATTTCTACTGGCAGGTGAAACGCGACGTGCGCGAGCCGCTCCTCTATATGGGAATGCTCGCGCTGCTGTTCGCGTATCGCCTGGTGCGCTGGCGCACGCGCAGCGCGGCGCGCGGCGCGCGCGTGACAGCGGCGCCGGCGGCAGTCACATCGAGGTCCGGATCTGCCACAGCTCCGGAAAGAACTTGAGCTCCAGCGCCTTGGCGAGATAGGAAACGCCGCCGGTCCCGCCGGTGCCGGGCTTGTAGCCGATGATGCGTTCGACGGTTTTCAGGTGATGGCAGCGCCACAACTGGAAATTGTGGTCGAGGTCCACCAGGCGCTCGGCGAGCTCGTACAGGTCCCAGCCCGTTTCAGCGTTGTGGTACACGCCGAGCCAGGCGCCGGCCACCTGTTTGCTGGCCTGGTAGGGCGCGCTGAAATCCCGCGACAGGTAGTCCTGCGGAATCCCGTAACCCCGGCGGCTCAGCAGCCGCAGCACCTCGTCGTACAGCGACGGTGCGGCCAGGGCGCGTTGCAGCGTCTCGTGTGCGAGCGCGTCGCGCTGGTGTACGGCCACCATCTCGGCGTTCTTGTTGCCGAACAGGAACTCCAGTAAGCGGTACTGCAGGGACTGGAAACCCGAGGAACGCCCCAGCGCGTTGCGAAACGCCGAGTACTCGAACGGCGTCATGGTCGACAGCACGTCCCACACCGAGATCAACTGCGTCTGGGTGCGCGAGATACGCGCCAGCATCTTCAGCGCCGGATCGAGGTCATCGCGGCGCACGCACTCCAGCGCCGCGGTCAGCTCGTGCAGCATCAGGCGCATCCACAGCTCCGACACCTGGTGCACGATGATGAACAGCATCTCGTTGTGCTCGCTCGACAGCGGCTTTTGCGCCGCGAGCAGCTTGTCGAGCTGCAGGTATTCGCCGTAGGACACCGAGGACCCGAGGTCCCAGTGCACCGCTTCGTCGGCGAGCTCCACGCGCTCGGATTTGTCGTATTGACGGGTAGTCATTGTTCCGATGGTACACGTCGCCTGCCGCGCGGCAACTTCGCTTGTTGCAAAGGCTTAACGCCCGCACGCGAAAATCCGCTAGGATCGCGCGCCAGTCCGGTAAGCGATCCGCGAATGCCGTGAGCAACGCCATCCTCGAAGTCCGCGAGCTCGTCAAGCAGTATCCGGCCACCCTTGCGGTCGCCGGCGTGTCGTTCAGCGTGCCGCAGGGCGTGTGCTTCGGCCTGCTGGGCCCCAACGGCGCCGGCAAGACCACCACCATCGAGATCATGGAGGGGATTTTGCCGCCGACCGCCGGCGAGGTGCGTTACCGCGGCGAGCCGCTCGGCAACCGCTTTCGCCAGGAAGCCGGTATCCTTTTCCAGAAAACCGCGCTGCAGGACTTTCTCACGGTACGGCAAAGCATCGCGCTGTTCCGCGGCCTTTACACCACCGGACTCGACGTCGAAGAGGTCATCCGCCTGTGCGCGCTCGAGAAGCTCGCCGGGCGCGACAGCCGCAAGCTCTCCGGTGGCCAGCAGCAGCGGCTGCTGCTCGCGATCGCGCTCGTCAACGACCCCGCGGTGCTGTTCCTGGATGAACCCACCACCGGGCTCGATCCGCAGGCGCGCCGCAACTTCTGGGAGCTGATGCAGTCGATCAAGGCGCGGCGCAAGACCATCATCCTGACGACGCACTACATGGAGGAGGCAGAGTTGCTGTGCGATGAGATCGTCATCATGGACCGCGGCCGCGTCATCGCCCAGGGCGCCCCAAGGCGCCTGCTGCGCGAGCACTTCGCGGAGGTGCTGCTGGAGCTGCCACGCCAGGAGTTTCCGGCGGCGGCGCGCCAGCTGCCGCTCAACATCATCGACGCGAGCGATCGGGTGGAGATCAGCACCCACGACCTGGAAGCCACGCTACGCACCCTGCTGGAGGCGAAAGTGCCCCTTACCAACCTGCGCATCCGGCCGGCCAACCTCGAGGACCTGTTCCTGGAACTGACCGGCACGGAGTTGCGCCCATGATCAAGCGGCTGCTGTCGGTGCTGCACGCGCGCAACCTCGAATTCCTGCGCGACCGCGGCACGCTGGTGTTCACACTGCTGCTGCCGGTCATGCTGGTGATCGGCATGGGATTCGTGTTTGGCGGCCCCGAGCGCCCGCTATTCAAGGTTGGCGTGCTCGCCGGTCACCCGGACGGGCAGGCGCACCCGTTCCAGCGCGAGCGCTACGTGGAGTTCATTACCCTGCAGGATGAGAGCGAGGCGCTGCGCAAGGTCAAGCATCAGCAGATCGACCTGCTGGTCGACCTGCACGCGCCGCAGCGCTACTGGGTGAACACCGATTCACCCAAGGGTTACATCGTGGAGAAGCTGCTGCTCGCCGCTGAGCCGGCCGCGGTCCGCCAGCCGGTCACCGGCGCCGCGGTCCGCTATGTCGACTGGCTGTTCCCGGGCATCCTGGGCATGAACATGATGTTCAGCTGCCTGTTCGGCGTCGGTTACGTGGTGCTGCGCTATCGCAAGAGCGGCTTCCTGAAGCGTCTGCACGCAACTCCTCTCACCGCCTTCGAGTTCCTCAGCGCACAGGTGCTGTCGCGGCTGGGGCTCATCCTGTTCGTCACGGCGATCCTGTACCTCGGCATCGGCGCCATCATTGGTTTTCACAACGCCGGCAGCATGCTGTTGCTCGTGCTGTTGGGCGTCGTCGGCGCCCTGTCGATGATCGCCCTGGGGCTGACGATTGCGGCGCGCTTTTCCAGCGAGGAGCTGGTGGGGGGGCTGCTCAACGTGCTCACCTGGCCGATGATGCTGCTGTCGGGAATCTGGTTTTCGCTGGAAGGATCACCGCGCTGGGTGCAATGGGTGGCGCATGTCCTCCCCCTGACTCACGTGCTCGACGGCGCGCGCGCGGTGATGCTCGATGGCGCGGGCTTGCCGCAGATCGCGCCGAACCTGCTGTATCTGGCGGCCACCGCACTCGCGTTCCTCGCGTTCGGGGCCTGGTCCTTCCGTTGGCGCATCGAGTAGGGTGACAGCGTGCGTTTCTACAGCGACAACACGGCAACAGCTTGCCCGGAGATCCTGGCGGCGATCACTGCGGCCAACCAGGGGCTCGCGGTCGCCTACGGCGACGATCCATGGACGCAGCGCCTCGATGCGGTTCTCGGCGGATTCTTCGGCGCCGGGGTGCGTGCCTTTGCGGTCGCGACCGGCACCGCCGCCAACGCGCTCAGCCTTGCCACCCTGTGCCCGCCCTACGGCGGCATTTACAGCCACGAACAGGCACACATCGCAACCGACGAATGCGGCGCGCCGGGTTTTTTCACCGGCGGCGCGCAACTGGCGCTGGTGCGCGGCGAGCACGGCAAACTCCTGCCCGCGACCTTCGCCGCGGCGCTCAGCGCGCGTCCGGTTGACGTTCACAGCGTACAGCCGGCGGCGCTGTCGCTGACCCAGGCCACCGAGCTCGGTACCGTCTACCGGCGCGAGGAGATCGCCGAGCTCTGCCGCCTCGCACACGGTCGCGGACTCAAGGTGCACATGGACGGCGCGCGCTTCGCGAATGCACTCGCGTTCCTTGACTGTCATCCCGCGGACATCACCTGGCGCGCGGGCGTCGACGTTCTGTCCTTCGGCGCAACCAAGAACGGTGCCCTGGCGGCCGAGGCGGTGGTTTTCTTCGATTCCGATCTGGTGCGGGATTTCGAGCTGCGGCGCAAGCGCGCCGGGCATCTGCTGTCGAAATCGCGCTACGTCGCCGCGCAGCTGCTGGCGTACGTCGAAAGCGGAGTCTGGAAGCGCAACGCCGAGCGCAGCAACCGCCTGGCGCAAGACATCGGCCGCGCCGCCGGCGCCAGCCTGCTGCACCCGGTGGAGGCGAACGAAGTGTTCGTGAAGCTCGGAGTGCAGCGTCGCCAGGGGCTGCGCGCCGCCGGCTTCGAGTTCTACGACTGGGGCGCGGAGGCCGCCGGCGAGGCGCGCTTCGTGGTCTCCTGGGACCAGCCGGAGGCGGACGTGCCGGCGCTGTGCGCCGCGCTCGGCCGCCGCCTTTAGAGCTCGCGCAGGCTGGTCGCCACCGGCGCTCGCGCGGCACGGATCGCCGGCAGCAGGCCGCCAATCATCCCGATGAGCACCGCGATGACCAGTCCGCGCGCCACCAGCTCAGGCGTCACCTTGAAGTTGAACACCACCTGGGTGAAGTTCTGCCCGAGGGTCGACACCGACAGACCGTTGAACAGCAGGTAAGCGAGCAGCGCGCCGAGCACGCCGCCGGTGAGCGCCAGCAGCAGCGCCTCGATCATCACCGATACCACCACCGAACTTCCGCCGAAGCCGATCGCCCGCAGGGTCGCGATCTCCTTGCCGCGCGCCGCGACCGCGGCGTACATGCTGTTGAGAGCCGCGAACACCGCGCCCAGTCCCATGATGATAGTCACCACGCCGGCCAGGAACCCGATGGTCTTGCGGAATTGCCTGGTCTGGCCGCTGAAGTAATCCTGCTCACGCAGCACGTCCAGGGTCAGGCGCGGTTCCGCGGCGATGGCGCTCTTGAGTCTGGCCAGGCCGTCGGCACCGTCGAGTGCCGCGAGCACCGAGCTCGCGCCAAGGCGGCCGAAGGTGGAGCGCGCCACATTGATGTCGGTCCATATCTCGCTGTCGTGCGCGTCGCCGGAGGCGAATGTGCCCACCACGGTCCACTGCGAGCCGCGCATGCGCACTATTTTGCCAAGCTCGGCGCCCTGGAACTGGCGCAAAACGCCCTGGCCGACGATCAGCTCGCGCAAGCCGGGAGTGAAGCTGCGCCCCGCGATGATCTTCAGCTGCGGTCGCAGGATGAAGGCCGCGGGTTCGACGCCGCGCACGGTGATGTTCGCGCCATTCTTGACGTCATCCTTGCGCACCAGCTCGGCGATCACCATCAGCTCGGCCGCAGCGACTGGTTTGCCGTCCGCGCCGGCGCGAATGCCCGGCTGCTGCTTGATCAGGTCGGTGGAATCGCGGTCGAATGCGGAATTGAGCTCCGCATCCGAGCCGCCGCGCATGATGATGGCGGCATCGGCGCGGCCGGTGGCCTTGAGAGTGCTTTCGAAGCCGGTGGCCATGGCCAGCAGCGCGGTGAACACCGCCACCACCCCCGCAAGTCCGATGACGATGACCAGCGAGGAGCCCCAGCGCTCGGGGATACTGCGGATGTTGATGCCGGTGATGGCCAGCGCTTGTCTCAGCAAGATACGATCTCCTTGGGCTCTGGCGCCCGTGGTTCATTCGCTGCAAGGGGCCTGCGGCCCTTTCAGCGGCCCGCCAGCGCATCGACGATCCTGAGGCGCCGCGCCCGCAGCCCCGGCAGCAGCCCGACCGCGACGCTCATGACCACGATGGCCGCGACCCCGAACAGCCACACCGAGCCGTCGAGCCGCAGCTGAAATTGCCCGCCGGTGCCCTTCTCCACCATCGCGCCGGCCAACGAGGCCAGAGCCAAGCCGACCAGGCCGCCGCACAGACACAGCGCAAACGCCTCGGCGAGCACGAAGCCGAGCACGCTGCCATCGGAGAAGCCCAGGGTCTTGAGCACTGCCAGCTCGGGTACGCGCTCGCGCACGCTCTGCGCCATGGTGTTGCCGACCACCAGCAGCAGCGTGAAGAACACCGCGAACAGGATCCAGCGCACGATGAGGCCGATGTCGCCGATCTGCTTTACGAAGCTGATGTTGAAGTCCTTCTCGGTCTGCGTCTTGGTCTCGTCCGGAGAATTCTCGAACATCGCGTCGATCGTCTTGCTGACCGCCCGCGCCTGGCTGGCATCCGTCAGCTTGAGGATGAAGAAATTGGTCCGGCCCTTCATGCCGAACTGGTTGGCCTCTTCGAAATAATCCATTTGAATGAACGCCAGGTTGGTGCGCTTCTTCCAGTCCTCGTCCTTGCCGTCGAAGATGCCGACCAGGTCGAAGGCCCAGGCCTTGCTGCCATTCTTCTGCGGCCAGATGTTCGAGGCGATCGGGATCTTCTGGCCGATCTTCCAGCCGAACTGGTCGGCCAGCTGCTTGCCCACGATCATGCCGGTGCGCGTGTTGGCGAATGCCTGCCACTGGGCATCGGGCATCACCCACTCCGGATAGACGTCGCGATAACGCTGCGGATCGAGGCAAAACATGATCAGGGGGGTGTTTTGCTGCCATACGCCGCCGAACCACTGCTGGTACGCGACGCGCGCCACCCCGGGGATGGCCTCGAACTTCGGCACCATGCTGAGCGGCAACGGGCTGGTGAAGGACACCCGCGCCTGCACCATCAGGCGCGTGGCGCCGACGAAATCCGCGCCAGCGTTGAAGATGGTATTCACCGACTGCAGCAGGCCGAACAGCAGGAACGCCATGATCACCGACAGCAGGGTGAGGATGGTGCGCGTGCGCTTGCGGAACAGATTGGCGATGACGAAGCCGCTCCTGGTCATGGCGAGTCCTTGAGTGCCGTGTCAGGCCGCCTGCTCGAGTAACTGACCCTTCTCCAGATGCAGGGTGCGCCGCGCGAACCCGGCGGCCTTGGGATCGTGGGTGACTATCACGATCGTCTTGCCATGCTCGCGGTTCAACACCTGCAGCAGGCCGAGGATTTCGTCGGCGGTCTTGCGATCCAGATCCCCGGTGGGCTCGTCGCAGACGAGCAGCTGTGGGTCGGACACCAGCGCGCGCGCAATCGCGACGCGCTGTTCCTGGCCACCGGACAATTCCTTTGGCTTGTGCTTGGCACGATCGGCAAGCCCCACGACCTGCAGGGCAACCGCGACATTCTTCTTGCGCTGCGCAGAGGACAGCTTGGTCAGCAGCAGCGGCAGTTCGACATTGCCTTCCGCGCTCAGCACCGGCATCAGGTTGTAGAACTGGAACACGAAGCCGACGTTGTGTGCGCGCCAGCGCGCCAGCTGGCCGCTGGAAAGCTGGTCGATGCGGCTGCCGCCGACCATGATCTCGCCTGAGCTCGGCTGATCGAGACCGCCGATCAGATTGAGCAGCGTCGTCTTGCCCGAGCCCGACGGTCCCATCAGCGCGACGAAGTCGCCTTTGGGAATGTCCAGCGTCAGTCCGTGCAGGACTTCGATTTTCTGCTTGCCGCGCTCGTACACCTTGGTGACGCTGCGGACCTGAACCATCGATTCGGACATGGCAACCTCGCCTCAAAACGTATGGGTGAATGTAGGACGCCTCGCTGGCATCGCGCTACCGCAATGATGCCGAGCGCGATCCGTCACGGCCTCGCGGCCCTGACCGCCGCATCGTCCTTCAGGCCGGCGGGAGCCTCGACGATCACCGCCTCTCCGGGGCTCACGCCGGCCAGCACCTGGCGTGAATCGCCGCTGGTGCCACCGAGCGTCACCGTGCGACGCTGCGCGGTGCGCTCCTTCAGTACGAAGACCACGTCCTGGCCGCCTTCCTTGCGTATGGCGGCGGCCGGCACCAGCACGCCCCGCGGTCGCTCCTCAGTCTGTGCGGCAGGCTTGTGTTCCTCGAGGAACGACACGCGCACACCCATGTCCGGGACGATGCGACCGTCCTTGAGGTCGAGCCCGATGCGCACCTTCACGGTCGCCTTGGAACGATCGGCGGTCGGGATGATTGCGATGACATGCGAGGGAATTCGCCAGTCGGGATAGGCGTTCAACACCGATTCCACCGGTTGCCCCGGTTGCACGCGGTTGATGTAGGCCTCGTTGACGTCGACCTCGATCTCGAGCGAATCCATGTCGACGATCGTGCCGATACCAGTGCGTGTGAAGCCACCGCCGGCGGAGAGAGGCGAGACGATTTCCCCCACCTGCGCGGCCTTCGCGATCACCACGCCCGTGAACGGTGCGCGCACCGTGCAATAGCCGAGTTGTACCTGCGCCGAGCGCACTGTGGCCTGGGCCAGCTCGATCTGCTTGCGCTGCCCCTGCAGCTGGGCTGCTCCGGTCTCGACCTGAGTGCGCGCCTGCTCCACGGCCTGTTGTGACACGAGCTTGCGCTCGACCAGATCCTCGGTGCGCTTCACATCGCGTTCGCTCTGCGCAAGCTGCGCCTGGTATTGCACCAGCAGCGCACCTGCCGCCTTCAATTGCGCCTGCGCCTGGGCCAGCGCCGCTCGCTGCGCGGTGTCCTCCAGGCGTCCGAGCACCTGCCCGACCTGGACGTGATCGCCCTCCTCGATCAGCACTTCGATCAGGGTGCCGGTAATCTGCGCCGAGACCGTCGCCTGGCGGCGCGCGGTGACATAGCCGGTGGCATCGAGCACCGAGGCGTTGGCAGCGCCGCCGGCGATCGGCTGCGCCATGACCGTGCGCACCGGCAGCGCCGCGCCGCCGGACAGGCCGAACCAGGCGCCGGCGCCGATGAGCCCGAGGAGCACCAGCCCGCCAGCGGCGATCCAGCGGCGACGCCGGGGATCGAAGCGTGTTTCCCGCTCGGTGCGGTCGATGCGCAGCTGTCCCAACAGCGCCTGGTTTTCCGTGTCCGATGGCATCGATCACATGTGCATGCGAAAGCCGGGGACGATATCACAGGACCTATACAGCGCACGCCCTGGCGCATCAACCGGAAGTGATCTGCGCCATCAACCGGCGCGCCGGTGCGAACTCCGGCGCGAGCAGCAGCGCGTGCTCGAGTGCGTCACGCGCCGCAACCGGTTCACCGTGGTCAAGCAGGTCGCGGGCGAGGAGCAGGTAGGCCTCGGCCGCGCCCCAACCCGGCAGCTGCTCGGTGCCGGCCCGCTCGACCTCGAATGCCGCTACCGTCTGGCGCAGCTTCACCAGCGCGCGCTCCTTGTTGCCCCCCAGCCTTGGGGCGAGCTGATAGTCGCTCATGGCATCGAGCAGCAGCACGCGCGGATTTCGCCCCGCCAGCTGCAGTGCCCTGCCGATGTCCCGGGATGCCCGGTGGGCGGCGTACGCGCTTTGCGAGCCGTTTGCGTCGAGCGGTGTCGCCAGGCATGCGGCCCGCAGCGCCAGTGCCTCGGCAAATTCTCCCTGCACGGCCAGCGCCGCGTCCGCCGCGCTCACGCAGCGCTGTGCCAGGCGCGCCGTGGAGGCGCCCGGCGCGGCGGCCGGGCTCTGCGCGGCGAGCTGCGCCAGTCGCCACGCGAGCAGTCCCGCGTAATAACCGTGCAGCGGGTCGTGCGATTCATCCGCAGCCACCGTGTTCTCCAGGCTCCTGAGCGCAGCCGCGTCCTCGGTGTAATACCCGTACTGAATGCGGGTCTCGATATCGCGCCACGAGGTCTCGGCGTGCGGGGCTCCCAGGCATACGGTCGCGAGCGCGGCAGCGGCCAGCGCACCGCACCCGCAGCGCCAGCGCCGCTCGCGGCGGCCGTGAGGGCGGGGGGTGAGTAGAATGTGCGCGCGCATGCGAAACCATAGCACAGCGGCACTGATCGATATCGGCGTCAATCTCGCGCACGACAGCTACGACGCCGACCGCGACGCGGTGATCGCCCGCGCGCAGGCAGCCGGCGTGGTGCAGATGGTGATCACCGGCTCGACTCTCGCGAGTACGCAGCGCGCGCTGGCGCTGGCGCGCGCTCACCCGCTACGACTGTTTGCCACCGCCGGCGTTCACCCGCATCATGCGAGCGAGCTGACTGCGCAGCGCGCGGCCGAGCTCGAGGACCTTGCCCGGCAACCCGAGGTGGTGGCGGTCGGTGAATGCGGGCTCGATTACTTCAGAGACCTCTCGCCGCGCGATGCGCAGCGGCAGGCTTTCCACCGGCAACTGGAGCTGGCAGCAAAACTCGGCAAGCCGGTGTTCCTTCACCAGCGCGACGCGCACGCCGATTTCGCGGCGATCCTGCGCGAGCACGCCGCGCCATGGCGCGGCGTGGCGCATTGCTTCACCGGGTCCGCGCAGGAGCTGACGTGCTACCTGCAGTTGGGACTGGCGATCGGCATCACCGGCTGGATCTGCGATGAACGCCGCGGCAGGCACCTGGCGGCGCTCATGCCGCAGATTCCGGCCGAGCGGCTGCTGCTGGAGACCGACGCGCCCTATCTGCTGCCGCGCGACCTCAACCCCAGACCCGCCTCGCGCCGTAATGAGCCGGCGTATCTTCGGCAGGTCGCCGCCGCGGTGGCGCGCGCCCGCGGCGAGTCGGTCGAAGCGCTCGCGCGCTCGAGCAGCATGGCGGCGCGCGCCCTGTTTGGGCTGCCCGAGCCTTGAGAAGGCGTGCCGCGCGTTGCTGAGAATCGACACGCGGAATTCTCCCTAAGTGATTATATTAAATATGCATGAGGCCGGACCATGGACCTGAAACGGCTGAGCGGCTCGATCGGAAAAACCTGGGAGACTTCAATCGTCGACCAGCTGGTCGCGTACGTGCGCATTCCCAACAAATCACCGGACTTCGATCCGCACTGGGAGCGCAACGGACACATGGAGGCGGCGGTGCAGCTCATGGCGCAATGGTGCCGCGCGCAGCCGCTCACCGGGATGCGCGTGGAGGTGCGCCGCCTCCCCGGCAGGACTCCGCTGCTGCTGCTCGACGTGCCCGGCGAGCTGCCGGGGTGCGTGTTGCTCTACGGGCATCTGGACAAGCAGCCGGAATTCACCGGCTGGCTGCCGGGTCTGGGGCCCTGGGAGCCGGTGATCCGCGAGGGCAAGCTCTATGGTCGCGGCGCCGCCGACGACGGCTACGCGGTGTTCAGCTCGCTCACGGCGATCGCCGCGTTGAAGGAGCAGAAGGTGCGCCTGCCGCGCTGCCTGGTACTGATCGAGGCCTGCGAAGAAAGCGGCAGCGACGATCTGCCGGCGCACCTCGAGTCTCTGGGCGCGACCCTTGGGGAGCCCTCGCTCGTGGTGTGCCTGGACGCGGAGTGCGGCAACTACGATCAGGTGTGGTGCACGACCTCGCTGCGCGGCAATCTGGTCGGCACGCTGCGGGTGCGCGTGCTCACCGAGGGCGTGCATTCCGGCATGGCTAGCGGCATCGCGCCGACGCCGTTTCGCATTCTCGAGCAGCTCCTGGCCCGTATCGAGAACCCGGTCACCGGCGATCTGCTGCTCGATGAGCTGCACGTGAACATGCCGCGTGACCGGCGCGCGCAGGCGGCCGCCGCCGCGCAGGTGCTCGGGGACTCGGTGGCCGGGAAGCTCCCCTGGGCGCAGGGCGTACAGGCGGTGTCCAATGATCCCACCGAGCTCATCATCAACAGCACCTGGCGCGCCACGCTGGCGGTCACCGGCGCGGAGGGGTTGCCTGCGCTCGGGTCGGCGGGCAACGTGTTACTGCCCGAGCTCGCAGTCAAGCTGTCGCTGCGGCTGCCGCCGACGTGCGATGCGGCGCGCGCGACTGCCGCGGTGCGCGAGGCTCTGGTGCGTGAGCCGCCCTATGGCGCACAGGTCAGCTTCGATTCCGGCTCGGCTACCGGGGGCTGGAATGCGCCCGCCTTCGCACCCTGGCTCGAAGCTTCCATCAACCGCGCCTCAGGGGCGGTCTACGGGCGGGAGGCGGTGCACATCGGCTGTGGCGGGACAATCCCGTTCATGGGAATGCTGGGTGAGCGCTTCCCGCGCACCCAGTTCTTCATTACGGGCGTACTCGGGCCGCACGCCAACGCGCACGGTCCGAACGAATTCCTGCACATCGAGTACGCGAAGCAGCTCACGGCGTGCGTGTCGCTGGTGCTCGCGGATCACGCGCAGACGCTTTAGCGCATGTCGACCATGTAGCTCGGCTTGACGGCGTCCTTCAGGCGCTGCCATCCCTCGCGAAAGCGCGCGGCGCTCTCGGCCGGCGCCGTGAACTCCGTGCTCGGAAACTCGGCGCGCAGCCCATCGAGCATCAGCGTCCACTTCGGCAGACCCTTGGGAAAGCGGCCGCGGCGCGTGAACACGATGCGTCCCTCGACCGGCACGTCACCGGCAACCGCCTTGACGGCCGCGATCCGGTCGTACAGTGCGCTCTGCGGATTGGTGAAGGTGAAGCGCCGCGGGCCGTCCATGACCGTCCACTCCGCCATCTGATCACCGCCGAAGATGTTGCCTCTGACGTCGCGCAGGTCGATCACCACCACGCCGCGCAGGGTGAGCAGCAGGAAGTCGACGTGGAAGCCGCCCCCCATGCCGTCGGGTACCAGCCGGTCGACCAGATGATCCGCAGCGCCGCCGGTCACCGCGACGCGCAGCGCCTTGCGCGCGCGATACTGGCGGTACCAGCGCCAGGCCAACGCCGCGCCAAAGCCGAGCGCCGCCGCACACGCGATCAGCACCCACGCGGTCGGCGGCAACTGGCTCAGATCATTCACTTGCGGACTCCCGTTGCAGAGCGGCTCGCAACGCGCTCAAGTCGGCGTCGATTTCAACACACTGCGTGGGACGTGCGAACAGTTTTGCGAGCGTGTCCGGTACCGGCACCGCACGCCCGATGAGCGGTTCGACGATTTCCCGGAACTTGGCCGGGTGCGCGGTCGACACCAGCACCCAGCGGCGCTGCTCGCGCGCCTGCTGCGGCAACCGCTCCCAGGCGTGCGCGGCGGTCGCGGTGTGCGGACACCAGATCTGGCCGAATTGCTGATAGCCGGCGCGGATGCGCGCACGGATCTCTTCATCCGTAACCGAGCAGGCACTGACCACGCTGCGCAGCTCCTCGAGGCCCGGAAACAACGCGCGCAGGCGCTCCAGGTTGCTCGGATTGCCGACGTCCATGGCTGAAGCCAGCGTGGCAACGCTCGGCCGCGGACACCATGCGCCACTCGCCAGAAAGTCCGGCACGGCGCGATTGGCGTTATGCGCCAGCACCACCTCGCCGATCGGCAGGCCGACCTGGCGTGCCCACAGGCAGGCGAGCGCATTGCCGAGATTGCCGCTCGGCACGATGAACGACGTGCGCTCGCCGTGGGCTCGCCAGACGCCGAGGCTCGCCGCCGCGTAATACACGCACTGCGGCAGCAGGCGTCCCAGGTTGATGCTGTTGGCCGAAGTCAGCACCGAGCGCGTGTTCAGCTCCTCATCGAGGAATGCCTGTTTCACCAGGCGCTGGCAGTCATCGAACGTGCCGCGAACGCTGAGCGACCTGACATTGCCGCCCCAGCAGGTGAGCTGGCGTTGCTGGGTGGGGGACACCAACCCCTTGGGAAACAGCACCGCAACCTCAACTCCCGCGCGCTCATGGAAGGCCGCCGCCACGGCGCCCCCCGTGTCCCCGGAAGTCGCAACCAGAATGGTGAGCGCTCGCTCGCCGCGGCCGCGCAGACGCGCGAAGCAGGCCGCGAGGAAGCGGGCGCCGAAATCCTTGAACGCCGCGGTCGGACCGTGGAACAGCTCGAGCACCGAGAGTCTTCCCTGCGGCTGCAGAGGCACCAGCGGGGCGGGGAAGCTGAACGCTTCGGCCGCGACCGAGCTCAACACTGGAGCGAGCGGATCGCCGGCCACGAAGGGTGCCAGCAGCCGCGCGGCGACACTGGCCAGGTCGCTCGCGCCCTCGAAGTCCGGCGGCGCGAGTCGCGGCCAGGTGAGGGGTACGTACAGGCCGCCGTCGGGCGCCAGGCCCTGAAGAACCGCGCTGCTGAAGCCGGTGGCGGGAGCCTGGCCACGCGAGCTCACAAAGAGAGTTCTATCCGTCATCGCGCACTCATCTGATCAGCCGCGCCCCCGCCGATCGCACCTCCACGACCCACCCATCGGTTGCGAGCGCGTGCCGCCCGAACGCGCTGCGCATCGCCGCGAGCACCGCCGGGGCCGTCGCCTCGGGCGCCCAGGCGAACATCGAGGGCCCTGCGCCGGAGATCGAGCAGCCCAGCGCACCGGCTTCCATGGCGCCGCGGCGCACCTCATGGAAGCCAGGGATGAGCGCCTGGCGCTGCGGCTCGATCACGACGTCCTCGAGGGAAGCGCGGATCATGTCCAGATCGTCGGTGTAGCAGCCGGAGATGAACCCGGCGAGGTTGGCCGTCTGCCACACGAAGTCCGACAGCTCCACGCTGCGCTTGAGGATGGCGCGCGCCTGACTGGTGGCCAGGAACATGTGGGGATGGACGATCACGGCGCGGATCCCGGCCGGCACCGGTATCTGCTTCACCCGCGGATGATCGATCCCGACCGTGAGCACCAACCCGCCGTACAGCGAAGGGGCAATGTTGTCGACGTGCCGCGCGCCGCTCGCCACCGCTTCGCCTGCCATGGCGAACTTCAGCAGCTCGAGCGGGCTGCAGGCTTGCGGCAACAGCGCATTTGCCGCCACCACGGCGCCGACCGCCGAGGCCGCGGAACCGCCCAGACCGGAGCCGAGCGGAATACCCTTGTCGATCTCCACCGTGAAGCCAAACCCCAGGCGCAGCGCCTCCTGCATGGCCAGCAGTGCGCGCCCGGCGGTGTTGTCGCGCGGCTCCTTCGGCAGCTCCCCGGCGATGCCGCGCACCGCGCCGATGACCACTCCCGGGGCCGCGCGCCGGGTCACGGTCACACGATCCCCGAGCGCGTCGACCGCAAAGCCCAGGATGTCGAAGCCGATGGCGACGTTGCCCACCGACGCCGGTGCGAACGCCGTCGCGCGCTCGAGCGTCGCCGCGGCGCTCACAGCCGCGCCCCCAGGTAAGCCGCAAGTCGCAGCAGGTCGGCAAACACGGCGCCGGCGGTGACCTCGGGTCCGGCCCCGGGCCCCTGCACGATGAGCGGGTTGTCGCAGTAGCGCCGCGTCGCGAAGCGCACGACGTTGTCGGTGAGCGCAATGTTGGCAAACGCGTGGCGCGCATCGAGCTCCATCAGACCCACGCTTGCCTCGCCCGCCGCGCTCAGCGCGCCGGTGTAACGCAGCACCTTGCCGCGCGAGCGCGCCGCCTCCAGGCGCGCGGCAAAGGCGGCGTCGTAACGGGGCAGCTGCGCCATGAACTCCTCGATCGAGCCGCTGGCGAGCTCCGCGGGCACCAGGCTTTCCACCCGCACGTCCTGCAGCTCCAGCGTGAGGCCCATCTCGCGCCCCAGGATGATGAGCTTGCGTGCCACGTCCATTCCCGACAGGTCATCGCGCGGATCGGGCTCGGTGAAGCCGCGCTGGCGCGCGTCCTGCACGATCTCGGAGAAGGCCACCCGGCCGTCGTAGACATTGAACAGATATGCGAGCGTGCCGGAGAAGATGCCCTCGATGCTGGTGATGTCGTCACCGGTCTCGCGCAGGTCCCTGAGCGTATGCACTACCGGGAGCCCGGCGCCGACGGTGGCTTCGTAGAGATAATGGGAGGCGCCCGTGCGCCGCGCCTCGTGCAGGCGATGGTAGTAGGCGAGATCGGCGCTGTTGGCCTTCTTGTTCGGCGTCACGATGTGAATACCGGCCGCCAGCCAGTCAGCGTAGCGGCCGGCGATCGCGGCGCTCGCCGTGCAGTCCACCAGCACCGTATGCGGCAGGTAGTCGACGCGCACGTGCTCGACGAAGCGCGTCAGTTCCGGCGCCGTGCCGCTGTCCTGGTAGCGCGCGCGCCACTCCGCGAGCGCCACCCCCGGGTCCGCGAGCAGCATGCGTTGCGAGCCGAGCACGCCGCGCACCCGCAGATCGAGTTTGCACTGCCGGCGCAGCCGCTCGCTCTGCGAGGCGAGCTGATCGAGCAGCACGCGGCCCACGGTTCCCGGACCGATCACGCCGATCGAAATCGTGTGCGGCGACAGGTACAGACCCGCATGCACCGCGCGCAGCGCGCGGGTGGCGCTGCGCCCCTCGACCACCGCGGAGATGTTGCGTTCGGAGGCGCCCTGGGCGATGGCGCGCACGTTGACGCCGGAGGTGCCCAGCGCCGCGAACACCTTGGCGGCGATGCCCGGTGTGCCGGCCATGCCGTCGCCAACGACCGCCAGAATCGCCAGGTCCGGATCGACGTCGACGCTCTGGATCTGGCCTTCCTGCAGCTCGCGCTCGAAGGCGCGGCGCACCACGGTTGCCGCACGCTCGGCCTGCTCCTGGGGGATCGCGCAGCAGATGGAGTGCTCGGAGCTGCCTTGCGAAATGAGGATGACCGAGATGCCCTCCTCGCGCAGCGCGCCGAACAGGCGGTGGGCAGTGCCGGGCACGCCGATCATCCCGGTGCCTTCCAGGTTGATGAGCGCGACGCGTTCGATGCTGGTGATGCCCTTGACGGGCAGTGCGGAGGTGGGCCGCGCGCAGATCAGGGTGCCGACCCTGGCGGGCGCAAACGTGTTGCGGATCCAGATGGGGATGCCATCCTTGACCGCCGGCGCCATGGTCTGCGGGTGCAGCACCTTGGCGCCGAAGTACGCCAGCTCCATCGCCTCGCTGTACGAGAGCGAGTCGATGACCGTGGCGTCAGGCACGCGGCGCGGGTCGGCCGACAGCACCCCATCGACGTCGGTCCAGATGTGGATCTCGGACGCGCCCAGCAGCGCTCCAAAGATGGAGGCGGAGAAATCGCTGCCGTTTCGTCCCAGGGTCGTCTGCACGCCGCGCCGGTCGGAGGCGATGAACCCGGTGATGATCAGGGTGCCGCTGAAATCGGCGGGGACCAGGGCCGCGAGGTTGGCGCGTGATTCAGCCCACTGGATGCCCGGACCCAGCGGCCCCCATTCCGCCACCACGACGCGCCGCGCGTCGAGCCACTGCACGGCGCCCGGGCGACGCGCGCGCTCCTCGAAAAAGCGCTCGAACAGCCGCGTCGACCAGATCTCGCCGTAGCCTGCGATGAGATCGCTCACGTTGCGGGCAGCCGCGCGGGTCAGCTTGACCGAGTGCAGGACTCCCAGAAGATCGTGGCAGTCGCGGTCAAAGGCCGCCAGGTACAACTGCGCGGCGGCCGGCGTCAGCAACTCCTCGGCAATCGCCGCGTGCCGCGTACGCTGCTGCGCGAGCTCGCCGCGGAAGGCTTCATCCTGGCGCTCGGCGAGCGCCACCAGGCGCAGCAGCGCATCGGTCACGCCCCGGCAGGCAGACAGCACCACGCCCAGTCGGGCGGCCGGAACGGAATCAAGAATGGCCGCGACTTTGCGGAAGCAGTCGGCGTCAGCGACGCTCGACCCCCCGAACTTGTGCACGACCCAGGGAGTGGGGTTGAGCATACGCGCGTGCGACTTTACTGACGCGCCCGCGCGTGCGCAATGACAGCGTGCGCGCCGGCCGCCTCAGGCCGGCCTGCCGCCGGGAGCAACACCGCACGCGAGCAGCGCCTGCGTGTGGCGCAGGAACCGTGTGACGAACTCCTCGTCGTTGCGTACGCCGAACACGCGGCTGGTCAGCGGGAAGCCCAGGAAGGGGAAAACCGCCAGGCTCACCACTGACAACACCAGCAGCTTCGGGTCGAGGTCGGATCTCAGGGCGCCACGCTCGATCTCCGCCCGTAGCGCGCGCTCGACGATCGGCGCCAGGCGCTCCGGGAATTCACGCAGGAACATGGTGCGCATGGGGCCCCCGGGTACCAGCACTTCGCGCAGGACGAAGCCGGCGATCCAGGGGTTCGCAGCCCACACCCGCGTGATGTTGCTGAGGATGTCCGCCAGCTTCGCTCCGCCGCGGCCCACCTGCAGGGCGTCCAACCCCGCGAGCTCAGGGGGCACGAGCCCCTGCAGGATCTCCCGGTACAACCCGGGCTTGCCGCCGAAGTAGTAGCGGATCATTGCGAAGTTGACCCCGGCGGCGGCGCCGATCTGCCGGCTCGACACGGCGCGATAGCCGTAGCGCAGAAACAGCTCCCGGGCGGCCTCCAGCAGCCGCTCGCGCACCTTGCCGGCGCTCGCGCCCCTCGGCCGGCCGCGTCCGCGGCGCTTTTCGCGTCCCGGCACCTGCAGCGCCAGCGCGGTTTTATTAACCATGAGTGTAATTAAAGCGTCCGTCCGCCCCGGGCGCAATACATAATCGCTTGCGTGGAAGCATCCCTGGGCCCGCTGCTGCCTCTTTTCGAGCGCGAACGCGCCGCTCACCGTGCGCTGGCGCTGGGCATGCTGGTGCACACCGCGGGCTCGACCTACCGCAAAGCCGGCGCGCTCATGCTGATCGCAGCCAGCGGCGAGTACTCCGGGCTCCTCTCGGGCGGCTGCCTCGAGAGTGATCTGCGCGAGCACGCCCGCTCGGTCATCCTGAGCGGCGAGCCGCGCGCGGTGCACTACGACCTGCGGGAGCCGGACGAGCTGCTGTGGGGGTTGGGGCTGGGGTGCGAAGGCGCGATGCACATTCTGCTGCTGCGCGCGGGTCCCGAGAACGACTGGCAACCCCTTACCCATCTTGCCGGCGCGCTCGCCGCGCACGCCGCCACCGCGATCGGCGTCGTGACCGAGTCCGCGCGCACGGATCTGCCGGTCGGCACCCTGGCGCTCCCGACCGGCGCACCAGCGCGCCGCGCGACGCCTGCCCTCGAGACAGCGAGTGTGCGCGCCGCGCTGGTGCAGTGCGCCGCCGCCGGGCAGGTCGCCTGGGTCGAAGGACATTCCCCGTCCTGGAAGCTCTTCGTGGTGCCATTGTCGTTGCCGCCGCGGATTCTGGTGCTCGGCGCCGGACCGGATGCAGCGCCGCTGGTGGATTTCGCGGCCCGACTCAACTGGAAAGTGACACTCGTCGACCACCGCCCGGCGTACGCCGTCGCCGCGCACTTCCCGTCTGCCGAGCGTGTCATCCTCGCCCGTCCCGATGCCCTGCCCGAGGCGCTCGATCTCACACGTTTCTCCGCAGCCGTCGTCATGAGTCATCACCTGCCTTCCGACCTCGCCTACCTGCGCGCCCTCGCCGGGACGCCGATTCCGTACGTGGGATTGCTGGGCCCGGCCGTGCGTCGCGAGAAGCTGCTGTCGGACCTGGGTGCCGGCGCGAACGGCCTGCGCGCGCGCCTGCATGCGCCCGTCGGCCTGCCCCTGGGCGGCCGCACGCCCGAGTCGATTGCGCTCGCGATCGTCGCCGAGTTGCACGCCTTCGTGTACCGGCCCGCCACGGCGGTGAGCGCGGCGGCGGAAGCTATGTAATTTGTTTTCAAAGTCAGTAACTTATAATTTATACTTCGTGTCATATCTCGTAGATTTCCGTGGCCTCCCATGAACGAGATTCAGCTGATCCGGGCCCAGCTCGCCGCGGAGCGGCAGAACGCCAGCACCGTGGCCAACGCCTGCGCCACCGCACTCGGACGTCGCAACGCAGTCGCATTGAGCAGCGGCTCATCGCTGGAGGAATTCCGTCAGGCCTGCGTGGACTATCTCGCGTGCGTGCTCGCGTGGTTTGAAGACCGCGACCAGCGCCTCAGCGAGCTGTGGCACGCACGGCTTGCGCCTGGGGATGTCGCACGGCGCGCACTCGAGGACGTGCTGGCGAGTCCAGGTCGCAGCCGCGAGGCGCTCGAGAAACTCGAAGCGGCCCTGGCGTGCACGTCCGCGGCTGCGCCGGGCAGCAGTGCGCAGGAGAGCTGGCGGGAATTTGCGCTGTTCTTCAACAGCGTGTGGAGCGCGCGCCGCGACGCCATCGACGCGTTGCTCGCGGCGAACACCACGACCACCGACTGGCGCGTCATCGCCGGTATCGACGCCGACTCGATCCTCGAGGAGCGCAATCGCTACGCGCGGGTACGCACGACACTGCCCGCGGGCGCCTCGCTCGCCTTCCCGCGGCCGCGAGGCTCGTGACCCGTGTCGGCATCCGAGGGCTTGTACTCGGTGGTACTGGCGGCCGGCGCCTCCACCCGCTTCGGATCGGCCAAGCAACTGGTGCGGGTCGCGGGACGGCCCCTGCTGCACACGACGGTGACCCGGGCCGCGGAGGTCACGGGGAACGCTCTCATCGTGGTGCTGGGTGCGGGGGCTGCGGAGCTCGCCCCGCTGTTGAAACACTCCCCCGGATCGATCGTCGTGAATCACGAGTGGCGCGAGGGCCTCGCCAGCTCGATTCGTGCGGGCGTCGCGCGGCTGCCGGCGAGCTGCAGCGGCGTCATGCTGCTGCTCGCGGATCAGCCGGCGGTCACCGCGGATGATTTGAAGCGCCTCGCCGGCACCTGGCGCAAGCAACCCCAGTACATCGCAGCCGCTCGGTACGCGGGAACCAGCGGCGTGCCGGCCATCTTCCCGCGCAGCGCGTTCCGCGATCTCGCCGAGCTGCGTGGCGACCGCGGCGCCCGCGTGCTGTTACGGCGCAGCGCCGACCGGGTGGTGCGGGTGCCCATGCCCAGCGCGGCACTCGATGTGGATACCCCCGAAGATCTGCTGGCGCTGGAGGCGCCGAAGTGACTGACAGGCGCCCGGGCGCGCGGCTTCAGGTACGCCCCCTGGAGCGTTGCCCCGCCGCGAGGATGCGCTGCGCCTGGACGAGATGGGGACGATCGATCATCTCCCCCTCGAGGCTCGCCACACCGGCGCCAGGGGCTTGAGCGAACGCCGCCACCACGCGTCGCGCGTGCTCGCGCTCCGCCTCCGTCGGGGTAAACGCGGCATTGATGGCGGCGATCTGTTCCGGGTGGATAGCGAGCTTGCCGCTAAAGCCGTCACGGCGGGCGCTTTCAAGTTCGCGCTGCAACCCGGCAACGTCGCGGAAGTCGGTGTGCACGCCATCGATGGCCTGAACACCGAGCGCCGCGGCGGTGAGCAGGCAGGTGGTGCGCGCCAGTTGAAACGTGAAGGTCAGCGCGCCGCCGCCGTCGCGCTTCCCCACAGCGCCCAGCGCCGCACTCAGATCCTCCGCGCCCCAGGTAAGCCCCAGTAGCCGGGCCGCCGCGGCCCGAGCGGCGTGCAGGACCGCCGGATACTGCGGCAGCGCGAGCACTCCCTGCGGCGTCTCCGTGGCAATCACCAGGAGTCGAGTCGTGCCGGCGGCCACACCCCGCCGCGTCTCGAGCGCCGTGACGTAGGCCGCCGCCTCGACGATCTCCCCGGGCGCAGAGATCTTGGGCAGCACGATGCCATCGGGGAGCCGCTCGGCGCCGACGGCCTCGAGGTCTTCGCGCAGCAGGCCGCTCCCAGGCCCGTTGACCCGCACCCACAGCTGCGGCCCGGAGCCGCCTGCCTGCGAGCGCAGCACCTCACCCACCCGTGCGCGCGCCGCCGGCAGGTTCGCCGGGTCCACCGAATCCTCGAGGTCGAGGATCAGCGCGTCGGCATCGGTGGCGAGCGCCCTTTCCTGCTTGCGTGCGCTGTCACCCGGAACGAACAGCAGCGAACGCAGTGGCGCGCTCTGGCGCTCGGCACTCACGCCACCGGCCTCTTCATCATCAGCGCCGTGCGGCGGCAGGATGCGACCTCCTCGTCGCGCTGGTTCCAGGCGCGATGCTCGAACACGACCAGGCCCGAGTCCTGGCGCGACTGGCTGTCGCGCTTCGAAACCACGGTGGTCGCGACGTGCAGCGTGTCGCCGATCAGCACCGGGCGCGGGAAACGCACCTCTTCCCAGCCGAGATTCCCCAGGGTGGTACCGTAGGTCGTGTCGTAGACCGATAGTCCCACCAGCAGGCCGAGCGTGAACACGCTGTTCACGATCCGCTCTCCAAAGGGCGTGCCCTTGGAGTACTCGGCGTCCAGGTGCAGGGCGGCCGGGTTCATGGTGAGGGCGCTGAACAGGAGGTTATCGGTCTCGGTCACGGTGCGCCGCACCAGGTGCTCGAAGCGCTGCCCTATGTCGAATTGCTCGAAATAAAGTCCCGCCACGTTCGCCTCCTGAAAGTCCGGCTGTAGTGTTGCATACGCTCATAACCCCAGAAAGAGGTTCACCCAACCACACGGTATTTAGAGGCCCGCAACCGCACGCCTATAGTCCCTTAACATGTACCAGTACGACCAGCTGGACCAGGCGTTTGTCGATCAACGCGTTGCGGAATTTCGCGACCAGACGCGGCGTCATCTCGCCGGAGAGCTCTCCGAGGATGAGTTCCGTCCGCTGCGGCTGCGCAACGGGCTGTACATCCAGCGGCATGCCCCCATGCTGCGCATTGCCATTCCCTATGGACTGCTCGCCTCGCGTCAGTTAGCCAGGCTCGCCGACATCGCGCGCCGCTACGACCGCGGCTATGGTCACTTCACCACGCGGCAGAACCTGCAGCTGAACTGGCCCAGGCTCCCCGACGTCCCGGACATCCTGGCCGAGCTCGCCACCGTGCAGATGCACGCCATCCAGACCAGCGGCAACTGCGTGCGCAACGTCACCGCCGATCACCTGGCCGGCATCGCCCGCGACGAGATCGACGATCCGCGGCCCTACTGCGAGATCATCCGCCAGTGGGCCACCCTGCACCCGGAGTTCACCTACCTGCCGCGCAAGTTCAAGATCGCCGTGACCGGCTCACCGGAGGACCGCGCGGCCTCCGAAGTGCACGACATCGGGCTGCACCTGGCGCGCGACGCGCAGGGCGACATCGGCTTCACGGTGCTGGTGGGCGGGGGGCTTGGGCGGGCTCCCATGATCGGGCAGGTGATTCGCGATTTCCTGCCCCTCGCCGACCTGCTGTCCTACCTGGAAGCGATCCTGCGCGTCTACAACCGTCACGGCCGGCGCGACAACCTCAACAAGGCGCGCATCAAGGTGCTGGTCAAGAGCTTAGGCATCGCGCGCTTCCGCGAGCAGGTGGAAACCGAGTGGCAGCTCGCACGCGCGAGCGCTGCGCGCCTGCCGGCCGCCGAAGTCGAGCGGGTGCGCGGCTTCTTCAGGCCGCAGCCCTACGAGGCACTCGAGGACTTCGACGCCAGCGCCGGCCGCGAACCGGCCTTCCAGGCCTGGTATCGCTACAACACCCGTCCCCACCGCGTCAGCGGGTACCGCGCGGTGTTCGTGTCGCTCAAAGCGCACGGACAGAACCCCGGAGACATGAGCTGTGAGCAGATGGAGGCGGTCGCAGCGCTCGCCGAGCGCGTGAGCTTCGGCCTCATCCGCGCCACCCACAATCAGAATCTGCTGCTCGCGGACGTGCGCCAGAGCGAGCTGTACGACGTGTGGCTCGAGCTCGAACGCCACCAGCTCGCCATGCCGAACATCGGCACCCTCACGGACATGATCGCCTGCCCGGGGCTGGATTTCTGCTCGCTCGCCAATGCCGGCACGCTCGGGGTCGCGAAGCAGATCCAGGAACGCTTCAACGATCTGGACTACCTGTACGACCTCGGCGACATCGAGATCAAGATGTCCGGCTGTATGAACGCCTGCGGGCATCACCACGTCGGCCACATCGGCATCCTCGGTGTCGACAAGCACGGCGAGGAGTGGTACCAGATTACGCTCGGCGGCTCGGCGAACGGCTTCACCGCGCTCGGTGAAGTCATCGGTCCGTCGGTACCGAAGAACGAAGTCGCAGCGACCATCGAGCGTATTGTCGAGGCGTATCGCGGCTTGCGTGCCGAGGGTGAACGCTTCATCGACACGTTCCGCCGTGTGGGCCTGACGCCCTTCAGGGAGAGCGCCTATGCGACGCATCCTGCGGCGGCGTGAGATTGTCGCGGACGACTGGATTCACTTCGGCGAGGACGCCGCGGACGGCGCAGCGCTGATCGTACCGCTCGCGGAGCTGCGCAAGGACCCGGGGCGCTGGTGGCAGTGGTCGGGGCGACTCGGCGTGCGCCTCACTCCCGTCGACCGGGTGGAGGAGCTGGCGAATGAGCTGCCGCGGCTCGACCTGGTGGCGGTGGAATTTCCCAACCCCGTCGATGGCCGCGGGTACTCGCAGGGACGGCTGCTGCGCGAGCGCCTGGGGTTCAGGGGCGAGCTGCGCGCCGTGGGCGCCGGCGTACGCCAGGACCAGGTGTTCCTGCTCGCGCGCTGCGGGTTTGACGCCATCGAGCTTGCCGGCGGTGAGGATGCGGACGCCGCCCGCGCCGCACTGCAGCGCTACGACGTCGCCTATCAGCCGGGATCGCCCGAGACTGTAATTCGCAGGCAACGCTTCTTCGCCTAGCGTTGCGGCAGCGTGATGTCGGCAAACAGCTGGGTCACCTCTTCGGCGGAGGTGGCGCGGTGAGCCCGTTCCACCAGACGCCGGTCCAGGTGCGGCGCCAGCAGCTGCGCAAACTCATACATGTACTTGCGCAGCAGCGTGCCGCGGCGAAAACCCATCCAGGTGGTGTGCGCCGCAAACAGGTGCGAGGCGTCGATCGCGGTCAGGTCCGGGTCGCGTTCATCGACCGCCATGTGCGCGATGATGCCCACACCCAGCCCCAGGCGCACGTAGGTCTGGATCACGTCTGCGTCGCGCGCGGTAATGGCGATGTTCGGCGTCAGCGCCGCCCTGGCAAACGCCTGATGGAGCGAGGAAGGCCCGGTGAAGCTGAACGTGTAGGTGATGAGCGGGTAGGCCGCCAGCGCCTTGAAGCTGAGCCGTGCGCCGTTGGCCAGCGGATGGTCTTTCGGCACGATGACCGTGCGATACCATCGGTAACAGGGTAACAGGGTCAGGTCGGAAAACAGCGCTTCCGAGCCGGTCGCGATGGCGCAATCGATACGATCGCTCGCCACCATCTCCGCGATCTGCTCGGACGTGCCCTGATGCAGGTTGAGGCGCACCTGCGGGTAACGGGCACGGAACTCCCGGATCACATCCGGCAGCACATAACGCGCCTGCGTATGGGTCGTGCCGATCGACAGGCTCCCCTTACCCTCATCCCGCAATTCGGTCGACAGGTGCCGGATGCTCTGGGCTTCCTGCAGGATCCTCAGCGCCCGATCGATCACCTGCTGCCCCGCGGGGGTGATGCGCGTGAGATTGCGTCCCTCGCGCACGAAGATCTGAAACCCCAGCTCGTCCTCGAGGAGCTTGATCTGCTTGCTCACGCCCGGCTGCGAGGTGTGCAGCTTCTGCGCTGCCGCCGTGATGTTGAGACCGTTCTGGGCGACGGCGGCGAGATAACGCAATTGGTGCAGCTTCATTGGACCTAAGCCTAACCCAACCGGCACCGACCTGTTACCGGTCTATAACCGGCGCGCAGCCCTTCAGAAGCAATCATTCGTTCAGCGGGGCGCAGGGGCGTCGTATTGTCTGACGCATCATGGGAGAGGTGGCAGCGCTGGAACTGGAACACAAGGCAACGGCGGTGCGCGCGCAGCTCGCCGCCGCCTTAGGCCAGCACGGGCGGCTCGTGTATTCGAACAGCCTGGGCGCCGAAGCGATGGTGCTCACCGACATCATCTGGTCCTACCTGCCGCAAATCGACATCTTCAGCATCGATACCGGCCGCCTGTACGAGGAGACCCATGAGCTCCTCGAAAAACTGCAGCGCCGCTACCAGCGCACCCTCCGGGTCGTCTACCCGGACGCCCAGGGGCTCGAGCGGCTGGTGGCACGCCAGGGCGTGAACGGCTTCTATCACAGCCTCGAGGCGCGCCTCGAGTGCTGCCGCATCCGCAAGGTCGAGCCCTTCAAACGCGCGATCGCGGGCTTCCCCGCCTGGATCACCGGCGTGCGCCGCGAGCAGTCGGCGGCCCGCGCTCACGGCGAGCCGGTGGAGTGGGACGCGGAGCACGGTCTGTACAAGATCAGCCCGCTCCTCGAGTGGACCGAGGCAGAGGTGTGGCAGTACATCCGCGCGCGCAAGCTGCCGTACAATCGCCTGCACGATCGCCAGTTTCCGAGCATCGGGTGTTCGCCGTGCACGCGCGCCATTCAGCCCGGCGAGAGCCGCCGTGCCGGGCGCTGGTGGTGGGAGCAAGCGGAGTCCCGCGAATGCGGGCTGCATCCGAGAGCGGCTCCCGCGGCCGTGCCGGCCTTAAGCCACTGAGCGGGGAGCATGGACTATCTGCCGGTGTTTCTGCGCCTTCACGCCCAGCCGGTCGTGGTGGTGGGCGGTGGCCAGGTTGCGCTGCGCAAGGCGGCGTGGCTGCGCAAGGCCGGCGCGCGCGTGACCGTGGTTGCGCCGCGCCTGCATCCCGAGCTCGAGCAGCAGGCCGCCCGCGGCGAGCTCACCCACATCGCCGCCGGATTTTCCCCCGCACAGCTCACGGACGCGGTCGCGGTCGTCGCCGCGAGCGATGATCGCACGGCCAACGCCGCGGTCTCCGCCGCCGCGCGCGAGCGGCGCGTGCCGGTCAACGTGGTCGATGATGCGGAACTGTCGACTTTCATCTTTCCCGCCATCATCGATCGTTCCCCGATCGTCGTGGCGGTGAGCTCCGCGGGTCACTCCCCGGTGCTCGCGCGACGCGTGCGTGAGCAGATCGAAGCGCTGCTGCCCGAGCGTCTGGGCGCACTCGCGCGCTTCATGGGCGCGCGGCGCCAGGCGGTGCAGCGCGCGCTCGCACCGCGAGCGCGCCGCGCGTTCTGGGAACGCATCGCCTCCGGTCCCGTCGCCACGCACGTGCTGGCCGCAGATGAGGCCCGGGCGGATCGGGCGTTGGCGCGGGAGCTGCTGACCTCCCGGCTCACCGCGCCGCGCGCCGCCGCTGGCGGGGCACTCGGGGAGGTGTACCTCATCGGCGCCGGCCCCGGTGATCCGGATCTGCTCACACTGCGGGCGCTGCAGCTGCTGCAGCGGGCCGACGTGATTCTCTACGACCGGCTGGTGAGCGAGGCAGTGTTGGAACGTGCACGCCGCGATGCGGAACGCATCTTCGTCGGCAAGGCGTGCGGCGAGCGCGGACAACAGGAGCACATCCACGAGTTGCTGGTGCGCCTCGCCGGCGAGGGCAAGCGCGTCGCACGCCTCAAGGGCGGCGACCCGTTCGTGTTTGGGCGCGGCGGCGAGGAGATCGAGGTGCTGGCCGCGCACGGCATCCCCTACACGGTGGTCCCGGGAATCACCGCCGCGCTCGGCGCCGCAGCGGCCGCCGAGCTGCCACTCACCCACCGCCGCCTGGCCAACAGTGTCACCTTCCTCAACGGACACGCGAGCGATAGTGCCCCGCCCGACTGGCGTTTTTTTGCAAACCCGCGCCACACGGTCGTCGTCTATATGGGGGTGGCGCAGCTCCCGGGCATCATCGCGAGCCTGCGGGCCGCCGGGGCGGCGCCCGCGCACCCCGTGGCCATCATCGAGCGCGCGACACTGCCCGAACAGCGGATCCTGCGCGGCACCCTGGCGAACATCACGGCGCTGGCCGCAGAGCAGCAGGTCGCGCCGCCGGCGCTCCTGATCGTGGGTGACGTGGCGGGGTTTGCCCCCACGGATATGGGCGCCGCCGCAGCCCAGCCCGCGGCGGCCGTGGCAGCGCTGACATGAGTCTCGTGAGCGGCTTCGTCGGCGCGGTCGGCAACACGCCGCTCATCCGGCTCAGGGGCGTGAGTGAAGAGACCGGCTGCGAAATCCTCGGCAAGGCCGAGTTCATGAATCCCGGCGGCTCGGTCAAGGACCGGGCGGCGAGCGCGATCGTTCTGGAGGCCGAGCGCCGCGGGGAGCTCTGCCCGGCAGGCACGGTGGTCGAGGGCACGGCCGGCAATACCGGCATCGGGCTCGCCCACGTGTGCAACGCGCGCGGCTACCGCTGTGTGATCGTCATGCCCGATAACCAGTCCCCGGAAAAGTACCGGCTGCTCGAAATGCTGGGTGCGCAAGTGCACCAGGTGCCGGTCGTTCCCTACAGCAACCCCAACCAGTACCAGAAGGTCGCGCAACGCCTCGCGGCATCCCTCCCGAATGCCATCTGGTCCAACCAGTTCGACAACACCGCAAACCGCGACACCCACGCACGCACCACGGGCCCCGAGATCTGGGCTCAGACCCACGGCCGCGTCGATGCCTTCGTCGCTGCCGCGGGCACCGGCGGCACGTTTGCGGGCGTGGCGGAGTACCTCAAGTCGCGCCGCCCCACGGTTCGCTGCGTGCTCGCCGACCCTCCGGGCAGCAGCCTGTACCAATACGTGCGCAGTGGAACGCTCAAAGCCACCGGCAGCGGATCGATCACCGAGGGCATCGGCATCGGGCGGATCACCGCAAACCTCGAGGGCGCTCCGATCGATGACGCCGTGTACATCGAGGACGCCGACACGGTGCGCTATGTCTACCGGCTGCTGCACGAGGAGGGACTGTTTCTCGGCAGCACCAGCGGCATCAACGTCGCCGCCGCGGTGCGCGTGGCGCAGGGTCTCGGGCCCGGACACACCATCGTCACGGTGCTGTGCGATAGCGGAGCCAGGTATCAGTCACGCCTGTTCAACCGTGAATGGCTGGAGCACAAGGGTCTGGCCGCGTATGCACCCCGGCCGCCCGCCGGCGCCCCCGTTGCCCTGAGAGCCGCCCTGGTCGCCTGATCCGCCCTCGGCGGCGGCGGCGGCTGGCCGCCGGTGCGCCTCTCGTGAGATAAGCCGGCCCATGAATGACGTGCCCAGCTCCGCCGAGCTCGATGCCCTGCGCCTCAGTCTCGAAGTGGCCGTGCGCAGCGTCGGCTTCAGCCTGCCGCTGGCGGTGCTGGTCGCCTGGATCCTCACCCGCGCACGCTTCCCGGGCCGGATACTGTTCGATGCGTTTGTGCATCTGCCGCTGGTGCTGCCGCCGGTGGCCGTGGGCTACGTGTTGCTGATCCTGTTTGGCGCACGCGGTCCCATCGGCGCATGGCTGCGCAGCCATTTCGGCATCGAACTGGCGTTCACCACCGCGGGCGCCGCGCTCGCCACCGCGGTCATGACCTTTCCGCTGATGGTGCGCGCCATACGACTCTCGCTGGAGAATGTGGACCGCGGCCTGGAGGAGGCAGCGCGCACGCTGGGTGCAGCTGCGGTGGACCGGTTTGTCTCCATTACCCTGCCGCTGATGCTGCCCGGGATCCTCGCCGGGGCCGTCACCGCCTTGGCCGCCGGCCTGGGCGAGTTCGGCGCAGTCATCACCTTCGCCGCCAACGTTCCCGGCGTGACCCGCACGCTCCCGCTCGCGCTCTACACCGCGATGCAGTCACCCACCGGGGATGCATTGGCGCTGCGGCTTGCGGTGCTGTCCTTCGGGTTGGGTCTGCTGGGACTTCTGGCCTCCGAACTGCTGGTGCGACGCGTGCGCCGCCTGCTGGGCCGCTAGGATGTTGCAGGTCTCGGTGGTGAGGAAGCGCCCCGGGTTCTCACTGGACGCGACGTTTGCCGCACCTACCCCGGGCGTCATCGCGCTGTTCGGCCGCTCCGGCAGCGGCAAGACCACACTCGTCAACATCATCTCCGGGCTCTCGGCACCGGATGCGGGCGACATCCGGCTCGATGAGGACGTCCTTACCGACACCGGCGCGTCAATCGCCGTACCGGTCGAGCGCCGGCGCATCGGTTATGTATTCCAGGACGCGCGGCTGTTCCCTCACCTGAACGTCACCGGCAACCTGCGCTATGGCGAGAAGCGTGCGCGCGCCGCACCACAGGTCATCGGCTTCGACGAGGTCGTGACGCTGCTCGGGCTAGCGCAGTTCCTGCAGCGGCGGCCGCGCGAGCTCTCGGGAGGCGAGCGCCAGCGCGTGGCTCTCGGACGCGCCCTGCTCTCGCAGCCGCGCCTGCTGCTGCTCGATGAGCCCCTCGCCTCGCTCGACCTGGCGCGCCGGGAGGAGGTTCTGCCCTATCTTGAGGCGCTGCGTGACCACCTCGCGATCCCGCTGGTGTATGTGAGTCACCAGTTCGACGAGGTCCTGCGCCTGGCCACCCATATCGTACTGCTGGAGGCAGGCAGGGTAGTGGCGCAGGGGCCGGTGAACGAGGTGAGTCTGCGGCCGGAGCTGCAAAGCATCGTGGGACCGGATCTCGTCGGCGCGGTGCTCGAGGGCGTCGTCACGCGCCTGGACGCCGCCAACGGCAGCGCCGATCTGGCCGTTGGAAGGGGCACACTGCAGGTCAGTCTGCGCGATGTCCCGGTCGGGTCACGCGTGCGTCTGCAATTGCTGGCGCGCGACGTGATCCTCGCCACTCAGCCGGTGCAGGGCCTGAGCGTGCGCAACGCGCTGGCGAGCACCGTGACCGCGATCTCGAACGATGACTACGGGGCGGTGCTGGTGAGGCTCGACGTGGGCGGGGAAACCGTGCTCGCACGCATCACGCAAGACGCCCTGCAGGCACTCAAACTGCGCCCGGGCGATGCGGTGTGGGCGCTGGTGAAGGCGGTATCGACGCGCGGACATGCGTTTCGGCTAGCATCGGGGGCCTAGAGAGCACCGGACAACCATGCAAGCACCTCATCCATTACTCGGCGCGTACTACCGGGCCGAAGGCGATCGCAGCGCATGGGTGCGCGGAATTTTCGATCGAACCGCCGCCGACTACGATCGCCTCGATCGCATTCTGGGACTTGGGAGCGGAGCCTGGTACCGCAGGCGAGCCCTCAGGGATGCGGGTCTGAAGCCGGGAATGAGTGTTCTCGACGTCGGGACCGGCACGGGGTTGCTCGCCTGCGCCGCCGCAAGGATTGTCGGTGATCCCGCGCGCGTCACGGGCGTGGATCCGAGTCCGGGCATGATCGAGCACGCCAGGGTGCCGGCGGGCGTGCGGCTTCTGAGCGGCAGTGCCGAAATGATTCCCGCCCCGGACTGCGCCGCCGACTTCCTCAGCATGGGCTACGCCCTTCGCCACGTCAGCGATCTGTCCGCGGCGTTTGCCGAGTTCTACCGGGTCATCCAACCGGGCGGCCGCTTGTGCGTGCTCGAGTTCTCCCTGCCGGCAGGGGCCGTAGGGCGTGCGATCGCGAAAGCCTGGCTTAACGGGTTCGTGCCCGGGATCGCGGCAGTCGTGGCCCGTCGCGACGCGCCCTTACTCATGCGCTACTGCTGGGACACCATCGCAGCCTGTGTGCCACCCGCCACGATCCTCCGGGCGATCGGCGAGGCCGGCTTCGTGGACGTCGAGCGGCACGTCGAGCTCGCAATATTCTCGGCGTACCGTGCGCGCAAACCCGCTACGCGTCCGGCACGAGTTTCTCGCTCACCATGGTGAGCACGTCGTAGTTCGCGACCGCCTCGCCGTGCTGGTTGGTGATCGCGGTGTCCCAGCGCACCTCACCGTAGCCGGCGCCCGCGCGCAGCGATTTCTCCTTGCAGGTGAGGCGCACCTTGATGCGGTCGCCGGGCTTGACCGGCTTCGTGAACCGCAAGCCGTCGATCCCAAAGTTGGCGAGCACCGGGCCGTACGGCGGATCGACGAACAACCCGGCCGCCGCCGACACCAGGAAGTAGCCATGCGCGACGCGACCGCCAAAGAGCGGATTGCGCGCGGCCTGCGCTTCGTCCATGTGCGCGTAGAACCTGTCGCCCGACAGAGCAGCGAAGCGCTCGATGTCCTCGACCGTGACCTCGCGTTGCGCGGAGTTGAAGGTGTCGCCGATCGCAAGTTGCGCGAAGGGTCTGCGGAACGGGTGCGTGCCGGGGTCGAGCTCGCGTGCGCCCTTCACCCAGCGCCCGGTGACCGCCGTGATGACATCCGGCGTGCCCTGCACGGCGGTGCGCTGCATGTAGTGCATCACGCCGCGGATGCCGCCCATCTCCTCACCGCCGCCGGCGCGCCCCGGACCGCCGTGCACCAGGTGCGGCAGCGGAGAGCCGTGCCCTGTGGACTCCTTGGCGCAGTGCCGGTTCACGACCACGATGCGGCCGTGAAACGGCGCAAGTCCCTGGACCAGCCGCGCCGCGAGGCGCTCGTCGGCGCTGAAGATCGAGCCGACGAGGCTGCCGCCGCCGCGCCGGGCGAGAGTGATGGCATCCTCGACCGTGTCATAGGGGACCAGCGTGCACACCGGACCAAAGGCCTCGACGGAGTGAATCGCGCGGGCGCCGCCCGCATCGCGGCAATACAACAGGATGGGAGACACGAACGCGCCCCGGTCGGCATCGGCACCCACCGGCTGCGCCTTGCCGGAATCGCCGAACACTACTTCCGCCTCACGCTTGAGTTTGCCCAGCTGCTCCAGGACCTCGCGCCGCTGGCTTAGCGACGCCACGGGGCCCATGCGGACGTTGTCCAGGCGCGGATCACCCACGACGACCTTGGCAAGCGCGGTCCGCATCGCGTCGACGACCTCGGTGACGCGGCCCGCGGGCACGATCGCCTTTCTGATTGCGGTGCACTTCTGTCCTGCTTTCACCGTCATCTCGCGCACCACTTCGCGCACGAACAGCTCCAGCTCCTGCGTACCGGCCGCGGCATCCGGACCCAGGACCGAGGAGTTGAGCGAATCGGTCTCCGAGGTGAAGCGCACCGAATTGGCGCTCACCACCGGATGCTGGCGAAGCTTGAGCGCCGTGGTCGCAGATCCGGTGAACGACACCACGTCCTGGCAGGTGAGGTGCTCGAACAGATCCCCCACGCCTCCGCAGATGAGCTGCACGGCACCGTCCGGCAGGATCGCAGACTCCACGATCCGCCTGAACACGCGTTCGGTGAGGTAACAGGTTTGTGAGGCCGGCTTCACGATCGCCGGCACGCCGGCGAGCAGCGTCGGCGCCAGCTTCTCCAGCATGCCCCACACCGGGAAATTGAACGCGTTGATGTGCACCGCGGCGCCTTCGAGCGGCACGCAGATGTGCTGCCCCACGAAGGTCCCGGTCTTCGACAGCGCTTCCACGCCGCCATCGACGTACACGCGGCCGTCGGGCAGCTCACGGGTGCCCTTGCTCGCGTACACGAACAGAGTGCTGATGCCGCCGTCGATGTCGATCCACGAGTCACCCCTGGTGGCACCGGTCGCGTACGACAGCGTGTAGAAATCGTCCTTGTGCTCGGTAAGGAACCTGGCCAGCGTCTTGAGCAGCGCCGCGCGCTCATGGAACGTGAGCTTGCGTAAGTTGCGTCCCCCGACCTCGCGCGCGTGCTCGAGCATCGCACGTGAGTCGAGCCCGTCGGCGGTGGCGTTGGCGATGACCTCACCCGTGGTGGCATCGCGCAGGGCAACGCCGGCGCCAAGGCCCGCGCGCCATTTGCCGGCAACAAAACTCTGAAGTTGCATGGTGCTCATTCCCCGCTCACGACCTGCCCGTCAACCCGGTAGGAGCGTCCGCGAAACAACGCAATGCGTTCGCCGCGCTGGTTGGAAACGGTGATCTCGTAGATGCCATTGCGCCTGGTGCGCCACAGCTCGCTCGCCTCGGCCGTGAGGTCGTCGCCCTCCCGGGCCGCCGCCAGAAAATCAATCGTGGCCGCGGCAGCCACGGTGCTCTCATTGTGCGAGTTGCAGGCAAACGCAAACGCGCTGTCGGCGAGCGCGAAGACGATACCGCCATGACACAGGCCATGGCCATTGAGCATGTCCG
>Ga0209626_1000039_pt1 | contig 38927 bp, 23 predicted proteins | sample JacPinW_OM1H0_M2_FD_187962 | JGI IMG/M metagenome (GOLD analysis project Ga0209626, IMG submission 187962) | Forest soil microbial communities from Algoma, Ontario, Canada - Jack Pine, Ontario site 1_JW_OM1H0_M2 (SPAdes) (version 2) | ecosystem: Environmental > Terrestrial > Soil > Boreal... | reverse complement strand
CTACAGCGATACGACGCAGTCAACAATTACAAGGAGTCTGCCCGGACCGCATCACCGAGTGTCGGATGCGACGTTCCATCACTGAACGCTGGCTCTACCGCCTGGTCCTGATTCCGCTCGCCGTCCTCGGCGCACGTGGCGCGTTCGCTCAGTTTTCCATCAGCGGCCCGGCGCGCCTGGTGAATGTCATCGAGGTAAACGACCACGAAGACCAGGTCGACCTGACCGTGGTGTTCAATTGCTCGATGCGCTTCGTCACCAGTCTGCCCGCCAGCGAGGGCAAGCAGGTGCATATCCAGCTGGCACCCATGCCCGACTGCGGTGTGAGCCCGCTGTCGCAGCTCCTGGCCGAAACCCCGCCCGTGTCCGGCGGCGCGAACATCGTGACAGCCGCCCGAGTGGACTCCATGGCGCCGGGGCAGATCACCCTGACCCTCGATTTCAAGAAGAGCGAGCGCTTCGTGCTCGCGCAGGGTGTCGATCCGCGTGGCTTGCGCCTGCGGCTGATCGATCGCGCCCGCGGCCGCGGCAAGATCCTGGTCGGACAGTCGACCGAGGCAGTCAGCAACTTCGCGATCAACCTGGACTCGCAGCCCAAACCATTCGCGCCGGCGGACGTGCAGCTCGCGCACGAGCGGCTCAAGGCGCCCGCGTTCGTCTCCGAAGCGCTGGTCGACGGCGAGAAGTGGTATCGGCTGCGCGTGGGTCCGATCGAGCGCCGCGCGGAGGCGGACCGACTGTTGAACCTCGCGTTACCGGATTATCCGCGTGCCTGGCTCGCCATCGGGGATGACGCCGTCACCAGCGATCTGAACGCCACCATGGCGCAGGTGGCACCGATACCGGTCGAGCGCATCGGCAGTGATCCGCCCCTGCCACCGGAAGTCCTCAAGACGACCCTGGCCGACGCGCGGGCCGCGCTGGCGGCGCGCGACTATACCAAGGCGGTGGCGCTGCTCACCAAGCTGCAGCGGCAGCCGGAGTTCCCGGATCGGGCCCGCGCGCAGGAGCTGCTCGGCCTCGCGCGCGAGCGCTCCGGCCAGCTGGCGCATGCCAAGGCGGAATACGAGGAGTATCTGCGCCGCTATCCGCAGGGCGAGGCCGCGGAGCGTGTGGCGTTTCGCCTGCGTATCCTGCGGGCGGCCGAGGCCAAAGCTCGTACCGGTCGCGATGCGAACGGCGAAACGCAGGGATGGGAAGTGACGGGCGGGGTCGCGCAGATGGCGCGCTACGACGGCTCGCGCATCACCAACGGCACACCGCCGCCAAACACCCAACCGGTACCGGCCGCACCGGCGATCACCGAGAATGCCCTGTTCAACGACGTGGACCTGCTGGCGCGCCGGCGCGGTGAAACCTACGACTGGGTGGGACGGGTCAGCGCGGGCTATGACAAGAGCTTCTCCCAGTCCCAGGGTGCACTCGGCAACGCGACGCGCGTAAGTCTCGCCTCGATCGAGATGCTCGACCGCTCGCTGGGGCTCCTGGGCCGGCTGGGCCGTCAGGCGAACAACGCGAACGGGATCCTCGGCACCTTCGACGGCCTGTTCCTCTCCTGGCAGTTCAAGCCCTCCTGGGCCATTAACGCGGCAGCCGGTTATCCGGTCGAGCAGCTGATCATTGCCCCACAGACCCAGGAGCGCTTCGAGACGCTGGCCCTGGCCTTTACGCCTCCCAACGCCCACTGGGACGCCAGCGTGTTCGCCGCGACGCAGCAGTTCCAGGGCCTGCGTGACCGCCAGGCGGTGGGACTCGAGGGGCGCTACCTCGCCTCGCGCGCCTCCCTCGTCACGGTGGTCGATTACGACACGGCCTACCACGCCCTGAACACCGCCAGCGTGCTCGGAACTCTGCAGCTACCCGCGCGCTGGAGCGTGAGCTTCGACGCCGAGCGGCGCAACTCGCCGGTACTCACCACGCGCAACGCCCTCATCGGCCAGACCTTCACGGACCTCACCCAGCTCGAGCAGGTGTTCACGCCCGCGCAGATCTATCAGCTGGCGATGGATCGCACGCCGATCACGGACAACTACAGTTTCACGGCGACCAAGCCGCTCGGTCAGCGCTTTCAGTTCACCACTATCGTGTCGGCCACGCAGACCGGTGCGACACCGGCCTCGGGCGGCGTCGCGGCCGTGCCGGCCAGTGGCATACTCCTCACCTACCAGGCGCAAATGTACGGATCCAACCTCTGGACCAACGGCGATTTCAACGTGGCGACGTTCACACACGGCAACACCGTGATCGGCCGCATCGACTCGATCAGCGCCAACAGCCGTTTCCCGATCGGCGGAGCCTGGCGGCTCGGGCCGCGATTCACCATCGATCGGCTGAACACGGCCACCGACGGCAGTCAGGAGAACACCTATATTCCTTCGCTGCTGCTTGACTATCAGCGCGACCGAAAGCTGTTTCAGCTCGAGTTCGGCGGACAGCTGGGCAAGCGCGAGGCCTTCCTGCAGCTGCAAAACGGGGCGTTCGTGCAGACCCAGAACACGACGCGCTACTATATGAGTGTGTCGTACCGCATCAGCTTCCAGTAGTGAGCCGTAAAGCCGGGGATAAGGGTCGGATCGCCGTGCCCGTGGCGGTGCTGCTCGCGCTCGGCACCTGCGCCGCGCTCGCGGGCGACAAGCAGCCGCAGGAGTATCTGGACGAGGAGACTGCGGCCACGATTACCGTCGTGGGCGAGCCGCTGGTGTTCGCCTGCCCACGCCCGGAGCTGGCCGCGAACGTGCGCGACTACGTGACGCTCGCGGCGGCCGCCGTGAATCGCAATGGCAAGGTCAGTTACGTCCTGATCGGGTACTTCTGGTCGACCGTCGACCCGCGCCTGCGCCGCGACGCGATGCCCTCCCCCGAACCGCTGGTCCTGCAGGCGGACGACCGGCGCATTGAGCTCAAGCTGCGTGGGCACTCGGCACACGAGGCGGGCATCGGCGCGCCGGTACACGCGCCCCCGGGTACCACCGTAACACCCAACGTGTACGGAACCGAACTCGCCACCCTGCGCTTCGTTTCCGAGGCGCGCCATCTCACGATGGTCGCCGACAGCGACGGAGCCCCGCTCGGCTACGAATTGTGGGAGGACCGCCGCACCGCGCTGCGGAACTTCGTGCACCACATGAACGGCGACGAGTAGCGCCCGCGCACGTTCCCGCGCCTTTTTAGAGCGCTTCCAGCGTTCCCGGCGACGCCCCATCTTCCCTCGCGCGGTGCCCGACCGACCAGCCCGCCCGAGTCTTGAAAACCCTGTAGCGTCAGCACGTTATGAGCGGTACGCCGCTGCTGCAGCGGACGGCCGTCAACCCCGCGCGTAGTACTTTCCCCCTGCCACGTTCGGCCTTCAACCCAAGGGCGAGCGAGCTTTGCCTTATTTCCCCTCGTCCCCGGATGCGATAACTAGTGTGGCGGGGATTCTCGAACAATAACAGGAGTGCTCAATGCACCTTCGCCACTATCGGGGCTGCGCCCTCGCGCTGCTCGTTTTCATGGTTATCGCGTTGCCGCGGATCGCCTCCGCGGTGCCGAGTTTCGCACGTCAGACCGGGATGCCCTGCTCGCAGTGTCACACGCTGTCATTCGGACCGGCGCTGACGGCCTACGGCCGCCAGTTCAAGCTGAACGGCTACACCTTTGGCGAGGGCGAGCACCCGATGCCGCTCGCGGTCATGGTGCAGGGCGGATTCAGTCGGACCGACGCCGCGCAACCCGATGCGCCGGCGCCACATTTCAGCAACACGGAGAACCTCTCGGTCGACCAGGTCTCACTGTTCGTGGCGACGCGCATCACCGACCACATCGGCATGTTCTCGCAGTCCACCTACAGTGGCGTAGACCGGCATTTCAGCTGGGACAACACCGACATTCGTTACGCGCGGCCGCTGACGCTGTTCGGCACCGACGCGGTGGTGGGCATCTCGGTCAATAACAATCCGACGGTGCAGGATCTGTGGAACTCGACGCCTGCGTGGGCCTATCCCTACATCACTTCCCCGCTCGTCCCAGGGGCGAGCGCCAGCCCGATCATCAGCGGCGGGCTCGCGCAGCTGGTTCTCGGCGCCACCGCGTACACCATGATCCACGATCACGTGTATCTCGAGGCGGGCGCCTACCGGGGTCTCTCGGACCGCTGGCTCGGCAATGTGGGTCTCTATCCGGATAACAACGCCCACGTCAACGGCGCCGCACCGTACTGGCGCGCGGCGTACCAGTTCACCAAGGGCGAGCACGGCGAGCACTACTTTTCCGTGGGCACGTTCGGCATGGACGTGAAGCTGCAACCGGATCCGACGGTGCCCGACACCGACCGCTACACGGATGTGGCGCTGGATGCCACCTATCAGTACACGCCCGAAGCGCCCGGCGCCATCCTCGTCAACGCCTCGCTGATCCACGAGAAGCAGCAGCTGAACGCGACGTTCAACGGCGGAGGATCAGCCAACGCCATCAATCATCTCAATGCCCTGGAACTCGACGCCTCCTATTCGTATCGGCAGACCTGGAGCGCGGGCGCCGGCCTGTTCGATATCAGCGGCGGCAGGGATCTGACGCTTTACGGGGCCGCTCCGCTTTCCGGCAGCAACAACGGCTCCCCCGACACGCGCGGCTACACGCTGCAGTTCGAGTGCGTGCCGCTCGGGAAGATGCAGTCCTGGGGACGGCCGTGGGTCAACCTGCGCGTCGGGGTGCAGTACACCGGGTACCTGCGCTTCAACGGCGGGTCGTCCAACTATGACGGATTCGGAAGATCGGCGAGCCAGAACAACTCGCTGTTCCTCTTTTCATGGATGGCGTTCTGAAGATGACAACCGCAGAGGGATACACCATGACATGCCTTCGACTGTTGGGCGCCGGGCTGCTGCTGCTGGCGGGCGGAGTAGCGCACGCGGACCCCTGCAAGATCGCGATCGACAGCAACGACATGATGCAGTTCAGTGTGCACGAGCTGGCGGTGCCCACTAATTGCACCGACGTCGAGGTCACTCTCAGGCACGCCGGCCAGCTGCCCGCGAAAGTGATGGGCCACGACTGGGTGCTGGCGAAAGACTCGGACATGTCGGCGATCGTCAACGCCGGCCTGGCCGCGGGCCTCTCGCACGGCTTCCTGCCCGAGAACGACAAGCGCATCATCGCCGCTACCAAGGTGGTGGGCGGCGGCGAGAGCACCACGGTGAAGTTCAGCACCGCCGCGCTCGTGCAGGGGGCGCGCTACGCGTTCTTCTGCACCTCTCCCGGGCATTCAGCGGTGATGCGCGGAAGATTCGTGTTTGGCGGCACCACCCGCGTGGCGCAGACGGGGAAATGACGTAATCTCGGGGCGTTGCGGCGCGGGCAGGAACTGCCCGCGCCGCACGTGCGAACTCCCGCATGTGCGGCGGCTGCGACTTCGGCGATACTTCCGATTCCCTGCTGCCCCGGGAGTGCCCGATGCCGGTTCGAAGCCCTCAGCTCACCTCCATGATCGCGGTGGGCGCCTGCCTTCTGGTCCTGATCACGAGCACGGCCGTGCGTGCAGCCGACCCCCCGGCCGCGCCCGCGCCGGCAGCGGGCCCGGAGACGAGCGCAGTTGAGTTACCGCGGTTTCAGCCCGGACTGTGGGAATATCGGCGCACGCTTGTGAGTGGAAAGTCTGCGAAGCCGCAGGTCTCAACGGTCCGGAAATGCGCGGATCCCGGCGCCGACATCCGTGAGAAAATCGCGGACCTCAAGAAAAAGAACTGCCAGTTCACGTCGCTCAGACGCAACCAGGATCACTACATATCCAGCTGGGTCTGCCAGACCCCGAGGGGCGCGATGAGGTTCCGTGATGTGCTGACGGCAAGGGATGAGAGCAGCTACCAGGACGTAAGCGAGGCCCATTCGGCGCAGCATATAAGCCAGCAGAAGCTCGAGGCCACGCGTTTGGGCGAGTGTCCGGGGCTCGGAGCGGGCGCCCCCATGACCCCGACCCCGAAGAAGCCGAGGCCACCGCCGGGCAAGCCGTGACTGCCCGATCAGGAGCCTCTAGGGAGTGATCCAGTCGCCTAGCGCGGCCACCCTGGGGCCCTGTGGATCCATGAAGCGCACGATGTAGCCGCCCTTGGACGCGAAGCGCTGTCCGGGCGCCAGCGTGAGGCGCGGGTAGTAGCCGGTGAGCGCGCGGTGATCGAGCGCCATTTCCACGCGCTCGATCAGATACTCCCGCACGAACGCATCCACCATGTGGTTCACGGTCTCCGACACCAGCCCACAGGCGAGATAGGTGTCCGCCTGCACCTGCTGGGCGACGAGCGGGATCTTGCGGATGCGAAACCAGCTGAGCGCGTAATCGACACGCACCACGCGTCGCCCGGGGAGGTCCACCGGGTAGGCCATGCGCGCGGCCGCACGCCAGCTGGCGGGCAGTGGCGCCCGCTCGAGCCCGCCCATTTCCCCCGAAATCCACACCCGCGACGTGGGTGGCGGTACTTTCTCCAGAGCGCTCAGATCCCCGGGCCGCAGCCACAGCACCAGCGCATCTGCAGCGCCGACCTCACGCAGCGCGGCACCCAGGTCCCTGGGCGTCGCACGCGCCGGCAAGACGCGATCGACGATGTGCTGCCCGGAATGCGCGCGCGCTGCCTGCAGATCCCTGGCCGCCTGCACGCCCACATCCCCCGCTCTGAAGACCTGCACCACGCGGTGGGCAGGCTCGGCGGCGTCCGCGAGCTCGCGCGCAATGAGTTGCGCTTCCAGCAGCACACCGCGGGAAAAATACACCGAGTAGAAGTCGGAATCATGGCCCGTGGGCGCTTCCACATTGGGGAACAGGCACGGCAGGGATTGTTCCTCGCAAAATTTCTGCACCGGCCCCCAGTCGCTGCCGCCCAGACCCGAGATCACCGCGAACACCGGCTCCGCGGCCAGGTGGCGCCGCAATTGCGCCTCCCAGGTCGCAGGCGCGCCGCTGAGCTCCCAGACGTGCAGCTGCCAGCGCCGCTCGACGCGAAACATCGTCGTGTGAGAGGAATACAGAGTCGGCGCCTTGGTACGCGCCATGGCGTTGTTCTTGTCTACGAAATACTGATCCATCACGGCGAGCATGCCGCGGCGCTTCACGGGGTCGGCATCCGGCGTGATGATGGTGGCGAAATGCAACACCGCACTGCTCACCCCCGGGCTTGGAGAGACCTTGATGCCCTTGAGGTAGTCGATGAGCTCGGCCATGGTCGGATCATCGATCTGATAGCGCGGCATCAGATAGTTCAGCGTCTTGCCGTTCGCCCCGATACCGTCGCGAATCGCCCGCGCGAGGCTTTCATCGGTATAGGGGTCGTGACTGATGCGCGCCGTATCGACAAAGGGAATGCCCTGCTGTGCCAGGCCCTTGCCGCGCGGAACAAACAGGTATGGCCCGGCGATCGGCGGGATGGTGATCCGGCCCTCGGTGGACCCCAGGCCACTGCGGCGATGACAGTTGACGCAGGCTGCATCCGCCCCCTTGAGCGTCGCGCCGGCCTCGCGTGTGGCCTGCACGGGCTGGGCTGAGGGAAGCAGGCCGTGCCGGTACAGGGTTTCTCCGAGCGACGGTGGCGGCGCCGCGAGTGCGCCAGCCCATGCAAGCCCCGACAGCACCGCAACAGCCGCTCGCGCAACAACGCGCCCGGTGGTCGGTATCGGGCGCCCGCCCGGGCGGGTGATCCTAGGGGGAAGCAAGCAGCTTCTGGTAGTCGTCCACCAGCTCATCAGGTGTGACGAATCCTTCGATCCGCAGCCACGGTTTCCCCGGGGCGGCGCGCATCAGGGTTACCGGGGTGTGGCTCATCTTCTCGCCGCGGTAGACATCGAAAGCCTTCTGCGCCGCAAGGCTCGCCGCGACCGTGCCGGTGTAGTAGTGCCACGCAGGCCCCGCGTGGAATTTGCGCGCGTACTCCCTCAGGCGGGCCGGTGTGTCCTGCTCCGGGTCGATCGAGATCGACATCATGTGGACCTTGGCGGCCCCGGCTCCCAGCTTGTGCTGGAACTCCTCCAGCGTCCGGCTGGTCAGCGGGCAGATGGAGGAGCAGCTCGTGAAAATAAAATTGAGCAGCACCGGCCGGCCGTCATCCAGTTCGCGTGGGAGTGAGACGCTTTTGCCGTCTGCGCGCACCATGGTGACCACCGGGGGCTCGTAGTTCACGCTCGAGCGCGAGACGGTGGCCGCCGTCGCCACGGCCAGCACGAAGGCACCCGCGCACAGCAGCGCGCTGACGAGCCTGCCTTGAGTGCGCGCCGTCATGCTTACGGCTTCTTGGCGGGAGCGGGGGCCGGCTTGGCCGCCGGCGATGTGGCGGCGACCACCACCTGCGGCTTCGCAAAGCGCGCATCGTCCAGGGTACGATTCACGGCGACCGCCTCGATGACCATCCGGTGGGTGCGTGGATTGCCTTCATTCGCGGTCTCGTACAGATAGGGCACCATCAGGCCCTGCAGGGACCTGAAATCGCGCTGATTGATCCATACAGTGCGCAGCTTGCCGTCCATGCGGCGCGGCAGGCCCTCTACCTTCACATCAAGGAAGCTCTGCGCATCGATCCAGATGTGCTGCACATCACCGTTCTTCATGGTGAGTTTCAGCTTGTAGGCGTTGTGGCCGTCGACCTGTTCCACGCCCTCGAGTGCGACCCGGGTTCCCTTGGCGGCGTAATCCACCAGCGGCGGCTCAAGATCGGCCTTAGCCTCCTCGGCCTTGGCCTCCTCCGCGGTGAAGGGCTCCACGTCGTCGCGGTTGAGGTAGGGTCGGAGTTTCCAGCCGTTCTGGCCGTCGTAGACCTGCACGGCGGTCCTGCCCGCGAAATCGATCTCCAGGCGCGACTTGCGCGGGCGCTTCATCTCCAGCCTGAAGGGCAGTTGCACCTGCTGCGCCGCGGCCGCCTTGACCGACTCCGCCGCCGCTGCCCGTTCCGCTCGCTTGGCGCTCGCACCCGTCCCTTGCAGAGCCAGTTTTGCGCTGCGCTCCACCGAGTCGGGGGTGCCGGCGTCGAGCTTGCCGTTCACCGCGAGCGTCTGCACCGCGCGCCACGCCTGCAGACCGCCGCGCGCTGCCACGTGCTTATCCACGATCTGGGTGACGCTCAGCCCGGCGAGGGCTGGTTTACTCTCGGCCGCCGCGAGCGGGTGCGCCGCACAGATGCTCAACAGCAGGCTTATCAACACGGGCGCATGGCTTCGCATAGGTACATCCACTTTATTGTCCATATTCAAACTTTAGAATTCTGACAGGTTTTCTCTGACTTCTCTGTGATCCGGGCGGCCGTCTTACGATCGCTGCGCTGCCGGGCCTAGTCGACGACCAGCCCGTCCGCATGAAAGTCGCCGATCACGACGCTCACGTGGTCGCCGCGTTTCACCAGCCGGCCTTTGTTGGAGAAGACCATCCAGTAGGACTTGCCCGCTTCCGGCGGGGCGCTCTGCCGCAACTGTCCGACGTTCTCCATGGCAGGCACCACCAGTTTGACCCCGGCCTGCGGGTCGATGAGTGAAGGCTCGAACTTCTTGTCATTGAGTACCTTGGCCTTGTCCGCATCCAGCACGTGGTAGGTGAAGCGAATCACCTCTCCCGACTCGCCCCACTTCACGGCAAGGGAATCCACGCCCCACACCATCCGGTAGTAAGTCCCGGCACGCCCTGCAAAGCGATCCGGCCGATAGCGGCTCGCCTTCGCGCTGCGTTTCGGCTGCGCGGACGTAGTTGCTCCCTGCGCCGCCCGCGCAGCCGGCGTCGGCGACGCCGGAGCGGGTGGTGCGCTCGACTGCGCCCACGCCCATCCTGCGGCCAGCAGGCTCGCCAGCGATGCCGCTACCGCCCCTGGCACAGCGCCTCTGGCGTGCGGCGCAGAACCGCTTGACGGTGTGCTCCTCGATCCTGGCCACGAAATCGACCACCGAGTCATAGGCTTTGCCGTACTCATCGCTGTTGCGCACCTCGGCCAGCTGCTGCGCGCTGGCTCCTTGCACGAGCTGTTCGATCTTTTTCCGCAGCCTCGCGGCGGCGGCGGGTCGCGTGGACCAGCTAGTGTCGTCCGTGCAGGTCGTCCCGCGCCTTGGGCAGCGTGAACCCGACAGTGCACGCGGCGATCGCCTGAGCCTGGTTGCCCTTCGCCAGGGCGTCGCTGATCTGCTGGTACCCTTGCTTGTAGCCGGTCGAGCTCCGCGCCCCCGGGGAAGCGTCGTGGGTCAGCGTCGTGCGCCACGCCTGGGTGCTCTTCTCAAGCCGTGGCACGGCCTTGGCGCAGAAGTTGAGGATCGCGTCGAGTTGGCCGACCGCGACGTCGCTCGGTGGGCTCGCGACTGCCAGGCACGGCAACGCCGCCGCGAGGCAGGTGCCGATCAACGTGTGGATCTTGCGTCCTTTATTAGTCATGTGTTCTCCGACCGGCTTTTACCGGCTCTTATTATTACGTTCGACCTGCGCGCGCAAGTCGAGTCCCCTGAAACGCGATGCTGCTCGCAGTTTTCCCTGCGAGCAGCATCGCTCCTTTCTGTCTCCCCCGTGCGTCCCTTCTGTGTGCTCCGGTACGACCGCGACTAGTTCCGAGTTCCCGTCATGGTCGAGGTCTGCGTTCCGGCCAAATCGGTGACCGACACGGTCGCACTGTAAGTACCCGTAGCGGTCGGCGTGAAGCGCACCGTCACCATGCAGGACCCTCCCGGAGGCAGGGTGGTGGTGTTGGTCACCTGACCCGTGGCTGTACCGCAGGTGGAAGACGCGCGCATGATCGTGAACTGGGTGGGGTTCGTGCCCCCGAGCGTTCCCGGCCCGATGCCCGTCAGGTTCACGTTGCCATTATTGGTCAGCGTGAAGACCTGGGCCGGGCAGCCGGTGCCGGTGCATCCGGTGCTGGGCACCGTCGTGGCCGTCCACGTCGCCGGCGTCAGGCCCGCCGCCACGACCGGTGCGACGCCCGTGCCAGTCAGCGCGACGGGCGAGCCGCTCACCGCCACGTTGGCCGCGATGGTGGCCGTTCCGGTCTTCGCGCCCGTGGAGGTCGGCGAGAACACGATGTTGATCGTGCAGCTCACGCCGGCTGCCAGCGTCGCTGTACAGGTTCCGCCCGCTCCGCCCGTCGGCCGCGAGAACTGGGTCGTGACGACCACAGTGATCCCGGTCGCGGCCGCGGTCCCCGTGTTGGACAGCGTCAGGGTGTGCGGCGCACTGGTCCCCCCGGTGCCGACGCTGCCGAAGGCCACCGATGTGGGCGTCACGCTCAGCACCGCGGTTGCGCCGCCGCCCCCGCCAGCGATCTCGACCGCACCCGCGTCGACCGCATTGTTGGTCTTGCGCGCGGTGCCGTAGAAGTCGAAGCCCGGTGCCGCCGCGTACTGAATCGTGGCCGAGGACGGGATGTAGTTGGTCACCGGTGAGCCCGCAGCCGGCCCGTAGTTGCCCAGCGGGGGGGCGTTGGTGCCGGCCGCCCGGACGACCGCCGGACTCGACAGCGTCAGCGGACCCCAGCCGATGTTGATCCAGTTGTTGCCTTCGTCCACCGTCGCCGCCGGCGTCAGGTTGAAGATCGGGTTGGGCACGGTCGCATCCGAGATGCCGGGAGGCACGTCGTAGCCCAGGCCACCGTTCTCAGGCGGAACCCGCGAGCCGTTGCAGTACTGGCTCAGGACCGTCGGATTGGACCCCGTGTTATGCAGAGTCGCGCCCGAATAGCCGCTGGCTGCCGACACGTCGGTCAACACCGAGTACGACGGGGCCAGCTGCACGCCCGACGAATGGTTGTCGGGCCCCGTGTCGCCGCGCACGCCGATGTCCCAGTAGTTCGCGCCCGAGACGCATGCGCCCGTGCCCCCGGTGACGATCGTGCCGCCGCCGTTCGCGGTCGTCGCGGCGGTCGAGGGCTGGTTCAACGTCGGAACGAGCGTGACCACGTTCTGCTGGTTCAACGGTCCGATGCCCAGCGCGCCCACGCTGATGTTGAACACGCGGTTCTGCCAGATCACGTTGTTGTACAGCTCAGGGTACGAGAAGGCGCGGCAGTTCGCGTTGTTCGCGTTGGTGCCCTGGAAGTGCCCGGGCGGGCACACGACCGTCGCCGGCAGGTTCGCCGTCAGGTTCGAGCTGTTCTGGATCGCCACGATGCCCGCCGGCTGAGCGGTCGACGTCGTCCACGGGGCCGGGCAGGTCCCGTCCGGGTTGCGGTTAACGGTACACGGCCCCTGGCTGCTGGCCAGCGGAGCGCCGAGTGTGTTGAACAGCACGCCGGAGGAGGCCGTGGTGTCGTTCGACACGATCGTGTTGTTGATGATGTTCACCGCCAGCGCGTCCTGCAGCGAGATTCCAGCGCCGTCCCAGCCCGCCACGTTGTTGGTGATGATGTTGTTCGTCACCAGCACCGAGTACCAGCTGGCCGGGGTCGTCGGGAACGTGATCACGTCCGTGCCGTTGACGTTCTGCAGCCGCAGACCGCCGCCGCTGCCGCTTTCGGCGGCATTGCCCTGAATCAGGTTGGCGTTGATCACCAGGCCCGGACCGGCGCCGTCGGCTGGCGCAACCGGTGTGGGGTTCAGGCAATCGATGTCGGTGATGGCGCCGCAGGTCGGATCGACGTCCGGCGCACCCATGATCAGCAGGCCGCCGCCGTTGGTCGGGATGGTCGGGTTGGTGCTCTGGTTGAACAGGATCGAGTTGTGCTCGATGTCGCCGTTGTACATGTACCCGAGGTGAGCGACACCGCCGCCGTCACCGCTGCTCAGGTTGCCGCATACCCAGTTGTAGTTGAACTTGTAGTAGTCGGAACCGTTGCAGATGTTGACACCGCCCGCTCCCGCCGGCGTGGCCGAGAACAGCTCATCGCCGGTGGAGGAGTTCTTCGAGATCATGTTGTGGTGCAGGTTCACGTTCACGTCGAAGCAGTACTGCAGCTGCGTGCCGGCCGCCAGTCCCGCGGTGCTCTGGCAGGAATTCGGATCCGCATTGGTCCCTCCCACCGTGTACGCGGGCGCGAACTCGCCCTGACCGACGTTGATTCCGCCGCCGAGCGTTCCGGCGTTGTTCGTGACCCGGTTGTTGGCGATCTGGATGTTATGCCCCCAGCCGTGCACGAAGACGCCGCCGCCGCCCTGCGAGCTGTTTTCGATCGTCAGCCCATCGATGCTCGAGGGGTTGCAATAGAAGTTGCTCGGGAACGGAGCCCCGCAACCCGTGGTCGTGCTGGTGCCGCCGCTCAGAAGAACGGTTCCGGCCGGGAACGAGCCTGCGGTCGCCGAGTTGGCGCCAAAGATATCCGTGGCGTTGGCCGGAATGAGTACGCCTTTCGACAACACGGTGATGGCGGCCCCTTCCAGGGCGCCCATCAGACTCGGCTCCTGCAGCATCTCGGCCATATTGCCGTTCAGACCAGCATTCCAGCCGATGACCGATTCCAGCGGCAGTCGATCGACCTGCGGATTGGTCGCGCTGGCCTGGAAGAATGCCAGAGTGGTAGGCCCGGCCCCGAAGTTGGCCGACGCCCCGCAGGAGTACGCGCCGGTCGGATCGTAAGGATTGGTCCCGGCGCTGCCGGTCGACTGGTATCCACTGATAGACAGGCCGAACAGGCAGTTGACCTGCCGGCGCCACACCTCGATCTTGCCCGCCGGATGGGTGTTGCCGTTGATCACGCTGGCCACCGCCCCGACGCCCTGCAGCCGGACCGGCTTCCACATCAGCAGCATCTCCTGGTGAACCGCGGGCGTGAAGGTTACGGCCGTGGCTGTGACGCTCGCCCGGACCGCCGGGTCGATCATCAGCATGGCGCCGGGCTTGGCGCCGTCGATCGCGGCCTGGATGCTGGCCGTCGGTGCCACGTGGGTCGGGGTGCTGCCGCCGATGGTCACGGTCACAGTGTCGATCGATTGCTTGCCATTGGCGGCCGTGATCACCAGCTGGCCGCACTGCGCGCTCGAGCCGCCGTACTGCGACTGCTGCTGCACCGGGCAGCTGGGCATACCCGTGGGCACGTTGCCGGTGATGACGAGGTCACCCCAGCTGACGCTGGTCAGCGGGTGCGCAACGCCGTCGGATCCGACCAGGGCCACGGTACCGGCCGTGGTGCCGAAGCTGTATTTCCGGGTCACGGTCTTGGCGTTGAACGGCGCCGTCGTGGCCGAGGGCCCCGAGTAGCCGTTGTTGTTCACCGGCACCGTGCCCAGCGCGTAGATATGGAGTTGCTGGCCCGCTGCGCTGACCCAGGGTCCGATCCCGCTGCCGCCATCGACTTCGCTGATGGCCGGCGTGGTGTCCGGGTAGTCGCAGTCCGGATTGTTGTAGCCGGCACCGGCGAAGGCGGACGTCGGCACCACCGGCGTATCCATGTACTGCGTCTGGCCCGGCATGAACGGGATCTCGTAGCAGAACTGGCTGTAGGCCGGGTTGTACAGCGGATCCGGGGTGGCGCCCGTGCCCGGGTCGTTCATGCACGTGACCATCATGGTCGGCGCGTAGCCGGTCGGGTTGGGCGGGTTGACTTCCCACGTCGAGTAGGTCAGGCCGTTGTAGGTCCCCCACTGGTCTGCATACACGCGGGAGATCTCGTTACCCCTCCAGTCCTTGATCGCCACCGGCAGGTTGGCCGGTGAAAACTTCTCGCCGAACTGCGGCGAGAACGGATCGAACTCCGAGGTGTAGTCGTCGGTGATCACGCCGGTGAAGTGCGCCGCGACGTGGGCCGAGGTGAAGACCCAGAACTTCGCCAGGGCAGAGGTCTGGTCATCGAGGTTCACGAGCTTGCGGTCGCACAGGTTGCGCTTCGCGCCAGCAAACGGCGATACCTCATGAGAGCCCGGGAACAGGCTGATGTAGTCGGGCACGATGCGCGTCGTGCCCACGCAGGGCCAGAAGCTCTCCACGCTGCCCGTGTCACCCTCATGGCTCGACAGGGATGAGATTCTTCCGAAACTCTGCGTCGGATTCTGCGCATTGGTCGCGTTGTAACCGGACACCGAATTCGGCTGATTCGCGTTGTAGACGGCCGCCACTGAAGCCTGGTCCGGCAGGATGTAGATAGCCGAGCCCAGGCCGGGGAACTGCTGCGTGACCGGTGCGATGTAGTTGTCGCCGATCAGGATGTTCTTGTCCTCTTCCTTCACCAGCTCGTAGCCCGGCGGCACGAGCATTTCGACCACGTACTGGCCGCGCGGCAGCATCGGCGTGCCGTCGACCGGACTGGCGACGCAGACCGTGCAGTTCGTGCCGGGACGCGACCCGGCCGTGCCGTTCGTCGATCCGGTTCCGGTGGGCGCTCCGCTCGTGGGGTCCCTGGCGACGATGCTCGGGAACGTGTACATCCCGTCATACGGCGCGGGCTGCAACTGGTTCCAGTTGTGCATCCCGTCATAGCACTTGAACTGCGAGTTGTTCGGAATCGTATGCGCCGCCGTGCCGCCGTTGTTGTACACGTCCAGGTACATCGGCTGGTTGTACAGCGTGAAGAAGAACAGGTCGCCGGCAGCAGCCGACGGGGTCGTAGTCGGGTTGCGCAGCTGGCCCGGGCAGTTCATGTAGGGCTTGTTGCTGGTGCCCGGGTAGAACCCCTGGGCCCAATCGTCGAAGCTGCTGGTCTTGGTGGTGTCGACCAATGTCAGCGACTGGCTGCCATCCGGCGCCGTCCCCACCTGGTACAGGTTGATGGTCACGCCCGGCACGTCCGGCGTCCAGCTCGTATGCAGCAGCAGCTGCGGGTCATCGAATGGACGGGTCGAGGCGTAAATCACCTCACCCCGGATGCCGCCGTTCTCACCGACCCCGAAGGGCCGCTTGCCGAACTCGATGAACGAGTTCTGCCCGGAAAAGCCCTGCCAGCCTTCGCTCAGGACCCAGGGCGGATCGATGCGGCCGGTCGACAGGGGAGTCCCCGTGCAGCTCGTGGCGCCGGTGGTCGGACTGATCGTGCAGGAGCTGGGCGCATCGCTGCTGCCCGCGCCGGCGGCAATCGAATGGCCGGTGCAGTCCGCGTTGTTGCAATAGACCGCACCCGGCACCCGCAGAGCCGTCGGCACCGACACCGTCTCGAAGGTGTTGGCCAGGTTGGCGGCGATACTCGAGCTGCCGCAGGGCGCGCTGGATCCGCCGCAAGTCCCGTCGGCCGGGCCGCCGGCGTCGTACACCACGTGAGTGCCCGTGTTCTTGTAACGGGTCGAATCGGTCTCGATCACGTACCAGCTGAACAGCGGGAAAATCTCGTTGAAGCCGGCGTTGCCGGCCAGGTCCGTGTTATTGAAGTTTGAGTAGCTGCCGTCGCGGAACCGGATGTTGGTCGGCACCAGCGTGAGTCCGGTTTCGTTGCTGTCCCGAACCCCGTTGCCGTTGGCATCAAAGAAGGTGTTGGTATAGATGTTGGCCTGCCACTGATTCATGGCGATCTCGCCCATGTTGCAGGAATGCTGGGTGGATCCCGCGCCCGGGCAGAAGTTGGCCGCGCCTGCGGTTCCCAGCCGCACCGGCGTCGACAGGCCGTCCACCAGCATGTCGTTCCACTGGTCGAACACGGTGATTCGCCAGTCTCCGTCGGGCAGGCCCGACAGCGTGAAGTGGCCCGTCGAGTCGCACTTGGCGAACGCGAAATCCTCCGCGTCCGGGTCACCGAAGCTCACATAGCACTGGGTGAAGGCGAAGCTGCTGTTGTCGCCGCTGCCGTAGAGGCGCTCATCCGGCGTGCGGCTCATCCGCTCCGTCGAGACCAAGCCCGTCAGCGTGTTGCCGCAGTTGAGCACCGAGCCCGGCTGGGCCGCGTTCGGGTCGGTGCCATTGCACACGGCCGCCAGGCGGCTCTTGATGATCGTCGGGTTGGCAAAGCCGATCGAGACGTGGTATCCGGCCGGTCCGTACTCCTGGAAGAAGCTCGGCTCGCCGATCCGCAGGAACGAGTCGTGCGCCTTCTGGCCATCCAGCGTATTGGTCTGCAGCCACTCTTCGCCCCGGGCGATCCGGTCGGCGCCCGCTGTGGCCACCACGCCGTACCGTCCCGGCATCAGGTTGGCCACCACGGCCTGCCCCGCCAACGGCGACAGCGTTGTGCCGTCCGACTCGTACTTCGGGCAGGTCACGATGGTGCCGGTGATCCCCAGTTGCGTCGGGTCGCTGGCGCCAATCCGCGAGATCGGCGAGACCGGGCACGCGTCGAGGTTCGTGGCCGGATCGAGCGTTCCCGCCAGGGCGTTCACCAGGGGCTGGTTGAACATGTCATACGTCATCTGCCCGGTCGCATCCCCGGTGCCGCCGGCATCGTCGAACAGCGTGATGTTGAAGCCTCCCAGGCCCGGCTCGTTCGGCGACAGCACGTCGACTCCGCCTCCGCCGTCGTGCTCGCCATTCAGCGGGAAGTCGTCCTCGAATACGAACACCGACAGTTTCGAGGGCGGGTATGGATCCGGCTGGGTAAAGACCGTGACCGCGTTGAAGACGCACGCGGTCGCCGGAGGGGTGATCGTGCACCGCACCGGAACGCCGCCCATGCCGTGCCCGCAGGCGCCGGGGTTCGTCGCGTGAGCAGCGCCATTGGTGCAATCGGCCGACAGATTCGCGCTCGCGAACGGATTGCCCGCGTCGCCGGGGAAGACCGTCAGGTAGTAGCGCTTGGTGGGATCCAGATGGACCGCGCCCGGGAGCGTCTGCGCAAACCCGTTGCCCGCCGTGTCGGGCCGGCAAACACCGTTGCCGAGGTCGCACACCGCGTTGATGTGCGTCCCGGTGGTCGGATCGAATATCGTCTGGCCGCCCTCACAGGAAAGGGGTCCCGTGCAACCTGCCGCGATCAGCGGCATGTAGCTCGTATGGAAGTTGGTGCCGAAGGTCGGGACGATGCCTGTGGTTCCGAGACCGCCCGTGGTCGCACCCGGGCAGCCGGCCGCCGGCGGGTTCGTCGTGCAGTTCGGGTTCACATAGAACGTGCGATCCTCCTCGATGATCCACCGGTAGTCGGCGATCCGGGTCGACTTATCGGTGCCGTCCAGAACCGTCACGCCAAGGGCGGTGGCCGCCGGGAAGGTGAGGGTCACGGTGGCCGACGCGCTGCTGACCGTTCCCTGCGAGTTCTGCGCCTTGTAGGTAAACGTGTACGTGCCCGGGGTCGCAGCGGAAGCGTTGAATCCGCCGTTCGCGTCCACCAACAGCGTCAGGCCGGCACCCGGCGTCACGCTGGCCGCGTTCACGGTCAGCGGATAGCCCAACAGGTCCTTGTCGACCGACAGGACCCCCGGCGATCCGATCTTCAGGAACGTCGCGTTCGCGTTGTACGAGATCGGCCTCATCACGATGCCGCTGGCCGCCTCGAGAGGCGCTGCGCCGAGGGTCACTGTCGTGCAGGCCGCACCCGAGATGGCTCCGTTGCCGCAATAGGTGAAGCTGGTCGGCGTGCCGCCGGTGTAGGTGAACGTACCGTCCGGATTCAGGGTCAGTCCGGCGACCGTGCCTTGCAGCTGCACCCCGTAAATACCGATGTCGTTCGCGATCACGCCCTTGGCCGGATCCGACACGACGAGTGTGTGCCCGGTAAGCACGGAGTTATAGGTATCCGGATTGGCTGTAGCAGTCGCCGCGGCTACGTGGGCGCCCGAGCCATTGATACTGATGTACGCCAGCATTCCGCCGTCGCGCCCGGTTGCATTGCTCGACAGGCTCAGCTCCCGGTCGAAGATCGGTAGCGCTGTCGTGATGGCCGGCGTGTTCACCGCGTTGATCATCACGTCATTGGTCTTGCCCGCGGCCATGAACACTTCGCTCTGCACGCGCGGCAGGCCCGGCAGCACGTTGCCGTCTTCGGCGATCAGCGAGAAGCCCGCAGGCGGAAGCGCCGGGGCGACGGCTGTGCCGGTCTGCGATCCGACGATCGCAGGCACGTGCATGCGCAGGCCAGCATTGACCAGGCGCACCAGCACGGTGCCCGTAATGCCGGTGGTGGCGGTGCCCGCCGTGGCCGCGAACACGGAAGTCGCCGGGGTGGTCTTGTCAAAAGCCTGGCCGTTGATCAGGTAATACAACGGCGTGTAATTGACCGCCGGCGGATAGCAGGTCCCGTAAGTCGGATTCAGGGTGACTCCGTCCGCCATCACCGGATTGCCGCAGCCGCCGTACAGGCCCGACCACACGTTGGTTTCGGCAAACCCCGCCGTCTGGACGGCTAAGTTGACCGCATTGTTCTGGACCGGATCGATTTCGCTGAACAGCAGCGGGATGTCGGCGTTGTACGTCACCGCGGTCGCGGCCCCGACCGTGCCATAGGCGGTGCCCGCCGTGGCGCCGGCCGGCGCGGTGGTCACCACCAGAATCCCATACAGACCCATCGGGCCCTGGATGGAGGGATGCGTTCCGGACTCGATGAGGTAGGTGCCCGGCTTCAGCGCAGTCCCGGTACCTCCACAAACCCCCCAGCACAAACTGGCCGGGGTGCCCACGACCACTTCGGTGGAAAACGACTGCACGCGCGTGCCCTGAGCAGGCGGAACTCCCACCCCCGTCAGCGGTGCGCCCGGCGCGTCGGCGGCGATCGGCCAGGTGAGCGGCTGGGCGTTGGTATGGTCGGGGCTCGCGGTGGAGGTGGCCGTCGTACCGAGTCCGCCACCGAGCTGACCCACGATCACCAGCGAGGTGGGGATAGTGTTCGCAGTCGCACCGAACGACAGATTGTTCGTCAGGTTGACTTGCAGATCCTGCCCGGTGGGCACCCTGATCACGACCGGTGACCAGAGTCCGCCGGTTGCCGCCACCGTATTCAATGGGGCGCAGGTCGCGGTCGAGCCAGCCACCTGGGTCGCATCGCAGCTGTAGCCCCACATCGGCACCGTGGTGCCGTCGGGCGTCACGGCCGCGGTCGCCCCCGCGGAGAGGTTGATCTGCTGCTGGGCGAGGGCCGCACCGCTCGCCAGCAGGAGAACGGAGGCCGCGAGTCCCGCGTGCTTCAGGACCGACTTGTAGTTCTTGGAGCGCATTGAGATTGTCCTCGCTTAATTCGATTCGTCGATCACGAATTCACGCGAATCGACCAGCATCATCATCAACATGCCGCCGGGGAATATGTTGTTGGTCGTGATCTCCCGTTCGTTATGGGAGTGCCACATGAAGGCGAAGCCCGCTTCGCCGGTCGGGGAGTTCGCGATCGTGCCAGAGGGCGGCGTCGTACCGGTCGGGCCCGTGGCGCGCACCGTCGCATTCGGGCCCAGGTACATACTGCCGCCGTACCAGGCGCCGTTAGTAAAGAGGTTCGCGTCGGGCAAGGTCACCGGACCGCCGCCGGCCACGTCACCGAACGGCGCTGCCTGCACGGGCTTGTTGTGATCCTGGCACCACTCGTAGTAGTTGACGGCCGTCAGGGTTCCGGTGTTGTAGCCGTTCGCATCCGGGGTGCAGGGCAATGTGGCGACGGGATCCGCGGATCCCGGATGGTGGCCGTACGCATCCCAGTTCAGGCCCTTGCCGGTCCAGTAGAAGATCCCGTCCATCGCCTGCCCGGGCGTGGTGGTGGTCGTGAACAGCAGCGGCCCGGCCAGCTGGGTCGCACTGGTGCTGCTGACGATCAGGTTGCCGTCGCGCGCCAGGATGCGCACGTGGTTGCCGTGCTCGTGGAACGGGTGCTGCCAGCGTCCCTGGCCGATGATCCGCAACAGGGTCAATTCGCCCGGATGCATGTGAGGATTGCCGTTGTAGGGCTGGTGCGGGTACTGAGCCGCATAGTTGGTGTCCATGTCGTCCGGCATCGAGCGGCCATTGATCATGAAGTAAGCCGGGTGGTAGGGCTCGGTCGGCACGTTCAGGCTGCACCCGGCCGCGCCGGCCGTGCAGCCGCTCTTGGCCGTGATCTGCGCCAGCGCCTGGATGTGGATGTTCGGATCGATCTCCGAGAACTGGAACAGGTACTCGCGGTCGTAGCAGCTCTGGGTCAGGTGGTAAGCGGCCCCGGTGGGTGAAAGCCGGAAGTCAGCTTCGCCGCCAGCGGTCAGCGCGGTGCCTGCCGTGTTCAGTCCGGCCGCGGTGTTGTGGGTGGGACAGGTTCCATTCGTCGGCGCACCGTTCGGCAGCACGATGATCGCCCCGTACAGGCCCATCTCGACCTGCAGGTCGCCCTGCGTGCCACTGTAGTAAGCGCGCGTCCCGGGTGAGGAAGCTGTGAACGTATAAGTGACCGAGTTGCCCGGCGCGGCTTCCTGCGTCAGCAGGCCGGCCACGCCGCCGGATGCCGTCACGTTGAAACCCGGGAACAGGATCGAGGTGTTGCCGGCCGCGGTCGGCAGGCCGTTGGTCAGCGTCACGCTGACCGTCTGCCCTTCCGTGACGACCAGCGTCGGGCCGGGAACCTGCATGGTGTTGCAGAACGGAGTCGGGTCCCCTGCCGGAAACGCCGGAACGAAGGCGGGGGCCGTCGTGCAGCCGTAGCCCCATGAATACACCGACTGGCCGTCGGGCTGGGTCAGATACGCCGGCTGCGCGGTCAGGGTGAACGTGTTGCCGGAGATGCCGGGCGCCGCGGCCTGCGCGGCGGCCGTGAGCATCAGGGCCGCAGCCGCTGTTGCAAGAGGAAGCAGTCGCTTCATGGAAGTCGCCTTTTTCATCATTGTTGCGAGCATTGCCGTTCCCCTAATTGACGTGGACTTCGGTCATCAGGCCCCCGAAGTTCTCCGCGTCGTTCGACAGATGGTCCAGGTTGGGCGTGTACAGGTAGTACGTGCCGGCCGCCATCGCCGTCGCGCAGGTGTAAGTCGGCGCCGGCCCGCGCACGGCGCAGGCATCCAGGATCACGTCGAGCGACTCGCCGCCGCCGAGGGTGATCGAGTTGGTCGTGTAGTACATGTTGTTGCCGGCCTGGTCGCGCAGGAGCTTGGCGTTGTAGCCGATGACCTGCATCGGGATGCCGAGCGAAGCGAGCGTCTGGTACTCGGACACGTCCAGGTCGGAGATGCGCAGCAGTGCGCGTCCGCCGTGCGGGATATTGATAATCGCGGGCAGGGGCTGCGAGAAGTGATTCACGCCGTCGGCCGACTGCGTCTGCAACGGACCGGCCGACACCGTGTCCGGGTAGCTGCGGCCGTTCAGCAGGAAGTACTTGTCCTTCATGTCGGCGAAGCCCTCCGGGTTGAAGGTCATGCCGACGAAGTGGAAGTTCGGGTCGAAGCCGTGGATCTGCAGCGGATACTCGACGTCGTAGCGGGTCGTGCCGTCACCGTCGTTGTAGGCATACGTGGCGCCGGCCGTTTGCACGGCGCCCGTATTGGCGACCGGCAGCGGATTGCTGCACAGGAGCTCCTTGGCCGACACGCAGGCCGTGCGTAGATCCAGATCCTGCTGCTGGCGCGCGGTATAGAGGTTGCCGTTGGGCGCGACGCGGTTCTGCCGCGGACGGACGAACAGCTGCCCGACCATGCCCATCTGCAGGTGCTCGGGCGGGGTGATGTGGCAGTGCCAGAAGTAGGTGCCCGCATCCGGTGCCAGGTAGTAGTAGGTGAAGCTGGCCGCGATGTTGATCGCGACCGAGGCGTCCGGCACGCCGTCGTAGAACGCGGACGCGTTCGGGTAGCCGTGGAAGTGGACGGTGTGCTGCTCGAACAGGTCGGGACGCATGATCATGCCGACGTTGGTGAGGGTCAGGAAGAACTCGTCGTCCTCGTCGATCGCCATGAGCGGCGCCGGAATGTTGCCGTTCATCACGCCCACATCCATGATCTGGCGCGGATCCACGTGACCGTCGATCGCCTTGGGGATCGATGCGGTCGCGGTCGACGATGAGGTCACCTCCGCCAATCCGGTGACCGTGGCGGTATACCGGAACGCGAAGTTAGCCGGGAAAAAGGCGTTGGCGACGTTGACGGCTGTCACCGTGAAGGTTCCTTGATAGCCGGCGGGCAGGTCTCCGGCAGGCGGGGGGCTGCCCGCGATCTTTACGTGGTCGCCGACCTTCAGGTTCAGATCCAGCGGCGCGTTGGTGACCACCGTCACCGTGTTCCCGCTCTCGCTGATGTCGTAGATGCTGACCGTGTTCGCGATGTCGTAATCCAGACCCACCGCGCCGTTGTAGTTGTAGCTCGCGAGTGTCGCTAACTGACCTGACGAGAGCGGCACGGTAGCCGCGCCAATCGTCGTGGCGGGATCACCGGGCACCAGGAAGTTGCTGGTCGAGACCGGGAACGGCACGTTGAAGACGCTCGGGAATTCCGTGCCAGGCTTGCCCAGCGCGATATCGGTAACCCCCGACAACGGTCCGAACGAGAACAGGTAGGTCTGCGTGCCATCGCCCATGGTCGCGTAGCCGTCGCCGCCGGAGATCTGCTGGCACTTGATGGCGCCATTCACGGGACCGGTCTTACCGCTGGTGTAATCCGAACTTCCCGTCGTGGGTCGGTAAGTGGGGGCCGCGTAGGCTGGCTCCGAATTGTTGTTGGCCGGAACCGGGTGAGTGATCGTGCTGGTTGGACACTGAACGCGAAACGACTGAGCCATCGCGGGTACCGCGAACGTGCTCAGCAAGCCCAATGCAATCCAACCGCGTGTATTAAACATAACGCCTCCAACCAGATCCGCCGCCAGGCGGAGCGCGGTGAACACCTGTGAGTGACTGTGAAGGGCGTGTCCCGCCCGCTTTTCGTTCTGTACGCAGATACAAGTTCAACTCTTACCAGCGCCGTTTTTCAGCACTCCGCTTCGAACGGCTCCCAATGCCTCGCCCGTTGGCGTCGCTGCGCTAGACCTGTAGCGCGTGGTTGTTTGTTTACGGGGCCTAACATGCCGGTCGGCGGCGCCGTGCACGATGGCATGACGCCGAAGCGCTACACCGGTCAACTCCGTAGCGGCGAGTGGGGTTAGTGGGTAGGGGCCAAGACGGCGGCCGCGGACTTGACTTATGCAGGCGAAAACGACTTGCGGGCCCCGCAAGGAGCGTGTTGAGGGCGGCCGCACTTCAAGTGGCGAAGCGGCGCGAGCTCACAGGGGGACACTTCCCGGATTTCCGGGTACCCGTGCCGGCGGAAGATGGCGCGGGTTGAAGGCGATCGTCTAGCCGCTCGCCGGGCTTTCCTGCACAAGACCTTCGCGCACGGCGAAGCGCGTCAGCGCCGCGGTGCTGTTGAGTTGCAGCGCGATGCGCAGCCGCTCGCGCTGCTTGTGGACCGCCTTTATGCTCACGCCCAGCATCCCGGCGATCTCGCGCGTGCTGTGTCCGAGCGCCACCGAGCGCAGCACCTGGCGCTGGCGTTCGGTGAGATACGTGGCCTGGGTGCTCGAGCTACCCTCACCCACCCGCGCGCACGGGCTGGCCGCAGGGACATCGCAGCAATACCAGCGCCCCGCGGCAACCTCCCGTAGCGCGCTCGACAGCTCGGCGCGGCCCTGGTCCTTGAGGACATAGCCCAAGGCACCGGCCTTCCTGGCTGCCGCCGCCGCACCGCGCGCCCGCAGTGCCGTGAGCACGAGAATCGCAACCTTGGGGAAACGCGTGCGCACCTGCTCGATGAACTGTACGCCGCTGCCGTCCGGCAGCTGCAGATCGGTCAACACCAGGTCTGCTTGCAGGGAGCCGATGAGTTCCAACGCCTCCCCTGCCCGCCCGGCCTCGCCGACGACCGCGAAATCCTTGTCCGCCGCCAGCAGGATCCGCAGCGCCTGGCGAAAGATGCAATGCCCGTCAACCAGCACGACGCGGAACGCACGTCGTTCGTCCGCGGCGGGCGTGCCCGAGTCGGGCGAGGCGGTAAGAGTCATGACGCACCCAGGGCGCTGTGCGCGCTGTTATTTGCAACACAGCTTAGGTGCGTGAATGTGAGGCGAAATCAGGGGGCGCCCCTACGTCACCGCCCGGAGTGCGGGCTCGTCAAATCGGCGCGGGGCTTGGTCGGCGGCTGGCGCGAGGTGTGAAAGTGTGAACGGGTTCGCGGTTCAGCCGGCGAGATTCATGCGAATCAGCTGCGCGAGCGAATCGCACTCGAGCTTTTCCATGATGCGCGCCTTGTGAACCTCGACGGTCCGCGGGCTGATGCCAAGTTGGGTGGCGATTTCACGGTTCTGGTGCCCGGCGGTGATCAGCGCGAGAACCTCGCGCTCGCGTCCGGTCAGGCGCTCGATGCGCGCGTCGGCGGAGGAGCGCGAGCTCGCCGCCGTGCGCCGTGCGCGATCGGCCCGCAACGCGTTACGCAACACCTCGATCAGCATGACGTCGTCGATCGGCTTCTCGAGGAAGTCGAACGCACCATTCTTCAGTGCGGCGCGCGCCGTCGCGACGTCGCCGTGCGCGGTGAGCACCACCACCGGCACCTCGACCTGGCGCTCGCGCAGCACTGCCTGCAACTCGAGGCCGGTCATGCCGGGCATGCGCAGGTCCGTCAGCACGCAGCCGGACCAGTCGGGCCGGTAGGTCTCAATGAAGGATTCGGCGTTGGCGAATGGTTGCGTGCGCACCCCTTTGAGCGACAGCAACAGGGTGAGCGAATCCCGTACCCCCGCATCATCGTCGATCAGAAAGACGGTGCCGCTCTCGTCGTCCATGTCCTCACCTATCGTCATAGGTTGGTCTGCGCCGCCGCCTGCGTTGCCAGCCGGATAACGAAGCACGCGCCCCCGAGACGGCTCGGCTCACTCCACAGATCGCCACCCTGATGGCGCAGGAAGGTACGACTCAAGGAAAGGCCCAGGCCCATACCGCTGATTTTGCTGGTGACAAAGGGATCGAACAAGCGCTCGATGAGATTCGTCGAAATTCCCGGCCCCGAATCATCTACTGCAATCAACACGTCCGCGCCGCGCACCTCTGCCGCAAGCTCGATGCGTCGGGCCCGGGGTCCCCTCGCGGGCAGCGCGTCGAACGCGTCAAGGCTGTTGGTGAGCAGGTTGTGGATGACGATCTCGAGCTGAGTGCGATCGACCATGACGCTCGGCATACCCTCGCGGTTAAGCAACTCGAACTCCACCGCGCTGCGGCGCATGCGGTCCTGCAACGCCTCCGCCACGCGGGCGCATACGCTTATCGCGTCCGTGGCCTCGAGTCGCGCGCCCTCACCGCGATAGAACTCGCGCAGCCGCCGCAGCACCGCCGCCGCTCGACCGGCTTCCTCGCCGGCCTTGCGCAGTGTACCGGCGAGCCGCTCGTCTGCGCGCGCCAGCGGTTCGGTCATGAGTTCCGCGGAGCGCACGTAGGACAGCAGCGCCGTCATCGGCTGGTTGAGCTCGTGCGTGAGGGCCGAGGCAAGCTGGCCCGCCACGGCGAAACGCATCGAGCGCTGCAGAGCGGCGTCCTGGTGGCGCATCTGGCGCAGAGCCGTGTCGCGCTGGGTCGCCAGCGCACCGAGAAAGAGCGCCGTGATGCCGAGCGACAACAGCGGGAACTGCACGTCGAACAGCGGGATCGACCCCGGAGTGAGCTCCAGCGCCGCCACCAGGGCGGCCTGTACCAGTGAAACGCTGATCATGGCGCCCGGCACGCCGTGACGCAGCGCAATCCAGGTAACCGGCGCGAACATCGGATAGAACAGCCGCACATCGCGCGCGGCCGCGAGCGCGAAGGCGAGCCCGACTCCGACCACCGCTCCGAGCGCCTGCAGGATGATCTCGCGCTTGTTGCGGCGGACTTCCTCCCACAGTGCGGTGCGGTCAATTCTGAGCAGCAGCACCGGTGTGAGCGCGATGATGCCGTTGAATTCGCCGATCCAGTAGCGGCCGAGGCTGGCCCAGGTCGCGTCGGCACTCAGCTGCCCGGCGCTCACCAGAATCCCGACGTAGCCTGCGGCCGCGATGCCGCTGGCCACCGCGATCACGCCGGCGAACCATGCGGCGGACTTTGGCGTTTCGATGGGTCCGTCCAGGCCGCGCCGGCGCAGGCCCCACGCCGCGCACGCATATACGCTCGCCAGATACAGCGATGTCAGCGCCAGCACCCGCCACGGGGGCGGACCCTCGTCAGTCAGGAGTTCTCCGGCGAAGATCCCGAGCGCCACCAGCGGCGCCCAGCGCCCGCCGCGCGCCAGCAGCAGCGCCATGACCACCCCGGTGTTCGGATTCCAGGGCGTGATGCTGGTGTGGCGCAGCGGTTCGACGTAGCTCGCCCAGTCCAGCAGCAGGTAAAGTGCCAGGTACCCTGCGCCGATGACCCAGGAGTGTGGCAGGAGCGTCCGTCCCCACAGACGGATACCCGTGGTCGAGGCGCTATTCATAATGATCGGCTGCGCCGCTCACGCACGGGCCGGCCGCGCCACGGAATGCCTGACGAAGTCGCATCCTGGAGTGAGTATACCGGGAGCGCGTTGCGGTCCGGGATGGCCGTCACGAATCGGCTATTTTCTCAATCCAGGCCTCGCGGTCACTGGTCAGGGGACGATCCAATGCGTGGCGCGCGCACGCTCGCCGATCAAGCGGCGCCGGGCGCGCTTCCAGGGCTAGCGCGTGGCGAGGGTTTGCCCGGACTGCTCGAGCTGCTGCCGGTAGAGCTTCAGTAACTCGGCGGGCGTAACGAACCCCTCGATCCGCAGCCACGGCCTGCCCGGCGCGGCGCGCAGCAGCGTTATGGGAGCGTGGCTCATCTTGTCGCCGCGCCAGACATTGAACGCGCGCTGCGCGGCCAGGCTTGCTTCGCTGGTACCGGTGTAGTGCTGCCATTCCGGTCCGGCATGAAACTTGTGAGCGTACTCGCGCAGCCGTACCGGCGTGTCCTGCTCGGGGTCGATGGAGATCGACATGAGGTGCACGCGGTCGCGCTCGCTGCCGAGCTGACGGTCGAATTGCGAAAAGACCTGACTCATGAGCGGGCAGATGGAGCTACAGGTGGTGAAGATGAAATTCAGCACCACCGGTCTGCCGTCGTCGATTTCCTGGGGCAGCGAGACCACCTTGCCGTCGTCGCGGACCAGACGTACGGCCGGGATGGGATAGTGCGAGGCGGACCTGATCGTTGCGTGCGCGGCTGTCGGTAGCCCGCCCTGATCGCCCGCACTCTCGTGCGCGGGGGCGCGAGCGGTAACGACCGCCAATAACAATGCAACGATCAGTGCAAGCCACGGGATGAGGTCGGGCCGGCTGTGGCGCGCGGCGGCGCGCATCTCGCAGCTCTGCTCGCGCCGCGTGCGATCGAAAAATGATCGGTCCATCACTGCATCCCTCACAAACGGATCGGCTCCCTGGCACTCACGATAGGGCCAACATCTCCCAGACGCGCTCACGGCGATTGCTACGTCGCATTGGGTGAAACCCTCCCCTGGCGGTGGGGATGATTACTACCGCCCGCACCACGCGTGTCGTCAAGGCACGATCCAGTCGCCATCTGCGATCAGGTGCGTGCCAGCGGCCGCGGAGAAGTGCGCGATGTAACCGCCCTTGGAGGCAAATCGCTGATGGTAGGCGAGCGCCAGGTGCGGGTAGTAACCCGTCACGAGGCGGTGCTCGAGCATGCCCTGCAGTTGCTCGATGACGTAAGGGCGCACATAGCTGTCTGCCAGTTGCTTCGTGACCTCCGACACCAGGCTGCAGGCGAGGTAGGTGTCGGCCTGCACCTGCAGCGCTACGATGGGAATGTGGCGGAAGGAAAACCACCCCAGGGGATAGTCGAGCCGCACGCCACGCCGGTCCGGAAGATCAAACGGGTAGGCCAGGGAAGTGCGTTCGCGCCAGCTCGCGGGGAGCGGGGAGTCCTCTAGCCCCCCCATGAGGCCGGACATGTACACGCGGGTCCGCGCCGCCGGCGGCGAGCCCAGCGCCGCGACGTCCGCGGCACGCAGCCACAGCACCAGCACCCGCGCCTTGCCCTGCGCGTGCAGCGCGGCGCCGAGACCGTGACCGGCCGCACCCGCCGCCAGCGCGTGATTGTGGACCGTGACACCGTGCGTCTTCAATTCCGCCGCCAGTGCTCGCGCCGCCGGTTCGCCGCTGTCGCCGCTTCGATAGATCTGCTCCACCACCAGGCCCGGCGAGTCCTTTTCCAGCCCGAGAACCTGGGTGCCGATCAGCTCCGCTTCCAGCAGCACTCCCTTGGAGAAATACAACGAATAGAAGTCGCCATCCGCTTCGACCGGCACCTCGACATTCGGGAACAGGCACGGCAGAGCATTCTGTTCGCAGAACTGGTGCACGGGCGCCCAGTTGCTTCCGCCGAGACCCGACAGAACCGCGAACACCGGCTCGTCGCGCAGATGCTGCTCGAGCTGTGCCCGCCAGGTCGGCGCCGGACCCGTCAGTTGCCAGACGTGCAACTGCCAGCGAAGGTTAGCCATGTACATGCTCTTGCTGTACGCGGTCTTGCCGGAGGTCACCATGCGCGGGCTCGGTCCGAACGGAAAGGAGTTCTTTTCGGTGACGTAATGCGTCAACACGTCGAGCACACCGCCACGCTTCACCGGGTCTGCGTCGGGCGTGAAGATGGTTGCAAAATGCAACACCCCGTCCGTGACACCGGGAGAGCGGCGCACGCCGAGCCTCTTCAGGTACTGGGTCAGCGCCGCCATATCGCTCTCGTCGAGCGCGAAGCGCGGCATGAGTGTGCTCAGCGGCCGGCCATCCGACTCAAGGCCTTCGCGGATGGCGCGCGCCAACGTGACATCCGTGTACGGACCTCGGTTATGCATGCTCTCCACATAAGGCAGAATAGGATCGCCCGCCCTGCGGTCGCGGGGCTGAAACAGATAATCGCCTGTGATCGGCGGAATGAAGAGGTTCCCTTCTTTGGAGCCGAGTCCGCTGCGCTGGTGGCAATTCACGCAGGCAGCCTCCGCACCCTGGGTAGTGATTCCGTCGGCCTCGCGGGTTCCACGCAGCGGTGCACCGGAGCCCACCACGCCGTGCAGATAAATGGACTCCCCCGCGCCGTCGTGCGCAGGAGCGGCGGTATGCGCCAGCGTCGGCGCGCCCAGCGCCAGTATCAGGAGACCGGCTGCGGCGAGCCGCAAGGCGCTCATTGCGGCAGGGATCCGGGATCCTGGGTCGTCGGGGTCGGCGGGCTCGACAGCGGTGACGGCAGGATACCGTCCGGCAGCGGCCGGCGGCGAGGGGACGGCAACGGGACCCGATCGTGCACCGCCTGTTGACCCGGAATTCGGAACGTCTGGTCACCCAGGGGCGGATTCAGCACGACTTTCTCGACGACCATGCGATCGGGCGGAGTGCCCGGTCCGACTCCGGTTTCGATAATGGAGGGAATCTGCAGCCCGTCCGTCGTCTTGTAATCGCGATAGACGACCGAGACGGTGCGGGATGCGCCGTCCGGCCCGCCGGTGGAGCGATCGTAACGGATTTCCAGGAAACTCTTGGCATCCACCCAGACATGTTGACTCTCGCCGGAAGCCGTTCGCACGATCAGGTGATACGCGTCGTGTTTCTCGATCTCATCGATCCCAACGACGGACACCGAGCTGCCCTTGTCGGCATAGTCCATGAGCGGGCCGTCGAGTCCCGGACCGGCTTGCGCGAACCGCACCTCCTCCCGCGTAAAGGGATGCACATCCGGCCGACCGTGGGAGGGGCGCAGCTTCCAGCCCTGCGCGCCGTCAAAGGCGCGTACCGTCCGTTCGCTCATGGCGTTGACTTCGAAGCGCATCTTGTTAGGGCGCTTCTGCGACAGTATGAACAGCAGGCTGGGGACGCTCGCGTGCACACTCTCGATGTGCCCCGCCCAGACCATCGTCTGCACTTTGCGCCAGGCTTCGAGTCCGCCGCGCGCGGCGACATTCTTCACGACGATCTGCTCCGCCGAAAGTTTCGGCGGGGTTGCCTTCGGCTTGGCCAGCGCGAGCGAGGCGAGGCCGGCAGCCAGCGCGGCCGCCAGCAGACCGCAGCGCAGGAGTCCCTTCGGCACAGAACGACGCGGCGGCATGCGCAACTCTCGGTGGCGCGGAAGCCTACGCCTGCGGCTTCACGAACAAGGTGTCGGCGAGTTTCGGATTCACTGCCACCTTGTCGATGACCATCTTGTGCGTGTCCCTATACCCATCGACCGCCGTTTCGAGCACAAAAGGGACCACGACTCCCTGTACGGTGCGGAAGTCGCGCTGGTAGACCCACACGGTGTGCATGCGTCCGTCCATGCGGTGCGGCGTGCCTTCGACCTTGACATCGAGAAAGCTCTGCGCGTCGATCCAGATGTGCTGCACATCACCATTTTTCATGGTCAGCTTCAGCTTGTAGGCCGGATGGGTCTCCACCGGCTCGACCGACTCGAGCTCCACCTTCGTGCCCTTGGCCGCGTAGTCGAACAACGGATCATCCAAACCCGCTTGCCCGGCTTGCTCCTTCGCCTGCTCGGGGGAAAAGGGCTCCCAGTCGTCCCGGTTCAGGTAGGGCCGCGTCATCCAGCCGTTCGTCCCGTCGTAGACCTGCACCGCGGTCTTGCCGGCGAATTCGAGTTCGAACCTGGATTTGTTCGGACGCTTCATCTCGAGCAGGAACGGCAGCTGCGTCTGCTTTGCAGTGTCCGGCTTTTTTGCGGCCTCCAGCGCCAGGATTTCCCTCTTGCTGGGGGTATGGGCCATGGCCGCGCCGCTCACGTATCGGGCGCTGCGGGCCGTCGAGTCGGCGAACCCAACGTCCATCTTGCCGTTCCAGGACATCGACTGGACGCCGTGCCACGCCTGCTGGCCTCCGCGCGCCGCGACGTGCTTCTCGATGACCTGCGTGGCGCTCAGTTTCGCCGCCGGTGGCGGCTTCTCGGCTGCCAACAGCGCCGCCGGGAAATATAGGCCAACGAGGCCACCCAGGAACCAACGACCTTTGCTCGATCTCATTGCAACTCCTCTACGCAAATTCCACGCTAATCCACCGCGAGACCATCGGCTCGAAACGGCCCGATGACCACATTGACCCGGTCTCCGCGCTTGACGAACAGCCCTTTATTGGAGAACGCCACCCAGTAGGACCTGCCTGCCTCGGGCGTCTGCGTCTGGCGCAACTGTCCGATCTTCTCCATCGTCGGTACCACCAGGCTCACGCCGGCCCTGGGGTCGATGAGGGACGGCTCGACCTTCTTGTCGCTCAATACTTTCGCCCTTTCCGGATCCAACACACGCCAGGAGAAGCGAATCACCTCGCCCGACTCCGTCCACTTCACCACCAGTGAGTCGATGCCCCAGACCACGCGGTAGTAGGCGCCGGCGCGGCCGGCGAAACGGTTGGGGAGCGAGCGGGTCGGAGTTCCGGCGGATTTGGAGCGCGGGGTCGGTGGCGGGGTTTTTGTTGCCTGCTTCGCCTTCGGTGCTGCCGTGCGCGCCGGCTGGGTCGCGGGCGCCGCTGGCGTTGGCGTTGGCTGGGTTGACGGTGGCGCCGCCGTCGGTGCCGCGTCAGGCGACTGTGGAGCAGTCTGGGCGAGCGCCCCGGAGGCGATCAGCGCACCGGCGAGCACTGCAATCCGCGCGCGTACCGGGCCGCAGCTGTGAAGAATCGACGTTGCGAACATGCGACGCATAGGGATCCTAGTGGTGAGCCGCGACGCCTGGCTGAGCGGCCACGCCGTTGGAGCACACTCGCTTGACGTTGTGCTCGTCCACCTTGCTCACGAAATCCTCCAGAGACGCCCGGGCCCGTTGGTATTCCTCGCTGCTGCGCACCTTGGCCAGCGCCTCATCGCTCGCGCCCTGCACCAGCTGCTTGACCCTTTCCTGGTACTCGGCCGCCGTCGTGGGATCAACCTTGCTGCAGTAGCTCAGGATCCCCTCGGCGATGCCGAGCGTGCGCGCATCCGGTCCCGTGCCGTCCGCGAACACGCCGATCGGCGCAACGAGCCAACTGCAGGCCAGCAGCGCGACCCAACTCACCGGTCTTTTGCAAACTCTGTTCAACATTAGAACCTTGAATTGGCGTTGAGTGCTTGATGCTTGATGTTCTGATGGCCCGCACCGCACCCAACAGCGTCGCCAGGCTCGACGGGGCCCTGATTATCAGAACTTCTCGCCCGCGCCGGAATTGCGCCTAATGATAGCGCCGTCGTGTCGCAGTGCGGAAGGCCGAAAACTGAGACCTGAGTCTTAATTTCGAGATCTGCCGTGGTATGTCATTTCCTCAACAAAGTAGACTGCCCGCCGAAAGATAAAGACGTTGCCAGCCGATTCTTTTACCCCTACGGCGTGAGCATGGAGTCGTACTTCGGTTGTCCTTTCAGGTGAGGTGTTGATCATGAAGGTTTCTCGTATCCTGTGCCTGTGCGCCGCCGCTGCGCTCCCGCACCTGGCACTGGCGGGCGATTCCACCAACCCCGCGGGCCTTGGCATCGTGGATGCGGTACTCGATTTCTGCACCCACGTCGACCCGCACAGCGCCGCCAGCTTCGATGCGCTCAAGGTCAGCGTGGCGCACGGTGACACTGCCCTCACAAGCACGGCCGAGTACGCGAAGGCCTATAAGCTGACCAGCGCAGCCCTGGCGAAAATCCCGAAGGCGGACGCGCTCAAGTACTGCGTGGCAGGCGCATCGAGCTACGCGCCGCCTCCGGTGCACCCGCCCAAAGGACCCGAGCCCAAGAAGCCCCACGCCTGATAGCCCTCGTAGTGACCGCCCCGCGCGACCCAGAGCGCGCGCCGGGGCGGCCTCTCGCCCAACCGCTCCCACGTCCAACCCCTGGAAAACTGATGCCGCTCGCGGAGGTCCCGCGGGCGGCGTCGCTATCGCACCCGGCCGGACATCCAGGATCTGGATGTCCGGCCCTCGTGCGTTGCGCTTAGTTGGCGGTGAAGTTCGGGCTCGTCAACGTGTTCGTGGGCGTGCCCATGCCAGTGGCCGTGATCGTGACGTTCGCGGTCGCGGTCGCGGTTCCATTTGGTGCGTATTGCACGTTGATCGTGCAACTGCCTCCTGCTGCCACGGGCGTCCCGACGGCGCAGGTGCCTCCCGCGATGATCGAGAAGGTTCCGCCCGCGGCCCCTACCTTGGTCACGGTCGGGCTCGCGGTCATCGTGAGTGGCCCCGTGCCCGCGTTGCCGACCGTGACGAAGCCGCTATGGGTCGCGGTTGTGCCGGTGACCAACGACGGCGCGGGTCCGGCAAACGTCACGCTGGCGACGGTACCGGTCAGCGCGTCTGTCTGCGTGCCGAACGAGTCGGTGATCGTCAGCGTAGCCGCCTTCGCGCCCGCCGTACCGGTGCCCTGGAACTGCACGACCACCGTGCAACTCGTCCCTGGCGTCAGCGCAGTCTGCGTCAGGCCGCAGGTCGTGCCGGCAACCTTGACGAAGTTGGCCGCTGAACCGGCCGTAAACGTGGCCTGCCCGATACCCGTCATATTCACGTTCCCCGAGTTGGTGAGCGTGAAGATCTGCGTCGGACCGCCCGTGCCCTCCGACACATTCGGGAAGGTATACGGGTTTGGCGTCCACGCTGCCGTCTGACTCGCTGCGCCCACGTTACCGGTCAGCCCCACCGGCGAGCCGGTGATCGCCACCGGCGAGCCGGCTTGATTGCCGGTGATGGACACGCTGCCCCGCGTAGTGGTCGTCGACGTCGATGCCGTGAACACGACGTTGATGGTGCAGGTGGTGGTGCCGGTCGCGTTGGCGGCCAGCGTCCCATTATTCCCAGGGCAGGTACCCGGCGCAGCGGTCGGCCGCGAGAACGTTCCGGTTCCCGCAGTCCTGTTAAAGGTGATCACGATATTGTTCAGATCGACGTTGCCGGTGTTGTGCAGCGTCAGGGTCTGGGCCGTGCTGGTCGTCGAGACCGCGGTGCTGAAGGTCAGCGGGCCGCCGGTCACGCTCGCACCGAACGTCGGAGCAGCCGATCCGAACTCGACCGCACCGGCGTCGATCGCGCCGCTGACGCTCGACTCGCCCGGTTCCGGCCGCAGATTGCCGAAGAAGTCCAGGCCCGCGTGCGGCACGCTCGCCGGAACGAGGTTGTTGGCCGCCAGCGGCGCGTAGTTGCCCAGCAACGAACCGGCCGGCGTGGCGCCGTTGGCGACCGGGCTTACCAGCGACAGCGGACCCCAGCGCAGGTTGATCCAGTTGTTACCCTCGTCGACCGTCGCAACCGGAGTCAGGTTGAAGATCGGGTTCGGCACGGTTGCATCGGAGATGCCCGCAGGCACGGCCCAACCCGATGCTCCGGATTCCGGAGGCTGGCGCGAGCCGTCGCAGTACTGAGTCGTAAAGCCAGGAGCGGTCGCGCTGTTGGTCGAGCCATAGCCACTCGTGCTCGTCAGGATCGAGTAGCTCGGGTTCAGCGTGACCCCCGCGCTATGGTTGGTCGGGCCCGTGTCGCCGCGCACGCCCAGGTCCCAATAGCTGGACCCGCTGACGCACGCGCCGGTCGTCGCCTGGGTGGCGATCGCCGATCCATGCGTCGTGCTCGAGGCCGGGAAGGAGGCGTTGTAGAGCGTAACGATGTTCTGCTGGAACACCGGGCTCACCGCAGCACCGACGCCGACCTGGAACGCCGCGTTCTGCCACAGAATGTTGTTGGCCAGCAGCGGGTACGAGAAGTTCTTGCAGGTCCCGTTGGTGGCGCTCGTGCCCGCAAAGTGGCCTGCGGGGCAGACGACCGGGGTCGTGGAAGGCAGCAGACCGATGTTCGCGACCAGCACCGCGCTGTTCTGGACCGACACCAGGCCCGCGACCTGCGGCCGCGAGACCGAGCCGCAGTTGCTGGAGCAATTGTTGCCGGTGTTCTGTGTGCTGGCCAGCGGCGCCCCCAACGTGTTGTTCAGGACTCCGGCGGTGGCGGTGGTGTTGTTGGCCGCGACCGTGTTGTTGATGAAGTCCAGATTCAACGCGTCCAGCATCGAAACACCCGCACCATCCCAGCCGGCTACGTTGTCGACGATGATGTTGTTGGTCACCGTCACGTGATGCCAGTTGGCCGAGTTGCCCGGGAAAGCGATGACGTCCGAGCCGTTCACGTTCTGGAACGCGATGCCACCGCCGCTGCCGGCTTCGGCCGCGTTGCCCTGGATCAGGTTGGCGTTGATGACCAGGTTGGGGCCGATTCCGTCGCTGGGTCCGATCGACCCGGGCGGGCTCACGCAGTCCGCGTCGGTGTTGATGGAGCACGCAGGATCGGCATCGGGGGCGCCCATGATGACCATGCCGCCGCCGTTGGCCGGGATTGTCGGGTTCAGGCTCTGGTTGAAGATGACCTTGTTGTGTTCGATGTCACCGTTCCAGCTGTATCCGAGGTGGCCCAGGCCGCCGCCGTCGCCGCTGCTCAGGTTGCCGCATACCCAGTTGTAGTTGAACTTGTAGTAGTCGGCACCCGTGCAGAGGCTGACTCCGCCTGCGCCCGCCGGGGTCGCCGAGAACAGCTCATCGCCGGTGGAGGAATTGAGCATCACCGCGTTGTGGTGAACGTTCACGAACAGATTCGAGCAGTAGGGCTCCTGCTGACCGGTGGCCAGGCTCACCGGAATCAGCGCATTCGCACCCAGGGTATTGATATCGCAGGACCCGGGCGCCGTCAGGATGCCACCGATGGTGTTCGACGGTGCAAACTCGCCCTGACCCAGATTGATGCCTCCTGAGAGCGTTCCCGAATTGTTATAGATGCGGTCGTTCGCGATCTGCAGGTTATGACCCCAGCCGTGCACGAAGATGCCGCCACCGCCTTGCGAGGCATTGGTGATCCCCAAGCCGTCGATGCTGGATGGGTTGCAGAGGAAGTTGCTGGGCTCGGGGTTGCTGGCCGTGCAATCCGCCCGCGTCAGCATCACGGTGCCGGTCGGGAAGGCTCCGGCCTGAGTGGCACCGGCTCCCGCCGTGTTGCTCGCACCGGCCGGGTACTTGATGCCCTTGGACAGTACGGTGATGCCCGCACCCTCCAAAGCACCCATCAGCGAGGGCTCCTGCAGCAGCTCGGCGAGGTTGCCGTTCTGCGACGCATCCCATCCGATGACGGCTTCCATGGCGAGACGGTCGACCTGTGAATCGACCGAGCCGTCAGTGGTCTGCGGAATCGTTCTATTGCCGGTGAAGTAGTTCAACGTCGGCCCAAACACCGAGCCCGCGGTGCACGAGTACTGCCCGCTCGGATCGTAGGTCGGGTTGTTGGTGCCCAGGTTGTAGCCGGTGATGGTCAGGCCGAACAGGCAGTTCACCTCACGGCGCCACCCATCCATCTTGCCGGCCGGCTGGGTGTTGGCGTTGATGATGCTCGAGACGGCTCCGACACCTTGCAGCCGCACGGGCTTCCACATCAGCAACAGCTCGTTGTGGGCGCCTATTGTCCTCGCCGTGACTCCAGCAGTGGAGCAGGCGACGCCGCTCGTGGTCGCGGTGTTGCAGGTCGGGTCGACGATCAGCAGGTCGCCGGGCGTGGCCGCATCGATCGCAGCCTGGATCGATGCCGAGGCGGCGATATGGGTCGGCGCCTTGCCGCCGATCGTGACCGTCACGGTGTCGATCGATTGGATACCCGTGCCACCGGCAGTCGCCGGCGCCGTCGTGATCAGCAGCTGGCCGCACTGCGCGGTCGAGCCGCCGTACGAAGCCTGTTGCTGCACCGGGCAGTTCGGCACGCCGCTCGGAACGGCGACCTGGATCGACGTGTCGCTCCAGCCCGTTCCCGTCAGGGCCGCGGTAACGCCGCCTATCGTGACGGTGCCGGCCGTGGCGCCAAAGCCATAGTGCCGCACCACGGTCTTCTGGTTATACGGAGCGGTCGTCGCCGCTGGCCCGTTGTAGGCGTTGTTGGGTACGGCGTAGTCGCCCAGCGCCGTAATGGTCAGCGTGTGGCCCGACTGGCTGACCCACGGTCCGACTCCGTCCTGGCTATCGACCTCCTTGATCGCCGGCGTCAAAGTCGGGTAGGCACAGTCGGGATTGTTGTAGCCCGCACCCGCGAAGGCGGAGGTCGGCACCACCGGCGTATCGAGGTACGCAGTCGCTGCCGGCATGAAAGGTATCTCGTAGCAGAACTGGCTGTAGCCCTGCGTGAACAGCGGGTCGGTGATCAGCTGTCCGAGCGTCGGGTTGGCGACCGTCGTCCCGGCGGAACTGACGACCGTCTGGCGCGCGTCGCGGATCGGGCCCGGATCGTTCATGCACATGACCATCATCGTCGGGGCATACCCGGTCGGATTCGGCGGATTGACTTCCCAGGTCGAGTAGGTCATGCCGTTGTAGGCGCCCCACTGGTCCGCATAGACGCGGGAGATCTCCTGCCCGGTCCAATCCTTGATGGACACCGGCAGACTGGGCGGGGCGAACTTCTCACCGAACTGCGGCGAGAACGGATCGAACTCCGAGGTGTAGTCGTCGGTGATGCCGCCGGTGAACTTGGAGGCGACGTGGGTCGACGTATAGAGGAAGAACTTCGCGATCGCGTGGGTCTGGTCCGACAGCGTCACTTCCTTGCGGTCGCACAGGGAGCGGGTGGCGCCGGCGAACGGCGACACCTGATGGGTCTGCGGATACAGGCTGATGTAGTCGGGCACGATGCGCTTCTCGCCGACGCACGGCCAGGTCGGCTCGGGCACGAATCCCGGCACGATGTTATTGCTCGGGCTCGTCCCGAAGCTATTCGTCGAGTTCTGGGCGTTGTTCGCGTTGTAGCCCGGCCCGGCATACTGCTGGCTGGCGGCCACCGACGCCTGGTCCGGAACGATGAACACGCTCCCCAGGCCGGTGAACTGCTGCGTGGCCGGCGCGATGAAGTTGTCGCCGATCAGGATGTTCTTGTCCTCTTCCTTGACCAGCTCGAAGCCCGGCGGCGGCACCACTTCCACCACGTACTTGCCGGCCGGCAGCATCGGGACGCCGGAGTACAGGTCGGTCGTCGGCACCGCGGTATTGGCCGCGCAGATCGTGCAGTTGGTTCCGGTGAGCGTCGGCTTGCCGTTGGCATCGACCGCGGTCACGCTGGGGAACTTGTACATGCCGTCGTAGGGCGCGGGCTGCAGCTGGTTCCAGTTGTGCATGCCGTCATAGCACTTGAACTGGGAGTTGTACGGCAGCGCGGTCGGAGTCGTGGCGGTGCCGTGCTGCACGTTGTTGTAATAGTCGAGGTACTGCGGCTGGTTATACAGCGTGAAGTAGAACAGGTCGGCGGCCGACTGTCCCGGGCAGCTCATGTTCGG
>Ga0209626_1000038_pt1 | contig 39745 bp, 23 predicted proteins | sample JacPinW_OM1H0_M2_FD_187962 | JGI IMG/M metagenome (GOLD analysis project Ga0209626, IMG submission 187962) | Forest soil microbial communities from Algoma, Ontario, Canada - Jack Pine, Ontario site 1_JW_OM1H0_M2 (SPAdes) (version 2) | ecosystem: Environmental > Terrestrial > Soil > Boreal... | reverse complement strand
AGCAGGCAGGTAAATAATCTAGACCTAGACCTAGACCTAGCGCAAAAGAGAATCTTGTTGTTAGGCGCTAATGCTAACTTACTAACGTTAAATTAGTGCTAAGCGCCTAAGCTATTAAAAAGGAATTCTTGCGCTATAATAAGTATTCAATAATTGTTGAAGCTAAATTACTGATTGTACCTACATTAGCATCTGTTGTTAACTTAGGAATTGTATTTATTTCTTCAAATGATGTAACTGTAATAATAGAACTTGTACCAATATTAGCATCTACATGTGTAATTGTATCCTTTGGACTTGTACCTATATTGGCATCTACAACTGTTTTTGGAGTTATTGGATTTACACCTCGTTCAAAATAATCTACTATAAATCTTCTTCAATTACTAGCTACATAAGGTGTTGATAATTCATTAATTGGTGGAACATCTGTATCTATTTGAAGTCCTGTATCTCTTACTTCATTAAGTAAAAAGGTTGTTGGACTTTCAGTAAGCACGTTTTCAATAGAATCTGTATTTACACCTACTTCACTAATTGTAATAGAATTAGTATTTACACTTGCATCTACCATTTCTGGTTTAAATCTTGTAATTATTTCAAGTTCATTATCTGAAATAAAAGGATTTGTATCAATATTTATGTCTACAATTGGTGATAAAACATTATTTTGAGGGATTGATTCAATTGGTGGAGTTACTTTAATTTGAGGTATTGATTCAAACTTAGAAGTAGAGTCAATTGGAGAATTATATTTAGAAGCAAAATATGCTTTAACATGATCTCTAAAACCATCAAAATAACTATCTGAAGATGGTGACATAAGATTAGAATCAAAAGGATCAATATATGTATCAGGATTATTAGAATAAACATTAATAGAATCTTTATTTCTAATAGTATCATCTGAAGCTATTGATGGAGGACTATTAACTTGTTGATTATTATTTAAATCTTCTTTATTGTCTTTATTAATAGCTTTAGATTGATTTAAGTAAGAATAAATAAAATAGGATGAAATAGCTATGCTAGTAATGCCTACTCCTCAATAAGATCCTGTTATATAGTTAGAATCTATGTAACTTAAAACAGAAGAGTTCTGTTTTTGTAAATTTAGTAAACTAAAAAGGTTGTTCATTTGTTTTATAAAGCTAGCTAGCTAGCTAGCTTTCAAAGCGTTATTTAAATAAGGAAATAAATAGGTAAAATACTAATCCTTAAACATTAAGTATTTTAAGGGGATTTGGATTTATAACTAACGAACCATTTAGATTTTAATGAAAACTATAATTGATAACAATGACATTAAACATTAGCGCTACTAATTTTAATACTAACTAACCTTTTACGATCCTGACTTCCTAGTTCTTATCATAAAAATTAATTCTCTAATTAGCGCTAAACTAATATATAACTTTACCAAAATATCTTACTTAATAATTAAAATATTTAACAAATATTAAATATCCAAGGAGTATTCCCTCGTAGTGGCCTGAAAAAATAGTTCAAAAAGCAAAAAATAGCTATTTTTTCTTTTAAAGATAATTTGAGCGCTAGCGCTAACGCTAAGAATATATGATTTAGCGTTAGCTGCTGAGTGTTTAGTTGCTAGGTTAGCTGCTAGCCGCCTAACGCTAATAATTAAATAATGTAATTTTAAATTGAATCGTTGAACCCTTCCGTCAAGTAGTGCAAACTTTTGATAATTATCATAATCACCTGGATTCGAACCAAGACAATCTCTTTTGAAGAGAGGTATTCTACCATCAAATTCTGATTATGGCTATTAGTCATTAGCGCTTAGGAGTTAACCAAGCGCTAACAATTTAGCACTAATAAGCGCTACAAGCCGAAAAAAGGAATTGAACCTTTGTTTTACCGTCATGAATGGTAAGTTTTAACCGATTAAACTATTTCAGCTAAGGCGTGTGACGCACGCTGCGACAGCTAGCAGATACGTTAACGTCCTGCAGCTAGCACAAACTAGGCGCCTTCAAGTTTAGCAGCTTGCGTTAGTATTAGGCGCTAGATCTAGCGCTTGGTGCTTAGGGGTTAACAACTGTTAGCAGCGCTCAACCAATCGTTTATGCGCTAGATCTAGCACAGCAGAGCGAAGAGTTAACCTTAACAATAATGTTAACTTGCTCCAGTACTTCTAAGGGTGTGCGCACCTATTTTCTAGTTAGAATACCTATAGGACTAATTTTGTGCAGGATAAATCTCTTAAACCTGACTGAATTTAACCTAAAATTTTAAAGTCATATTTAGGATAATGTTTAACAAAGTAAAAGCGCTTTTAGGCGCTAGTAACACTAAAATCAATAGTTAATGATTTTAGTGTCATAACATACTTAAGTGTTAGTTCGTTCCGTACTAGTGCTTGGGCGCCTGACAATAAATTTCTTTTTTAATTCCACAAATTATTTTGTTGTTTAAATTATAATTTGACCTAGAACCTTGCCATAATTTAGCACTTACAAATAATAAATATTTATTAGCTGCGAAATTCAGTTTTAGAATTCTTAACTATCTGTTGGTTGCTGCTCTACGTCACTCTCAGGCGCTAGATCTAGCGCCTAACTTGTAACGCTCGCTTGCTGCGCTGGGGCCTGCCAATGCTAAGGTAAAATCAGAGGTTTGAACTCTGAAAAACGTTGCCACAAAACGACATTTTACCAATTAAATTAATTTTACCTTTTGCTAGTCCGCGTAACTAGTAACAATTGTGCCTGGCGCTGGCACTAGTGAAAACATCACTAGTTGCTAAGGGGTTTAGAGGTGAAATATTTTAATTATATAATTTCTGTTACACTAATAGCGCTAAAGCGCTCAAGCAACTAAGCATTACTAACGTAATGCTAACTTACTAAGAGTTAAGAATAAAGTAATAAGAATGCTACCATAAGAGCGAATAGTCCTGTAGCTTCTGATAAGGCAAAACCTAGAATAGCATAATTGAAAAGTTGTGGTCTTAAAGCAGGATTTCTAGATGTGGCTATAATTAATCCAGAGAAAACTATTCCAATCCCTACTCCAGCTCCAGCTAATCCAATTGTAGCTAAACCGGCACCAATATATTTTGCTGCTGCTAACATATTTTTATTTAATAATTTAAATCAACATTGATAGATAGCGTCTAAAGCATATAATGCTTTAAATTATATACTCTTTTAGAAGCTAGCACTAGCAACGCTTAAAAGATAAGATAGTAATTTAGCACTTAGCTGCTAGCTGCTAGCTGCTTAAGCATCTAATCAGCAATTACTAGCAGCTGGCACGCATCAGCAAGTAGCGCTAGCGCTCCTAGCGTAACCCAAATTTAATGCTAAGGGGAAATCTGATAATGGTAATCAGTTGTATTTGCATTACAAATATGATAGTTCAAATCTATCTTTCTCCAGACCTTAATAACCTTGGTAGCTTATTGGTAGAAGCGCTATTCTGAAGATATAGAGACGTAAGTTCGATTCTTTCCCTAGGTAAAAGTAAAAAATTACAGCCACCCAGCAAGGTTAGCGCAGCGCTATCCTCATGCCTTAGCCGAAATAGTTTAATTGGTAAAACGAACTCCTTGTAAGATTTAAATATTGGTTCAATTCCATTTTTCGGCAATAATTTTTAGAAGAAAATACGCTGGCGGTAAGCGCCTACGTGTTCCGCTGTATTACGCTAGAGTAAGGCACTAAGAACGGGACACTACCCTGGTAAGCGCTAAATATTTACCAGGAGTTAGCTAACTTGAGCGCTAGTGGATCTAGCTAACGCCTGTAACTTTTACCCTTAGCTAGCGCAGTAAGCCTAGTTGCGCCAGCGCAAGGCAGCAAGTAAGTAAGCATTAAGCAGCTAGAGGGGTTAAATTTTATTACTTAATTTAGTAATATACATTCTTATTACTTGTTGAAAAGTAAATAAAGGTAAAATATAATTAGAGAAAATATAAATTAAAGCAAGTAAAGTTAAAAATGAAAATGACAATTGATTTAAAAAATAAAAAGGAATCAGTTGAGGCATTAATTAAAATTTAATTTTTCTGTTCTTAGTTGCTGCGGCAGCAAGCACGAAAGAACTATCTCTGCACTGTTAAGCTTTAATTATCTCCTAGCAAGCAAGCAATAACGCCGAATGCGCGGCAGAAAATACAAGAGCTTAACCTTAGCACTAATGAGATAAAGAAGTTATAAAGCTAACTACTAGTCTAGCGCAAATGACGATACATTTTACACTATTTACTAACTAAAACTTTAAGGAAAAAGAATAAACAGCACAAAGCACTCGGTAAATTAGCGCTAGCGCCTATCGCTACACACCTGCAAATAATGCTAAGTACGTACTGACTGACTGTTAACAGTTGAAGTTGAAATAAATATAGGTGCAACCATAGAAAGTAATAGTATTGCACTTAAAATAATAAGTAAAATTGCTCCATATGTATATAAACCTTGTCCAATAGCTTCTATTTGTAAGAAATTAGTAAAGGTAATATCAGCAAGGCTTAGATCATTAAAGGAGTTAAATACTTGCGCTACTGGTAAGTTAATGCTAGCGTCTGCTGATAAAACTAACCCATTTAAATTAGTTAAAATGTCTAATAAATAAGATAAACCTGATACATTATTCATTGTGAAAGGCATAATAATATATAATTCAAACATAAATAAAATTCCAATTGCTAAAGCTAAAGGTAAATTTTTAGTATACTGAGTACCTGTTTCTAAAATATCAGTTAATTTTATGTTAATCATCATTATAACAAATAAGAATAGAACCATTACAGCTCCTATGTAAACAATTATATAAGATATTCCTATAAACCCTATACCTAATAGTATTAAATAACCTGAAGCATTAACAAATACAGCGATTAAAAAAATTACAGCAATAACAGGATTTTTAGAAGTAATTACTAATACACTAGATAAAATAGAACCAATAGCTAAAATATCTAAAATCATATTTTTCATTGCTTGGTGCTTGCTTTTAAATGCTTGTGCGCAGCGCCGCTAGCAGCCTCAACAAGAAGCTTGCGGGCGTTGCTGCGCTACTGTAAATTAGAATTCTTCGGTTTCTTTTAGCTGGCAGAAGCTAGCTGCCGCGAATCAGACATAAGAATTAAAACAGGTTTAACCTAGAAACAAAAGGATTGAAGCTAGCGCGCGTTAGCGTAGCAACTGGCAGTTGCAAAGCGATTTTAGCGACGTCGCAGGCTAGACTAATTTTGCATCGCTAGATCTAGATCTATATCTAGAAACTGAGTACTAGCGGTACTAGCGCTAAAGTACGTGGTCATTACTGGTTAATTACGGCAGCTAACGCACAGGTGAAACAAGTAACAGGGGTTAGTAATTTAAATATAATAAAGAAGAAATAGAAACATGAAGAGAATCTAAAATAACATTTGGATATATTCCTAATATGATAGTTGGAAGCAGTAAACTAAATAAAAGCATAAACTCTCTACGATTAATATCTTTTATTGGTTTCAAGTGAGGACTAAATGATCCATAAGATATTCTATTGTATAAAAATATAGAATAGCAAGCAGATAATACAATACCCACCGCCCCTAAAACAGCTATAATAGGATTTCTTTGAAATATTCCTATTAAAGAAAGTATTTCTCCTAAAAAATTTAGACTTAAAGGTATTCCTGTGTTAGCTAATGTAAAAATAAAAAATAATATAGTAAATACAGGCATATAAAGAACTAAACCTCTAAGATAATTAATAATTCTTGTGCCTGTTCTATCATAAATTATTCCCCCAACGCAAATAAATAAAGCTGGTGAAACAAAACCATGAGCAATAGCTAATAAAATAGCACCTTCAATTCCTTGTAAAGTATTAGAACCTATTCCTAACACTACTACGCCCATATGACAAATACTACTATAAGCAATTAATTTTTTAGTATCTTGCTGTATTATAGTAGCAAAAGAGGCATATATTATAGTAATCACAGCTATTGATTGAAGTAAGGGACTAAAATAATTAGTAGCATCTGGTAAAAAGTTCACTAAAACACGTAACATACCATATGTAGCTAATTTTAATATAGTTGCCGCCAATAGAATTGAACCAGCTAATACACTATCAGCATGAGCTTTAGGTAACCAAATAGTAAAAGGGTATAAAGGAGTTTTAACAGCAAAAGCTATAAAGAATCCTAATCATAGTCATTTTTGAGAGTTTAGATTTATTTCAGATAAAGATATTAATTGAAAGTCTGTAGAACCTAAATTACTATATATATATAATATACAAATTAACATTGGAAGACTTCCAGCAAGTGTATATAAAAATAATAAAAAGGCAGATCTAAATCTATTTTCCCCATGACCAAAAATAACAATAATAATAAAAATTATAGGTAAAATACTTTCAAAAAACACATAGAAAAGTAATAAATCTAGAGATACAAAAGCAAATATTTGTAAAGTTTCTAACATTAAAAATGAAATAAGAAAATATTTTAAGTTGTTATGAATATTTGTGTAATTAGAAAGCAAAGCAATAGGTGTAACAAAAGTTGTTAACAATACAAAATAAAGAGATATACCATCAATACCTACATTAAAATGAAAAAAATTTAATTGATTAAATTCGTATACAAATTGATATTGAGTAGTACTTGCATCAAACTCAACCCACATTAAAATTGATATAAATAAATTAATTAGAGATACTATTAATGCTAAATTTTTCATTAAAATTTTATCTTTTAATGGAAGCAAGATTAAAGAACCTAGAACAGGAATAAAAAGAAGTAAAGTTATCATTGCTTGTTGTTAGTGTAACTTACTACAGATAATATTTAAGTGCTAGCAACCAGCAGCCTAGCGTTAGCAACATATTAGAAGCATTTAACGTTTAGTAGGCGCTGGCGCTTTTGCTGCGCTAGCTAATTAAACCTTTATTTCAAGCGCTAAGCACTTTCGGTGTTCACTTAGCACTTAGCACTTAGCACTTAGCAACCTAGTGCCGCAGCAAGTTAACTACTGCGCTTGAAGAATTAACGTATGGGGTTAGCAGCGTACCTAGCCTCATTTGCTAGATCTAGAAAAGCTCTGGTAGCTGAGCGCTGGCGCTAATTAGAAAACTAAAAATAGTAAAGCTAGTAATCCTAAAGTTATATAAAGTGAATAAGTAGTTATAATTCCAGTGTCTAACTTAGCTATATTCACACCTGTTTTTATAAATATAGAAGAAAATCCATAAGGACCTATTAATTCAATAACACCTCTATCTAATACTTTAGAAATAGAATAACCAAGATGTAAACCTAATCCAATAAAATATTGATTATAAATAACATCAAAAAAATATTTTCCATTTAAGAATGCATATATTTTTCGTCCTAATTTACTATCAGTAAGACTAATAATAAAATCAGGTGATTTATGATATAATATTATAGCTAAACTTGCACCTAATATTGAAAATATTACAGGTAATAATTTAAATAATATAGGCAAACTAAATTCTGCTTCAATTAAAGCAACATTATTTGGGTGAACAAATAAAGAATTAGCAAAAAAATCAGAACCTACGCCTACAAATAAATCAGAGAAAATATATCCAAATAAGATACTAAATAAGGCTAATACTAATAAAGGAACAATTACTGCTCAATTTGCTTCATGAGAATTTAAATATATTGTTTTAGATCCATTAGGTACAGTTAAGAAAACAAGACTAATTAATCTAAAAGAATAAAATGCAGTTAAACCTGCAGTAATACTTCCTAATATATATGCATATGTTCCACTAAAACTATATTGTCCTAAAGCTAATTCAATAATTAGATCTTTACTATAAAATCCTGTCAATCAAGGAGTAGCTAATAATGATAATGTTCCTACTAACATTATTGAATAGGTAAAAGGTAAAAATTTAATTAAACCACCCATTCGTCTAACATCTTGTTGATCAGCAAAACTATGTATTACAGCTCCAGCTCCTAAGAATAATAATGCTTTAAAAAAGGCATGATTAACTACATGCATTAATGCTACATTATATTGCGATAATCCTACTGCCATTACCATGTAACCTAATTGAGAGATAGTACTGAATGCTATAATTCTTTTTAAATCATTTTGAACTAGACCACAAGTTGCAGCAAAAAAGGCTGTAGTGGATCCAATTAAAGTAATTATTAATAAAGCTGTAGAACTAAATTCTAATATTGGAGAACATCTTACCAATAAATATAACCCAGCTGTAACTAGAGTTGCAGCATGAATTAAAGCGGATACTGGAGTGGGACCTTCCATAGAACCTGGTAATCAAGAATGTAATGGTATTTGAGCAGATTTAGCTAAAGCACCTGAAAGCAAAAGTAAACTAATTACAGTAATAGCTGTTTCGTTCATTAATGGGGCAAGATTAAAAACTGTAGCATAATCTAAAGATCCAAATAATGCAAATATAGTAAAAAATCCAATACTTAATCCCATATCACCTACTCTATTCATAGTTAAAGCTAAAATAGATGCTTTATTTGCTTGTATTCTAGTAAACCAGAAATTAATTAATAAATAAGATACTACACCAATTCCTTCTCAACCTACAAACATAACAAAATAATTAGCACCTGAAACTAATAATAACATAAAAAAAGTGAATAAAGATAAGTATGAAAAAAATCTTTGGTTATGAGGATCATTAGACATATAATCTGTAGAAAATATATGGATTAAAGAAGAAATATAAAGAACAGGAATAAACATTGAAACAGTTAATTGATCAAATAAAAACTCCCAAGATATTACAAATAATTCAGAATCTACTCAATTCATTAAGTTAATATAAACTGGAGATCCGCATATTCCTACTTCATAGAAAGCAATAGTAGCTAAACAGGAAGCTATAATTAAACAAGTACATGTTAATAAATGTGATCCAAAAATACCTATTTTTCGACCAAAAACTCCTGATACAAAGGAACCTAATAAAGGTAAAATTAAAATAGATAAATACATTATGTTCTTAGTGAGATATTTCCTCTTAATCTATAGTATGCTACTAAAATACTTAATCCGATTACGGATTCGGCACCCGCTATAGAAATAATATATATACTAAAGGTTTGACCTACATTATCATCAAAACCAAATGAGCTAATTAATACTAATAAGGTTACAGAAAGTAGCATTATTTCTATTGCCATAATCATTAATAATATATTTTTTCTATTTAAAATGAAACCTAATATTCCAATTAGAAATAAAATAATAGATAAATTCATATTGCTATTGCTTGCGCTAGTGCTAGCGGCTGCTAGCGCTTCTTGTTTAAATCCTTATAGATTATTTAATAATTAAGTATTTAAAATAAATATTTATTTTAAATAGTATCTAGCAACTAAGCGCCGCTAGAGAGAGAGAGAGAGCGAGCGAGCGAGCACAAACACTGGTCGGTTGTTAGTGAGTTAGCATTAGTCAGCGCTAACAAGCAATTGTTGTTACTCGTAGTGTTAGGCGCTTCTGCTAACGCTTAAGCGCTATTAATTAGCTAGCGTTCACCAACGACTAGTCAGCAACTAAGCACCTCCCCAGAAATAAACAGCCATAAATAAAAATAGCCAAACTACATCTACAAAGTGCCAATATAAAATTCCTGCTTCATGCCCTTGGTGATGTGTATCAGTTAGATGATAATTAATTATTCTAAATAATCCTACAGATATAAAAATTGTACCTATGATAACATGAAATCCATGTAGACCTGTAGAAGCATAAAAAGCTGAACCATAAACACTATCAGACATCGTGAAAGCAGCTTCTGAATATTCAAAATATTGTAAAGCAGTAAAGACTATAGCTAATATTATTGTAAATATTGTACCAATTATTGCTCCTTTTCTATTTCCAGCTATTAAAGCATGATGACCATATGTAACAAAAGCCCCAGAGGACAATAATAAAAAAGTATTTAGTAAAGGAATAGCGAAAGCATCTAAAGGAGTTATTCCCAGTGGAGGCCAATAACCTCCAATTTCTATTGCTGGAGATAAACTAGAGTGAAAAAAGGCCCAAAATATAGATAAAAAAGCAAATACTTCACTTACTATAAATAGAACAACACCTATAATCAAACCAGTTTTAACTTCTTTTGTGTGGCAACCTAATAATGTACCTTCAGAAATAACATCTCGGAACCAAAGAATCATCCCATAAACTGTAAGAATGAATCCTAAATTTAATAAATAGCCCCCATAAGAAAACCCATGCATATACATTACAGCTCCAATAGCCATAGAAAAAATTGAAAAGCTAACTAAAATTGGTCAAGGAGAAGGATCAACTAAATGAAAAGGAAAAGCTTGAAATTGAGTTCTAATTGTATTAGTTTTCATTTTTAATATTTATTTTCAGCCGCGCGCGCAGTATTTAATAGTACTAGCTTACTGGCGCTTGGTAGGCGCTAGCGCTAACTTACTGCCAAAGCTTAACTAGCGCAGCGAGCGGCTTAATAATACTGACGATTAGGTTACGTTAGCGCTTGCAGCCGCTAAAAAGCGCTAAAATTCAATTTGTTATTAGATTAGCTAGCGCAGCAAAAGCGCCAGCGCCTGCCAAGCAGCTAAAGGATAAATCATGAGGTAAGCGCATAATACGTTTACAGTTAGTTACTTAGAATAAATTTAGCACTAGGCGGTAATTACTAGCCGGCGCTAGTGGCGCTAACAACCAAAAGGCTGAGCACTAGTAGCGCTGGAACGAACAATTGATTGCCAATCGTAAAGGTATATTTATACTTTTAGCGCTAAGTACACGCGCTAAGCTAGAGGGGGGGGGGGTTAGAAAATTAGAAGCTAACTAACCTTGGTTTAGCGCTCCGCGCAAGTGGTTAGTTGCTGCGCTAGTTAGCAGCCTAGACAGTTAGTAAGATTAACTTACTAGCGTTCGTCTACTAATGTTTAACACCACTAACAGCGCAATCAAATAATGTATTTTCAATTAATCCTATAAAGGGAACTAAGATTAAAAATCAAATAAAATAGAATGCAGTAGCAAACTGACCTATAGTTAAATAGGGTTCAGTTGGATGCATTGCTCCAATCCACATTAAAATTATAAAATCAACAACAAAGAATCAAAAAGCTAATTTCATTGCAGGTCTAAATTGATTTCCTCTAATACGAGATAAATCTGTTATTGGTAATATTAATAATATTAATAAAGATCCGAACATAGCAACTACTCCTAATAGTTTATTAGGAATAGATCTTAAAATAGCATAGAACGGAAGTAAATATCATTCAGGAACAATTGAAGCTGGAGTACTCATTGGATTCGCTGGAATATAGTTATCACTATGTCCTAATAAATTAGGATAGAAGAATACAATAACAGATAATATTAAGAAGAATAAAAAAATAGTTACAAGATCTTTAAAAGTAAAATAAGGATGCATAGCATATCTATCTGCATTAGAAGATACACCATTAGGATTATTAGATCCGTGTACATGAATAGCGATCATATGTGCTACAGCTAAAGCAGCTAATAAAAAGGGTAAAATATAATGTAATGAAAAAAATCTATTCAGAGTAGCATTTGATACTGAAAAACCACCCCAAATTAATTCTACAATATCATGTCCAAAGATTGGTATAGCAGATAATAAATTAGTAATAACAGTAGCACCTCATAAAGACATTTGTCCATAAGGTAAAACATAACCCAAGAAAGCTATTGCCATCATAAGGATAAGTATAATTACTCCAATAGTTCACACTAAAATTCTTGGTGATTTATATGAACCATAGTATAATCCTCTACCTACGTGCATATAAACAAAAATAAAGAAAAATGAAGCAACATTAGCATGTGTATATCTTATAATTCAACCATTGTTAACATCTCTCATTATATGTTCCACAGAATTAAAAGCAAAATCAACATTAGCTTGATAATGCATAGCTAAAAAAGCTCCAGTTAAAATTTGTATTATTAGACATACACCTAACAGAGAACCGAAATTTCACATATATGATAAATTAGAAGGTTGAGGAGAATCTACTAAATACGAATTCAATAGTCTAAGTAAAACATGGCTTTTTAATAATCTCATTTTATTTTTCTGTATTATTTGTATGGCTTTGTTTAAAAAAATTTTGATCTAATATCAAATTTAAAATAATAAATACTTGGTGCTAGAGCAAACATTAAATTGCGCCGCTAGCGCCGCTGGCGGCTAGCATGTGATCACACAAGCGCGTACCAGCAACTGACACTATAACAATACAAATTTAGGATTAGTAGTTAATTAATTAGAGGCGCTGCACTAACTGACAGCTAACACTCTTAAATTTTAAGCCAAAGAAGATTTGAACTTCTACATATTCCTCATCAAGAAATTATTCTACCTTTAAATTATGGGCTTGCTAGCGCCTGCAGCTGCTGCTAGCTGCTGCTAGTTGCTAGCTTACACTAGATTGCGCTAGATTTCTGCCTAGCGCAAGCGCTACTAAACGCTACTAAATAATTTTATCTGACGCTGGCGGCTAACATTTAGCGCAACAGATTGCTGACTAACCTTTAACATCAAGTCTATAATCAATTAGTAATGCTAAACTAAATACTTCACAGTAAATTTCATTTGCATCCTATCTAGAAATGTTCTATTTCTTAGTTATTAAACGGTAGCTGCTTGCTGTCTAACTTTAGGCTAGACTAGAAAATCGCTAATCGGTGATAGTATCTAGGAGTTAGATTCTTGCTTGATATTCATTCAGCATTTATCTATTATGTTTGTGGCTACCCAACTATGCAGCATTTATCTATTGCTTTTTAGCGCAATAAATTATTTCTACAATTGGTACACTAGAGAAACACAGCCTATTGGTCCTTTCGTACTAGAAGGTCTGCCCCTGTTTACTATTTATTCCTCCAGAAGATAGGGACCATACTGACTCACGTCGTATTAAACCCAACTCACGTAACCTTTTAATCGGCGAACAGCCGAACCCTTCCAAGCTTCTTCTCCCGGAGGATAGGTTGAGTCGACATCGCATTTATTATTAATATTTATTTTATTAATAACTCTTAACCTTTCAGTTAAGTTTAGATCATATCTTCATCCAATATTAAGAGTAATTTAATATAGTTTTGGATGTTAGCGTGTGATCGTTGAGGGGTTAATTAATTTTAAAACAGTTACTATTACCTATACTAAATAACTTCCCTGCTGATTGTCCAATCTTTCAAATTTTCACTAGCACTAATGCTTCCGCTAGTATTGAAAGCTCTAAGGATGTTCCAGCATATAGCTAACTTCTAAGTTAATATTACTATTAAAATTCCCCGATGTCAGCGGCAAGCGCTTGCTTTTTTCAAATAGCATTTAAGGTGCCAAACAGCCGAGACAATGTGTACTCTCGTCGGCTATTAGCCTGTTATCCCTAGCGTAACTTTTATCGATTGATCCTCGTCTATTCCATAATATAGCGAGGGGTCACTATGCCCTACTTACGTATCTGTTTGACTTCTAAGTCTTTCAGTTAAGCATGCTTTCCGCCATTACGCTCTACACAACCGTTCACTGGTTGATTGATCTCCATTCAATGTCTAGCTATACCTTATATTATTTATATATTTGTTGTAGCAGCAAGCGCTAGTAACTTTGTTAAGCAGCTAGCGTTTCTAAGTTTGTAATTAAAGTACTAACTCCTACCACGCAGATTAGCTATTTAGCTAAGCAAACGTTAGCGGCTGCTAGTACTTATATTTTTATGTATTAAATTTGGATGTACTTTGTTACTTTATTAAAGACGACCGCCCCAGTCAAACTGCCAATTAGTCAACTCTCCCTAGTATTACATTATTTATTAATGTAATATCTTAGGTAAACATCAACCCAATTCTAGTTTTAAGGTATTCCACTGATTGTCTAGTGCTCGACTTCCCTAATCACTATTAACTGGAATTGTTTTAGATCAATGTGATAACTAACTACAGTAAAGCTGCATAGGGTCTTCCCGTCCCCCTGGAGGTAACTCGCATCTGCACGAGTAATTCAATTTCACTGAGCAAGTTGTAGAGACAGTGAGGCCATCGTTACATTATTGATACCGGACCACATTTAATGGCCAATTTATTTTGCTACCTTAGGATCCTCATAGTTAAGACCGCTATTAACCAGACTTTCGATTAGTAACAGTTTCCCATCACCTCTCTTATATTAATGGCATCGGGCAAATTTCGACCACTATACTATGATATTTATCATTGCAGTGATCTATGTTTTTAGTAAACAGTCGGGGCCTCCGATTCTGTGACACCAGCAGATAGCTCTAGCGCAATAATTTTATTTGATTATGCTTCGCTACCTCTGGTTCCTCTTTTCGTCTAACTTATGAGGACATTTTGCCGAGTTCCTTTACAACTTTTAGCTCTACGCCTTAGTATTCTCTACCTACGAACCTGTGTCGGTTTAGAGTACGGTAGTTTAATAATGCTAAACTAAACATTTAGCTTTAGCGCTAGCGGCTCGTTTCACAAAGCAAAATTAGAAACGCTAGCTGCTTAACATTAATTTCCTGATTTAGAAGTCAACAGTTAGCTTGCGCATACTGCACTAATTGTACAGAACGAACAGAACGCTTAACGTCTAAATTTTCTGTTAAATACTCATCAGTTAGAGCTTTAGCTCTGATCCTTAGAGGCCGCATTAACATAAGGAGGTTTAACCTTTCCTTATAACCCTTTCGTATTCGGCGAGAAGTATTATTAACTTCTTTTTACGTTACTCATGTCAGCATTCTCTATTCATTTACCTAAAAACAATGAAACACTGCTTTATAAATAGTTATAATGAATGTTCTACTACCTAAATTTAAAACTAGCTAGTTAGCTTACGCCTACTACGCTAATTTTAAATCAACACGATATCGGTTGATTACTTAAGACCCGTTAAATTTTCGGTGCTACAATCTAACTGCTGATGCGTTGTTACAAACGTTCATTATAAGTAGCGACTGCCAGGCTCACTTCACAGCTGTATTCGATTTGCTACATCCTTAATTTCACTTAGTTGGTTGAGGCAACTTAATCATTTGGGACCTTGATCTGTGTTCTCGGCTGTTTCCGTCTTGACTACCCAACTTAGCATGAGCAGTCTGAATATCTACCATTAATTTATGTAATTCCGAGATTCGCTTCCATAGGTAAGATTTTCTAGATCCCCGCAACCTAAACGTATTTAACTAAACTAATTTAGTTTTTAGTTGGGAATCGCCGTGCTGTACCTTCATAAATTTTGTGTAGATCTCATACTTTAATATGTTTCGTAGAAAACCAGCTAGCACTAGGTCAGATTGGCATTTCACCGCTTTCAAAGACTCTTCGGAGAATTATGCAACATTCACCCGTTCGATCCATTATAATCTGGTCTTAGAAAGATCACCTAGCTTCGGGTCTAATTGAAGTAACTTTACCAATACTATTAATTGCTTAAGGTTAGCATTACTAAGCAGCTAACATTAACCTACCGCTATATATTAGTCCAGTCGCTTTCGCTAGGGCTTTTAACCTTGCTACTCCAATTAACTTGCTGACCCATTATGCAAAAGGTACGCCGTTATTATAGCACGCGCTAGAATTTCGACTGCTTATAGAGTTACTAATTCAAGATTATTTCACCAAATGTTTAATTGTGCTAAACATTTTTTGTATAATACATGCTATTTCAAACAATTCCTTTACAGTACTTTTCACTATCGCTAAATTTATAATACTTAGCCTTAGAGGATGGTTCCCCTATTTTCCAACAAGTTTACTCTCATTGTACTTTTTATAATTATATTTAATTTAATTTACAGGACTAATTGTAGTTGACCTTCTGTGGTTGCGCGCGGCAGCAGTTACACTAGTCGCTTTGTTATTCAATTATTAAAAATAATTTAGGCTAATCCGATTTCACTCACCATTACTTTCAGAGTCTCGGTTGATTTCCTTTCCTTTCCTTACTAAAATGTTTTACTTCAGGAAGTATGAATAATAAGGTTTCCCTTAGGATCGCTCCAATATTAATATCTTTTAGCGCAATTAGCACTTAAAGATTTGAAGCTTTTGATTTTAATCTCCTTTTTTATAAATTTGCTTTGTTATCCTTAATAACCCCTTTAAAATACTTTAAATAAATTTTTGATGTTAAAACAATATTGTCATCGATACTTTTATCACTGGCTAGCTAGCAGTAGCTAAAAGGGGATTTAAGGATTAGAATAGTAATTATAAGTTGGAAGCAAGCAATTCCAAGTGCTAGATCTAGCGCCAGCACCTATTTAATTATTTTAATGGCACCTTGACCAATTTCTAATATAAAACCTATAGTTAAAACAATAAAAAATATGATCGCAATTGAAAATCCAAAAATACTTACTTGATATAAAGTAACAGCTAAAGGAAATAAAAGTAAAATTTCTAAATCAAAAATAAGAAATAACATTGCAACTAAGTAAAAATTTATATTAAATTTATATCTAGTTTGTTCTACAATACTTTGCATTCCGCATTCATAAGGAGCTACTTTAGATTCATATGGATTATGAGGAGATAAAAATATATTTAAAGTTAATAATATTATGGCTAAAATTGGAACAAAAATAAAAAATATTAATAAAGTATTTGTATTTAGCATTTAAAAATTAAATAAAGATAAAGTTAACAGTTGTGTAAGGTTTAAGATTATAGAAGGTTTAAGAACAAACATTATTAATGTTAATGTTAAACTAGAAATTAAAAAACTATGAACATTAGATAAAAATGATATTGAATAATTTATGTTATCGCTAGCTCCTCGAGCGTTAGGAGAGGCACTAGCACTAAGCTGATCTAGTGTTAAATATTCTCCTATCGCTTCTGATGTACTATCACTAGAAGTGTGAAGAACTCTAATTATTTTCAAATAATAAGAAGCACTAATTACACTAACAATTATAGCTACTATTGACATAAAATAATAACCGTTTTGTATTGCAGCATATAAAACGAACTGTTTAGAGAAAAACCCTATTAAAGGAGGTATACCTGCCATAGAAAATAAACATATTGTTAAACTTAAACTAAGTAAAGGATTAAGTTCATATTGACTTTTTAGCTCGGAAATAAATTTAATATCAAAATTTGTTTTGTTTAGCGCTTTTCTTGGTCTAGTATTACTTAAATTGATTAAGAAGTTAGATGCAGCAAGGTTAGTAGTTGCTTCGTGAAACGAGCCGTTGGTTGCTGCGCTACCTACAGCTCGATTAGTTTGGTAGCCGCTAACTAAAGTATAACTTAAAGCTATAATAATTAAAAAAGCATTCAAATTAGTTATTGTATATTGTAGTATATAAAATATAAGAGAATCTATAGATTCTTCAGTATTTACACTTAAAGCTAATAACATAAATCCAATATGAGAAATAGTACTATAAGCTAATAATCGTTTAATTCGAGTTTGAGCTAATCCTACTATTGTTCCTATAATTAGAGATAGTAATGAACTAATTAATAATAAATATTTTAATACGTATTTAGTACTATTACCCCCTAGTAAAGTTAAAACAGGAAATGACAAGGAAAGGAAACTGAAATTTGTATCTTCAATTGCGCTAGTTAGCGCTGCTAAATTTACATAATCTAAAGGATTAGCTAGGCTAGCTGGTAGCGCTAATCAACTTGCGGAATTCACTACAGAACTTAAACCAACTCCAGTTTGAATTTCTAATAATAAAAATATAATAGATATTTTAGGCATAATAGTTAACCATATTGTTACTATAGTTGGACTATCATCATATACATCTGGAGCCCAATGATGTAAAGGTGCCGCGGCTATTTTAAATAATAATCCTATAATAATTAATATTATTCCTAAATTAAAACCTTGTACTAGTGCTACATTAGTATCATACACTGATATTAAACTATACATAGATTCAAAATTTGTTAGACCTGTAAATGTATAGATTAAACCAGCTCCAAGTAATATAATACATGAGGATAATCCACCTAATAAAAAATATTTTAAACCAGCTGAAGTAGCTGATACTGAGTTTTTATATAATGTAGCTAAAATGTAAACACCAAAAGATTGTAATTCAATACTTAAATACATTGATACTAAATCAGAAGAAGATATTAATAAAGAGGCACCTAATGTACTAAATAATACTAATAAAGAATATTCTGTACTATAATTATTGTTAGCTAAATTAGTTGCTACACTACCTGTTCGTTCCGTACTAACACTTTGTGTCGGTCAAGAGATTAAAATAATAGAACCAATAGTGTATATAAACACTTCTAATATTTGTGAAACTATAGTAACATGGAATAATCCGCTATATATTCCTATTCCTGATCCAATTGACTGAATATAATAAGCGTTAAAAGATAACGCTCCGGCGTATAGAAATATTATAGAAGATATTCTAGTAAATAATGTGGAAGAAATTTGTTTTTTAAATGAGGGTAGGGCAATAGCCACTATTAAAATTAAAATACTAATAAAAATCATTACTCTTCCTGCTTAGCGCTAAGCAGCTTAGCGCTAGTAATTAACTAGTTAATTACGCTGGCGCTGGGTTGCTAGCGCCAAGTTGCTGTCGCCTCTAGCAGCTAAGGGGTTAGCACTACTAACGCTAGACATTTCTGCGAAGCGCTAGCGCTTGTGGTACAGCGCTACTAGCGGCTGCTCAAAGCTAAGTCAAATTTTGTCCACTAGTTATAGTAATAGTAAAAGCACCTCTCTTATTTTTATTTGTATATCTAGCTATATCTAAATAATTTACTTTCATTTTAGCTAAAGCTCCTCTACTAATTATACTTGTCGTTTTTTTAGGTATAATTCTATTTGTTAATAAACGACCAGATATTTTAATATGAAGTCCGGATAATAAAGAAGGTAATTTAGCGTTTACTAGTGCTTGACCGCTGTCGCCTCTAGTATTTAATTGTTTAAAAGGATTTTTCATTTTTGCTTTTAAGAAGAATCTTTTTGTAATTCTTCTTAATTTTATTTTATTGATAATTTGAGCTAAAAGATTAACAAATATATTACTATCAAAGTACGGGTAATAAATTCTATTTAGTTCTAAAACTACTTCTTTGTTAAATAATTGGCTTAAAACAGTACATAAAATACTTATTTTATTTTTATTTAAACTTAATAGTGTGCTAGTGCTAGTGCTAGGTTTATTTTTTCTAGCTTCTATCGTTAATAATTCTTTTTTAAATAAGTAAAAAAATAAATGTATAACTATTTTATCATTTTTAAATTCAAATATAGGTTTACTAATTATACAATTCATAGAAAAAAAAGAATTAAATAATAAATTACATATTTTTTTAATTAATATATTATTTAAACTGTTAAAATTATAATTAATTTGTTGAGAATAATTAAATAAATTTAATCTTTTGGCTCTAGTATTAGAGCCAGTGGCTGGAACAAAATTAAATTTAGTTATTGATTTTAAATATTTATTAATAAATTTATTACTTAATATTCTTGTGCTACTTGATATTGTGCTAGTAGCGCTAATGTTTGCTGACTGAATACTAGCGTTAGCTGAATAAGTGGTCTTGGTAATGTTAGCACAAGCACTACTCAAACCTCCTTCTAGTGTATTTTTATTATTTTTAATTATTAAAGATTTATTATTTCAAGAAGAAACATATGTATTCAAAAAGTTACTATATATTTGTAATCCTTTTAAATAATATTTTAACATATTAAAATAGTTTATAATATTTTTATTTGATCTAGTGTTAGCGCTAGCGCCTACTGGCAGTTGCAAAGCACTAATATTTGAAACTTTAATTAATTTATTTATTTCAATTTGTTTTTTTACTTCAGATTTAAATATTCTTGATATTTTTAGTGCTGAAGATTTTCTAATATTTTTCATTTTGATTGATATATCTTTTGGTAGCGCGCGCTCAACAGGTAGGTTAATGTTAGCTGTTTAGTAACGTTAACCTTGCCTTTGGCGCTAAGGCTTATTGCTTTTTAATTTATTTCTATCATCCTAATTATTACTTAACATTATTCCTTTCTAATATTACTAAGGAGTAAATTAGCGGCGCTTACTAGCGTTAGGCTCGTTTCACGAGCCGCGTGCACTAGCGCAAGAAAGGAGTACTAACACTAGCGCTTCTTTTGCAATTACGCTGCAAGAATGCTAGCTAAGATATAGCTGAAAGCTGCTAACATTAGCTGCTAGCGCTAAGGGGTTTTGTTGCTTGCAGGCTGCTAACCGTTAAGTTATTGGCTCTAGAAGCTAAGATTGAATTGGTAACATTTTAAACGGGTGGAAAGGAATAGGGCTAGCTAAAGTCCATTCTAGTGTATTAGATGTTTGTGTTTCATTTTTCAATTGTGTTCCTGTGAAGAAAGATGGTACACCTCAAGGATTGTTTGAACATAGAGGATTATTAGCAAAAATATCATAAACAATATAACCAAATAAAATAACAGCTATAACTGAAACTAAAGAACCAAAACTAGATACTGCATTTCACCCACTAAAAGCATCAGGGTAATCTGGTATTCTTCTAGGCATTCCTGCTAGACCTAAGAAGTGTTGAGGAAAGAAAGTTAAATTAACTCCTACAAATAAGGTTCAGAAATGTATTTTTCCTAATAATTCATTATATGTTTTACCTATAATTTTAGGAGCTCAATAATAAAATCCAGCAAACAATGCAAATACAGCTCCCATAGATAGTACATAATGGAAATGAGCTACCACATAATATGTATCATGTAATGCTATATCTAAACTAGCATTAGATAAAATAACACCAGTTAATCCTCCAATAGTAAATAAAGCTAAGAAACCTATTGTAAATAATAAAGGAGTCGTATATCTTAAACTTCCTCCATATAGAGTTGCTATTCATGAGAATATTTTTATTCCAGTAGGAACAGCTATCACCATTGTAGCTGCAGTAAAATAAGCTCTTGTATCTACATCAAGTCCTACACTAAACATGTGATGACTTCATACTAAAAACCCTAAGATACCTATTGAAAACATTGCATAAACCATACCAAGATAACCAAATACAGGTTTACCTGAGAATGTAGATACAATGTGACTAACAATTCCAAAACCAGGAATAATTAAAATATAAACTTCTGGATGACCAAAGAATCAGAAAAGATGTTGATAAAGAATAGGATCTCCACCTCCAGCAGGATCATAGAAACTAGTATTAAAGTTTCTATCTGTCAATAACATTGTAATAGCACCAGCTAATACAGGTAAAGCAAGTAATAATAATACTGCTGTAACAAATATTGCTCATACAAATAAAGGTAATTTATGTAAACTCATACCGTTAGTTCTCATATTAAGAACAGTACTAATAAAGTTTATTGCTCCTAATAAAGATGAAATACCTGCAAGGTGTAAACTGAAAATAGCTAAATCAACACTCCCTCCGGAATGTGATTGTATACTAGCTAATGGAGGATACACCGTCCATCCTGTTCCAGCACCATTTTCTACTAAGGAACTTACAAGTAGTAATATTAGAGCAGGAGGTAACAATCAAAAAGATACATTATTTAATCTAGGAAATGCCATATCAGGAGCTCCTATTTGAACTGGTAATAAATAATTACCAAATCCTCCTACAAGCCCAGGCATCACCATGAAGAATATCATTATTAGAGCGTGAGCTGAAATTATAACATTAAATAACTGGTGATCCCCTTGTAAATACTGTATACCTGGAGAAGCTAATTCTAATCTAATTAATACTGAAAAAGCAGTACCAATCATACCAGCAAAAATAGAAAACATTAAATAAAGTGTACCTATTTCTTTAGCATTAGTAGAATAAAGCCATTGCACTTGCGTTAGCATAAACTTATACATAAATTTAGCTATTCTTTCTAACTTAGCACGAGTAGCCCCAAACTAGCTAGAAAATTATATCTTTTAATTCCTATATTAAGCGCCAGTTGCTAACATTTATTTAGCGCTGGCGGCTGAGCGCTTGCACTTGCAAACATATATTTCTTTTAGCGCTAACTTGAGCGCTAGATCTAGCGCTACCTCGAACTAGACTTTCTAGATTAGCACTGCTAGTAAAGTGATTCAAGCAAGCAAATCGGAACAGAGGTGATTCGAACACCTAAGGATTTTACCCTGAACAATTAGCAATCGTCTTATCATACCAATGAACACTGTTCCTTAGTTATCGCCGCTACTAAGCTGCTAACTGCTACCAGCGCTACGAACGAACTGCGGGGGCAATCACATCACAGAAAACTAGCTTAGCGCTCGCAGCAATAGTCCTTATCAGAATTGAACTGATACTTAATACTTGAAGGGTACTCGTACGGCCATTATACTAAAAGACCTTACCTTACACGCGGGGGTTAACTGCAGATGATTGCTTGCGTGTTAGGTGCTAAGCAGCTAAAAACGACATTAGGAAATTGAACCCAAACATACAGTTCATGAGACTATCGTGCTAACCTTTACACCATGTCGTTTGACGCTAGCCACTTAGGTACATACTTGCTAGTGCCGCTAGATCATGCGCCGCTAAGCTAAGCTTGATCTAGCTAAAAATTAAAGCGTTAGCTAACACTTTTAGCTTTTCTAGTGATGGAACGCTATCTTTGAAACATGATTACGAACAAAGAGACTTGAACTCTTAAGGACTAAAGTCCACTTCTGCTTAAGAGAAGATTGTTTACCAAATTTCAACATGTTCGCTCAGCACCACGCCTTGGCGCAGCGCAGCAAAAGCGCCAGCGCCTACTAACTACTCGAGGCTAGCAATTAGGCATCAAGAGGAATTGAACCTCTGAAAAAAGTATTAACAGTACCTCGCATTAACCATTCTGCCATGATACCTTGTTGGTGCTAACGCCGTTTATGGTAGGCGCGACTCGAACACGCTATATGTCTCCCACCCAAAGGGAGCGACGGGCCAAGTTTGTCATCTACCATGAATAACTCTAATATTTAGCGAAAAAGCGCCAGCGCCACGCAGGTGATTGTGATCAGCAGCGCACGCTGTTAGGCGCTAATGCTAACTTACTTAAAAGTTTTTTATTTTCTTTCTTTTAGAGTGGGGCTAACCACCAAAGCGCTAGATATAACGCTGGCGCCAGCAGAAAGGGGTTAGCAATTGGTAGCAACTGAGCGAGTTAGTAAGCGCCGCTAAATTACTAAGGAGTAATTTCAAAAGCAACTAAAATACTTGGAACTAATATTATAAAAGCTACTGCTACAGGTAAAAGATTTAATCAGCACAGTTCTATTAATTGATCATATCTCAATCTAGGTAAAGTGGCTCTAAATCAAACAAACATAAAACAGAATAAACAAGTTTTAATGCCTAATATTATAGACTGAAGATTAATATAAGTATTATTTATAAACAATTCAGGTAAATTATACCCACCTAAAAACAAAATAGCTGTAATACTACTAAATAGTACTATAGAGCTATATTCAGCTAAAAAAAAGAAAACAAAAGGAACACTAGAATGTTCAGTGAAAAAACCAGCAACTAATTCAGACTCAGCTTCTTGTAAATCAAAAGGTGTTCTAGATGTTTCAGCTAAAATAGAGATAAAATAAAATATAAAAACAGGTAGTAAAGGTATAATAAACCAAATGGATTGTTGTTGTTCAATTATATTTGTTATATTAAACGAACCTGTTAATAATATTATTATTAATATAGCAGAACTTAGAATTAATTCATAAGAAATCATTGCAGCAGTGGATCGTAATGATCCTAAAAAGGCATATTTAGAATTTGCAGATCAACCCGCAAATAGAACACCATACACTCCTAAAGAAGATAAAGCTAAAGTATATAAAATACCAAGTGAAAAATCAGATAAGGCTAATCCTTGACCAAAAGGTATTATCCCTCAACCTAATAGACTAAATATTAAAGTAGAGATAGGAGCCAAATAGAATAAAACTTTATTAGATTGAGCAGGTATAATAGTTTCTTTAAGAATTAACTTTAAAGCATCACTAAAAGGTTGAAGAACTCCAAAGTAACCCACAGTATTTGGACCTACTCGTCTTTGATGAGCTGCTAATTGTTTTCTTTCAATTATTGTCATAAAAGCTACTGAAAGTAATACTGGAAGTATTACACATAAAACATCAATCAAATTAATAATTAAATTAAAAATAATTAAGGTGAAAGAATTAGTTGTCATTTGCTTTTGCTGTTGCTAACGCTTGCGCTAGTGCTAGCGGCTGCCAGAAGCTAGCTGCCTGCATTATTGGTTTCACTAACACCACGTCCTAGGTAAAATATCTAGGTATTATTCTTAAGAAAGAATTATAAATTTTAATCGCTAGTTAGTTTAACTAACTAGAAGTATTTTCCTACTTGTTAGTTTAACTTACTGCTGACTACAATTGGAGCGAGTTGTAACATTAATGTCAAGCAAGTGTTAGTTAGCTGTTAGGCGCTAGGCGCTAAATCTAGCAAAGCAACTACCTAGCGCCTGAAGGCTGTTAGGATCAAGCGTGGCGCTAGCGCTTAGCAACCAGTTAACGTAGCGCTAGCCAGCGCCAGCCAGCGTCTAACAGTGCCAAGCGCTACGGAACGAACCAAGCGCTTGCCAAAATATTGTAACAATAAAAAAGCTCTAAAGAGCGTTAGCACTCTAGTTAGTGTGCGGTAAGTTACACTAACCAAGCTACTCATTCTCTTTTGGAGTCGAACCAAAATTAACATTTTAGAAGAATGTTGTTCTACCATTAAACTAAGAAAATAAAATGAGCGAAACAACGTTAGAGTTAAGAAGGAATTGAACCTTAATTTCAATAAACTTTGCAGGTTTACTACAGAACCATCTGTAAACTTAACTCTGGTTAGGCGCTAGCGCTAACGCTAGTGTAACTTACTAATATTAGTGCGCGCCTAGCTAGAAAAAATCTTTAAAACCCTTCGGTTTCTTTTACCCGGCGCTAGTGTAACTTAGCAGCTAGCCGTTAGCTGCTTGCGCTACTGGTAGTTAGTTAGCACCAACCTCTTAGTTACTTGCGCTATTTTAGCGCCTAACTCTAGCGCTTGCCACTGGGTAAATCCCTTAGCGGCGCTAATCTAGTTGCTACGCTAAGGAGGGGTTATCGCTAGCGCTAGCGCCTAACTCCTAGCGCTGCGATCGAGTCAAGCTGCAATTAGAAGAATCTAAGTAGTGTTAGCTTCTGGCAGCCGCTAGCAATTACGCTAACATAGAATCTACTCATGCTAAATAATCTTGAATAGATACTGATTCTACAGCTATAGGCATAAATCCATGCCAAACTCCACAAATTTCAGAGCATTGACCGTAAAATGTACCTGTTCGTTCAGCTAAAACAGAAACTTGATTTAATCTACCTGGGACACCATCTAATTTTATTCCTAAAGATGGCACTGCAAAAGAATGAAGAACGTCTGATCCTGTAACAATTAATCTTATGTGGCAATCTACAGGGATCATCATTTTATTATCTACTTCTAATAATCTAAATTGACCTAATTCTAAATCTGATTCTGGTATCATATAAGAATCAAAATCTATTGATTCTCCATTTTCAGTTACAAAATCCGAATATTCATAAGACCAGTACCATTGGTGACCTACAATTTTAATTGTAAGAGTAGGTGAAATAACTTCATCTAGTAAATAAAGTAATCTAAAACTTGGAAATGCAATAGCAATTAAAATGAAAGCTGGAGATATAGTCCATATTAATTCAATTAATGTTCCATGGTTAAGATATTTATAAACAATCTGAGTATTTTTAGAGTTAAAATAATAAATACTTGAGGCTAAAACCCAAAATACTCCAACACTAATAACGATTAAATAAAACCCTATTGTATTATGTAATGTTACAAGTCCTGTAAATCCTGGAGCAGCACTGTCTTGAAATCCAAGTTGCCAAGGTTGAGGAGCATCATTAAATATAGTATTAAATATTGACATTGATTTGCGCTAACATTTGCTTTATTAAATTTTATCTTAATTTAGTTTTTAAGATTCATCTTAGTAATGTTCTTTTCAGTCGATAGTATTTGGCTAGATCTAGCACCTACTAGCTGCTAAACAGCGCTGAAAATCTAAAGAGTAAAGGAATCGAACCTTTAGAAAATAAACTTAGCTGCTAATATTAAGTTTATTGCTCCTACCAACGAGCTAAATTTAACTCTTTTTACTATCTTAGTGGTGCTAACTTACTAGTAGCTTAGCTGCGGCCAGCGTGAGCGTACTATAACTGTTAGGCGATACAGGTGAACCTGAAACTAAAAGAATAGGCACTAGCGGCGCTAATTTAGCAACTCGCAGCTACAGGTGTCAACCTGTAGCTGCGTAGCAGAAAGAGCGTAGTATAATTGGTTAGTATCATGATCTCCAAAATCATTGATAGGTGTTCGAATCACCTCGCTCTTGAACAGTCAGCGCGCGCTGCAGCAGCTACGTGGGCGCTAGTGCAAGCAAGCAAGCAAGCAATTAAGAGCTCTTAGCTTAATAGGTAGAGTACCTAATTGTCAATTAGGTTGGTCCCAGTTCGAATCTGGAAGAGCTCGTCAGCGAAGTGTTTACGACTAGAGACCTGTTAGCGGGTAAGTTACACTAGCACTCACGCGCTGGACAATGTCCTTGCTGCTAGTGCTAAGGGCCTGACCAAAGCACTAGCAAAAGCAACGAGTATAGTTAAATCGGTATAACTTCTACCTTCCAAGTAGAAATTATCAGTTCGAACCTGATTATTCGTAGTAACGCAATCTGCTTAACTAGTACCCGCATGCCCCAGCGCAGCAGGCGCTAGCGCTAACCACCAACATCTTATTGGACTTGAACCAATAATTTTATTGCTTCGAAGGCAAACGCTTTACCAATTTAGCTAAAGATGTACTTGCGATAGATCTACCTCAGCCGCCAAGCTGCTAGCGCAAAATTACGAGTAAAGAGACTTGAACTCTTACAATTTAAATTATGAATTCCTAAAATTCACCCGGCTACCAATTTCGGCATACTCGTTGCTCCATAGATTGAACTAGATCAAGCAATGGGCAATTGCAAATTCACCTAGAGCGGTGCACACCTGGTAGCTTTAAGTACTAAACGTTTATTAGTGCTAACTAGCAGCTAAGGAGTAGAGTAATCGAAACCCTGTCCGTAAAGTGTAAATTTACTGCTAAACCACTCAGCTAACCCCTTGCAATGAGCTAAATTATTAATTATTGTACAACTCAACAGCGCTTGTACTAGCGGCTAACGCTTAACGGCGGCTAACGCTGCACAGTTAGCGCTAGCTTGCTCAAAAAGAAGACAAAGCGAATAAGTAAGAGAACAGAGCAAAAGCAAGCAAGCAAGCAAGCAAGCAAGCAAGCAAGCAAGCAAGCAAGGAAGGAAGGGGGTTTTAAATTAATTATTATCCAGCAGCACTTTCCAGTACAGCTACCATGCTATGACTTATGAGATGTTAATCAAATGAGTTAACTTAAACTAATTAGTTTCGCGCTAGCAGCCGCAACACTATTTCTATTGCGCTAAAGCGCGCTAACGCGTTACAGCAGCTAAAGTAATTACCTTAAGTTTCTCTCAAATTAATCTTCTTCCCAGCGACAGACAGTTAGTTCATCCTGAATGCTTACTTCACCGTTGCGTTAGTGATCAACGATTACTCGAAATTCCTTCTTCATGTTGCCGAATTTCAGACAACAATCCGTTAAACTATTAATAAATTTAGCTTTCTTTAATGATTAGCTCATCTTACAGTAGTTAGTAATGCTAACTTACTAAGAGATTTGCTTCACTTTGTAAAAGCTATTGTGGCACGTCTATAGCCCAGTTCATAAGGGCCATAACGACTTGTCTTAGCCCCAACTTGAAACTCTATAAGAATCAAAATTTGTTAAGTATAAATTAACAAACGGGATTTCGTCCGTTAGCGGAGTTAACCTAACCATTCACAACACGAACTGAAGACAGCCATGCAACACCTGTATTTAAGTCATTTTGCAACTGAAAATATACTCCTTTAATGCTTCTCAACCGTAGTTAAGAAACATTAAAGTTAAATATGCAAGAACTGGTAAGATTTTACGCGGACTATCGTATTAAATAACATGCTTCACTCCGTTTGCTTCAAGACCGACTAATTTTTTTGGTTTTAACTTTGCAGTCGTACTCGCAAGGCGGAATGGTTATCGTGTTAACATTGCCATCAAAATTTTATAATTTTAATAACTACCATTCATAGTTGACAGTGAGGGGTATCTGGGTATCTAATCCTATTTCCTATCCTCACCTTCGTTTCTCAGCGTCAATCGTTAGTTGAAAAAAGCTTTCGCAATTAGTATTCCACTTAGTATCTATAGATATCAGCCCTACACTAAGTATTATTTAATATATCATCTTTTCGATTCTAGCTTGCTTACGAACTTATCACTAGCTGCCGAAGCAACTAAGGAAAGCAATCGCGCGCACCAAGCAGCCTACAAACCCTTTACGCCTGATTAAGATGATTAACGTTTGCGTCTCTGGCCTTACCGAGTCTTCTGGCACCAGTTTTGGACAACACTAATAGTAAGGTAATATCATTATTTTCCCTTACGTTATCATACTTGACACAAATATGATTTCAGTTAGCTAGTTCACTCTTGCGAGCATTGACTAATATTCTTGACTGCTGGTAGCATATAGCTACTTGGGGCTTCTCATTCCCAATGTGGCCATTGGCTCTATCAAACTTGGCTTTTGATCATTGGCTAGGTAGGCTATTATCCTACCAACTACCTAAACAAAATAAATAGAATCATATAGTGGAAAATTTCCTTTTATTAATACTGCTTCCTATTTATGGAATCTATAAGGTATCTTATTTATTATACTCACCTTTACACCTTTTTCTACTTTAGGTTAGAAACAGTAACTTTAACATTACTGTACACTAGCATAAGTAAAAAAATGATTTGCATGTCTCAAACTACTGAAAAACGTTCAATCGGAACCAAAATTAAATTCTTTCTATTATTTAGACAATTAGCACTAATTAATTTTAATTAATTTTAGCTACTTTATCATATTATAACGCTGTTGCGCTAGATCTAGATTCCTGTTAGGCGCTGGTGCTAATTTACTCTAGCACTCACAAGCTCCAACTAAAAGCGCTTAACACTTGGTTGTTGCTAGGCGCTAACAACTAGCTAACTAGCGCCTGAAACAGTTAGCGGCAAGCTGCTAGCAATATTTATTATCTCTTTTAGGTCCTAGCCCCTTATTAGCGTAATTTACTAGCCTGTTGTAGGCGCAAGCTAACTAGATCTAGCGCTGGCGGCTAACTGTAAGGTAAATACTAAGCAGGAGACAAGGCATTAGCGCTACCGGGCACTGTGAGATTCGAACTCACGACTTTATTAAAGTAATCGTTTTCAAGACGAACGCCATAAACCAGACTCGACCAAATGCCCTAAAAATTAAGCGCTGAACAGCTGCTACTTGCTAGCCGCTTGCGGTGCTACTAGCTGGTTTTCCAGTGCTAGGCACTACCAACAGGATAAAAGAGAATAATACTTTAGCAGCTTGAGTAGGCTAGCACTGCCAGCCGCCACAAGAGCGCTTAGCACGAGTATTTAACGTGACTAGTAGCAGCTAGCGGCTAACCAGATACGCAGGCACTAGTACTCCAGCAGCAAAAAATAATTAATTAATTTAAAATTAAACAATGTCAATAACTTTATCAAAATTAATGATCAATTCTCCATTAGATCAATTTGAAATAATAAGTTTATTAGGTTTTAATGCTCCCTTATTTGGGTATTTACATATAGCTATAACAAATTTAGCATTATATTCAATTATTGTTTTAATAATAGTAGTAGGTATAAATTACATGGGAAATAATGATAGTAAATTATTACCTTCCAAATGGTCTATATTTTTAGAAAGTATATTTGCAAGTATTAATTCAATAGTTAGAGAACAAATAGGTAAAGAAATTTATTTACCTTTTATTTATTCTTTATTTATATTCATTTTATTTGCTAATCTTATAGGAATAATACCTTATTCTTTTACTATAACTAGTTCAGCTATAGTTTCTATTGGAATATCATTTACAATCTTTATCAGTGTAACAATATTAGGATTAGTTCTTCATAATATAAAATTTTTCTCTTATTTTATACCTAATGGTACACCTTTAGGGTTAGTTCCTTTATTAGTTATAATTGAATTAATTTCTTATATTTCTAGAGCAGGTAGTTTAGGAATAAGACTTTTTGCTAATATGTGTGCTGGACATATATTATTAAAAATATTATCTTCATTCTTATTTGCTACTTTTTCTGGAGGTCCTTTATTCTTTATTATAGCATTGATACCATTCCCAATATTTATTGGAATAATTGGTTTAGAATTAGCTATATGTTTAATACAAGCTTATGTATTTACTTTATTAACTTGCTCTTATATTAAAGATGCCTTAGAATTACATTAAGCTGTAGTAAGTTAGCATTAGCGCCTAACCATCGGTAAGTTAGCAGCGCCTAGCGCCCACGCGCCTAACTGCAATAATCTGCTAACGCTGCTTAAACCCCTTAGCTGCTAGTAAGTTAAACCAGCAAAGCAGCTAACGCTAGCGTAAAACGCGTAACTAAAACTTAGCTGCTAACCTTTACAAATTGGGAAATACTGCGCAAGCGAAATCGTGTACCGTCACGCACCAGTTATTTGCTGGTGCACGCTGCTACCGAGCGCTAGTAAGACTGAAAGGAATTGAACCTTTATTTTATCCATTATGAGCGAATTGCATTAACCAGTTATGCTACAGTCTTATAGTAGCTAGCACGTGCTAAATCTAGCGCTCGGTAACGTACGTTTGTCGCAGGCCACTGAGCAGTAAAGGAATCGAACCTTTTACGGTTAATTAACCAATTCTTTTACAGAGAATCACCATTACCAATCGGATCACCTGCCCTGAATGCGACTGAGCGCTAGTACTCTTTCTTTCTAGATCTAGATCTAGATCTAGCGCCTGGTAGCGGCAAGCTGCTAGCAAGAACACTACTTAAAATCATACTCTTTTAGAGGTAGAAATTTTATGTAGCTAATAGGCAAGCGCCTGATAAACGTAGGCCGCTTGCTAGATCTAGTTAGAGCAAACAATAATTAAATTAGCACCTAACACTTAGTTCTTCACACTGCGTTGCTTCGCTAGATCTAGCACTAGTACCTGAAAGCACATGGACTTGAACCAAAACTTTCTCCTTAAAAGGGAGACACTCAACCACTCGAGTTCTGCTTCCTTTCCTAAGTGACACTAACAAGCGTTACTAGCATGCTGCAGTTTGCGTTGATTAGTTTCACTTACTACTGAGTTGACCAGATTCGAACTGATATTAAAGCCATTACCAAAAAATGGTGTTTTTCCTTATTAAACTACAACTCAAATATTCCCACTTCAAACCTCAGTATTCGCTAGATCTAGCACTAGGCGCTTGCGCTAACTCCATTCTGACTCTTTTACATATTGACACACGCCAGCCTAGCGATGGAGAGAGAAACAAAACTTTAGCGCCTTTCAGTCTTACTAGCGCTCTACTCAGCACCTGCTAATTATTTCTAGTCTTATCTCCTCGCTACGCTACTTGCCGCTAGCGCAAAATTTATTAAATGAGGAAGGGTTTAGCTAGCACCTAGCTTTATAGTTTTAAACTCCTCCGTTTACAAGAATATATAATATAAAAACATGAATAATAACCTTTTTACCTTAACAAATATACACCCAAATAAATTTTCCGTTCTAGAAAATATAGATATATATTCTCCTAGCTTCAGAGAAGTATTTATTATAGGTGCTTATAGTACCATATTAGTTGTTTCATTTTTCCTTATTTATAGTTATTATAACCCACCTAAACCTTATTTAGAAGATAAAGGAGTAAAACCTTCTTTAGAAGTTAAAAAAGTAGAATATAAATTAGCAAGTTCAACCTATGAAGAAGATATAATAACTTCCCTCGATGTTAAAAATTATGCTAATCAAAAGGTAGGAAGATCTTCAATACTGCCCAAGTCTCAAAATGTTGGTACGGCACCTGTCTTAAATTCTGATAAAGGAATTTCAACAAGTCCCACAATACTAACTAATGATATAAAGGGAGGTACAAGTCCTTCAATACTAACTAATTCTCAATCTATTAATTCTAAAGATAATTTAGAATTAACTATTAAAGAAAATATAGATAAATTATTTGATAACTTATCTTCAATTTTTATTGAATCTGAAGAAGAAGATATCTTTAGAAGTTTTATTAACATTTTTAAGGGAACTGAAGAAACATCTTCTTCACCTATTCAAAAGGCTCCATCTAATAACACTTTACTTTAACTTACTTCTCTAAATCCCCTAGCGCTGGCGGCTAAAACCTATCTTACAATCTACTTATTTTAATCAAGATTATTTAACTAGCGCTAGATTTAGAAACGCGAGCAATAAATAACACAATGACACCTTATTGTATAAAGATTTTAGGACGAAATGAAATATTTCCTGTATTTTATTTAACAGATTATATTTCTATTGATGAAATGGTTAAAGCATCAATAAAATATTTAATGAAAAGAAAATATTCAGGATACAGAGTGTATTTACATAATTTTGCAAATTTCGATAGTACATTTTTAGCTGCTAAATGCTTTAAATTCGTTAGGTAAAATAAAACCAACTATTAAAAATGGTAAAATAATGGATGTAAAATTAAGTTTCAATAATAAAGATTATATTTTCTTGCGCTAGAGATTCTTATTTATTATTACCTGCTTCTCTTAGAAAACTAGCAATTGGTTTCAATGTAGAAAACAAAGGTATATTTCCTTATCGATTTGTTAACAATCCAGAAGTAACATTAAATTATATAGGTCCAGTTCCTGAATATAAATGATTTGATAATGTAACTAAAGAAGAATACAAAGCCTATTGTGAAGAACATAAAGCCTATTGTGAAGAAATTAAAGTAAAATATTGAAACTTGAGAAGAGAAACAGATAAATATTGTGAACAAGATTGTAGAGTATTATATCAAATTATAAATATTTTCTCTAGAAGAATATTTGAACAATTTAAAATAAACATTCATAATTATCCAACATTACCTTCATTAGCATTTGCAATATTTAGATCAAATTTCTTAGATAAAGTTAAAAATGGAATACCTTTAATTACAGGAGAAATATATAATTACATCAAAAAAAGTTATACAGGAGGTGCAGTAGATGTATATAAACCACATGGTAATGATGTAAAAGCTTATGATGTAAATTCATTGTATCCATCCCAAATGCAATCTAGACCAATGCCTGTAGGATCACCAACCTTTTTCCAAGGAGATATTAAATATTATAGTGGTTCATTAGGACCTATTGAAGAATTATTAGGATTTTATGAAGTAGAAGTTACTACACCAGAAAACTTGGCTTATCCAATACTACAAAGACGAGTAAAAACAACTAATGGAGGAACTAGAACAGTAGCAGATTTAGGTACTTGGAAAGGAGTATACTTTAGTGAAGAAATAAAGAATGCTGAACAGTATGGGTACACTTTTAAAATATTAAGTGGATATCTATTTAAAAAAGAAAATATATTTAAAGATTATGTAGATACATTATATACATGGAAAGAAAATAGTGATCCTAATTCATCAGATTACTTAATAGCTAAAATGTTATTAAATAGTCTTTATGGTAAATTTGGACAGAAACCATTAATGGAAACACATTTAATATTAGATAAAGAAGAAATTTTGAAATATGAAACAGATGGAAAATATGTAATAACTAATAGTATTGAATTAGATAATGGAAAAGAATTATTATCTTTCTTTGACTATAGTTATTTACAAGAAGATCCATGGTATAGTAAATCTAAATATAAAAATATCTCAGTACCAATTGCATCAGCAGTTACAGCTTATGCTAGAATAGAAATGAGTCATTACAAAATGTGATGTTTAGAAAATGATATAATAATATATTACTCTGATACTGATAGTATTTATATTAGTGCTTATTTACCTGACCATTTAGTAAGTAAAAAATTAGGACAAATGAAATTAGAACGAGTGTTCAAAGAAGCTTGTTTCATTGCACCTAAAGTATATGGTGGAATAATAGAAAATAGCACAAAAGAATATGTAAAAGTTAAAGGATTAAAAAATCCAGTATCCTTTGAACAATTAATAACTCTATTACATAAAGATGCTACCTTAACTTTTAATCAAGAAAAATGACAGCGCTAAAAATATTTCATTAAGTAATATTACAATTAAAAATGAATCATATACTTTAGTACCTACTGATAATAAAAGAAAAATAATCTAGCGCTAATAATAATGGAATATTTATTAAGCGCTACTGAACCTTTAACAAAATTTAAAATAAATTAAGTTAAATTAAGGTAAAATAAAATTCTGAACTTTATCCTAATCGAAATGACATTTAATAATTAAGAGTTATTCAGCGCTAGCGCTAACCATTAGTACTACTAAAAGATCTTTGTGCTTGATGAAATTCTAGTGCAATTAACTGTTGTAGGGGTTAAACTTAAGTAATCATATCTTTAGAAGGAATGATTTTATTTAAATCTAAAGCTCCTCCTTGCGCTAGGAATTAGGAGGTAAGTATATTTTAGTTTTTGCCGCTAAGTAATACAGCGTTATTCAGTTTTAGTACATTCATCAAAATTTAGAATAAATCCATTAGCGCTCAAGAATATTTTGTTTATTTATTTCTTAAAACGCTGGTATTTATTTAAAAACTATCCAATGCTAGACTAGTACCTATCGCTAAGCTAATTTTCTTAATGTCTTATTTTAAGTCTGAACTAGAAGAATGATACTTTCTTTTTTGAACCTCTAAGGCAGACTTTTTAGTTGCTAGTAAGTTACACCTACTAGTAGCGCTGGAACGAACAGCTAGAGAAGAGGAGCTTTTAGCGCTTTTTGAATTTACATTATTGAGTACTGTTAGTTGGTTTACTAGCGCTCAGTTGGTTTAACGTTTTTTAGAGTAAAGTCTTCTCCAACCCTCCAATAATTATCAGGAGTTAAAAGGAATGATTTTCTTACCTTAGCAAAACTTAGACCGTCTAGTACCAATAATAAAAAGGCTAATTTAAATTGTACTACTGATAACATATGTCTTTTACCTGTAGAACCTCCTGTAATTACAATATTATGTTTTCTGAACTCATGTAATATTTCAAATCAGCTTTGATCCTCGAAATGAAAATAAGTTAATGTATCACTTTCTAAATTACTTAGAAATCCTTTCATAAACTTTTCAGAGAAGAAAATATCTTTAGAGATATAATAAAGTAAAAGTACTGGAGCATTAGGGGCGCCACAAGATATTTTATCGCTTTCTGAATTTACATTATTAAGTATTGTAAAAACTTGCACTCTTTGTTCCTTGTATTCGACTAATCTATGAGCAATTTGAGCGAAATCTGCTTTTTCTAAATTAATGTGCGGTCTAATTTGTATGGAAGAGCTAATATAATTTAACCCGTTCATAAACATAGGTTTTGAGAACGATGCAAAAAGAGATAATCTGTCGTCATCGTTACCGTTTGCGAAGAATCTTTTTTTTGTGTTATTCATTTTTTAGTTATTATCTTATGATTGAATAAGAGGATTGTTTAGTGCTAAGCTAATGCAATTAATCGGCTCCTCATTTGCAGATTAATTGCTAAGTCTGGAGCTTCTACTTTTAGATTTTAGTGAGCAACTAGTTGAAGAGGATTTAAGCACTAGACTACCATCATTAGCTGCTAAGTGTCTAACTTTATTGTAGTTTTCAAGTGTTAGCGCTGTAGTTATCTTTAATAATTTTGTTACCTTCAATCTCAAGTTTAATGCAGTTAAAATTATCGGTATTAATAGTCATTAGCACGGTTTATTGTAGAGATAGCGCTTCGAATTATTTAATGATGTCTTTCTTATTTACAGTGTTCATTGATAAAGTAAATAATTGAGATTAGCTCTAACCTTCCTCGCTAGCGCACACCCGCCATCTAAAAGTGATGGCGATATGAATTATTTAAATTCATAGGTCAACACTAACTTAGTGCTAATCACACTCCGGAAAAGATGTTTACTCCTACTAATTAGCTAATTAGTTAATTAAAACATACTCGAAATTAATGTGATACTACTAGGGAAATTAAAAATTTAAAATTAAACAATGGAAATGAAAAACTGACTACTAACTAGCAAACACATTAAGCCTACTCAAGGCTTTTCTGACGCAACTTATTCTGTTTCCACAAATAAAACGTTAGGTTTAACTAACAATACTTTTAAAGAAATAATTAAACATTATTTCAATCGGTTTATTAAACCGAACTCTAAATACTTCTTGTTAGTAAGATTTAAGTATGCTTCCGGTTCGATCGAGACACTACACAAGGGTATAGTAGTTAGCATTATCCTATTAGATGCTTATTTAAAGTACTGTGAAAACGTCTTGTCTATAAAAAGTAACAACTATACTGATGAGCCTGTGATTGAAGTGGTATTTAACTTCTTCTTGATTAATCGAGATAGAGAAAAATATTATATTGATAGATGGTTTGAAATGAAAGAAATTGTACCTGCCAAATTAGAAAAATTCGATATCAGCTTAGGTAGCCATTATTTCTTACCTCCTAATCAGGATTATAACGATTGAGGTTTAGTTCTATTAAACACTGAAACTATCTTAATAGTTGTGGCTCCTGATGGAACTAATTATAAAGTGGATAATTATAACACAGGAAGTAAACACATAGAAGTTATTAAGGGTCAGAACACTATTCTATCCTTTGAAGATTCACACTTTAAAGAGGATATATTTGTTAGAAAAATAGATAAATTTACCTATTACATTAGAGATGAAGAAATCCTCTTGAAGGTTAAGGAATTAAAAACTGAATTCTTAAAAAAGAAGAACCCTAAAAACTTATTATCGAACCCGAGATTAATAACATTTGACATTGAAACTATTACGGATGTTAACGGAGTGATGAAGCCATATCTTTATTCAATGTTCGATGGGGTCAAGAAATTCTCTTGATTCATTGAAACACCAGAGTTATTTTTTAAAGAGTTATTGAGAAGCAAGTATTATGGTTACTCAGTTTATGCTCATAACTTGTCTAGATTCGATTTAATATTCCTTTTCAAGTATATCGCTTCCTTAGCTAAAGAAGGTATATATTCTGTAAATATCATTAAGAAAAATGATCAAATTAAATCAATCAAGATTTCTAACGTTAAAAAGAGAATATCAATTACTTTAAAGGATTCTTATCTATTATTACCTTCTAGTCTAACTACCTTGGCTAGTCTATTATTAGAGTCGGAAAAAAATACTAAGGAACCTGTATTCAGGGGAGATCCTTCTTCACCATACTTTAATCATAATTTAGATAATTATTCTAAAGAAGTCGAAGAAGTTATGGATTTAGACTTATGGAAGGATAAGGTTAAGGAGTACTGTATTAATGATTCGATTATTTTACATAAAATGCTAATTAAATTTAGAAATTTTATGTATGAGAATTGAAGAATTGATCCAATCAAGTACCCTACTCTTCCTTCTTTAGCTTTTGCATTATTTAGGCAAAACTATTTAGAAGAAGATACAATCCCTATTATCGCAGGTAAAATATATACTTTCATTAAAGAATCATTTACTGGAGGATCTACTGAAATGTACAAACCTAAACCTGAGGGAAAAGTATATTGTTACAATGTAAATGGACTTTATCCATCTCAGATGGAACGATGAGGTATGCCTACGGGGCCTATTAGACAATTTGAGGGTGATATTACAATTCTAGATAAGGATAAATATTATTGAATTGGTGATGCTGAAGTATCAACTAAAAAAGATTTATATCAACCTTATTTACAATTTTCCTTTAAGACTGATCAAGGATTTAGAACTATTGCACCAAATGGAATATTTAGAATGAAAATTAATTCGTGTGAATACTATAATGCATTGAAAGATTATAACATACAGGTAAGGAGCGGATTTCTTTTTGATTCTAGAAATATCTTTAGGGATTACATTAATAGTATGTTTGAACTGAGATTACAGTATCCAAAAGATCATCCGATAAATATGATTGCTAAATTGCTGATGAACTCCTTTTATGGTAGATTTGCATTAAATCCTATATTAGAAAGTCATATATTCTGTTCTTTTGCTGAATTTAAAACTCTTTCTGAAAACTTTGATATTGTTGGTATAATGGACTTGGGAGAATATTTAGGTATGTTTGTATCTTACATTGATCCAACTTTAACAGAATTTGGAGGAGTACCAGCGCAAGCAGCTAAGAGTTCAATTCCTATTTCTAGTGCAGTTACAGCCTACGCTAGAGTTCATATGTCCTTCTTTAAGAACAATCCCGAATATAAATTATATTATACAGATACTGATTCTGTATTTATTGATAGACCATTATCTGATCATATGGTAGGTAGTGGGCTTGGACAAATGAAACTGGAATATATATTTGAAGATTGTGTATTCTTAGGACCTAAAATCTATGCTGGAGTAACTGAAGATGGTAAATATATTTGTAAGGTGAAAGGGTTCAAAGATGCTTCTAAGTCAATATCCCTTGAAGAAATGAAATCTTTACTAGTTAAAAGATAGTAATTTAACTCTGAAGCATAATAAATAATTTAGAAATTTAGCTGAATCTAATATTTTAATCAAAGGACAAGTGTATGAATTATCTAAATTCGCGAAAAATAGAATTTATTTACGATGAAAATAATCGCAACAAAGCAGCATATTCCGTAAAGAGCCCTTAAAATTAGTCGCTCAAAAAGAATTAAATAAACCCCTCATTCTTGAATATTAAGGTGGGAGATTAACTATCCACTCTAAATCCCCTACAATAATAATCAGTTGCTCCTCCAAAGTATCCTTTTCTAATAAAGTTATCTTCACTATCTTTCAGAATTGGGATATCAAACTTTAGGAATTGTGACCTAAATATTTTAAGTGCTAAAGTTGAAGCTGATAAGATTGTGGTAAGCGCTATCTGTCGAATAACTATTCAAGTAAAGAGTTTGTGCTTCAGCTAAAGCATCATACAAAGCTACAGAGTCTTGAATGGAATATTCTTTAAATTCTTTTAATAATTGAGGATCTCTTAATACTTCAATCGTGTTAGCGCTATTTAGGGTTATACTTTGATACTTTACCTTTAACTCTAAATACTTTAGCGCCATAAATCTTCAAGTGATACATTAAATATTCTGTATGAGTCTTTTCACACTATTTTTATATCTTTACCTTCAATTAACGTTATTCTTATAAATTTATTTTTAGCGCTCATCAATTAAGGTTGATACATTATTTAGATTTTCTAATCCATAATGGTTTGTTAGAGCTTTAGCGCTAGATAAATAAACCGTCGAAGGAGCCTAAATTATGAATAAATATAGTTTTAAACCAAGTGTGATTATTAATTAGAAAATATATAAATCGTGATCATAAGTTTTGCACAGTCATTAGCGCTTAGGATTTATTTCTAGTAAGGCTTTGTAAAGCTGCTAGCGCAAGATAGCTCAGTATTTATTTTTATTTCATTTTGATAAGTCAAAAAAATAGTAATAGGTGTTTCTTCATTACTTAAATTAATAGTATCTAGAAAAACTCTGCTAGTACTGTACTAGGAAGGTGGGGGGGG
>Ga0209626_1000037_pt1 | contig 39787 bp, 33 predicted proteins | sample JacPinW_OM1H0_M2_FD_187962 | JGI IMG/M metagenome (GOLD analysis project Ga0209626, IMG submission 187962) | Forest soil microbial communities from Algoma, Ontario, Canada - Jack Pine, Ontario site 1_JW_OM1H0_M2 (SPAdes) (version 2) | ecosystem: Environmental > Terrestrial > Soil > Boreal... | reverse complement strand
GGCTGCCGCGGCCGCCGGCGAGCCTCTGGCGCCTGCCCAGGATCCACGGCAGCAATTGCCAGTCGCCGCGCGCCCAGCGATGCTGGCGCGCGGCGGCTACGTCGTAGCGCGACGGAAATTCCTCAACGACCTCGACGTCGGAAACCAGACCGGCGCGCGCAAATATCCCTTCGAAGAGATCGTGGCTGAGCAACGTGTCCTCGGGGACACGGCCGGCCAGCGCGGCGTCGAAGGCGTCGATGTCATAGATGCCCTTGCCCGCATACGAGCCTTCACTGAAGAGATCCTGGTAGACGTCGGAGACTGCGGCTGAGTACGGATCGATGCCGCTCGCGCTCGAAAAGACGCGCTGAAACAGCGACCCCTCGCGACCGACCGGGAGCGAGGGCGCCACCCGCGGCTGCAGGACGGCGTAGCCCTCGCGCACATCGCCGGTTGCAGGGTCGAATCGCGGCTGGTTCAGCGGGTGGGCGATCTTGCCGACCAGCCGCCGCGCCGTTTCGCGCGGCAGCCGGGTGTCGGCGTCGAGCGTAATGACATAGCGGACGTCGGGCGGAACGGCAGGCGGTCGCCCCCCTGGATGCAGGAAGGTGGTATCGGTCGCGCCGCGCAGCAGCTGGTTCAATTCCTGGAGCTTGCCGCGCTTGCGCTCCCATCCCATCCAGCGTTTCTGCCCGTCGCTCCAGACGCGGCGACGATGCAGCAGCAGGAAGCGGTCGCCGGCCGCACCCGTGCCGTGAAGACGGTTCAGCCGCGCGATGCCTGCCGCGGCAAGGTCGAGCAGCGCCGCGTCCCCCGCGGCGTTCTCGCTGGGGGCGTCCGTCCAGTCCGAAAGCAACGCGAAGTAGAGCTCGCCTTCGGGTGAGGCCAGGTAGTGAACCTCGAGGCTCTCGAGCTGCGCTTCCAGCGCCGCGCGCGTCGTGAGAAGCGTGGGCACGACCACCATCGTCCGCAGAGCCGACGGGACGCCGCCGCTCAGGGCCAGGCACGGCAGGGTGGTTGCGCCGAACCTCATCATGGCGGCCCGATTCACCAGCGCGACCGCCGCATCGATCGACGGGATGAGGCCGAGCAACGCGAGCACAGCGAGGCGCAGGCCGGCGATTCCCCCCGCGTGCAGCACCAGCAGCGGCACCGCCAACACGACCGCGGCAATCAGCGCGATGGCGCCGATATAACCGCCGACGCCGGGCGCCGTGTTGAATCGGCCGGACCTGCTCCATACCGAGTCGGAATAGCCGACCGTGGCCGCGAAGGCGCGTCGTCCGGCGGCGATGAGGTAATAACCCGGGTCGAGGTGGCGGCTTGCGACGGCCTTGCCGGCAGCCGCCAGGGCTGCTCGCGCAATCTCCAGCTCGGTCCGATTGGAGCCTCGCGCCAGCTGCTCGATCGCCCGCCGGTAAAGGTCACGGGAGGGAAAGTCCATCGCCGCGAAGTCGCTGCCGGCGCGCAGCGCCTCATCGACGAGGCTGACGCTCTCGAAGAACACCGGCCAATCCACATCCGAGAGCAGCCGCATGCTGGTGATGATGTTGCGCACGGTCACGTTCGAGGCGCCCTGGCGCTGATGCTCGTCGTGCACGATCGCGTCGGACGTTTTTCCTTGCGCCGCCAGACGCTCCTCCAGCCAGCGCAGCGCCGGGGTTGCTCGCGGATCCTGATCCCGCAGCCGGTGGGCGAGCTGGACCACGAAGGCGGGCGAAAACGAGGCGTAGCGTGCATGGCTGCGAATCAGGGCATCGGGCTCGGCCGCATGCCCGTCGACGCCCAGCAGCCGGTCCGCCACGGCATCGGCTTCCTGGCGTGCGGCACGACCGCTGACGATGCGGGTCGCGGCACGGCGGAGATTCTCGACCAGCACGATCCGCAGCGTGATCGCGACCGCCCACAGCTCGCCGATGGTCAGAGGCTGAACGCGCTGATAGGCGCGCACGAACTGGCGCAACGTGTCCGGATCGAAACGGCTGTCGGTATGGGCAACAAAAGCCCAGGCCAGGCCGAACACGCGCGGATAGCCATTGAAGGGCCCGCTCGCCAGCTTGGGCAGCAGCCGATAGAAAGTCGGCGGCAGGTCCTGGCGCACCTCGCGGATCTGATCTTCAACGAGGTGGTAGTTGTCGATCAGCCATTCGGCGGCCGGGGTGATCGCGCGGCCGTCGGCCACGGCTGCGACGATGGCACGATATGCCGCGAGCAGCGCCGACTCATTGTCCTTGAGCCGCACGCTGAGAGAGGGGCGGGTCGTGCGGCGCCGGGTGACCTGCTGTGCGGCCGCGAGGCTTGCCGCGTGCTGCTCGAGACGCTCGATGCTGAAGAGCTCTGCGCGCAGCACCTCGCCGTTGTCCCAGGGCGAATCGGCCGGGCCCCACCCGAGGACACGAGGGACGAGAAAGTTCAATTTTGTAGAGCGTCGACTGGCAGGGATGCCGCGGGCCGGATCATCTCGGCGTCGCGGTTCGCGTCTGCGCTTTCGCCCCCGAAGCGTTTCACCCTGCCTGTCAAGCGCTTTCGACTCGCTGCAACCGTGTGCTCAGGAATGATCCTCTCATTATGCGATACTGTGCAAAGTCCGTGACCAGATCGGTACGCTGCCGAACACTCGTGCAACCATCGCCCCGTCTCAGCTGGCGCTCGGTCGGCAGATTGCCGCCCGTCGCTCAGGACACCATGAACCTGTCCGCCTCGGTTGTTACTCCCGCAGAGGTGTTCTACGTCGTTCAAAGCAGCGGCGCGCCCGGCCGGCGAGAGCACCGCTTGTCTTCCGTTCTGTACGAGACGCGTCCGCACGCGCGCGCCGAGCTGGTCCGGCTCAGCGCCGCGCATCCCGGCGACTACGCTATCTGGAAAGGTACGACACACATCGAGCCGCCCCAGTGGGGCCATGCTGTGATGCTGGCCGACGGGACGCTGGTCCCGGCCGCGAACCGGCACAGTTAGCTGAGGGGGCGAGCGCTGAGCGCCACGGTGGATCTTTCCGCCTTCCCGGTCACCCACAAATGGCCCGCGCAGCATCCCGAGCGGATACAGCTGTATTCCCTGCCCACGCCGAATGGCGTCAAGATCTCGGTGATGCTCGAGGAGACTGGCCTGCCCTACGAGCCGCATCGCGTCAGTTTCGATACCAACGAGCAGCTGTCGGCTGAGTTTCGATCGCTCAATCCCTACGGCAAGATCCCGGCCATCCTCGATCCCAACGGTCCGGGCGGGAAGCCGCTGCCGTTGTTTGAATCGGGTGCCATCCTGATCTATCTCGCCGAGAAGAGCGGCCAGTTCCTGCCGCCCGATCCGGCCGCCCGCTACCAGACCATTCAGTGGCTCATGTTCCAGATGGGCGGCGTCGGCCCGATGTTCGGTCAGCTCGGTTTCTTTCACAAGTTTGCGGGCAAGGACTACCCGGACAAGCGGCCGCGTGAGCGCTACGTCGCGGAATCGAAACGCCTGCTCGGCGTGCTCGACTCGCAGCTCGCCGGTCGCACCTGGATCATGGGTGACGCCTACACGATCGCCGATATGGCCATTCTGCCGTGGGTGAGAAACCTCATCGGTTTCTACGCGGCAGGCGAGCTGGTGGGCATCACGGACTTTCCGCACGTCACACGGGCACTGGGCGCGTTCCTCGCCCGTCCGGCGGTTGTCAGAGGTGTTGCCATCCCCGGCGCGGGCTGATCTTCACGCCGGCTGGAAATCCTTCACGCCCGTTTGCCACAGCAGGAACGCGTAGGTATCGGCCGTCTCGCGGTCCTGCTGCGCTCGGGTCGAGCCGACGCCGTGGCCCGCGTCGAAGTCGACGCGCAGCAGGATGGGCTTGCGTGAACTGCTCGCCACCTGCAGCCGCGCGGTCATCTTGGCGACGTGAAACGGACCGACTCGGGGATCAGTCACGCCGGTCGTGAGCATTACGGCGGGATATGCCACGCCGTCCTTCACCGCCTGGTAGCTGTCGATCCCCTTGAGCGCGCGATAGCCCGCCGGTTCGGAAATCGCGCCCCATTCGGGCTCTTCGCCGTAGCCGTTCTGCTCGGCGACGTAGCGTAGCGGATTTGACCAGCCGACCCCGTCAATGACCGCGGCGAACAGCTCCGGGCGTTCCGTCATGGCGCGCCCGACGGTGATGCCGCCCGCCGAGCGTCCGCCGATGGCGAGACGCGACCGCGACGTGTACTTCTTCGCACACAGCTCCTCACATACATCGATCAGGTCGCGCCAGGTGTTGGGCTTGTTCGCAAGTTGCCCCGCCTTGTGCCAGTCGCGCCCGTACTCGCCGCCGCCTCGCACGTTGGCGTAGCCGACAATGAAACCCGCGTCGATCAGTGCCAGGCTTCGTCCCGCGAATGCCGGCGTATAGGCGCTGATGCCATAGGAACCGTAGGCGCAGATCCAGGCGGGCGTATTGCCATGAGGCTTCAATCCCTTCCTGTGGATGAGTGTGTAGGGGATGCGGGTGCCATCCCGGGCTGTGGCGAAGAACCGCTTCGCCTCGTAGCCGGCGACGTCGATGGGCGGCCTGGGAGTGAGGCCGGTGGCGGCCACGCGGCCGTGCAGATCGACCGACCAGATGTCCTCCGGCGTGAGCCAGCCCGCGAGTGCGAACAGAGCGCCGTCCTCAGTCGCGTTGCACGTGAGTGCGCGCAGGGTTCCTTCGAACGGCAGCGCGATTTCCGCGACCCGGTCGTCGCGGCTGAGACGCCGCAGCCGGCTGATGCCGCCATCCAGCATGTCGAGATACAGTCCGTCCCTGGCCCGCTGCAATCCCTCGATGACCAGCTCGCCTTCCGCAACCACTTCGGTCGCGCTCGCCACCGCAGGGGCGGTGACCGAGGTCTTGAGAATGCGCCCGCGCGGATGGCCCTTGTTGGCGAGCAGATAGATGGTGTCGGCGTCGATCTCGGCGTCGGTGATCTCGTCTTCGAAGCCCGCCACCGGCACCCAGATGGCATGGTTGGCCGCGACGTCAGCCACCGGGGCGAGAAACAGGCGCGTTTCAGTGCGCACATCCTGGAGCACCAGCAACGCCCAGCGCGACCCGTGAAAAGTCCGCACCGACGGCGCCTGGATGCGTTCGTACTGCACCCGGGTGTCCAGTCCGCGCTTCATCAGGATCGGGTCGGACTCAGGGTCGGTGCCCAGTTTGTGAAAGCGCGCCTGGCTGTCGAGGTAGCGCTCGGGCGTGTCCACGGCGCCCGTCAGCTGGTTATAGAAGAAGCCCGAGCCGTCATCGAGCCACTGCGGGTCGGCGGCCTCGGTGTTGGCGATGCGCTCGGGCAGGTCGCGGCCGTCGGCCACGCTGAGAACATGCAGGATCGAGTCCTCGCTGCCGTCCTTGGATAGCCCGTACGCGACATGTGAGCCGTCGCGCGAGGGCTGCCACCAGTCGAGCGACATATGGCTGGTCGGGCTGCTGAGCGTGGTGGGGTCGACGAGCACACGGCTGATGCCGTTGTCCTGCACGAACAGCTTGAAGTTGTCGGCACCGGCCGGCCGCTGCTGGATGAAGAGCTTGCCCCCGGCCCGCTTCACCTGCCGCGTCGCCGCCGCGTCACCCGACAGTTGCTGAATCCGCTTCAGGAGCTGCTCGCGCCCGGGGATGGTGTTGAGCACCGCGCGCGTGTGCTCATTCTGACCCTTGAGAAACGGCAACCAGTCCGGATCCTTGTCGTTTTCCATCCAGCGGTAGGGGTCGCTCACGGTTTCCCCGAAATAGGTGTCCGTGACGACCGCGACCCGCGCCACCGGCACCGGCGGGATGGGCGCGGCGGCGGCGGCGCTGCGGCGCGTCACCCATGCCGTGAACACACCCCCGGCACCGGCGAACAGGTCGCGACGATTGAATCCGCTCATCATCTGCCTCCGGGAATTTCGGGTTAGTGCGCGTCCGCCAGCCAGTGCACGTCGTGCTGCATCTGCCCGGCGATGTCGTCAAGGTCACCCGCGCCGCGCGTCAGCACCGCGATGCTGCCGTGCTCCGCGGGCACGATCACGCCGGTCATTCCCGCTTCGTGGAAGGCGCGGCGCGCACGCACCTGCTCGTGGCGCAGGATGAGCACCGTCGCCGGGCCGCGCGCGGTCTCGATCACCAGGTGCGGCACGTAGTGCCCGCGGAACCAGCAGCTCTGCGCGTACATGATCTTGTCCGAGGTGACCTCGAGCGCGACGCCGGCGCCGTGCAACGCCTGGGTGATGCCCTGGGCGCTGACGTGCTGCGTGGCGAGCCAGCTGTCGGGTTCTCCCTGGACGTGCGCCACGACTTCGCGGGCGAGCGTGTCGCTCGGCCGCAGCAGCCATACCGCGAGCACGGCGAGAGTCGCGAGCACGACACTCGCGGCCAGTGCCCACTGGCGCCAGGGGAGCGGCTGCCGGCCCGGGCGCGGGCGCGCGATATCGGGCGGCCGCTCGAGCGCGCGGCGGATATCGGCATCGAGACAGCGCATCTCGTCGCGGAACCTGGCGCAGGCCGCGCACGTCGCCAGGTGCTCCTCGAGCGCCGGCGTCGCGGCGCCGGGATCGGCACCGATCAGCAGCCGTGCCTCGTCGCAGGTCACGGCAGGTTCTCCCTGGGAGCGAGATCGGGGGCGGCCGTCAGGCCGCAGATGACGCGCAGTTTGTTGCGCGCGCGGAACAGCCGCGTCAGCACCGCGGTAGCGGAAAGCGCCAGCTCGCGGGCGATCTCCTCGGTGGAAAAACCGCCCAGCACCTGCAGGACGAGAGGCTCGCGATATTCGATGGGTAATCTCATGATCGCATGGCGCAGCGCAAACAGCTCGCCGCCGGGTTCCGAGAACGCGGAGCTCGCCTGGGTCTCGACCACTTCGTCCAGGGACACCAGCTCGAGGCGCTTGCGCTCGTAGAGCCGGGCGTGCTCGCGCCGGACGATGGTCAGCAGCCAGGGACGCGCCGCGCTCGGATCCTTCAGAGCGTCGCGGGATCGCCACGCGCGCAACAGCGCCTCCTGCACGATGTCCTCCGCAATCGCCCGGTCGCGGGCCAGCCACTGGGCAAAGCGCAGCAGATCCGGACGCATCGATTCGAACAGTCGCGTGATGGGCGCGTCCGCGTCCGCTGCGGGCAGGCGCCCACTGATTGAGGAGACCGGGGATCCAGGCTCGGAATTGCGCATGATTGCTGCAGTACCTGAAGATGAGGATTATACCCACGCCCGTCTGCCGCTCCGGCAATATCGCGCCAGACTGCCCGGTCCTCTCGCCCAACTGTTACCGCATTCGAGACAGGAGCACCCGTGAAGTTTCTCGTTCAATGGCTGATCGATTGGCCCCGGCACATCGCCGGGCATCTGGGCTGGCTGGCGCCCTTGTTCGCCCGCATCACCGTCGGCTGGGTATTTCTGTGGAGCGGCTGGGGCAAGCTCACCAGCCTCGCGCAGGTGACCGAAAATTTCATCGGCTGGGGAATCCCTTTGCCTCACCTGCTGGCGCCATTCGTGTCGGGAGTTGAATTTTTCGGTGGACTGTTCCTGCTGCTGGGCCTGCTGACACGCATTTCGGCGGGCGCCCTCGGCATCACCATGATCGTCGCCATCCGCTCGGCGAAATGGGCCGATGTCGATTCGCTCGAGACGCTGCTCGGGTTCGATGAATTCGAGTACCTGGCGCTGTTCCTGTGGCTCGCCATAGCCGGCCCGGGTGTTTTGTCGGTGGATCACTGGCTGCAGCGTCGCTTCGGCGGCAGCGCGGACTCCAGCGCCGCGCGCGCGCGCGCCGCGACGGACAATGCGGCCGCGTGACAAATCGCCGTTCGCCCCGGTCTTCTCGCTGACCGGGCCTCACCCGGCCAATCTTCACAAGCCAACGAGGAATGCATCCATGCGATTGAAAAACAGCTCCGGCGTGGCCGTCGCAACCGCCGCCGCCATGCTCTTCGGCACCGGCCTGATCAGCACCGCCGTAGCGGGTACTGACGCCAAGATCCATTGCGCCGGGGTGAACGCGTGCAAAGGCCAATCGGCCTGCAAGAGCGCCCACAACGCCTGCAAGGGCGAGAACTCCTGCAAGGGCCAGGGCTTCCTGGAAATGAGCAAGAAGGAGTGCGCCGCGGCGAAAGACAAGATGAAGAGCGACAGCAAGTAACCTTCGCTCCCTTTCGCACGCCGGCACGCTCCCGGGTGCGCGGATCGGCCCGCTGCAGCGGCCCATTGCCGGCCGCTGCAGCGGGTTTCGCCCTCAAGGGTTCGGCGGCGGCATTCCGTCGAAGAAGTCCACCACGCCGGTTTCGAGCGAGTACTCCGCGCCCACCACCAGCAGCCCATCCCCGTGGATGAGCTGCTCCAGCACCTGCGACCCGTGGCGCAGGTGATCCGCCGACATGCGGATGTTGGCGCGCACCGCCAGATGCTCGAGAGTCTGCACGTCCGGTGGCGGCCTGCGCTCCAGCAGGCCCTCCACCGCCGGGCGGATGCGGTTGACGATCGAGCTCAGGTTACGGGACTGCTCGCGCGCCGGCCGGGCTAGCTGCTGTACGGTTGCGTGAATGGCGCCGCAGTGGGAATGGCCCAGCACCACCACCAGGCGCGTGCCGAAAGCCTCGGCCGCGAACTCGACGCTGCCCACCTGCGAAGGGGCGACGATGTTGCCGGCAACGCGTATGACGAACAGGTCACCCAACCCCTGATCAAACACGATCTCCGCGGGCACGCGCGCGTCGGAGCAACCGAGGATGATGGCGAACGGCTCCTGGCCGACGGGCAGCTCGCGCCGCCGCGCCCGGGCCGCGCCCGCCTCAAGGCTGAGCTCGTTGACGAAGCGGCGGTTGCCGTCGCGCAGGGTTTCGAGTGCGGCTCGTGCCGGAATCATCGGCGTGACATTCCCCGCCCGTCACAGAGCAGAAGAATATACTCGATAATCCGTACCGTGATGATCCGCGGACAAGCACGGGAGCGCGCATGAGGATCGCGGAGAAACCGTGGCGGCAGTATCGCTGGTATCTGCGGCCGTTCTTCTGGAACCAGAGACGCAAGTACGGCCAGGTGTTGAAATCCGCGCTGCTGTGGGGGCGCTCGCCGCGGGTATTTCTCGGCGTGGCGTTGCTCCATGGCGCGCTCGAGCGCAGGCGTTCTCCGCTCGAGCCGGCATTGCGCTCGCTGCTGTCGCTGCGCGTCGCGCAGCTGAACGCGTGCCGTTTCTGCATGGACATCAACTCGGCACTGCTCGACGCCCGGGCAGGCTCGAGGTCCAAGAGCGAGGCGCTGGGGCAGTGGCGTGACAGCGGTGTATTCAGCGAACGCGAGCAGGCCGCACTCGAGTACGCCGAGGTCATGACTCGCGGCAAGTTCCCGGTGAGCGAGGCATTGATGTGGCGCCTGCACGACTGCTTCGACGACGACGCGATCATCGAGCTCACCGCACTGGTCGCCTTCCAGAGCCTGTCGAGTCAATTCAACAGCGCGCTGGAGGTGCCGTCACAGGGTTTGTCCGGCTAGCGCCTGGGGCGCACGCCGCGTGTGGGCTCTGCCTCGAGCGGATTCTCGGGCCAGTAGTGCTTCGGGTAGCGACCGCGCAGGTCTTTGCGCACTTGCGTATAGGCGCCGCGCCAGAAGCTCGCCAGGTCGCGCGTTACCTGCACCGGGCGCCGCGCCGGTGACAGCAGCTTGAACGTGACGGGCACGCGACCGCGGCCCAGGCGCGGCGTGTCCGCCAGCCCGAACACCTCCTGCAGTCTCACCGACACCGCCGGCGCGTTGTCATCCAGATAGTCGACGCGGATGCGCGAGCCGCTGGGCATCGTAAGGCTCGCAGGCGCCCACTCCTCGAGCTCGCGCTGTTGCTCCCAGGTGAGCTGGGCACGCAGGGCATCGGTGAGCGGCACTCTCGCGAGGTGCTCGCGGCGCGTCACGCCGTCGAGCCAGGGAGCGAGCCAGGTCTGCAGCGTTGCGCCGAGCGCGGCATCCGACACCGTCGGCCATCCGGCGTGCGCTGCCGCCACGAATTCGATCCGTGCCTGCAGATCGCGGGCTTCCCGGTTCCACGGCAGCGCTGCGATCCCGAGTTCACGCACCCCGGTGAGCATCGCGTCGCGCGCCGCGTCGGCGGGAATTTCCGCCAGCGGTTGCTCCTCCAGCACCAGGGCATCGAGCTCGACCGTCCGGCGCGCGATGACCGCCTGCTCGCGGGTACTCCATTGCACCGACTCGCGGCGCCGGATGCGATCCGCGAAAGCTACGGTCAGGTCGCGCCGCTGCAGCGGCGCGGCGAGCAGGATGCGTGCGTCGCGCTCGCGATCATCCAGGTCCACCGCCACGATGAGCTCCTGGCGCGCGAGCCCCTGGGGGCCCGTGAACGCCGCGCCGCGGCCGTTGGCGAGAATGAAGCGGCCCACCCCGACCGCTCGCTTGCGGCCGATGCGGTCCGGGTAGGCGAACGCGAGCAGCAGGCCCGCGTCATCACCGCTGTCGGCGCGGCTGGCGCCGGCGGCGCCGCCGGCGTTGTCCGCTTGCCGTTCGAGATCGCGCGCGGCGCGCCGGGCGCGCTCGAGCGCCGCTCGATCAAACCCCGGCGTGTGGTCCGGTGCGCGCATGAGCTCGAGGCGCGCGCGGATATCCGCATCGCGCGTCCCCGCACCCGCGTGCAGCAGATCGCGTTCCGACAACAGTGCCGCGAGCTGCGCGGCGAGCGGCAGCTGTCCGAGCACCCGCGCACGCAGCAGCATGTGCGCCAGGCGCGGATGCACGGCGAGACGCGCCAGCTCACGCCCGGGCGCGGTAATGCGTCCGGCGCCGTCCAGTGCCCCGAGACGGGCGAGCAAATCCCGTGCGCTGCCCAGCTGTGCTGCCGGCGGCGCGTCGAGCCAGCGCAGCGCCTCGGCATCCCGTGCGCCCCAGCTCGCCAGCTCCAGCGCCAGCGGCGCGAGATCGGCGTCCAGGATCTCCGGCGGCGTGAACGCTGCCAGAGTCGACTGGGCGCCCTCGCTCCACGCCCGGTAGCAGACACCGGCTGTCAGGCGCCCGGCACGACCCTGGCGCTGATCCGCGGAAGCGCGCGAGATGCGCCGCGTCTCCAGGCGGCTCATGCCGGTCACCGGATCGAAGCACGCGCGGCGCACCAGTCCCGAGTCGACGACCACGCGCACGCCCGGAATGGTGAGACTCGTTTCCGCAATGTTCGTGGCCAGCACCACCTTGCGCACTCCGCGCACGGCCGGCGCCAGCGCCGCATCCTGCTCCCCGCTCGCCAGGTCGCCGAACAGCGGCAGGACCTGCACCTCGGCGCCGAGTGGCGCGGCGTTCAGCCAGGACTGCAGCTGGCGGATCTCGCGCGCTCCCGGCAGGAACACCAGCACGTCGCCGGGCTCCTCGTGCAGGGCGCGGCTGACCAGCTGCGCGAGGAGTCTCTCAGGGGAGTCCTGCGGGCGGGTGCCCGGCGGCGCGCCGGGCAGCGCCGGCGGACCAAAGCCGGCGTAGCGGGTCGCCACCGGAAAGATGCGGCCCTGCACGCTCACGAGCGGCGCGTCGCCCAGCAGGCGCGCCACCGCGGCCCCGTCCAGCGTTGCCGACATGACGAGCAGCCGCAGGTCGGGCGTGAGGTGGGCGCGCGCATCGAGGGTGAGCGCAACTCCCAGATCGGCCTGCAGGCTGCGTTCGTGGAACTCGTCGAAAATGACGGCGGCGACGCCCTCGAGCGCCGGATCACTCTGCAGCAGCCGCGTCAGCACGCCCTCGGTAACCACCTCGATGCGCGTATCGCGTGACACGCGCGTGTCGAAGCGCATGCGGTAACCGACCGTGCGCCCGACGCTCTCGCCGAGCGTTTGTGCCATGCGCTGGGCAATGGCGCGCGCCGCGAGGCGGCGCGGCTCCAGCATGATGAGCCGCTTGCCGCGCGCCCACTCCTCGTCGAGCAGCGCGAGCGGCACCACCGTGCTCTTGCCGGCACCGGGCGGCGCCTGCAGCACGGCCGCGCCCCGCGTGCCGAGCGCCGCGCGCAGCGGCGCAAGCGCCTCGTCGACGGGCAGCCCGGAGTTCACCAGATGTGGACGCGCGCATCCGCAGGCAGATACAACTGGTCGCCCGGTTGCACATTGAAGGCGGCGTACCAGGGGTCGACGTTGCGCACCACGCCGTTGACGCGGAATTTCGGCGGGCTGTGTGGGTTGCTCAACACCTGGGTGCGCAGCTGCTCGTCGCGGTTGAGCGCGCGCCAGATCTGGGCGAACGACAGGAAGAAGCGCTGATCGCCGCTCACGTCATCGAGCTGCGGCGCCGGCGCGCCCTTGAGTGAGCGCTGATAGGCGTCGTAGGCCACCGACAGCCCGCCGAGGTCGCCGATGTTCTCCCCGAGGGTCAGGCGGCCGTTGACTTTCAGTCCCGGCAGCACGACGTAGCCATCGTACTGCGCGACCAGGCGGTCGACGCGCTCGCGGAAGGCATCGGTGTCGGCTTGCGCCCACCAGGTGCGCAGCACACCGCGCGCATCGGACTTCGCGCCCTGATCATCGAAACCGTGCCCCATCTCGTGACCGATCACCGCGCCGATGCCGCCGTAGTTGACGGCGGCGTCCGCCTGCGGATCGAAAAACGGCGGCTGCAGGATCGCCGCCGGGAACACCACTTCGTTGAACGTCGGGTTGTAGTAGGCGTTGACCGTCTGCGGAGTCATGCCCCACTCGAGCCGATCCGTGGGTCCGCCGAGACGCACGACCTGGCGCTGCCACTCGAATACCCGCGCGCGCACCAGGTTGCCGAATGCGTCGCCCCTGACGATCGACAGCGCCGAGTAGTCGCGCCAGGTGTCGGGGTAGCCGATCTTGGGATGAAAGGCCGCCAGCTTCTCGAGCGCCACCTTGCGGGTCGCGGCAGTCATCCAGGGGAGCTGCTCGATGCGCTGCGCATAGGCCGCGCGCAGGTTTTCCACCATGGCAAGCGCCTGCTGCTTTGAAGCGGGCGGAAAGTACCGCTGCACATACAGCTCGCCGACCGCCTCGCCCAGGTCCAAGTCGAGCGCGCCGGCCGCGCGCTTCCAGCGCTCGCGCTGCTGTGGCTGGCCGTTGAGCGTGCGGCCATAGAAATCGAAGCGCTCGTCGTCGAACGCCCGCGGCAGCACCTCGGCCACGCTCACCAGGTAGTGATACCTGAAGTAGGCGCGCCAGCGCTCGACCGGCACCTGCACAAACAGCTGCGCGAGTCCCTGCACGGCATCGAGCTCGCGCACCACGAAGCGCGGCTGGGCATCGACCCCCTCCGCCCCCAGCAGCACCTGCCAGGTGAAGCCCGGCGCGAGCTGCTCGAGCTCCACGCGCGTGCGCGGATTGTAGGTGAGATCGCGCTCGCGGCGCCTGGCGGCAGGCCAGTGCAGTTTCGCGATCCGCGTCTCGAGGTCGAGTATCGACTGGGCATCCGCGGCGGCGTCGCGCTCGCCGGCCAGCGTCAGCAGGCGCGCGATGTGCGCCGCGTACTGGACACGCAGTGCCGCGTACACCGCGTCGTCCTTCAGGTAGTAGTCGCGGTCGGGCATGCCGAGCCCGCTCTGTGAGATCGAGACCGCGTAGTGGTCGGGGTCTTTCTGGTCCGTGGTGATGGCAATGCGCACGGGCAAGCGAAGACCCAGGTCCGGGCGGCCCATGAGCCGCGTCAGATCCTTGTGGGTGTGCGCGGCGGCGATCGCATCCAGCCCCGCCTGCGCCGGCGCCAGCCCCGCGCGCTCGATGGCCGCGCTGTCGAGGTAGGCGCGATAGTAGTCACCGACCTTCTGCGCGCTGCTGCCGTCCGGCGCCTCCGCGGGCAGCGCCTCGACGATCGCGCGCAGCTGCTGCCGGGAGCGCTCGTCGAGCTCGTCAAAGGAACCCCAGCGGGCGCGGTCGGGTGGAATCTGATGGGCATCGATCCACAGGCCGTCGGCATAGCGGTAGAAATCGTCTCCGGGTCTCACGCGGGTGTCGCGGGCGGTGAGATCCAGGCCCCACGCGCCGATCTGCGCGTGCGCGGTCGCGGCCGGCGCCTGCGCCGGCGCCGGCGCCCGCGGCGGCGAGTGGGAGCAGCCGGCGAGCGCAAGCGCCGCGGCCAGCGCGACCCGGCGCGGGGAAATCCGTGCCGGCATGTTGGTTACTTCTGACATCAGTGGCGCCACACGGCAAACGCGAACAACAGCCAACCGCTGATCCAGGCGAGCCCGCCGAGCGGCGTGAGCAAGCCGAGTGCGCGCGGCGCACCGAAGCTCAGGGCATAGAGGCTGCCCGAGAACAGGACCACCCCGGCCACGATGAGCGCCGCCGCAGCGCGCAGCGGGCCAACATCGAGGCTGCGCAGTGCCAGACCGACGCCGATGAGGCCGAGGGCCTGAAAAAAGTGATACCGCACCGCCGTCTCCCACAGCTGCAGGCGCTCGGGTGCCAGCTGAGCCTTCAGAGCGTGGGCACCGAAGGCGCCGCAGGCAGTGGCGAGCGCCAGCAGCAGGCCCGCGATGGCGAGCGTACGGCTGCTAGTCACCGTGCGTGCCGAGGAACGGCTTGATCAGATCGAGCGGCAGGGGGAAGACGATGATCTGGGTCCGCTCGTGCGAGATGTCCGCGAGCGTCTGCAGGTAGCGCAGCTGCAGGGCGCTCGGCTGGCGCGCCAGGGCCTGCGCCGCTTCGGCCAGCTTGGCGGCCGCCTGGGCCTCGCCTTCGGCGTGGATGATTTTCGCACGCCGGGTGCGCTCGGCTTCGGCCTGCTTCGCCATGGCGCGAATCATGCTTTCGTCGAGGTCGACGTCCTTGATCTCGACGGTCGAGACCTTGATGCCCCAGGCCTCGGTGGCCTGGTCGAGGATGCGCTGCAAGTCGACGTTGAGCTTGTCGCGTTGCGCGAGCAGATCGTCCATCTCGTGCTGGCCCACCACCGAGCGCAGCGTGGTCTGCGCGACCTGGCTGGTGGCATCGAAGGCATTCGCCACCTGGATGATGGCCTTGCCGGCATCGACGACGCGGAAATAGACCACCGCGTTCACCTTGACGGACACGTTGTCGCGCGTGATCACATCCTGTTTGGGTACGTTGAGTACGATGACCCGCAGGTCCACCCGGCGCGTCCTCTGTATGCCGGGCCAGATGAGTACCACCCCGGGACCCTTGATGCCGGTGAAGCGCCCCAGGGTGAACACCACGACACGCTCGTATTCGTTCAGCACGTTGAAGGCGCTGAACACCAGCACGACGGTGAGTACGGCAATAGCGATCACGAATGACATGAGTGTCTCCAGAGATCCCGAGCGGCGCTCACTGCGGCTCCACCCACAATGTTAGACCTTCCACCCTGACGATGCGCGCCAGGTCGCCGGCGCGCAGCGCGGCGTCGCTGCGGGCGTTCCAGAACTCCCCGCCGTAGCGCACGCGTCCGCGGCCGGTGAAGTCCGCGACCACCTCGGCGGTTTCCCCGATCATGCCCTGCGTGCCGGTGGCGACCGGACGGCGCATGGAGCGGGTCGCGAGGTACACGATACCCGCGATCATGAGGCCGCCCATGGTCGCGAACGCGCCGATCAGCGGCCGGCCCACGCTCATGCCCGGCACCTCCGTATCGAAGAGAATGAGCGAGCCGACGACGAATGCAATCAGACCCCCTACCCCGAGCGAACCGTAGGTCGGGAAGAAAAACTCCGAAATGATCATGGCGGTGCCGAGCACCACCAGCGCCAGCCCCGCATAGTTCACCGACAGGATCTGGAACGCGAACAGCGCGATCAGCAGGCAGACCGAGCCGGCCACACCCGGCAGTACCGCGCCGGGATTGTACCCCTCGAGCAGCAGACCCCAGATGCCGATCAGCATCAGTCCGTACGCGACCGTGGGGTTGGTGATGACCGCCAGCAGCTGCGTGCGCCAGTCGGGCTTCATGCGCACCACGGTCAGATCGCGGGTCGCAAGCTTCACGGTGCGATCGCCGATGCGCACCTCGCGCCCGTCGATGCGGCTCAGCAGCTCCGGCAGGTCACGGGCGATGACGTCGATGACCTTCTGTTGCAGCGCAGCCGTGGCCGACAGGCTGGCGGCGCCGCGCACCGCCTGCTCGGCCCACTCGACATTGCGGCCGCGCTCTTCGGCCAGGCCGCGGATGTAGGCCACCGCGTCATTGACAACCTTGCGCTCCATCGCGCTCCCCGGCAGGTTGGACGGCAGCGCGCCGCCGCCGGGATCGGGCGGACTGGCTGCGGGGGCTTTGTCATTCCTGTCCTGCGCCGGGTTGGCCCCCGGCGCGGGTACGGGCGGTGAGCCGGGCTCGGGCTCACCGCCGATGGAAACCGGCGTCGCGGCCCCCAGGTTGGTCGCCGGCGCCATCGCCGCAACATGGCTCGCGTAAAGAATGTAGGTCCCGGCGCTTGCCGCGCGCGCACCGGGAGGACTGACATAACTCACCACCGGAACCGGGGAGGCCAGGATCGCGCGGATGATGTCGCGCATCGCACTGTCAAGTCCCCCGGGGGTGTCGAGTTCCAGCACCACCAGGCGGCTGCCGTACTCGTGCGCCGACTCGATGCCGTGCACCACGTAGCGCGAGGTTGCCGGCCCGATCGGTCCGTTGATCTCGAGCACGGCGGCCGTCCCCGCGCCTGGGTCGGCGGCGGGCGACGCGGCGGCCGGCGGCGCCGCGGCGGGCGACGCGGCCGCGGTCACAGCGGGCGCGGCGCGCAGCGCCAGTGTCGCCAACAGCACGAGCGCGGTGCGCGCGGAGTGCGCCGTGTTGCCCACGAGGGTCTTCATCCAGGTCACCCTACTCTTGCGCCGACCGCATCCGCAATCGCGCGTCAGGAGGGTTGCGGGCCCCGCCGGCCGCGCCGCCCGTGCAGCGGCGGCAGTCCGGTGTGCTGCGTGCGGAACGGTCGGACGGGCGCGTCGCGCCGGGCGGCCAGGGTCTCAGCGGTGCCCGCCGGCTGGTACGCGGGCACCAGCTGGTGGCGGCCGTTGCCAATGAGATCCGCGCGTCCCATGCGGCGCAGCGCCTCGCGCAGCATCGGCCAGTTGTTGGCGTCGTGATAGCGCAGGAACGCCTTGTGGAGCCGGCGCACTTTCAGACCCTTCGGAATCAGCACTTCCTCGCTGCTGCGCGTGATGCGGCGCAGCGGGTTCTTGCCGGAGTGATACATGGCGGTTGCGGTCGCCATGGGTCCGGGCAGAAACGCCTGCACCTGATCGGCGCGCAAGCCGTTCGTCTTCAGCCACAGTGCGAGCTCCAGCATGTCCTGGTCACTGGTACCCGGATGAGCCGCGATGAAATAAGGAATCAGGTACTGCTCCTTGCCGGCCTGCTTCGAGTAGCGGTCGAACAGCTCCTTGAAGCGGTCGTAGGCGGCAACCCCGGGCTTCATCATCTTCGACAGCGGTCCCTCGGCGAGCGCTTCGGGTGCGATCTTCAGGTACCCGCCGGTGTGGTGTTGGGCGAGCTCCTTCACGTACTCGGGGGACTCGATCGCCAGGTCATAGCGCACGCCCGAGGCGATCAGCACCTTCTTGATGCCCGGCAGCGCGCGTGCGCGGCGGTAGAGGCTGATGAGCGGCGCGTGATCGGTGTTGAGATTGGGGCAGATGCCCGGGTACACGCACGAGGGCCGGCGGCAGGCGCTTTCGATCTCGCGGCTCTTGCAGGCGAGCCGGTACATGTTGGCGGTCGGTCCGCCCAGATCGGAGATGACGCCGGTGAAGCCCGGCACCTTGTCACGCACCTCCCCGATCTCGCGCAGCACGGAATCTTCCGAGCGGCTCTGGATGATGCGGCCCTCGTGCTCGGTGATGGAGCAGAAGGTACAGCCGCCGAAGCAGCCGCGCTGGATCGCGACCGAGAAGCGGATCATCTTGTAGGCGGGAATGTTCGCCTTGCCGTAGCTCGGGTGCGGGGTACGGCCGTAGGGGCGCTCGTACACCCAGTCCATTTCGGCGGTGGTGAGCGGAATGGGCGGCGGGTTCAGCCACACGTCAAGGTCGCCGTGGCGCTGCACCAGGGCGCGCGCATTACCCGGGTTCGACTCCAGGTGCAGGATGCGCGAGGCGTGCGCATACAACACCGGATCCGCGGCAACCGCCTCCCAGCCGGGCATACGAATCACGCTGCGCTCGCGATCGGCGTTCTTCACGCGGCGCACGAAGCGCACGATTTTCTCCCCGCCCGGTGCGGCTGGCGCACCCACGCACGGCGCAGTGGGCGCGTCCGGCGCGGCAGCTCCGGCGGCCTCCATCGCATACGGGTCGAGCGGAGCGTTCAGCGGCCCGGGCGCATCCAGGTGGGTGGAATCGATCTCGATCCAGTCCGCCGGGATGCCGCGGCGCGCGAACACCGTTCCGCGCAGGTCAGTGATGTCGCGAATCGATTCACCGCCGGCGAGGCGGTGGGCGAGCTCGCAGATCTGCCGCTCACCGTTGCCGTACACCAGCAGGTCCGCCTTGGCATCCAGGAGCACCGAGCGGCGCACCTTCTCCGACCAGTAATCGAAATGCGCAATGCGGCGCAGCGACGCCTCAATGCCGCCGATGACGATCGGCACGTCGTGGAACGCCTCGCGCGCGCGCTGCGCGTACACGATCACCGAACGGTCCGGCCGCTTACCCGCGGCGCCTCCCGGGGTATACGCGTCGTCGCTGCGCACACGGCGATCGGCGGTGTAGCGGTTGACCATCGAATCCATGTTGCCGGCGGTAATGCCGAAGAACAGGTTCGGTGCGCCCAGGGCGGCGAACGCGTCCGCGCTGTGCCAGTCGGGCTGCGCGATCATGCCGACCCGGAAGCCCTGCGCCTCGAGCACCCGCCCGATGATGGCCATGCCGAAGCTCGGGTGATCGACGTAGGCATCCCCGGTGACGATGATGACGTCGCAGCTGTCCCAGCCGAGGATGTCCATCTCGGCGCGCGACATGGGCAGGAACGGTGCGGTGCCGAAGCGCTCGGCCCAGTGCTTGCGATAGCCGGCGATGTCGCGTGCGGTTTGCATGGAACCTCGAATTAGAACAGAACCAGCCCGCCAGCGTCATTTCCTGCGCGCCCCCGCCCCAGGCGCAGCCTCGGGCGTGGCGGTGCGCCGCACACCCCTGGCTTGATGGTACCTTGGTAACTTGGTACCATGAGTCCATGAAAGAAGTCACCCGCACGCAGACCGGGGTACGCCTCGAGAGCCGCCTGCTCAAGGTGCTCAAGGCGCTCGCGACCGAGCTCGATCTGTCGCTCGGCGACCTGCTCGAGGGAATCGTCCTGCACGCCTTCGAAGGCAAGGCGCCGTTCTCGGCGGCCACGGTGAAAAAGATCCGCGCGCTGAAAGCGGTTTACGGCCTCGACCTCACCGCCCGGGACTCTCACCAGCTGCGCGAGGCCGGCGCGAATGCACCCTGACTGTCCGGAGCTCGAGCGCTTCGTGCGTGGCGAGATCGATACGTCCGCGTTTCCGCATCGCGAGCACGTGCGCATGGCGTTCGAGATGCTGCGGCGGCATGACTTCGCCGAGACCGTGTGGCATTTCTCGCGGACCCTGCGGGCGATGGCGGCGAAGGCCGGCAAACCGCAGGCCTTCAATCAGACCGTGACGATCGCGTTCCTGTCCCTGATCGCCGAACGCCTGGAGCGCGGCCAGCCGGCCGATTTCGCCGCGTTCCAGCGCGACAACGCCGAGCTGTTCGAAAAGAACGCACTGGCGCGCTGGTACCGGCCGGAGCGCCTGGCGAGTGACGCCGCGCGCCGCACTTTTCTGTTGCCGGATTGCGCCAAGTGAGCGCGGCGCGGATCCTGGCGGCCTATCGCGCAGCTTTCGTCGCGCTGATAGGGCTGGCGAGTGTCCAGGCACTGCTGGCCGGGCACGAGGGTGGTCACAACATCGTGCTGTTAGCGGCGGCGGAAATCGTGGGCGCGGCGGCGCTGCTCTGGCGCAGGACGCAACTGCCCGGTGCCTGCCTGTTGCTCGGGGTGTTTGCCGTGGCTCAGGTGCTGTCGGCTCTGGCGGGCCGCTGGCCCACGCAGTTTCTGCAATACGCCGCCAGCGCCGTGTTCATCGTCGCCATGGATCGGGCGATGCGCGGCTCACGCGACCTGGCGCGCTGAGGAGGTCGTCGGGCGATTCCCCGTCGGCCAGCGCGCGGCTTGGGTGCTGGCGCAGCGCCCTTTATTAGTAGAGCAGCACCGCCTGACGCTCGCCAATCCACGCGGCCTCGTCAAGGCCCGCCAGCGCGTCCAGGTCGGCGGGAGTCGCGGCCGGGTCATCCACCCAGCGTCGCAGCAGTTCCCCGCCGCTGATCACGTCGATGGCGAGGCGCCCGTGCTCGTACTCGTAAGGGAAATCCCGCCACAGCGGATAGTCGGGTCGCAGACGCCGCAGCGCCTTGAACGCGAGCGCGAACAGCCGCCATGGCCGGAACGCCTCGTGGTCGTAGTAAGCGGCGTCCTCGACGTGAACCTGGAATCCCGCGCACAGCTTGCCGGCGTGCTTGTGGAACATGGGCTCAAACCAGCAGGGACGCAGCTGGCAACCACGCAGCCACGCCGGCGCCAGCGCCCGCATCTGCGCCAGCAGCGCCGCGACATCCAGATCCGGGGCGCCCAGCAGCTCCAGCGGCCGCGTCGTGCCGCGGCCTTCCGAGAGCGTCGTGCCCTCGAGCATCACCGTACCGGCATAACAGCGCGCCATCCACAGGTTCGCCGCGTTGGGACTCGGGTTCACCCAGGTGCGCTCGCGCACCGGCCAGCCGTGCCCGGGTGCGGCCTGCGGCTGCCAACCCTGCATCGGCACCACCTGACAGTCGACGTCGAGGCGCAGCGTCGCGACGAACCAGCGTGCGAGCTCCCCCATGGTGAGCCCATGGCGCATCGGCAGTGCGCCGGCGCCGACGAAGCTCTCCCAGCCCGGCCGCAGTGTCAGCCCTTCCACCGGTCGCCCGGCGGGATTGGGCCGGTCGAGCACCCACACCGCCTGGTGCCGCCTGGCGGCCTCCTCCAGCACGTAACGCAGCGTGGTGATGAAGGTATAGATCCGGCAGCCCACGTCCTGCAGATCGATCAGCAGCACATCAAAAGTGTCCATCATGGCCGCGGTCGGGCGCCGCACCGTGCCGTACAGGCTGAAGACCGGGATCTGGTGCACCGGATCGAGGTAGTCCGGCGACTCGATCATGTTGTCCTGCTTGTCGCCACGCAGGCCGTGCTGCGGGCCGAACGCCGCGACGAGCTGCACATCGCCTAATGCCGCCAGTGCGTCGAGGGAATGCCTCAGGTCGCGCGTCACCGAGGCGGGATGCGCGAGCAGCGCCACGCGCCGCCCGGCGAGCGGCTTGCGCAACCCGGGTTCATCGAGCAGCCGGTCGATACCAAACTTCATGGCAGACGCAGCTCCATGGTGAAGCCGTCCGGATGGTGGAAATCGGGCTTGCCCGGCGGATGCTCCAGCGACCAGTAGGACATCCCGCCCCGATAGTCTTCGATGACCGCCGCCAGCGCGAGGCGCAGCGCAGGCGCGTCGCACAGCGGCGTGAGTCCGTCGAGGTGTACGGTCGCATTCAGCTCGAGCTGATCGGAGGATCGGCGCACCTGCAGGCCCGGGGCTTGCGTGAGGTTCGCCGGCGCCATGCCGTCGCGGTAATCCGTGAACTGATACGCCGCCCATTCGAGCTGCGGTGAGAAGTTGAATTCGTAGTAGCCCGCAGCGCCCTGCGCGGCGATGAATACCTCGAAACAGGTGTGCTGCCACAAGCCATCGGCGCGATGAGCGGCACCTGCGCTGGCCACACGCACGCGTCCAACATCCCCGTGCAGCGAGTAGTTGCACAGCAGCGTAGTGGCGCTCGCCAGGCGCACCTCGACTGCGACCCCGGACACCGGCTGACGCGACGTGTCAGGATGGGCGACAAGCACCGTCCAATGCGCATCGGCGGACTTCATGGCAGGCACTGCTTCAGGCCTGCAGCCACGCCAGCAGCGCGCTCGTCACCTCGCGCGGCCGTTCGAGAGTGGCCAGGTGCCCGCACTGCGGCACGCTCACGAGTCGCGCAGCAGGGATGCCGTGCGCCATCTCGGCGGCGCGCTCGGGCGGGGTGAGCTCATCGTCCTCCCCCACGAGCACCAGGGTCGGCGCGCGGATGCGGCCGAGCGTCGGACGCGAGTCGATGCGCCCCATGATGGCGGTCTGCTGCCGCAGGAAAGCTCCGCTACCGAGGTCTTCGGCCATCAGCCGGTTGAGCGCGCGCAGTGCGGCGTCAGCGCGCCGCGAGACATGCACGGCGCGCATGAATTGCGCCTCCACCACCTCCTCGAGACGCCCGCTCGAGGCGAGCGCCATCTGCGCGCGGCGCGCGGCGCTCTGCTCGGGCGTGTCCACCCGGGCGGTGGTGTCGAGCAGCGCCAGCTTCACGACCCGCTCGGGCGCCTGGCGCAGGATCTCGAAGGCAATGTAACCTCCCATCGACAGACCCACGAGCGCGAAACGCTGCGGCGCGCCGGCGAGAATGCGGCGCGCGATCGCCGCCATGCTGTCATCGCGGGTGTGGTCGGCGATCGTTACCGCACCGGTGCGCCACAACGCCGGAATCTGCTCCGCGTACAGGCGCGCCGAGGCGAGCAGGCCCGGGATCAACACGACGGCAAGAGGCTCGGTCACGGGCATGAGCGTAACATGCAGCCATGAGACGCCGCATCGCGCCGGCGCTGCTTGCTCTGGGCCCGCTGCTCGCGCTCGCGGCGCCGCCGCCCACCGCTACGACCTCGCTCGACGCCGACGCGGCTGCGCGCTTCGCGGCGCTGGCGCTCAAGTGCCTGCACCAGGAGTATCCCAACCACATCTCGCATACCCTCGGCGGGGAAGCGGACGTGCGTGCACCGCGCGCACTGACGCCGGCGTTTTACGGCTGCTACGACTGGCACTCCGCGGTGCACGGCCATTGGCTGCTGGTGCGGCTGATGCGTCTGTTCCCGGCCGCGCCGTTCGCTGCTGCGGCGCGCGCCGAAGTCTCACGCAGCCTCACCGCGCCCAACATCTCCGCCGAAGTTGCCTACCTGCGCGGCGAGGGCCGCGCATCCTTCGAGCGCCCCTACGGGCTCGCGTGGCTGCTGCAGCTGGCGGCGGAGCTGCGCGGCTGGGATGACGCGGATGCGCGGCGCTGGTCGGCGGCATTGCAGCCGCTCGAGTCACAGGCGGCGGCGCGGCTGAAGAGCTGGCTGCCGAAGCTTCACTACCCGATCCGCATCGGCGAGCACGACCAGACCGCTTTTTCGTTCGGGCTCATGTGGGACTGGGCGGGTGCGGCCGGGGACGATGAGATGCGCGCGCTGCTCGGGCGTGCCGCGCAACGCTTTTACCTGCGCGACCGCAACTGTCCGCTCGGCTACGAGCCTTCGGGCGAGGATTTCCTGTCGCCGTGTCTGGCGGAGGCGGACTTCATGCGCCGCGCCCTCGGACGCGGCGCGTTCGCCCGCTGGTTGTCGGGATTTCTTGCGCACATACCGGCCGGCGCCGCAGCGGCCGGCCGCGCTCCGTGGCTGTCGCCGGGCGTGGTCACCGACCGCGCCGATCCCAAGCTCGCGCACATCGACGGACTGAACCTGAGCCGCGCCTGGATGCTCGAGGGCATCGCGTACGGTCTGCCGGCGCATGATGCGCGCGTTCCCGCACTGCTCGCCGCCGCCGCGCGGCACCGCGATGCGGCGCTGCCCGCCGTCACGGACGAACACTACGAGGGCGGCCATTGGCTGGGTACGTTCGCGGTATATCTGACCAGCGCAGCGGATCTGCACCGTTGAGCGGCTCGTCCCCGCCGCCGGCGGCTCACCTCAGCTGAGCGCCTGGCGCAGCTCCGCGATCAGGTCCTGGACGTCCTCCACGCCCACCGACAGCCGGATGAGCCCGTCGCTGATCCCTAAGGACTCGCGCGTCGCTGCGGGCAGTGAAGAGTGCGTCATGATCCCCGGATGCTCGATGAGGCTCTCGACGCCGCCCAGACTCTCCGCCAGCGCGAACAGACGGCAGCGCTCGAGCGTGCGGCGCGCGCGCTCGAGGCCGCCGCGCACTACCGCCGTGACGATACCGCCGAAACCACCGGCCATCTGAGCCCTGGCGAGCGAGTGCTGCGGATGACTCGCCAGCCCCGGGTAATACACGCGCTCGACTCCGGGGTGCTGTTCGAGGAACTGCGCGATGGCGAGCGCATTGGCGCAGTGTCGCTCCATGCGCAGCGCCAGGGTCTTGATGCCCCGCAGGGTCAGGAACGCATCGAACGGGCCCGGCACGCCGCCCACTGCGTTCTGAAGATACGCGATGCGCTCGGCAAGCTCCGGGTCGCGCACGATCGCAGCTCCCCCGATGGCGTCTGAATGTCCGTTGAGATACTTGGTGGTCGAGTGCACGACGATGTCGAACCCATGTTCGAGCGGGCGCTGAATGAAGGGTGTCGCGAAGGTGTTGTCGCAGACCGCCAGCAGCCGGTGCCGGCGCGCGAGCGCCGCAACGGCGCTCAGGTCCACCAGCTTCAGCAGCGGGTTGGTCGGGCTCTCCACCCACACCAGCCGCGTGTCAGGAAGGATGGCGCTGGTGAGCGCCGCAGGGTTCGACAGATCGACGAACGAGACGCGATGCCCGGCCGAGCGCTTGCGCACGTTCTCCAGCAGGCGGTAGCTGCCGCCGTACAGATCGTGCATGGCGACGATGTGCGAGCCGGCATCGAGCAGCTCGAGCACGGTGGCGCTCGCGGCCATGCCGGAGGCGAACGCGAAGCCGGCCGCGCCGCCTTCCAGACTCGCCACCGCTGCCTGCAGCGCGTCGCGCGTCGGGTTGCGCGTGCGCGAGTACTCGTAGCCCTGGTGCACCCCGGGGCTCGACTGCACGTAGGTGGAGGTCGCGTAGATCGGCGGCATGATCGCACCGGTGAGCGGATCCGGGCGCTGGCCGCCGTGGATGACGCGCGTCGCGAAGCGCTGCCCGGGGGTCTCGTCACTCATGCGATCGTTACCTCTCAGCGCCGTCACAGCCGGCGGCGCAGCCAATTGAGCAGATCGATGCGCGTGATGAGGCCCTGGAACTCGTTGTCGTGCATGACGATGGCCACCATGCCGCGCCTGAAGATCTCCATGAGCTGCGACATCGGCGCATCCACCGGCACCGTCACCAGGTGACTCGCCATCGCGTGGGTCACCGGCTCGTTGAAGTGCTCGGGGTTTGCGACCACCTCCAGCAGAATGTCCTCCTCGTCCACGATGCCGACGATGCGTCCCTCGTGCATCACCGGAACCTGCGAGACGTCATACAGCTTCATGCGCCGGTACGCGGCCATCACCGATTCGGTCGAGTTCACGGTCACCGCGGCGCGCTCGGAGTGCCGGCGCGCGATGAGATCGCGCAGGTCGCCCAGGTGTTCGCGCTCGAGAAAACCCTGATCCAGCATCCAGTAATCGTTGTAGACCTTGGACAGATACTTGTTGCCGCTGTCGCACACGAAGGTCACGACGCGCTGCGGCCGCTGTTGCGCACGGCAGTAGCGCAGCGCCGCAGCCAGCAGCGTGCCGGTGGAGGTGCCGGCGATGATGCCCTCCCTGGCGAGCAGCTCCCGGCAGGTGCGGAAGGCTTCCGCGTCCGGGATGCTGTAGGTGCTGCTGACACGCGAGAAGTCCGCCACCGGCGGAACCGAGTCGCCGCCGATGCCTTCGACCATCCAGGCAGTCATCTTGGCGGGGAGCTTGCCGGTGGTGGCGAAGCTCGCCAGCCCCGAGCCCACGGGGTCGGCCAGCACCAGCTGCACGTGCGGCGCGACCCGCGCGAAGAAATGCGTCAGCCCCGCGAGCGTGCCGCCGGTGCCGGCGCCGCAAACCACGGCGTGCAACTCGTGACCCATCTGCTCCCAGATCTCCGGCGCGGTGGTCTCCTCGTGCGCCTGGGCGTTGGCCGGGTTGCCGAACTGGTTGACGAAATAGCTTGCCGGGATCTCGCGCGCCAGGCGCTCGGCGACGTCGCGGTAGTACTCGGGATGACCCTTGCTGACGTCCGATCGGGTCAGCACCACGTCCGCGCCCATCGCCTTGAGGTGAAAGATCTTCTCCTGGCTCATCTTGTCGGGGATGACCAGCAGCAGGCGATAGCCCTTCTGCGCCGCTACCAACGCCAACCCCAGGCCGGTGTTGCCGGCCGTGGCCTCGATGAGCGTGCCTCCGGGCTTGAGGCTCCCGGCACGCTCCGCGGCCTGAACGAGATACAGACCGACGCGGTCCTTGATCGAGCCGCCCGGATTCTGGTTCTCGAGTTTCAGGAACAGCTGGCACGGCCCGGTATCCAGACGACGCACCGCCATGAGCGGCGTGTTGCCGATCATCTCCAGTACATTGCCGTACGCCGGATTCGACATGCGCGAGCCTTGAGAGGGCGAGGGGCGATTGTACGCCAGGGGGCCGCACCCCAGCGGCTCGCTCAGGCAGCGCTGCTGATGAGTCCGGAGCCGACCCAGTCGCGCAGCAGCGCGGCGGCGTGCGCCGGCGCCTGTGCCTCACCGAGCTCACCGCACAACAGCTCGCACAACTCGCCGAACGGCCAGCCATTGCGCGCGGCATCCAGCGCCGCCGCTTCCGTGTGCGTCAGCGAGCGGAAGTAAGTGGTGAGCTCGTGACGCCACAGGAGCCATTGCACCGGCGCCGCATTCAGGCTCGCCTGCGGCCGCTCGCGGTCTTCGCTAAGCGCCTGCCAGATCTGCGGCACATTCCAGCTCAGGGCCAGCCGTCGCACGCTCGGGTGCCAGGCAAAGCGCAACTGTGCCCACTGCTGCGGGGCGACGCGTGCGAGGGCCTCATGCGCGAGCGGCGCGGCATCGGCAGCGTCGAACACGCCCGTCATGGTCCACTCCCAGCGGGCGAGCTCGGCGAGCAGCGGGGCCGCCGCGTAGTCGCCGTGAACGCACAGGAACTGCGGCAGCGCATCGCCGTAGTAGCGGATGGAGAAGTACGGCGAATCGTGCGTGCGCACGTACTCGCTGGCGAGGGTGTGAAAATCCGCCTCGCCGAGCAGCTTCGCCAGCGCCGGAAAGTTGGCTTTCAGGGCGTCCGCGAGACGGCTGCGATAGGCGCCGGCGTAAATGCCGAGACGCGTGGCCACCGGCACGCGCGCCGTGCCGAGCACATGGGCCCCGACAGTCTCGCCGGCGCGCAGCAGGTAGTCCTGAAAATCGCCCTGCAGCTGCGCGAGGCCGCTCATGAGCCCGCCGCCGCGGCGCGCCGCGCGCGCTGCGCGCCGTCGCCAGCCGCCAGGGTGCGTGCGCACAGCGCGCGCGCCTGCGTGAGCTCCGCACACAACTCGGCGAGCGGCGGGATGTGGTCGTCGCGCTCGATCATGGTCGAGACGGCCCCGAAGCGCTTCACGGCGGCCGCGTACAGCTCCCACACCGGATCGGGCACTTCGGTGTCGTGGGTGTCGATGAGGTAGTCGCCGTGATTCTCGTGCCCGGCCAGATGGATCTGCTGCACGCGCTCCGCCGGAATGGCGTGCAGGTACTCGAGCGCATCGAACTCGTGGTTCACCGCGCTCACATAGATGTTGTTGACGTCCAGCAGGATCAGACAGTCGGCGCGCGCGGCGACCTCGCGCAGGAATTCCCACTCGGTGAGGCTTGAGGAGCGGAACGCGACGTAGCTCGAGACGTTCTCCAGCAGGATGCGCCGCCCGAGCAGCTCCTGCACCGCGCGCACCCGCTCCACCACGTGCGCCAGCGCTTCCTCGGTGTACGGCAGCGGCAGCAGGTCATGCGTGTTGCGTCCCGCCACCCCGGTCCAGCACAGGTGATCGGAGATCCACGCGGGCTCCAGGCGTGCGGCAAGCGCCTTGACCTGCCGCAGGTACTCGCGATCCAGCGGCGCGGTGCTGCCGATCGACATGGACACACCATGCATCGCCAGCGGGTAGCGCTCGCGGATGCGCGTCAGGTAGTGCAGCGGCTTGCCGCCCGGCACCAGGTAGTTTTCGGTGAGTACTTCGAACCAGTCGATGGGGGGGCGATCGGCGAGGATCGCCTCGTAGTGATCGACCCGCAGGCCAAGACCGAATCCGAGCGCGGGGGGCTTCAGCATGGGGGGCGAAAGGGCGGGCCGGGCGCTAACAGCACGCCCGGCCCACTAACCACTTACTTGGCTTTTGCTTTCGCCGCGTCGCACTCCGCCTTGGTCATTTCCAGGAACCCCTTGCCCTTGCAGGAGTTCTGGCCCTTGCAGGCGTTGTTGGCGCTCTTGCACGCGGAGTGTCCCTTGCAGGAATTGACACCCTCACATTTCACTTTCCCTTCGTCGGCGCGGGCAGTGCTCACCGCCACGGCCGAGAACATCACCGCGGCAGCCGCGGCCAGGGCAACACTGGACAGGATTCTGGAATTCATTAAGCAATCTCCTTAAGAGGACGATGGGGCGGCGCCGATTGTAGCGCCGGCGCCGGAGGATAGTCGCGCGCGTGTAAGTGCTTCCACGAAAACGCAATTCCACCCCCACGTGGCCAGCCAGCAACGCGGCTGTACAGTAGACCGGGGAATGTCCAACTGAATTGCACGCGGCTGCCGCCAGGCCACTGCCGCTCATCCGCGCGCGGCAAGGATCCATTACAATTTCCGAAGCCCGCGCCTGCCCGCCGCAGGTGCGCTCCCCTCACCACACCCGACAGTGACGGAATGACCGACGCCTCCGGTGACGCCATCCTCGTGCGTGGCGCGCGCCAGAACAACCTGAAGAACCTCGATCTCGACCTTCCGCTCAATGAGCTGATCGTCGTCACGGGCGTGTCGGGTTCGGGCAAGTCGTCGCTGGTGTTCGACACCCTGTACGCGGAGGGCCAGCGGCGTTACGTCGAGACCTTCTCGCCCTACGCGCGGCAGTTCCTCGACCGCATGGACAAGCCGCAGGTCGAGTCGATCTCGGGAATTCCGCCCGCCATCGCCATCGACCAGACGAACCCGGTGCGCACCTCGCGCTCGACCGTCGGCACGATGACCGAGCTCAACGATCACGTGAAGCTGCTGTTCGCGCGCGCCGCGGCGTTGTTTTGCCGGCGCTGCGGCCAGCTTGTGCAGCGCGATACCCTGGACAGCATCTACGCCGACCTGCGCTCGCGCGCGCAGCACGCCGGTGATCCACGGCTGCTGGTGAGCTTTCCGGTGCCGGTGCCGGCGAATTTCAGCGCCGACGAAGTCCGCGAGTTGCTGGCCAGACAAGGCTATACGCGCTTCCTGGCGGCGACGCCGCCAGCCCCCGCGGGGCGTACCAGGAAGCGCGGGCCTGGGGGGAACGCCCCCGCCGTCACGCTGGAAGTGGTGCAGGACCGGCTGCGGGCCGGCGGCGCCGAGCGCGGCCGGGTACTCGAGTCGCTCGAGGCGGCGCTGCGGGTCGGGCGCGGACGCGTCAATGTGCAAGTGGTGGACGACGGCGATCCGCCGCAGCGTCTCGACACCTGGCGCTACTCGAGCGAACTGCACTGCGCGCACTGCGACCTGGCGTACCACACGCCCACCCCCAGCCAGTTCTCGTTCAACTCGCCGCTGGGGGCGTGCGAGACCTGCCGTGGCTTCGGCCGCACCATCGGCATCGACTATGGGCTCGTCATTCCCGACGAGACCCGCTCGCTGCGCGGCGGGGCGATCAAACCCTGGCAGACCAAGTCCTACACCGAATGCCAGCAGGACCTGGAGAAATTCGCGAAGCAGCGGGGCATTCCCCTCGACACGCCGTGGCGCGAGCTTCCCGCCGACGCACGCCGCTGGGTGATCGAAGGCGAAGGCGAGTGGACCAGGAAGGTCTGGTACGGGGTGAAACGCTTCTTCGCCTGGCTGGAGACGCGCGCCTACAAGATGCACGTGCGGGTGTTGCTGTCGCGCTATCGCGCCTACACACCGTGTAGCGACTGCGACGGGGCGCGCCTGAAGAGCGAAGCCCTGCTGTGGCGCCTCGGCAGTCGCGAGCTGGCTGACGCGGCACTCGGCCAGGCGGGGCGCTTTCGCCCGCGGGGAGTGCAATGGAGCGCCGACAGCGCCGCAAGGCTGCCCGGCCTGTCGATCCATGACCTGATGCTGCTGCCGCTCGAGCGCGGGCACGAGTTCTTCGGCAAGCTCACACTGCCGCCGCCGCTCGATGAGGCCACCGAGCTGCTGCTCGCGGAGATCCGCGGACGCTTCCGCTACCTGGTGGACGTGGGGCTCGGCTACCTGACGCTCGATCGTCAGTCGCGCACGCTCTCGGGCGGGGAGGTGCAGCGGATCAATCTCACCACTGCGCTCGGCACCTCGCTCGTCAACACGCTGTTCGTCCTCGATGAGCCCTCGATCGGCCTGCACCCGCGCGACATGCAGCGCGTCATCGGCGTCATGAAACGGCTGCGGGACGCCGGCAATTCGCTGCTCGTGGTCGAGCACGATCCGCAGATCATGCTGGAGGCTGACCGCATCCTCGACCTCGGGCCCGGGGCCGGCGAGCGCGGCGGCGAGATCGTCTTCTACGGCACTCCGGGCGAGATCCGCCTGAGCGCCACTTCGCTCACCGGGCAGTACCTCGGCGGCCGCAGGATGGTCGCTCCGCCACCCAAGCCGGCAGCGGACCGCGCCCGTGCGGCGCAGGGCGTAGTGGCGGTGGCCCGCTCCAACCGCTGGCTCGAGCTGCGGGGCGCGGCCGAGCACAACCTGAAAAACCTCGATGTGCGCATTCCGCTCAAGCGCCTGGTGTGTGTGACGGGCGTGTCGGGATCGGGGAAGTCCACGCTGATCGAGGACGTGTTGTATCCCGCGCTTCTCAAGTATCGCGGCAAGCCGACCGAGGCACCCGGAGTGTTCGCAGGCCTCACCGGCGCCGAGTTGATCGACGACGTCGTGATGGTCGACCAGAATCCCATCGGCCGCACCACCCGCTCGAATCCTGCCAGCTATATCGGCGCCTTCGATGCGATTCGGGCCCTGTTCGCCGCCGAGCCGGCGGCGCAGGAGCGCAAGTACAGCCCCGGAACCTTCAGCTTCAACTCCGGCAACGGCCGCTGCCCGGCCTGCAACGGCAACGGCTTCGAGCACGTCGAGATGCAGTTTCTCTCCGACGTGTACCTGCGCTGTCCCGACTGCAACGGCCGCCGCTATCGCGATGAAGTGCTCGACATCCGGCGCGAAGGCGCCGACGGCCGCCGCTGCAGCATCGCCGACGTGCTGGATCTCACGGTGACGCAAGCGCGCGCGTTCTTCGCCGACGCACCCGAAGTGGCGGCACGACTCACGCCGCTCGCCGACGTGGGCCTCGAGTACCTGAAGCTCGGCCAGCCCGTGCCCACGCTCTCGGGCGGCGAGGCGCAGAGACTGAAGCTCGCCGGGCACCTGGCGCAGGCCGGCTCGGTGCTCTCGAGCACCACTCACCGCGGCAAGCTGTTTCTGTTCGATGAGCCGACCACCGGACTGCACTTCGAGGACGTGGCGAAGCTGCTGAAGGCGTTCCGCAAGCTGCTGGTCGCCGGTCACTCGCTGCTGGTGATCGAGCACAACCTCGACGTGATCCGCGCCGCCGACTGGATCATCGATCTCGGCCCCGAGGGCGGCGAGCGCGGCGGCGAAATCGTCTGCAGCGGAACAGCCGCGCAGGTACGCGCGCACCCGCGCTCTTTCACCGGCCAGGCGCTGCGCGCCTACGAGGCGGCCCTGTCGGTGGCGGCGCAGGCCACGGCCGTGCCCGCCCCCGCCGCCCCCGCCGCCCCCGCCGCCCCCGCCGCGGTGGCCGAGCCGCGCGCGCACTACCGCGGCGGTAACGGCCGCAATCGCCACGCGGTGGTCATTCACAAGGCGCGCGAGCACAACCTCAAGAACATCGACGTCGAGATCCCGCGCGATCGCTTCACGGTGATCACCGGCGTGTCGGGATCGGGCAAGTCGACGCTCGCCTTCGACATTCTTTTCAACGAGGGCCAGCGCCGCTACCTGGAATCGCTCAACGCCTATGCGCGCCAGTTCGTGCAGCCGGCCGCGCGCCCCGACGTGGACGCGATCTTCGGCATTCCGCCCACGGTGGCCATCGAGCAGCGCACCAGCCGCGGCGGCCGCAAGAGCACCGTGGCGACGCTCACCGAGATCTATCACTTCCTGCGACTGCTGTACGTGAAGCTCGGCACGCAGTACTGCCCCGACTGCGACCTTGCGATCGAGCCGCAGAGCGCAGCCTCGATCGGCGCGCGCCTGTTACGCGACTACCGCGGCAAGCGCATCGCGCTGCTGGCGCCGCTCATCGTGGCGCGCAAGGGCTACTACACCGACCTGGCGAAGTGGGCGGCCAGGAAAGGCTTCAGCACGCTGCGGGTCGATGGCGAGGCGCTGCCGACGGTGCCGTGGCCGCGCCTGTCGCGCTTCCGCGAACACACCATCGAGTTGCCGGTTGCGCAAATCGATGTCGGCGTCAAGACCGAGGCCGCCCTGCGCGCGGCGCTCGCCCGCGCGCTCGATTTCGGCAAGGGGCTGGTGCACGTACTGGGACCGCAGTCCGCATCCGTGACGGTGTTGTCCACCAAGCGCGCCTGCCCCTCCTGCGGCAGGAGTTTCGCCGAGCTCGATCCGCGCCTGTTCTCATTCAATTCCAGACATGGCTGGTGCGAGAGCTGTTATGGGACCGGGGTCGAGATGCCGGGCTTCGACGCGCAGCAGAGCGGCGAGGAACTGTGGTGGAACGAGTGGTACGCGCGCGAGCTGCAGCCCTGCGGCACGTGCCTGGGGCAGCGGCTGAACCCGACGGCGCTCAACGTGCGCTTCCGCGAGCGCTCGATCGCCGCGCTCACCGGGGCATCGGTCAGCGCCAGCGGAGAATTCTTCGCCAGGCTCAGGCTCGGCACCCGTGAGCGGCAGATCGCGCGCGACCTGCTGGCGGAAATCCGCGCGCGCCTGAAGTTCCTCGAGCGTGTCGGTCTCGGGTACCTGCAGCTCGATCGCGGCGCACCGACGCTCTCGGGGGGCGAAGCGCAGCGCATCCGTCTGGCCGCGCAACTGGGCTCGAACCTGCAGGGGGTGTGCTACGTGCTCGATGAGCCCACCATCGGGCTGCATCCGCGCGACAACCAGATCCTGCTCGCATGCCTTGCCGAGCTCGCCGGGCACCGCAACACGCTGGTGGTCGTGGAGCACGACGAGGAGACCATCCGCCGGGCGGATCACGTGCTGGATCTGGGGCCGCAGGCCGGCGTGCGCGGCGGCGAGCTGGTCGGTGCCGGCACGGTGCAGGACCTCATGCGTAACCCGCGTTCGACCACCGGCCGCTTCCTGCGCGAGCCGCTGCTGCATCCGGCGCGGCCGCAGCGTGCGGTGAACTCCGTCACACCGCTGCTCACGCTCGAGCGGGTGGCGCTGCACAACATCCGGGGGAGCGACGTGCGCATTCCGCTCGGGCGCCTGGTCGTGATCACCGGCGTGTCCGGTTCGGGCAAATCGACCGTGGCGCGCGACGTGCTGTATGCGAACCTGAAGCGGCTGCTCGCGCACAACGCTCCGGGGCGCCGTGGCCGCAAGCGCGCCGCCGGCGCGAAGCTCATCGGCTGCGCGGCGGTGCAGGGCCTGGAGCTCATCGATCGCGTGCTGGAAGTGGACCAGACGCCGATCGGCAAGACGCCGCGCTCCTGCCCCGCGACCTACATCGGCTTCTGGGATGACATCCGGCGCATCTACGCCGGCACCACCGAGGCGCGCATCCGCGGCTACAGCGCCAGCCGCTTCTCATTCAACACCGCCGGCGGCCGCTGCGAAGCGTGCGAAGGCCAGGGCATGCAGACCATCGAGATGAGTTTCCTGCCCGACGTCAAGGTGCTGTGCGACGTCTGTGGCGGGCGGCGCTTCAATTCCGAGACGCTGGCCGTCTCATGGCGGGAGGCCAGCATCGGCGATGTGCTGGCGATGAACGTCGACGATGCAGTCGGGTTTTTCGCGGCCCATGCGCGCCTGCATCATGCCCTCAAGCTCCTGCAGGACGTGGGCCTCGGCTACCTCACGCTCGGGCAGCCGAGCCCCACGCTTTCGGGCGGCGAAGCCCAGCGCATCAAGCTCGTCACCGAGCTCTCCAAGGTGCGCGACGACGTCGCCCATGGCCCGCGTCAGAAACCGAAGCACACCTTGTATGTGCTGGATGAGCCCACCGTGGGTCTGCACATGGCCGACGTCGAGAAGCTGCTGCACGTGCTGCACCGGCTGGTTGCCGCCGGCAACACCGCGGTAGTGGTCGAGCACAACCTCGACGTCATGGCCGAAGCGGACTGGATCCTCGACCTGGGGCCCGAGGCAGGGGATGGGGGCGGGCGCATCGTCGCCCAGGGTGCGCCGGCGCAGATCGCGCGCCGCAGGACGCAATCCCACACCGGCCGGGTGTTGCAGGACTTCCTGCGGCAGCGCACCCGGCCGGCGGCGCCGGGAAGCTAGGAGGCCGCGACGCCGCGCTTCGGGCTCACGACCTCGATCGTCAGATGCGAGAGGCTGGAGAAGCGTCCCAGCGCCGAGCGGTAGAAATGCACGTCCCGCGCCTGCCCGGTCACGATCGAAACGATGGCACCAAAATGGCCCGGACCGAGCCGCCACAGGTGCAGGTCAGCGACCCGGTCGCCGTCCTGCTCCAGACAGCGCCGGATACGCGCGGCGAGCGTCGTGTCCGGGGTCATGTCGAGGAGGATCCGGCCCGTGTCCCGCACCAGGGCGTACGCCCATAACGCGATGACAGAGCCGCCTACGATTCCCATCATGGGGTCCATCCACATCCAACCGAGGAAGCGGGCGGCCGTCAGCCCGAGAATGGCCAGAACCGACACGCCGGCGTCAGCGGCCACGTGGATGAATGCCGCGCGAAGATTGTGATCCCGGTGCACGCCGTGAGCGAGGTGGTCCTGGGGCTCCTCGAAGTCCAGCCGGTAGGTCGCTGCGTCCAGACCCGATCGCAGCGTCAGGTGCACCGCGAACTCGTGCGGCTCCGGAATCACCTCGTCCGACTCGAAGTAGTCACCGCGCCATCTCAGGGAAAATAGCGCACGCACGCCTCCCGGACGGTCGGTTTCGATCGACGCGCTGAGCGCCCGGGCCGCCTGCCCGCCCAAGGCCGGAACCCGGCAGCGAAACCGGGCCGGGCCGTCACCCTCGAAAATATGCAATCTGACCCGCCCAAACCTCGTTTCCAGCTCCCCGCCCGCGGGCGCGTGCGCCGCGTCGCCGACGGCCTCCTCGCCATGACCGTGTGCGTGTGCATGCGCATGCGCATGGCCGTCTCCGTCGCTCAACAGCCAGGCGCTTACGATGTTCACCAGCAGGCCGAGAAACGCGATCGGAATCGCCTCGCGGAACTCGATGTGAACCGGCGCCAGAAAGCGTCTGACCGCCTCGTAGCCGATAAGAAGCGCAATGAGAGCCAGCACGATGGCGCTGCTGAAACCGGCGAGATCGCCGAGCTTGCCGGTGCCGAAGCTGAAGCGCGCGTCGTTCGCGTGCCTGCGGGCGAAGGTGTAGGCCAACGCCGCAATCAACATCGCAATCGCGTGGGTCGACATGTGCAGGCCGTCGGCGACCAGCGCGAGGGAGCCGAAGGCGATCCCGCCGCCGATCTCCAGCACCATCATCGCGGAGCACAGCACGATGACCGCCCACGCCCGGCGCTCGTTGCGCGCGTGGCCCGCGCCGAGAAACACGTGAGAGTGCTGGTCTTCCAGCCGTACGGCGTCCGCAGTCACGCCGGCGGTCTCACTTGAAGTAGCTCTGCACGACGTCGATGAGTTCGTCCGTGGCCTCGGCGCGCGGCTCACTGGCACGCGGTCGGCGAGCCACGAGGTGCTCGCGGATGTGATCCTTGACGACCTCCGCCAGCAGGCTGCTCACGGCGCCGCGGCACGCGGCCAGCAGCTGCATGATCCGGCCGCAATCCGCATCCTCGTTCAGCGCCCGCTCGACCGACTCGACCTGCCCACGCAGGCGGCGCAGCCGGTTGACGAGCTTGGTCCTGTTCCGAACGGTGTGTGCCATGGGCGCCTTATACCCTACCGGGGTATGATATCCAAGGGGTCGGCGGGCGGCGGGGCCGGCGTGAGCCCGCCGCGCGGGGGGAGCGGTGCGGGCGCAGCGAACTATGCCCGGCAGTAGTACCCTTGGTGTCCATGGCCCACGATCTGGTCTGCTGGAAATGCGGCGCCTCGCTCGCCGAGCTGAGCCTGCCGCTGCGACGGCTCGAGGAGTGCCCGAAGTGCCACGCCGAGCTGCACGTGTGCCGCATGTGCGTCGAGTACGACACGCGGGTCGCCAAGCACTGCCGCGAGCCGACCGCGGAGGAAGTGAACGACAAGACGCACGCGAATTTCTGTGATCACTTCAAGCCGCGCGCCGCGGCCTATACGCCGCCCAACACCGCCGAGGTCGCCAGGGCGCAGACCGAACTGGAGAAATTGTTCGGCAAGCGCTGATGGCTCTCACGTCCCGTCGCCCGGAAACGGCGTCGTGCCGCACCCGGGCGCCACTTCGCGCTAAACTGGCTTCACAATCAGCGCTTGGCCGCCCGCGCGCGGCACAACCGGGAGTCATCCATGGTCGGTCGATCGCCCCGCGGGCACTGTTTGCCCTTCGTCGTTGCCGTGCTGGCCTGCGCCGCCCTGCCCGCCTGGGCCGCAGGCGCCGCTACCCCCAAGGCCGTGGCCTCCACGGCACTTCACTCCTGGGAAGCCGGCGAGGATCCGGCAGCCCTCGACACGTGGGTGCACCAGCACCTGCGCCGCGCCGACGCCGACCTCGCGCGCCTCATGGCCGTGAAGGGCGCGCGCACCGTGGGCAATACCCTGCGTCCGTATGACGATGCGGCCAACGAGATCATCCTTGCGGTCGCACAGTCCAGCGTGATGTATGGCGTGGGGGTCACGAAGGAGCTGCGCGACAAGGCGCAGGCGCTCACGCAGACCGCGAATGCCGCGTACACGGCGCTCAACCTCAACAAGCCGGTCTACCGGGCGCTCGCCGCGGTGCCGGCACCGGCGGACGCGGCGACCCGGCACTATCTCGAACACACCCTGCTCGAGTACCGTCTCGCCGGCGTCGACAAGGACGACGCCACGCGCGCCCAGATCAAGGCGCTGCAGGACAAGATTACCGAGCTCGGTCTGGCGTTCGAGCGCGCGGTGCACGACGACGTGCGCACCACCCTGGCCGACAAGGCGCAACTCGACGGCCTGCCGCCGGATTACCTCGCCACCCACAGCGCCGACGCCGAAGGACACGTCAGGATAACGACCGACCCGCCCGATGGCTGGCCGGCCCAGAAGTTCTCCAACAGCGCGGAGTTGCGCGGCAAGCTGTTCCTCGCGGCCCAGCAGGTCGGCTACCCGGTGAACACCGAGACTCTGCGCGGGCTGCTCGCCCGGCGCGAGGAGCTGGCTCGCCTGCTGGGCTATCCGACCTGGGCAGACTTTGCGATGGCGGATCAGATGATCGGCTCGCCCGCGAAGCTGGCCGAGTACCTCGGCAAGATCGACGCGGCCTCGCGCGAGCCGGGTGCGCGCGAGGATGCGGCGCTGCTGGCGTTCGCCCAGCAGCGCGAGCCGTCGACCCAGAAGATCTCAGCCGCCGATGCGCGCTACTGGCAGGAGCAGTACCGGCGCGCCAAGTTCAGCTTCGACTCGCAGAGCGTGCGACCCTACTTCCCCTACGCCGCGGTCGAGCGCGGCGTGCTCGCCACGGCGGCGACGCTGTTTCATGTCGACATCAGACCGGTGCCGGGTGTGCATACCTGGCATGCGTCGGTCACCACTTACGACGTCTTCGACGGCAAGGTCAGGCTCGGGCGCATCTACCTGGACATGCATCCGCGCGAAGGCAAGGACAAGTGGTTCTCCACCCAGCCGCTCAGCTTCGGGATCCACGGCCGCCAGCTCCCCGAGGGTGTGCTGGTGTGCAACTTCCCGGGCGGCACGCCCGGCGACCCGGGCCTCATGCAGTACGGCGACGTGGTGGTGTTCCTGCACGAGTTCGGTCATCTCATGCATCACGTCGTCGGCAGCCAGAACGCGTTCGTCGGCGAGGGCGGTTTCCTGGTGGAGGGCGATTTCATCGAGGCGCCCTCGCAGATGCTGGAAGAGTTCTTCCATGATTACGGCGTACTCAGCTCTTTTGCCCGCCACTACCAGAGCGGCGAGCTGCTGCCCCGGGATCTGTTCACGCGCATGACGCGCGCCGATGCCTACGGCCGCGCGAGCGGCCAGCAGCGCCAGCTGATGTTCACCGCGGTATCACTGGACTTTCACACGCTGCCGTCGGCGACGCTGGACTTCGACGCCGTGTACCGGCGCGACTTCGAGCGTTTCAACAGTGCCGCATTCGTGCCGGGCGATCACTTCTGGGCGAGCTTCACGCACCTGAACGGCTACAGCTCGAACTACTACACCTACGTGCTCGACAAGGTGATCGCGCTGGATTTCTTTGCGCAGTTCGACCCGCAGAATCTGCTGCGCGGTCCGGCCGGCATGCGCTACCGGCAGGCGGTGCTGGCGCCCGGCTCCACCAGGCCCGCCGCGCAGCTGGTGCGTGACTTCCTCGGCCGCGAGCCCAACCTGGATGCGTACCAGCGCTGGATGCTGGCGGAGTTCGACCCGCAGACTACGGCTTCTTCATCCGTTCGCTGAGGCGCTCGAGGAGTCGCGTGAACGGGGAATTCTTCTGCACCTCGACGCGCAAGTGACGCACGCCGGAGTCGTTGAGGGTCTCGCCTCTGCCGTCGTCGATCGCGAGCTGACTCGCGCCGAGAATTTCCAGGGTCTCCTCGAGCGTCTGCGGGCCACGGCGCTCGCGCGCGCCCACCTTGCCGGCGCCGCCGCGAGCGCGGCCCTTGGGCTGCGCCGCAGGAGCCGCGCTCTGGCGCACGGCACGGCCCACCGCCACCTTCGGCACCGGCTTCGCTGAGGGCTTTGCCCCCGGCTTGGGTGGCGCTTTCGGCCTGCCCTGCAGCAGCGCCGCCACCGCGATGTTCGCCGTGTCGTCATCGATGAGCTTGAACTCCTCCGCGGTACGCGCGCGCGCTGCGGCCGGGGCCGCCAGGGTCTCGGCCTTGGTGTCCTGCTCCGACGCGCGCCTCTTCTCCTGCGGACTCACCGGCACCACCGCGACCGAAGCGAACTCCGAACGCACGTAGTGGGCGACCTGTTTGGCGGAGATGGCGTCGGTAAAGAACCCGAGACGCAGCCCATACCATTTACGCCCGTCGCGGCTGCCCTCGACGGTATACAGGGTGTAGGCGCTGAAGATGGCGAGCGGAGGTACCTTGTCGAGCTCGGCCGGCTGCACCGACCATTGCAACTGCACCGCAAAGGACACCGGCGCGTTGTTGACGACGGCCTCCTTGAGTGCCCGGCGCGTCCCGGTATCGTCGGGCTTGAGCAGCGGAATGCTGCCATGCGCGGCGTCGGCCGGCGGCGGCTCGCCGCCCTCGGGGCGGCGGGTCTCGAGCATTTTCAACACCTGCGTGTCGGAGAGGGTGCTGCCCTCGGCCGGCGCCACGCGCGGCAGCGGCGGCGCACGCATCAGGCGCGTCTCGCCGGTGGCGCTCGCATCGCCGAGCGCCGCGAGCACCTCGCGCACGTTCGAGTCTTCAAACACCGGTTTCGGGCTCTTGCCTGCGGCGGGGGCCGCGGCGGAACTCGCCGCGGCGGGTAAATCGTTCGAGCATTTTGAAGTGACCGGCGGCGGATTCATCGCCACCGGCCCTGACGAAAAGACCGTGCGGGAGGCAACGGAGAAAGTGCGTTACCGCGTCGCGTTCTATGGTTCGACGCCGGCCTATCGCGGCGTTTTCGACCTGCATGGCGTGGGCGATCTCGGGATCAAATTGAACGCGATGTCTCGTGAGGGCCAGTGGACCGACATGGCGCGTCAGGTTCCCGACGATGTGCTG
>Ga0209626_1000036_pt1 | contig 39873 bp, 27 predicted proteins | sample JacPinW_OM1H0_M2_FD_187962 | JGI IMG/M metagenome (GOLD analysis project Ga0209626, IMG submission 187962) | Forest soil microbial communities from Algoma, Ontario, Canada - Jack Pine, Ontario site 1_JW_OM1H0_M2 (SPAdes) (version 2) | ecosystem: Environmental > Terrestrial > Soil > Boreal... | reverse complement strand
CCGAGCGTGGTCTCTGGGTCCAGAGGGTCGCCGAGCCGGTAGCGCTGAATCAGCTCGATGCAGCCGCGCGTGAAGCGATCGTAAACGCTCTCGTGAACGTAGATGCGCTGCAGCCCGCAGCAGGACTGACCGGAGTTGAAGTAGGCACCGTCCACGATGTTTTCAATGGCGTGTGGCAAATCGGCATCGTGACGCACGTAGACCGGGTCGCAGCCGCCGAGTTCGAGCCCCACTCCGATGAAGCGCTCGGCGGCGACGCGCTGCACGGCCCGCCCCCCAGCCACCGATCCGGTGAACGCCACGAAATCGACGCGCGGATCACGGATCACTCCTTCGGTGTCGGCGTGCCCAAGGTGCAGCACCTGGAAGAGGCCGGCAGGGAGCCCCGCGGCGGCGAAGCACCCGGCGAATGCTTCCGCGCACAGCGGCGTCTGTGCCGAGTGCTTCAGCACCACGGCATTGCCGGCCATCAGCGCCGGCACCACGCTGTTCACGGCGATCAGGTACGGATAGTTCCAGGCAGCCACGGTAAACACGATGCCGAGCGGTTCGCGGCGTATGAAACGCCGAAAGCCCGACTTCGGTCCCGGATCCACATCGGCGAGCGCCGTGGCGGCGACCCCCGTCATGTAGCGGGCGCGCTCGAGCGTGCCGCGCACCTCGCTCGCCGCGAAGCGTATCGGCCGCCCCATCTGCCAGGTGAGCTCGGTGGCGATCTGCGTGCCGCGCCGCTCGAACTCCCCGCAGAAGCGCCCGATGATGGCCGCTCGCTCGGCAATCGGCACTTCGCGCCACTGCGGCTGCGCCGCACGCGCGCGCTGCAGGGTCTGATCGATCTGCGCAGCCGTGGCGGCGGTGCGCTCCGCATACACACTGCCGTCGACGGGGGAAATGGTCTTAATGGTCATCAGATGATCTCGAAATACCGCGCCAGCTCCCAGTCAGTGACCGCGCGGCGGAATTCGCGTTCCTCCCACTCCCGGCTCGCGGCGAAGTGGCTCACGAACGGCGCCCCGAACAGCTCCTGGGCGGCTTTGGAGTGTGCGAGCCGCTCAGCCGCCTCACTGAGTGTGCGTGGCAGCTGACGCTTGGCGGGGAGCTTGCGGTCATAGGCATTGCCGGTAATCGGCTCATCGGGCTCGACACGGTGTTCGATGCCCCACAGGCCTGAACCGATCGCCGCGGCAATGGCCAGGTAAGGGTTAATGTCCGCGGCCGCGATGCGGTACTCCACCCGCTGGCTCTTGGGGCCGCCCTGGATGACCCGCAATGCGCAGGTGCGATTCTCGACACCCCAGGTGGCACTGGTCGGTGCCCAGTAGCCCGGCACCAGGCGCGAGTAGCTGTTGACGGTAGCGGCCACCATCGCGAGGAGCTCGGGCATCAGCGCCTGCTGACCTCCGACGAACCAGCGCATCTCCTCGGACATGGTATGGGCGCCTGCCTGATCGTAGAACGCGGAGGAGCCGTCTTGGCGCGCCAGCGAGACGTGCAAGTGGCCGCTCTGACCCGGCAGCCGCTCCGACCACTTGGCCATGAAGGTTGCCATCAGACCGCGGCGCTGGGCGAGCACCTTCACGAAGGTCTTGAAGAGCGCAGCACGGTCGGCTGCTTCGAGGGCGTCGGTGTAATGCAGTGCCGCCTCGATGACGCCCGGTCCGGTCTCGGCATGCAGACCTTCGATCGGCATGCGCATGTCGGCCGCCATCTGCAGCAGCGCCTGGTAAAGCTCGGTGTGCACCGAACTGCGTAGCACCGAATAGCCGAAATAACCCGGAGTCAGATTGGTCAATCCACGATAGCCTTTTTCGCGCACACTCGCGGGTGTCTCGCTGAACAGGAAAAATTCGTATTCAGCCGCCGCCGCAGCGCCGTACCCCATGGTCGCCGCACGCTGCAGCACCCGACGCAGCGTTGCCCGCGGGCACACCTGTTCGGCGCTGCCGGCGAACTCGCCGAGAAACAGCAGCATGTTGCCCTCGAACGGCAGTGCCCGGCAGGTTTCCGGAAGCAGCCGCACCGGCGCATCGGGAAAGGCCGTGTGCCAGCCGGTAAAGGTTATGTTGTCGTATTGCTGGTCGTTGGAATCCCACCCCAGCACGACATCGCAGAATCCCATGCCCTGGTCGAGTGCCGAGAAGAACTTCTGGCGATCGAGGTACTTCCCGCGCAGGATCCCGTCATTGTCGAAAACGCCGACCTTGACATGCTGCAGGCCGCGCTCCTCGACAATCGCGCGGGCCTGCGCACTCGTGCGCACCTCTTCTGGCTGCATGCAGGCAACTCCTTCAGCGTCACACGGTGCCGGTTGCACCGGCCTTGGTTCCTGGCGCCGCCGGCAGCGGCACCGCCGCGGTCCTCGCATTCAGCACGTACAGGTAGCCGGCGCCGAGTGTGGCGAGCGCACTGACGACCGCGAGGGTGATGAACACGCCTCCCCAGCCAAAGGCAACCGCGAGTCTTGCCATGACGGTGCCCGCGAGCACGCCGCCCAGATAGCCGGTGCCGTCGACCAGTCCGGAGGCGACCGCGCCCGCCTGCTTGCCGCCGAAATCGAGAGCGAAAGCCCCGGGGAGAAAAGAGTAAGGGCCGAGCAGGCAGAAAGCCACGAGCCCGATCACTGCCACCGGCAACACCACCCCGGCCGACGCCGGCCGCAGCGATGTAAGGATCAGGAGCGCCACGGCGGTTGCGGCGAGACCCAGGACCAGCAGCAGCGAGCGGGCATTCGGTCCCAGACGGTCACTGGCCCAGCCGCCGAGCAGGACCGAGATGGCGCCGACGCCGGGGAAGATCGCGGACAAGCCGGCGGAGTGACTCACGCTATAACCGAGGAAGTCGCGCAGATACTCCGGGGTCCAGGTATTGAAGGTCTCGCGCACCATGGTGGCGGCGAAACTCAACAGGCAAACCATGAGGAACGCACGGCTGCGCAACAGCGGCAGCACCAACGCCGCAAAATTCCTCGGGCCCGATTCCGCTGTGGAGAAAAGGTTGCGCGGGTTCGCCACTGCCTCCGGGTGGCCCTCCTCGGTGCGCGACTCGCGCAGCAACAGCAGGTTGGCGAGAAACATGAGGCCCGCAACGCTTGCACCGAACAGGAACAGCCCGCGCCAGCCGACCCCGTGCTCGAGCAGCAGCCCCATGCTCTGGCGCGCGGCGGCATCCCCGATGAGGTAGCTGCAGGTGAGGATGGCGGCTATCGTGCCGTAGCGCGAATAGTTGAACCACCTGGAGGAGACCTTGATGAGTGCCGACCAACCGATCGATTGGGTCAGTCGATTACCGACCCAGGCGAGGGTGAACAGCGGCAGCGTGGCGCCGGAGGCGAACAGCAGCGTAAAGGCCGTGGCGCCGCCGGTGGCGATGAGCAGGTTGCGTTTCCCGCCCCAGTAGTCCCCGAGCCCGGTGAGAAACCACTTGCCTAACGCATAGGCGAGTACGCCCCAGGAGGCCATCGAGCCGATGGCGACCATGGCGTCGGCGTGACTGATGCCGCGTCGCCCGAGCTCGTCGAGCAGCAGCGGCGTCGCCACCGACAGGTTGGAGCGGCAGAAGTAACAGGACGCGTAGCCCAGGAACAGGAGCAGCAGTGTGCGGCACTGCGCGAAGCGCAGCGCGCGCGTGGCAGGCGCGGCCATCGCCGGCGCCGTCGGCGCGACTACGGTAGCCACGGCAGCGAGTAGGTCTTGATGTTGCTGAAGCTCCTGATGGCTTCCTGCACGCCTTCCTTGTAGCCCAGGCCCGAGTCCTTGATACCGCCGAACGGCGTGAGCTCGAGGCGGTAACCGGGGACCTCGCGCACGTTCACGCTGCCGACGTTCAGTTCCGAGATGAAGCGCGTGATGTAGTCCAGCCGGTTGGTACACACGGCTGAGGACAGGCCGTAGGCGGTGGAGTTCGAGATGCGGATTGCATCATCGATGGTCTGGAAACGGATGACCGGTGACACCGGACCGAAGGTCTCGTGCCTGACGAGCGCCATTTCCGCATCCACCCGATCAAGCACCGTGGGCGAGTACAGTGCGCCGGCACGGATGTTGCCGTACAGGAGCCTGGCGCCGCGCGCCACGGCATCGTTCACCCTGGCCTCGAAGGAGCGCGCGGCCGCCTCATCGATCACGGTGCCCATGTCGGTGTTGGGATCCATCGGGTCGCCGTACCTGATGGCGCGGGTCTTTTCCAGCAGCAGCTCGATGAACCGCTCTGCCACGGTCTCCTGCACCAGCATGCGCTTGATGGCGGTGCACCGCTGGCCGGAGTTCCTGTACGAGCCCATGGCGGCGAGCGTGGCCGCCTCCTCGAGGTCCGCGTCCTCCATGACGATGAGGGGATCGTTGCCGCCGAGCTCCAGCACCTGGCGCTTGTAAACGGCCTTGGCGGCAATGTACTTGCCGACTGCCACGCCGCCCGTGAACGTAATCAGATCCACATCCGCGTGCGTCAACATCTCATCGGCGATCTCCTTGGGATCACCGGTGAGCACGCTGAACATCTGCGGCGGCAGGCCCGCCTCGTAGAGGATGTCGGCGAGAAGCAGCGCGCTGAGCGGAGTTTTTTCGGAGGGTTTGAGTACCATCCTGTTGTTGGTGGCGATGCTGGGAGCGACCTTGTGCGCGACCTGGTTCAGCGGGTGGTTGAAGGGCGTTATGGCGGCAATGACCCCCAAAAGGGGCTCGCGCAGGGTGTAGACCTTGCGGCGCTTGCCGTGCGCAGTGAGGTCGCAGGAGAAGATCTGTCCATCGTCCTGCAGCGCGGCGTTGCCGGCAAAGATGAACACGTCGCAGGCGCGGCCCACCTCATAGGTCGAATCTTTTTTGCACAAGCCGCTCTCGGCGGTGATGAGGTTGGCAATCTCCTCGGTGCGCGCCCGCAGCGACTCGGCTGTCTGATAGCAGATCCGGTAGCGTTCGTAGCGTGTCAGGCGCGAGCGGAATGCCCTGGCAATCCCGATCGCCCGGCGCACCTCGGCCACAGCGGCGACGGCCACCGTGCCCACCAGCGCCTGCGTGTATGGATTGAACACTTCGCTGCTGCGCTCGGTCGCGACGCGCGCGCCGGCGATACGCAGGCTCTCGCGCCGCACACCGTCGTTGCGGCTGCTATTGAGCATGGTTCAGCACCCAGTCGAAGGCATCGAAGTTGCGCCAGCGCCTGTTGACATCGAGGTTCTCGATGCGGCGGTTCATCACCAGCGGCACCGGCTGTTCCGAGAGGCCGCCGTGCGAGCGCAGCGGCGCATCCAGGCCCGAGAGGTCGTGCTTGGCCGCCGCGCCACCGAGGGCGACCGAACGGCTCGAGACCACCACCAGATCGCCGATCCGGTCGGCAGGCAGCTCGAAGCGGCTGGCAGCCTCGGCGCGCGTGAGCACCACGTCGATGCCGCGCAGCGCCGCGATCCGCGCACCGAGGGCGCGGCCATCGACATCAAGGGGCAGGTAGACGGTCGCGTACGAGCCAAGTGCCCCATGATGCACGACGTAAGGGTCGGTGATCGGTAGAATCACGCGCGCGCGTCCGGCAGCGAGCCAGCCGTCCAGCACATCCTGCAGGTAGATTACGTTCGGGCTCGCGTCGAGCCGCGTCTTGGGGTTCATGCCGTGGTCGGCGGTGAGCGCGATGGCGCAGCCTAAGTGTTCCAGCTCACCCAGGTAACGGTCCATCATGCGGTAGAACGAATTGGCGTCGAGCGAGCCGGGTGCGTGCTTGTGCTGCACGTAGTCGGTGGTCGACAGGTACATGATGTCCGGGCGAACCGTTTGCATCAGTTTCACGCCCGCGGCGAACACGAACTCCGACAATTCGGCGCTGTAGACGCTCGGCACTGGTCTGCCGACCAGCTGCAGTACGGCGTCGATGCCGTGTTCTGCCAGCGTGGCCTGGTCGGCTTTCTCCGCGGAGAAGCACATGCCGCGCAGCTGGTGGCCGAGGAGCTTGCGCAACTTGTCTTTGGCGGTAACCACCGCCACCTTGCAGCCCGCATCGGCCAGCGCGGCCAGGAGCGTTGGGGCGCGCAGCCATTTCGGGTCATTCATCATGACCTCAACGCCGTTCTCGGTGTCGTAGAGGTAGTTGCCGCAGATCCCGTGAACCGCGGGGGGCGCGCCGGTAACAATCGAGAGATTATTGGGGTTGGTGAAGCTCGGCATGACGCAGTCGGCGACTACCGCGGCGCCCTGCGCCAGCACCCGCTTCATCCACGGCATGTGACCGCCGGCCACCGCCTGGGTTATGTAGTCAGGCTCGCAGCCATCCACGCACACCACCACCGCCGGCCGCTCGGGCAACCGATATGTCCGTCCATTTACTTCGATGCGACGCATGTCAATCACCATCCTGGGAGCCGATTCAGGCCGCGGCGCGCATCTCCGCCAGCACTTTGCCGACTGCTTCGACTGCGCCGGCCATGCCGCGCTCGCCAAGCTGGCCCATGCAGCCGACACGGAACGTTTCCAGCGTCGTGAGCTTGCCGGGATACAGGACGTAGCCGTGCGCCTTGACGGCGTCGTAGAAGGTCTTGAACGTGTAGTGCGGACTGTCCGGCGCGTAGAAGGTGACGATGATCGGCGCCTGAATCGCCGCTGGCAGGAAACTCTTGAGTCCGAGTTTTGCCATGCCGTCGATCAGCGTACGGCAGTTGTGCGCGTAGCGGGCGCCGCGCGCCGCGAGTCCGCCCTCTTCGAGATACTGCGCGATCGCCGAATCGAACGCCGCCACGACATGGGTCGGCGGTGTGTAGCGCCATTGCGTGGTTTTCTGCATGTAGACCCACTGGTCGTACAGATCCATCGCCAGCGAATGGCAGTTGCCCTCGCTGCGTTCGAGCGCGCCGCGGCGCGCGATGACGAAGCCCATCCCGGGAGGACCCTCGAGGCATTTCCCCGAGGCCGCCACGACCGCATCGAACGGCGTGGTGCGCGCGTCAATCTCGAGCGCGCCGAACGAACTCATCGCATCCACGATCAGGCCCTTGCCATGCCGGGCGACGACCTGCGCAATCTCGCGCAGCGGGTTCAGGATGCCGGTGCTGGTTTCACAGTGCACCAGCGCCACGTGCGTGATCGACGGATCGGAGGTGAGCGCGCGCTCGACGTCAGCGGCGGCAACCTGAGTGTCCTCCGGGTAATCGATAGTCGTCAGCTTGCGGCCGAGCACCCGGCATATTCTGGCGATACGCTGGCAGTAAGCGCCGTTTTGCGGGACCAGCACGTGTCCCGGACGTGGTACCAGCGTGCCGATCGCGGCCTCGACCGAGAACGTGCCACTGCCCTGCATGGGTACGCACTCGTGTGTGCCAGTGCCGTGCACGATTTGCAACAGGCGTTCGCAGACACGCGCGGTGATTTTGTTGAAGTCGACGTCCCAGGAGCCCCAATCGCGCAGCATGCTCTGCTTGGTGCGCAGCGAGGTCGTCAAGGGTCCGGGGGTCAGCAGATACGGTTCGGTAGTCATCGGATTGCCACTCATGCCGTCAGGAGGATCGCCCCAGGAGCGAGGCGGCCTCGCCTGCGAGGACACTGGCCTCGTCGACGCGAATCACTTCGACCGCGGCCCGGCTGGTCGGCGCGCCGATGCTGCCATCGATGCCAACACTCGCGAGGTTCGCTTCTGCGTCCACGTCGATGCCGGCCCACTCGAAGCCGCGCAGAATCCGCCGCCGGATCTCCGGGCAGTTCTCGCCAATGCCGCCGCCGAAAACGATCACATCGACCCCGTCGAGTTCGCCCATATACGCCGCCACATAGTGCCGGGCACGTCGACAGAATATCTCGATCGCCAGCGCCGCGCTCGCGTCGCCACGCTGCGCGAGCGCCAGCAGCTCGCGCATGTCGGCGCTGCGGCCGGAGAGGCCGAGAAGACCACTGTCGGTATTCAGCTCGCGGCGCATTTGCGCCGCGGACATGCCGGTGCGTTCCATGACGTAGAGAAGCGCGCCAGGATCGACGTCCCCCGAGCGCGTACCCATGACGAGACCTTCGAGCGGCGTGAATCCCATGCTGGTCGCGATCGCGCGCTCGCCGAGCGTCGCCGTCACTGAACAGCCGCGCCCGAGCTGCAGACTGATGACCCGCGTCGTGGGCCGGCCGGCGGGCAGCCGCTCACGCGCCGCGCGGCACAGGAAACGGTGCGCGGTGCCGTGAAACCCGTAGCGCCGTACGCCAAAAGCCTCATGCCAGTGCTTCGGTACCGCATACCGCCAGGCTGCTTCCGGGAGCTGGGCGTAGTAGGCGGTGTCGAACACGCCGATCACGGGGCGGCCGGCGCCGAGCCGCGCTCGTACGGTCGCAACCACCGACAAGGCGGCCGGATTGTGCAGCGGGGCCAGCGCCCCCAGCTCGGCAAGGGCTGCGAGCTGCGAGTCACCGAGCCGCGCCGTCGCTCGAAGGGTCTCACCGCCATGCACAATGCGGTGCACGCTCGCATCGAGTCCCGCGAGCAGGTCGCGACCGTGCACCGTTACCTGCGACAGCCACGCCAGCGCGAAGTCAGCGGCCTCGGCGAGAGTTCGAATCGGCGCTGACAGGGGCGGCGCCGGTGCGTCTGTCTGCAGCGCGAAATGCCCCGATCCGTCGGCCGTGTCCACGAAAGCGCCGGCCTTGAGGCGGCGTGCAGGTCCTTCGCCTGGCACCTCCATCAGATCGAACTTGAGCGATGAACTACCGGCGTTGAAAACCAGCAGTTGCATCAGCGTGGCGCCTGCATGCGCACGACGCGACGCAGTGCGTAGGCGCTGAGCAGCACGACCACGCTGACGAGGCCGAATGCCAGCGCGGCGCGCTGCGCGGGGATGACGGACATCGCCGCCACAATCGCGAGCATCGCGACGATCGCGAGACGCGTGAGCCACGGGTATCCCCACATGCGCATCCGCAGCCGTTCGGGCATCTCGTTCTCAAGACGCCGGCGTAGTCTGAGCTCGGCCACGGCGATCAGGACGTAGACGAAGATCGCGACCGTACCGTAGGAATTGACGAGAAACGCAAAGATCCGGTCGGGCGACAGGTAACTCATCGCGACGGTCACATAACCGAATGCCGTGCTGCCGAGGATGGCGGCGACCGGCACGCCGCGTGCATCGAGCGTGGAGACTATCGCGGGTGCATCGCCGCGCCGGGCGAGCGCCATCAGCATGCGCGAAGACGCGAACAGGCCGGAGTTCAACGCCGACAGCACGGCCGTCAGTATGACGAGACTCATCACGGTGGCTGCCGCCGGAATCCGCAGCACCTCCATGACGCTGACGTAGGGCCGCGCCATACGCAGCGTGTCGTTCCAGGGCACGATAGCAACCACGAGAAAGATTGAACCGATATAAAACACCAACACGCGCCAGATCACCGACTGCGTCGTCTCGGCGACCGCCTTCTCGGGTTCCGCGGACTCGGCAGCAGCGATCGTGACGATCTCAGCACCAAAATAGAATCCGGTCGCCGCGACCGCCCCCGTGAGTACCGGTACGATGCCATTGGGCATGAAGCCGCCGTGCGCCGTAAGGTGCGACACACCTCCCAGCGCTCCCGGCCAGCCACCGAACGCGAACAATGCGCCAGCGCACAGAAATGCAACGATCGCCGCGACCTTGATCGAGGCGAACCAGAACTCCGCTTCACCATAGGAGCGCACTGACAGCAGATTCACGCTGGTGAACACGGTCATGAGCGCGAGGGTGAACTGCCAGGGCGCGATCGTCGGCCACCAGGTGCCCAGGATCTTTGCCCCTGCGACCGCCTCGAGCGCAACGACGATCACCCAGAAGTACCAGTACATCCAGCCGGTCAGAAAACCCGCGAGTTCCCCGAGCGCCAGGCGGTTGTACTCGTAGAATCCGCCGACCGCGGGGTAGGCGATCGCCATTTCGCCGAGCATGCGCATCACCAGTACCACCAGCGTACCGGTCAGGGCGAAGGAGATTACCGCGGCCGGTCCCGCCGCACCGATGACCACCCCGCTGCCGACGAACAGGCCCGCGCCGATCACTCCGCCGAGCGCGATCATCTGCATGTGCCGCCGCCGCAGCGAGCGCCGCAGCCCGCTGGACTCCGGGGTCGGCAGGCTCATCGGCGGGAGCTCGCGCGGGAATTGCACGCCGGCCGCGTCACATGAATTTCTGGTATTTCTCGAGGTGGCGGACCGGCTTGGAGAGGGCGTCACGGCGGAATGGATCACCGAGCTCCTGCGTCACCATCATCTCCAGCACGGTGGTCTTGCCGGCACTCTGCGCGGCGGCCGCCGCGCGCAGGGCAGGCGCGACGTCGGTCAGACGCTCGACGCTCACGCCCTCGCAGCCAAAAGCGCGCGCCACCGCGGCCCAGCTGGGGTTCTCGAGATTGACCCCCTGGTAGCGCCTCGAATAGAAGTCGACGTGGTTCTTCTTTTCCGCGCCCCACTGATCATTGTTGAAGACGATCACCGTCACACCGATCTTCTCGCGGGCGCACGTGAGCAGCTCGTTCAAGCTGATGCCCCACGCGCCGTCGCCGACGTAGGCGAACGCCGGACGCTCGGGCGAGGCGACCTTCGCGCCACAGATGACCGGAAATGCATATCCGCAGTTGCCAAAACTCATGGCGGCGAACATCGACCGCGGCCGGTCGAAACGCAGATAGGAGTTGGCGACCGAGCAAATGTTGCCGATGTCCGTTGACACCATGGCGTCGGGGGGCAGGGCCTGCTCGAGTGCCCGCAGCATCTGGCGCGGGTGCATGCGCTGGGTGTTGGCCGCCACCTCGAGCGAGTACGGATCGCGCTCGTGCGTCCATCCGGTGAGCTCCGTTTCCCAGGCGCTCTTTTCGGCAGCAATGCGTAAAAGCCGCTCGGCGCGATTCCGCGAGCCTGCCAGCCGCCGCGCTTTGAGCCGTTCCATCAGGGCAGCGGCGGCGGCACGTGCATCGCCATGAATCCCCACTGAGATCGGCTTGACGAGCCCCAGCATCCGCGGGTCGCTGTCAATCTGGATGATCTTCGCCTGTTGCGGCCAATAGTCGAGCCCGTGTTGCGGCAGCGTGCCGAAGGGACCGAGGCGCGTGCCAAGGGCGAGCACTACGTCCGCCTGCGCAATGAGCTTCATGGCGGCCTTCGAGCCCTGATAACCGAGGGGGCCGACGGCGAGCGCGTGGGAGGCCGGGAATGAATCGTTGTGCAGGTAGCTGTTGCACACGGCCGCGCCGAGTATGTCCGCGAGCGCGATCGCCTCGGCGGTGGCGCCTGCCGTGATGACTCCGCCGCCGGCGACGATCACCGGGAAGCTCGCACCTGCCAGCAGGTCGGCTGCGGCATCGAGTGCCGCCGAGTCACCCGGCCCGTGGTTGATGCGCATCGGCTTGGCGATGCTCGCCTCGATCTCGCCGTAGAAGAAGTCGCGCGGAATATTGAGCTGGGCGGGTCCCATCTCGAGCATGGCGCGGTCAAAGCAGCGCGCGGCGATCTCGGCCATGCGGCGCGGATGGTTGACGTGGCCCTGGTACTTGGTGATCTTCGAAAAAATCGGCAGCTGCTCGGTTTCCTGGAAGCCGCCCAGCCCCATCGTCAGGGAGCCGGTTTCCGGTGTGATGAACACAACGGGCGAATGAGCCCAGTAGGCGGCCGCGACTCCGGTCACGAAATTCGTGACTCCCGGTCCGTTCTGCGCGATGCACACACCGTGGCGGCCCGACGCGCGCGCGTAGCCGTCGGCCATATGAATCGCGCCCTGCTCGTGCGCGACCGGCACGAACGCGATGCCCGCGGCCGGGAAGATATCGAGCGCGTCCATGAACGCCGAACCGACGATCCCAAATACGTGCGTGACACCATTCGCGGCGAGCGTTTCAACGAGCGCCTCAGAGGGTCCCATCTTCTGCGGCTGGGTCACCGGCTTGCTCCTGTTGCAGAGGTTTCTTCAGACGAGATGGTTTGTCTCTGTGAGGCGAAGCATATTACAATACCGGGCAAACAGGGCAAGATACATTCCTTTATAACGTCCGTTGTGTCCCGTTTACCGGAATGGATCACTGAACGACATGAGTAGCCGCGTGCTGTCGCTCTCGGCGGAGTCCGCAGAGATCGCGAGCGAAACCTCCTCCACGCTCAAGGCATTCGGCGTGCTCGAGGTCCTGGTGCGCGCGGGTCGCGCCGTCACCCTCTCGGAACTCATGCAGGCAACGGAGTTGCCGAAGCCGACGTTGCACCGGGCCCTGGCGTTGTTCGAGGAAGCGGGGTTTCTCGCCCGCGAGCCCGGCGGTCGCGCCTATATCATCGGCGAACGCCTGTCGCGCTTTGCCCTCGATGTTCTGCGCAGCGACGGCGCCGCAGCCGAGCGCCGCACGATATTGCGGCGCGTGGTCAGTGAGATCACCGAAACCTGCAATCTCGCGGTGCTGAAGAAAGGCGCCCTCATTTACCTGGACCGCATCGAAGCGCCGTGGCCGCTGCGGTTGCATCTCCCGGAGGGCGGCGACTCGCTGCCCCCGCACTGTTGCGCCAGCGGCAAGCTGCTGTTGGCTCACCTCGCAGCCCCCGAGCGACAGCGCCTGCTCGGGCTGATGCCGCTGCAGCGCTTCACCGAGCGCACCATCACCGACCGCGCGGTGCTCGAGTCGGAGCTGGACAGAATCGTTAACGCCGGTTACGCCGTCGACAACGAGGAGTACGTGCTCGGCGTTGCCTGCGTCGCGGTGCCGGTGCGCAACCGGCACGGGGACGTGATCGCCTCGATTGCGGTGCAGGGAGCGACTGCGCGGCTGCCCCTGATGCGTGCCATCGAGTTCGTGCCGCGGCTGCGGGCGGCGGCGGCGCAGATCGGGTCCACTTTTGGCTGACGGAGATCGACATGGAAATGACGCTCGAGAGCCTGGAACACCATTGGATGCCCTTCACCAACAATCGCGAGTTCAAGCGTGAGCCACGCCTGTTCGACCGTGCGAGCGGCATGCACTATTGGACTCCGGCGGGGCGCAAGGTTCTTGATGGCAGCTCCGGGCTTTTCACGACACCCGCTGGTCACTGCCGGGCCGAAATAGCGACCGCGGTCGCCAAGCAGCTGCAGACCCTCGACTTCACGCCGTCCTTCATGCGCGGTCATCCCGGCGCGTTCGCGCTGGCCGACGGCGTCGCCGCGCTCACCCCGAAGGGTCTCGATCACGTCTTCTTCTGCAACTCCGGCTCCGAGGCGGTCGACACGGCGATGAAGATCGCACTGGCCTATCACCTCGCCCGCAATGAGGGCCAGCGAACCTATTTCGTGTCCCGCGAGCGCGCCTATCACGGCGTGAACATCGGCGGTACGGCGCTGGGCGGCATGCTGCGCAATCGCGAGGCATTTGGCGCATTGATGCCGGCCGTATTGCATCTGCGGCACACGCTGCTGCCGGAAAATCGTCTGACCCGCGGCATGGGCACCAAGGGAGTCGAACTCGCCGATGACCTGTCGCGCTTCGTGAACCTGGTGGGTGACAAGCGCATCGCCGCGGTGTTCGTCGAACCCATTGCCGGGTCCACCGGGGTCATCGTGCCGCCGCGCGGCTACCTCGAGCGGCTGCGCCAGATCTGCGATCGCTACGGCATCCTGTTGGTGTTTGACGAGGTCATCACCGGCTTTGGGCGCACCGGTGAGGCGTTTGCCGCGGCCACGTTCGGTGTGACACCCGACCTCATCACGATGGCGAAGGCGCTCACCAACGGCGCGCAGCCGATGGGGGCGGTCGCGGTACACGAGCGTATCTATCGCACGATCGTCGATGCCGCGCCGGACGGCGCACCGGAATTCTTCCACGGCTATACGTACTCGGCGCACCCCGCTGCCTGTGCGGCCGGGCTTGCAACGCTCGAGATATACAAGAGCGAGCAGCTGTTCGCCAGGGGCCGCGAGCTGTCGGGGTACTTTCTGGACGCCATGTTCGCGTTGCAGGACCTGCCGGCGGTCAACGATGTGCGTGGCTTCGGTATGCTGGCGGGGATCGAGATCAAACCCGGCAAGGCGGCGGGCGTGCGCGGCGGCGAGCTGCAGGCGAAGCTGTTCGATCGAGGCCTGCACGTGAAGACCACCGGGGATGTGGCGATCATGGCTCCGGCATTTATCGCCAGCCGCGCCGACATCGACCTGATGGGCTCGATACTGCGCGACGCGATCGCGGAGTTCTGATCCGCCGAGTGAGCATTCCGTCGCACGCACGCGTTGTAATCATCGGCGGCGGTATCGTCGGCTGTAGCGTTGCCTACCATCTGGCGAAGCGCGGCTGCACCGACGTGCTGCTGCTCGAGCGCCGGCGGCTGACGTGCGGCACCACCTGGCATGCCGCCGGCCTGGTCGGCCAGCTGCGCGCGACCCAGAACCTGACGCGGCTGGCCCAGTACACCACGCAGCTCTACGAGGGACTCGAGCGTGAGACCGGCCAGGCGACCGGCTTCAAACAGGTCGGCTCCATCGCGGTCGCGGCGAGCGAGGCGCGCTTCGAAGAGCTGAAACGTGGCGCGTCCATGGCGCGATGCTTCGGCCTCGAGGTACAGATCCTGTCGCCGGGCGCGGCCAGGGAGCGCTGGCCGCTGCTGGCGACGGATGACCTGGTCGGAGCGGTCTTTCTGCCGAAGGACGGACAGACGAACCCGGTCGACACGACCCAGGCACTCGCCAGGGGCGCGCGCCAGGCCGGAGTGCGCATCGCCGAGGACGCCAAGGTCACGGCGATCCGCACTGCGCACGGCCGCGTCACCGGTGTCGCGACCGAGGAGGGCGAGGTGCGCGCCGAGGTCGTCGTGAACTGCGCCGGCATGTGGGCGCGCGAGGTCGGCGGTTGGGCGAATGTCAGCGTGCCGCTGCACGCGGCCGAGCACTTCTACATCGTGACGCAGCCCATTGCAGGCCTTGCATCCGGGCTGCCGATCCTGCGTGACGCCGATGCCTGCTCGTACTTCAAGGAGGACACCGGCAAGCTGCTGGTGGGGTGGTTCGAGCCACACGCGCAGCCCTGGGGCGAGGGTGGGATCCCCGAGAGTTTCGCCTTCGATCAGTTGCCCGCGGACCTCGGGCACATCGAGCCGCTGTTTGCGGCTGCCATGCGCCGCGTGCCGGTCCTCGAGTCAGCCGGGGTGCAGGTGTTTTTCAACGGGCCGGAAAGCTTCACGCCCGACGACCGATATCTGCTCGGCGAGACGCCGGAGCTGCGCGGCATGTACGTCGCGGCTGGCTTCAATTCGATCGGCATCCAGTCCGCCGGTGGGGCGGGCAAGGTACTGGCAGACTGGATCATCGACGGGCATCCGCCCTTTGACCTGTGGGACGTCGATATTCGCCGCTGCGCTCCATTCCAGCGCAACCGCCGCTACCTGCGCGACCGCACCGTCGAGTCGCTCGGGCTGCTGTACGCAATGCATTGGCCGTTCCGGCAGGCCGAGACCGCGCGCGGGGTACGCAAGTCGGCGCTGCATGACCGGCTCGCGGCCGCCGGGGCGTGCTTCGGAGAGGTAGCGGGTTTTGAGCGCGCCAACTGGTTCGCGGCTGCCGGTGCCGAGCCGCGCTACGAGTACAGTTATGGCCGCCAGAACTGGTTCGAGCGCTCCGCCGGCGAGCACCGTGCGGTCCGTGAACAGGTCGGGCTGTTCGACCAGTCCTCGTTCGCCAAGTTCGTGCTGCAGGGTCGCGATGCCGCGACGGTGCTCGGTCGGATCTGCGCCAATGACGTTGACGTGCCGCCCGGCAAGGTCGTCTATACGCAGTGGCTCAACGAGCGCGGCGGCATCGAGGCGGACCTCACGGTAACGCGTGAGGCCGAGGATGCCTACCTGATCATCAGCTCATGCGCGACGCAGACACGCGATTTCAGCTGGCTCTGCCGCAGCATTCCCAACGAGGCCCGCGCGCTCGCACTCGATGTGTCCTCTGCGTATGCGGTGCTCGGTCTGATGGGGCCGCGCAGCCGCGAGCTGCTCGCGACGCTCACCGACGCGGACCTGTCCACAGCGGCGTTTCCTTTCGGCACCTCCCGGATCATCGATCTCGGCTACGCGCGCGTACGGGCCAGCCGGATCACTTACGTGGGGGAGCTGGGATACGAGCTGTACATCCCTGCGGAGTTTGCGCAGTCCGTGTACGACGTGATCGTCAGCGCCGGCGGGCCCTTCGGATTGCGCCTCGCCGGCTACCACGCCCTGAACAGCCTGCGGATGGAGAAAGCTTACCGGCACTGGGGCCACGACCTCGGCGACGAGGACACGCCGCTCGAGGCGGGATTGCAGTTTGCCGTCGCCTGGAACAAGCCCGGCGGCTTCGTCGGGCTCGAGCCGCTCTGCGAGCAGCGCGAAGCGGGCGTGCGGCGCCGACTCGTGGCGATCGCCCTCGAGCGCGCGGATCGCCTGCTGTATCACAACGAGCCGATCTGGCGGAACGGTGAACTCGTCGGACGGATCTCCTCCGGGATGTTCGGCCATACCCTCGGTGCCGCCCTGGGTCTCGGCTATGTCTCCAACAGCGGCGCACCGGTCAGCCTCGAGTGGATTGCAGCGGGCCAATACGAGGTGGAGGTCGCGGCGGAGCGCGTTCCCGCCCGGGTCTCGTTGCGGCCTTTCTATGACCCCGCGAGCGCGCGGGTGAAGTGTTGAAAAGCCACGCACGCGTCGTCGTCATCGGTGGCGGAGCGGTCGGCTGCAGCGTGCTGTACCACCTCACCCGGCTTGGTTGGACGGATGCGGTGCTGCTCGAGCGGGACGAGCTGACGGCAGGCTCTACCTGGCACGCGGCCGGCAACTGCCCCAACTTCTCGACTTCCTGGAACATCCTCAAGCTGCAGCGGCATTCGACTGCGCTGTACGAGAGGCTCGCGCAGGAGGTCGGCTACGACATCAACTACCATCTCACCGGCAGCATCCGCCTGGCGCACACCGCAGACAGGGTCGATGAGTTTCGCCATGTCGCATCACAGGCGCGCGCACAACACCTCGACTTCGAGCTCCTCTCACCGTCGGAGATCCGGGCCCGACACCCGTTCCTCGAGCTCGACGGAATCCGCTTAGGTCTCTGGGATCCCAACGACGGCGACATCGACCCGGCGCAGCTGACGCAGGCACTCGCCAAGGGCGCCCGCGATCTCGGCGCCACCGTCTACCGGCATACTCGAGTGACTGCCATCCGCAACCTGGCCGCAGCGGGTTGGCGAATCGAGACCCCGGCAGGATCGATCGAGACGGAGTACGTGATCAATGCGGCAGGCTATCGCGGCGGCGAGGTGGCCGCGATGATTGGCGAGTACCTGCCGATCGTGTCGCTGTCGCACCAGTACCTGATCACGGATGACATCCCCGCGCTCATCGCGCGCGGTCCGGCGCGCCTGCCACTCGTGCGCGACCCCGACGTCAGCTACTACCTGCGCCAGGAGCGGCATGGCCTCCTTCTCGGACCGTATGAATCGCACGGCAGGGCTCACTGGCTCGAGGGCCTGCCGAGCGAGTTCGCACACCAGCTGTTCGCGGACGATCTTGGGCGCATAGAGACCTACATCGAGGCGGCCTGCGCGCGCACGCCGATTCTCGGATCAGTGGGTGTCAAGCGGGTCATCAACGGCCCGATCCCGTATGCGCCGGACGGCAATCCGCTGATAGGTCCGGCCGCGGCCGTGCGCAACTTCTTTCACTGCTGTGCGTTCACTTTCGGGATAGCACAAGCCGGCGGTGCCGGCCGGGCCATTGCGGAATGGGTGGTCAACGGCGAGCCGGACTGGGATGTCTGGCCACTCGATTGCCGCCGTTACCTGCCTTTCGCTAACAGGACCTACGTGCTCGCCAAGGCGCTGGAGACGTATCAGAACGAATACGGTGTCGGTTACCCGCAGGAAGAGCGCCCGGCAGGCCGGCCGGCGAAAACCTCTCCCCTGTATGACCGCCTGCGGGCGATCGGGGCGGTGTTCGGCGCGCGCGGCGGCTGGGAGCGCGCGCTGTACTACGCCAGGCCCGACGACCCGGCCGGCCCCGAGTGCTCATTCCGCCGGCCGCAGTGGCATCGCGCCGTCGCCCGCGAGTGCGCGGCGGTGGCCAACGGCGTCGCGGTGGCGGATCTGCCGGGTTTTACCAAGTTCGAGATCGAGGGCGCGGGGGCTGCCGCCTGGCTTGATCACATGATCGCAGGCCAGCTGCCCCGCGAGGGCCGCACGGCGCTCAGCTATTGCTGCTCGCCGCGCGGCGGCATCGTGACCGAGATGACCGTGTCGCGTCTGCCGGATGGGCGTTTCTGGCTGATCTGCGCCGCTGCCGGCGAGCGTCACGACGAAGCCTGGCTCCATGGCCACCTGTCGCAGCGCCATGGTCCGGTCAGTATCGCCAACGTCACGGCCCGCTACGGCTCGCTCATGGTGGCAGGACCCCGCTCGCGCGAGTTGCTGGCCCGAGTCACCGATACGGACCTGTCAAATGCGGCCTTTCCGTGGCTCGCGGTGCGCACAATTCCCATCGCATACACGGTGGCTCTCGCCATACGGGTCAACTATGTGGGTGAGCTCGGCTGGGAACTGCACCTGCCGAGCGAGCACCTTCCCGCCGTGCACCAACGCCTGGTCGCGGCCGGCCGCGAATTCGCGCTCGCGCACTTCGGGCTCTATGCGATGGAGAGCCTGCGGCTGGAGAAGTGCTACCGCAGTTGGAAGGCCGACCTGACGACCGAGTACACCCCCTTGATGGCGTCGCTCGAGCGCTTTGTGCGCCTCGACAAGGCGGCTGACTTCATTGGTCGCGAGGCGCTGCGCAAGCAGGCGGCCGCGGGTCCGAAGGAGCGCTTCGTGCCGCTGCTCGTCGATGCCACAGACGCCGACGCGGCGGCGGTATCCATTGTGTATCGTGGCACCGAAGTGGTCGGGCTCATCACCTCCGGCGGCTATGGTTACCGATTGAAGCGCAGCATCGCGCTCGCCTACGTCCGCACGGATCTGACCGCACCCGGCACGGAGCTCGAGGTGGAAATTCTCGGCGAGCGCTGCCGGGCGGTCGTGGCGCGCGAACCGCTCTACGATCCGGACAACGTGCGCCTGCGGGCTTGAGGCGCGAGCACGCGCGCCACGCCGCGGCCGCGGGGGTCGGCCGCCGCGGTGGCGCCCGAAGCCCCGAGGACGATTACCTGGATGTCACCGTTCCACTCCTGCTTCACGAAGGTGTAGCCGCGAGCGCTCAAGGCTGCGCGCACCGCCGGGTCGAGCGTAGCGTAAGGCTCCTCGAACAGGGTATCGGGCGGCAGGAGCTGATGGTGTATGCGCGGCGCTGCCACGGCAGCCGCGAGTGGCAGGTGGAAATCATGCCAGTTGATCAGCACCTGAAATATCGAGGTCGCGATGCGTGAGCCGCCGGGCGTACCGATCACGACCGCCACCCGGCCGTGCTCGGTCAGGATCGTCGGGGTCATGGTCGACAGCGGCCGCTTGCCGGGCGCGATCGCGTTGGCATCACCGCCGACGACGCCGTAGATGTTAGGTGCCCCGGCCTTCGCGGAGAAATCATCCATCTCGTTGTTGAGCAGGAACCCCGCGCCGCTGACGACCTGTCCGGAACCAAAGTCATCGTTCAGCGTGTAGGTATTCGACACGGCGTTGCCCCAGCGGTCGACAATCGAGAAGTGGGTGGTGTGGTGGTGCTCGGCAAGCCCCGGCTTCACCTCGCTGGTCGGTGTCGGGCGATCGGTGCTGACTTCGCCCGCGCGCCGCGCGAGGTAGCCGGGATCGAGGAGCTGCGCCACCGGGGCCGGGTAGAAGTCGGGATCGCCAAAGTAGGCGGCGCGGTCCGCGAACACGCGCTTCTCGATCTCGGCCAGCAAGTGCACGTACTGCGTCGAGTTGGGCGCGACGCCCACGAACGCCGCGGCGAGCTCCGCCTTCATTGCCAGCATCGACAGCAGCGCAATGCCGCCGGAGCTCGGCAGCGGCGCGGTGATGACGCGGTAGCCGGCCCAGTCGCCGGCGAGCGGCTCGCGCCATACGGGACGATAGGCCGCAAGGTCGGCACGTGTAATGTGTCCGTGACTGCGCGCCATCTCGGCGACGATGAGCTCCGCGGTACGCCCGGCATAGAATCCGCGCAGGCCCGCGGCCGCGATCCGCCGCAGCGTCGCTTCGAGCTCGCTCTGGCGCAACGTCGCATCGGGCGCGAGCGCGCCGAAGTAAGCGAGGAAGTTAGTGCGCCCGTGGAGTGCCGCGGCGAGCTGGTCGCGCCTCGCGACCAGCAGCCGATCGACGCGAAAGCCGTCATGCGCATAGCGCAGCGCGGGTGCGAGATCGGCACGCCAGGGGAGCCGGCCGAAGCGCCGATGCAGCTGCCAGAGGCCCGCCACCGTGCCGGGCACGCCGGCGGCGCCAGCGCCGATCGTGCTCGCGTCCGGAATGACTTCGCCGGCCGCGTCGAGATACATGCCGGCGGTCGCGCTCCCCGGGGCGCACTCGCGGTAGTCGAGGAAGTAGGCCTTGCCATCGAGGAGCACGGTGGCAAAGCCGCCGCCGCCGAGGTTGCCGGCTTCCGGATAGGTCACCGCGAGGGTGAAGGCAACCGCTACCGTGGCGTCGACCGCGTTCCCGCCGGCGGCGAGGATCTCGGCCGCAGTGTCGGCGCCATAGCGGTCGGGCGCGGCGACCGCGGCGGGTGTTGAAGGGGAGGGTGGGGGCGCGGTGTGGGCTGCCGCGATCCCGGCCAGAAGCGCGAGGCCGAAGGCCGCCACCGCGCGCGGCTTGCGCCACCAGACAAGTGTCACGATTGTCACCCCACGACTCCGCTGCGCAGTCACCGGTGAGGAGCCTAGCCGGTCCTGCGGCGCGCTGCGCGCCAGGTCACGGGCGAGCACGCGTTGCCGGCCGCTGCGAATGGCTCCGAGTTGGAATTGAATCGGTCTGCAAGCTGCTGATTCGGCACTCGTTTGATCGATCGCTGCGCAAAGTTACCTCCTAAGCGCGCTAGGCAACCGACAAGCCAGCCCTTCGACGCGTAGCTTCGGGTCTTCGGTGTGACGGTTAGCTGCATAGACGGGCCCCGTCGGCACAGGCGGAAGCCTTCTCCCTGCTAAACCAACTGAGTAACCCAACATGGATTCCCAAACAACTCGCAAGATCATCGTCGCCAGCGGTATGGCCGCTGTCGTCGGCATCAGCGTCGTCGCGTTCGCGCTGAGTTCCCACCACCCTACCTCGGCCGCTCAGCTCACCCCAGCCCAGGACGCCCTCGGCCCGACCCCCGCCGGCCCCGCCGCGGTCGTTCCGGCCCCCGACGCTCCGGCCGCGGTCGCTCAGATCCCCGCCGCGCCCCCCGCGGTCGCTCAGGTCCCCGCCGCCCCCGCCGCAGCCGCTCCGATCCCGGACGCCCCTGTGGTCGCTCAGCCCAAGGCGGCTCGTAACCGGCATCTGGCGAAGGCGCCCGCTAGTAGCGCTGACACCACCGACCGTGTTGTCGCGCCTGCTGAGCCTACCGTCGAGAAACCCGCAGGCGAGACGACTCCCGCCCAGAGCATGGACGGCGCGAAGAGCGCCGATGAAGTGACGCCGCCGTCGGCCCCCAACGGCACGACTAGCAGTGCCCAGGGAGGTTCGGCGAGCATCGAGCCTGTCGTTCCGGACGCCGGATCACCGCCGAAGTGAAGTCCTAGTTCGTTCCTGACAGCCTCCGCAAGGACGTCGACATCCTGTGAACACCACACAGGGTGTCGTCGGGCTGACCGGGCCGCGAGGACCGGCCCTGATGGGGAGATGAAGTCACATTCAGCGCGTGCCTTTTTTGCAGGGGGTGCGATAGCGAACAGAGAATGACGGCGGCGAGCCCCACAATCCAGGCTGTTCACATAAAGGAAAAGTCATGAAATCAGCATTTGCAACAACCTGCCTGGTCTTCGGCACGTTACTCGGGTCCGCTGTGGCCTGGGCCGGCGAAGATTCGGATGCGGACCGTTCACACCCCGTGGCATTCGTGAAGGATTCCGCCATCACAACGGCGATCAAGGCCAAGCTCGCTGCGGAGCATTTGACCAGCATGGCGCGCATTCACGTCGACACGGATAAGGATGGAGTCGTGTGGCTGACCGGCAGCGCAAGAACCCAGGAAGCGGCAGACAAGGCCGAGTCCATTGCGCGTGAGACGGAACACGTGAAGAGGGTTCATAGCGACGTTAAGGTCGAGAAAGACGGCTGAGGTTCCCGTTTGGACCGATGCGTCGGTCCCAAGCGCACCACGCGTTGGGGCGTGGTGCGCCTTTAGTTCGATAACGAGACTCGGGCCTGGTCTACCTGGTCGTCAGGAGAGTCGCCAAGCCCACGACCAGCCGAATGATCAGCGCAGGTCGCTGAGTCAGAAAGCGCATCGTCCGGCTGCGGGGGTAGCCGGCGTTCATTCCGGATTCCTGCTCAAGCCGCTCGGCGATCAGCTGGCGTTGTGCCTGCAATCGCCGGCGCAGGGTTTGCCGCTGCTCGACGAGAGAAGTGTCGGTGATTGAGGTCATAGCTTGCTCCTGAGGAGGGCCAGATCCGCAGCAAGCTCTACGCGTGTTGCCGCAAAGCTCTGTCCACCGAGCGCCGACAGGGCGGCAAAGCGACGCCACGCGAAGCCGATTCCGAGTCCGTAGAGAGCAACCAGCAGCGCAGCTGAGGGGATCCGGTATACCGTCTCCCAGCACAACGCCAGCGCCAAGACTCCGAGAGAAAGCATCACGCACAGGAGGCAGGCAAAGCCCAGCGCCGCACCCGCGAGCATCCTCAACAGGCGGTTTTTCTCCTCCCCCCATTCAACCTGAGCGAGTTGCCCATGCAACGCCACCTGATCGATCAGGGCTCCGCCGGCTGAACGTAGGGTGCGAATTGCGCCCAACGCATTGATCGCGGTGGACTCCGGCGTCATGGTCGGCAATACCTTACGGTCCGCGGCGCCCAAGCAGGAAGCCGATGAGCAGTCCGACAGCCGCGCCGATACCTACCGTCTGCCATGGCTGTTCGCGCACATAGTCATCAGCCACCTTGGCCGTATTGCGGGCTCGATCGGAGATCGTTCCAGGCATCTCTTCAACGAATGCTCTTGCGGCGGCGACGCGGGCAGCAAGTTTGGCCTTGGCACGGGCCAAATCGTCGCCGGTTAGCGACGTGCCTGCTTTGATCAAGTCTTCGATGTCCGCGACGAAGTTTTGAAACTCCTGAGTAATGCCTGACGGTGCCGCATTGGCCCCCGGCTTCTTGGTGGACGTGGCTCCAGCGCTGTGCCCGTTCGAGGCTAGTTCTGTGATCAGAGGTTCGGTTTGCATGGTGAGTCTCCTGCCCCGGTGGGAGCTTGCCTGAGTCAGGTGGTAACCCTACGCGCTGCGATGGTGGTGTCTGTTCGATCGCACGCTTACCAGAACGGGACCCAGCAAGGCCTGTTACGCGCTATTTAGACTGCGTATCGATTGCTTTTAGGCTATGTGCGCTACCGCACTGACTAGCTCACGCTGGTACGGTAAACCTTAACGCCTGAATCCAGACTCCCTCATGAACATCCTCGCCTCCCGAGTGACTGTTCGACGGATTCAGCTTGGTCCGCTGGCGCGGTTATCTGCGCCGGCGGCCTTCTTTTTGTGGATCCCAGATCACCCCGCCAGCGTCAGAAGGGTCGAATACTGTTCCTGGTCGATCGCGACGTAAGGCAGGAACGTCACGGGAGCGGAAGCGACGCTCGTCTCCCAACGACGCGGCGCCACTTGCCGCGCGGCCAACAGCTCGGTGCGACGCGGCCGCGGCCGTTCGCTTCCCGCGCTGATCTCAAACAGGACCAACGGACCGCACAGCAAGGCTACCGTGTCTGGATGCTGCCGATCGACCGATTCCAGCCGCAGGCGGCGCGGCAACTCGAGCTCGAGGTGGTCGCCATCGCGCCAGCGGCGGGCAACAGCGACGAAGCTTCCGGGCTCGGTCGCGCCGCTCCAGCGCCGTCCGTTGACTTCGATGCGAGCGCCTGACGCCCAGCCGGGGATCCGCAGGCACAGCGTGAACTCCTGCGGCTGCGAGGCGCCGACCCGCATCGACACCGTATCTTCGAAAGGATACCCACCGCTCTGCCGCAGTGAGCAAGGTACTGCCCCCTGACTCCAGCGGACGCTTGATGGCACGTACAAGTTGACATAGACGGCGAACGGATCACGGAAGTAGGCGTTGATACCGTAATCCGCCGCGACCTGCGGCAAGGTGCCCGAACAGCAGGGAAACCGGTGGTTCGAATACACTTTTCTGCCCGCGAAGTTATAGTCCGCGTAGTAGAAGGCACGCCCATCGGAACACATGGGTTTCGTGCCCAGCACGGTGTTGTACATCACGCGCTCCATGCTGTCCCCGTAGCGTGCGTCGCGTGTCACACGCAGCAGGTAGCGCGTCAGCTTGAAGTGCGCGTACGCGCCGCAGGGGGTCTCGAAACTGTTGTGCGTGGAGGTGAGACTCGCGTAGAGGTCACCGCCGTCGGGCGCCACCAGCTTCTCGTCGGGACCCCAGCCGCCGGTCGGGTAACTCTGCGCCGACAGCATGTCGAACGCGTTGCTGGCGGCGCGCAAATGCTTTTCGCTGCCGAGCGTGAGGTAAGCCTGCATCGCGGAGCTCAGCGAGTTGACGTAGCTGTAGGCATGTTTCGTGGCGAGCACGTTCTCGCCGCGGGCCAAGGGATCGAACCAGGTCGCATCGTCGAGATAGCGCACGGCCAGATCGCGGTAGCGGCGCCCGGCGCCGCGCCGATAAGCGAGAAACAGATTCTCGGGATTCGTATACGACTCGTCCCATCGATACGATTGATCCTTGCCAGGCCGCCACGCGAGTTCGCGATCGACCGCCGCGGGCGGCAGGTGCGGCACGGCCGCGCTGGTGGTGCGATCCAACAGTGCGAGGGCATCCGGATCACCGGCGAACTGGTGCGAATCGATGAGTCCCAGGAGTAATTTGTCGTAGCAGTACGCCGGGAAGCGGTTCTTGTCGTAGAAATCCTCGCCGATGGTGCGCGCATACAGCCGATTGAGGCGCAGTACTTTCGCGCGCGCCGGCTGCGAGCCGGTAGTCGCGTAGTAGCGGGCGAGGGCCGATACCCACTGTCCGAAGGTAGCGCCGGGGGCGAATCCCGCATCATCCGTGTGCCAGTTGAAACTCGGATCGTAGTTGTACCAGCCGCCCAGATCGTCGCCCGGCGCGGGTTGCCCCACCATCTGCCGAAACGGCTTCAGCAGGCTGTCTTCGCTCAGGTTCATCAGCACGTCGTGCGTGTTCTGCAGCTGTGCCTGATGCAGAGCGCTGTCGACGGTGACGTCGCCGTAGCCGAATTCCGTGAGCGCGGGCACGGCGGCGCCGCCGATGGCGGCGCCGCGCAGCGGTGAGTATCCCGCGACGACGGCTGCGGCAGCCGCCGACAGCCTGGCGAAGTCGCGGCGCGAGAGCTTCATGCGGGTCATGAGCGCCGCAGATGGTACACCCGACAGCCGGCCATCCTCGTCCCGGCCGAGGTCTGCAGCATCGCAGGTCGCGATACGCTCGTCAGCGTCATGTATAGTTTCCAGGTCATGCGATCTGCCCCGGCCAGTGTCATTGCCTCGTGGTTGCTGGGCGCAGTGACGTCTGCCGCGGCGCAGCCGGCGGAACCGCGGCTCGATTTTCAGGTTCAGGAAGGTCTGAACATCAACCACTTCCTCCGCGAGGGCCACGTCGCGGCGCATCTGCTGCTTCGCTCCGGAACCGACCCGCGCATCCTCATAGCTTTCCCCGCCGGCAACAGCGGAGTGGGTCTCTGGTTTATGCACCGCCCTGGCAGCGGGAGCTGGACGCTTCGCGGTCGGCCACGGGCTATCCACGACTCCGACGGCAACGGCCGCGTCCTGTACGGCATCTCGGCGGACGCCACCGTCGAGGGCCAGGATCTGCAAATCCGCCAGGCCGTGCTCTCCAGTATTCGTGTCCTGCGCGATTATCAGTTGCTCGGGACCGTGCCGTCCGCCGTTGCAGCGACCCCGACCGAGCACGGGCGCACGCTGAGGTGGGCCCGCGACCGGCTCGACGGATCGGCGGGGTATCGGCTGGTGCTCGAAGTCACCCATGGACGGCTGAGCGATGGACACATCCGCGCGGGCCCCGACGGCAAGATCGGTTTGCGGATCACGGGCCTCACCGGCGAGGCGCCCCTCACGCCGCTGTTCGGCCGCGAGCTGCTGAACGACTCGGCCGCATCCGACGCCGCGACTCGTGACACGCTGACGTTTCTGACCTATCGCGAAAAGCTGCTCGCCGGCTCGTGGCGCTTCGACACTTACTTCGGGCGGGACACCCTGATGGCGGTGCGCCTGCTGATGCCCGTTCTCAGCGCGACGGCAGTCGAGGCTGGGCTGTCCTCGGTGCTCGCGCGGCTGTCAGTGCAAGGAGAGGTTGCGCACGAGGAGGACATCGGCGAGCGCGCGGTGCTGGATCACCTGCAAAGCGACGGCTCGCGCTCCGGGGCGCCGGTATTCGACTACAAGATGATCGACGGGGACTATCTGCTCGCCCCGGTGGCCAGCGCCTGGCTGGTGCACGATGAGCGCGCGCGGGGGCGGGGCGCCGCGTTCCTGGCGGCAGCCGCCGCCGGGCACGGCGAGCGCCGCGGCACCCGCGGCACGGCGTTGGTCGACAACCTGCGGTTCGTGCTGCAGAGCGCCGCGGCGTTCGCCGCACACCCGGACGCGGCGCATCTCATCGGGCTCAAGCCCGGGATCTCGGTGGGCGAATGGCGCGACAGCGAGGACGGTATCGGGCGGGGCCGCTATCCCTACGACGTCGATGCGGTGCTGGTGCCGGCGGCGCTGGAGGCCGCGGCGCAGCTCAATGACAGTGGTCTGCTGTCACCGTATCTGAACACGGCTGATCGTGCCCTGTTCAGTGGCGCATCACGGATGGCGCGTGTGTGGCGCGCGCAGGCGCCGCAACTGTTCGAAGTTGTCATACCTCGCCAGGCGGCCGGCCGCGCCATCGAGACCTATGCCGCCTCACAGGCCATTGCGGCGCAGCCAGGGCTCGCAGCGTTGGGCGCTGACGATTTGCGCTTTCATGCGATCGCGCTCGATGCATCGGGAACGCCGATCCCGGTCATGCATTCGGATGAGGGTTTTGCGCTGTTATTCGAAGAACTGGATGCGCAACGTGTCGACCGGGCCGTCACCGTGCTCATGCGCCCGTTTCCCGCGGGCCTGATGACTGGCGCGGGCATGCTGGTCGCCAATCCCGCATTCTGCGCGCCGTCGTTGCAGGCGAGATTCAACCGCAACGCCTACCACGGCACTGTCGTATGGTCGTGGCAGCAAGCGCTGTTCGCCGCGGGGCTGGAGCGGCAACTGCAGCGCCGCGATCTTCCGCCCGCGATGCGCACTCACCTCCTCGAGGCGCAGCAGGTTCTGTGGTCGGCCATCAACGCGACCCGCTCCATGAACAATTCCGAATTGTGGTCGTGGTCGTTTGCCGCCGGCCATTATCGGGTGGCGCCATTCGGGGCCGCTGCCGCGGACGCAGATGAGTCCAACGCAGCGCAGCTGTGGAGCACAGTGTACCTGGCCGTGAAGCCTCCGCACACCGCGCTGAACGCATCCTCCGCTGCGCAGGTTGGGGTGTTGCGGGCAGACCCCGCGTCCCCGCAGTTGCCAGCGAGGTAGTTCCAGCCATGAGTCGTATCCGCAGAGCCTGGTCTCCCGCGCGCGCCGTGCTGCACGCGCTTTTCCTGGTGGCCGCCGCGAGCGCCCGCGGCGAGACCGATGCGAGCTTCCGCCTGAGCGCCGGGCTCGAGGATCTGCCCGGATATTTTCCGGCTTACCTCGCCAACGGTTACATCTCGACGCTGAGTGCGCCGCGGGGCACCGAGGCCACGCGGGCCTACGTGGTCGCACTCATGGACTACGCTGCGGGAGATATTTCGCGCCCGGCGGCCGTTCCCGGGTGGACCGAGATCGACTTCAGCGCGGGTCCGGCCGGACCCGGTCAGGCGTGGCTCAACAGAGCGCCGCTGAACGAACGGCATTTCAAGGACTATCGGCAGACCCTCGATCTGCATGAGGCCACGTTGACGACGAGCTACCGCTATCTCGATCGCCGCCGGGAAACCGCGGTCGAGGTGACCACCCTGGTGAGTCAGTCATCCTCGCATCTGGCGGCGAGTCGTCTCAGGATCACGCCCGACTACGACGGCGTGGTGCGGTTGTCGTTTGCGCTGACGCTGTGGGCGCCCCACGCGCCGCGCTTTCCGCTCGCGCAGATGAGCGGCCCCGAGATGGAGGAGGCCGTGGCGGCGAATGGCTTGTCGCTCGAGCCACGCGATCCCGCCACGCCCGACCGCGAGGCGGTCTGGTACCCCGGCTACACCGAGGTGCGCGCGAGCGAGGGCGATGGCGGCTCGCTGTCGTTGTGGCTCGACGGGGAGGCGGAGCAGGGCTTGCCGATGGCCATGGCCGCCGCAGTAGCCCTGCCGGAGGGGGTGTCGCCGGAGACAGTAACCCTCCACCGTGACCACTATCGGCTCGCCCTCGATGTCAGCTTGAAGGTCGAGCGTGGCCGGACGTATGTCTTTACCAAGTTCGTCGCCGCCTCGCGCGCCGGGTGGGGCGGCACCGCAACCGATGATCTCGCTCTGGTCCGAGAGGCCCGCGACCGCGGCTTCGCTCGCCTGCTGGACGAGCATCGCGCGGCCTGGGATGCGCTGTGGCAGTCGGACATCCTGATCGAGGGGGATGCAAAGGCTCAGCAGGTTGCTCACTCGGAGCTGTACTACCTGCTGGCAAGCGCGACGGCCCAAACGGGGTGGTCGCCCGGCCCCTGCGGGCTCACACCCTGTTACGCCGGTCATGTGTTCTGGGACGCCGACACGTGGATATTCCCGGCGTTGCTGCTGCTGCATCCCGAGCGCGCAAGACCCGTGGTCGCGTTCCGTGAGCGCACCCTGGATGCGGCACGGCAACGGGCGCGGCAGCGCGGCTTCGACGGAGCCATGTACCCCTGGGAATCAGACCCGGAGAACGGCAGCGAACAGACCCCGCACTCTGCCTACGTCCTGGGAGAGACCGAGATTCACGTGAACGCGGATGTCGCGATCGCGCAGTGGCAATACTACCTGGCCACGCACGACCGCGACTGGTTGCGAGCGCACGGCTGGCCGGTAATCCGCGAGGTGGCCCGCTTCTGGGCCAGCCGCGCTACCTATGATGCGCGCGGGCATCGCTACGAGATCACGCATGTCAATTCCGTTGCCGAGTCGAACACCGACATTCCGAACGATACGTTCACCAATGTATCGGCCGCCAAGGCCCTGAGTATTGCCACCGCCGCCGCCGGCGTGCTCGGTGAGCGCCCCGATCCGCTCTGGAGCCGCATCGCCCGGGGGCTGTATATCCCGCTCGCCCCGCGCGGCCAGCGTCACCTGGCCTTCGACCCCGCCGTGGCCGGCGGCAGTGACGAGGACTTTGGAGGTGGCCCGATGGCGCTGTTGTTCCTCCCCTCGCTGGATCTCGCCATGGGGGAAGAGTTACGGCGCAATGATTACGAGCATGGCATTCGTCCGAGTTCGGTCGCGCGGGTCGGTGCGGCCAGCATGGCCATCGCCCCGCGGTCGATCGCCGCCGACACGATCGGGAGCGAACCCGATGCCGCAGCCTGGTTCGCCACCAACTTCACCGGCGGCACGCTCAAGCCGCCGTTCAACGTGCGCACGGAGACGGCCCGCAACAATGTCGGGTATTTTCTTACGGGCTCCGGGGGATATGTGCAGAGCCTGGTCTACGGATTCAGCGGACTGCGCATCCGCGAGCCGGGGCTCGTGCAAGCGTATGCGCCAGTTCTGCCGGCCAGCTGGACTTCGCTGACGTTGCGCAACCTGAGCTTCCGCGGCCAGCGCATGGATATCCGCATCGCCCGCGATCCCGCCGGCGTGGTGCGGCTGACGCGCCAGGTGCATTGACTACAGCCCGTGCGGCCGGCCGACGTCTCACCGGGCTGCAGAATCGGCTGCCGCGCCCGGGTCAGGGACCAGCACTTCCGCCATTAGCCGCGTGCCCCCAGGCACGAGGTGATGCAGTTCGCAGGTGGCGCTGTAGTCGACATTGCGCGTCGCAAACAGCGGCAGCACCTGGTGCCGGATCTCGTTGATGAGATCACAGTCACCGCTCGCGTCCACAGGATCGCGGTTGTTGTAGTCGGTGAGGAGGTTGACCTTCTCCCAGTGCGCCGGCATGGCCTGTCCCGCCTGCCCGACCGCCGGCTGCAGGACATTCATCCTGATGCTGACGCCGGCCAGCGGATCCGGCCCCGCGAGGCGCGTGCAACCGTAACCGCGGACCTGAAGGTCCGCTCGTGCGCCGAGCCGAAGCAGAATCCGTCGCATCTTCTCCTGCAGCCCGTCACAGGAGTATATCGCGGTGAATCCCCGGTAATTGAAGTTGAGCTGCTTCGGCGCCCACACGGCGGACTCGCGGCCTGAGCCTGCGGAAGGCTCCGACTGCGGGTTCGCCCACGCGGATGCGAAGGTCAACGCGCCCACGGCCGCGAGGCCCGCAACCTGCCTGTGAACGGAGCGCTCGCCCGGATTCTTGAAGCGCATGTCGACCTCCGCCGCGGGTGCCTGCCCGCACTACCCGTTCGACTGCCGGTCGGCACCGGTGTTCCGGAACGGTACGTTCCAGACGATACCCCTGTTGCGGCAGCACCGGCCAGCAATGCCCGCGCTATGCGATGATCCAATAATGCAAAGCGCCCGAAGCCGGCGACTGGCGTGCCACACGCTCGGTTATTCGTCGGCGATCATGGTCGGCTTGGCCATGATGCGTGTGGCGCACGCGCCCGACTTGTGCAGGGTAGGGGGAGAACTGGCCACTGCTGACACGGTGATTGCCGTCGAAGCCGGGGAACAGGCTCCGCGACTGACCACGCTCGGGCTCCGCGGCCCGATGGTCTGGAAGAATCGGACCGACGAAGCGCTACCCGATCACGTCGAGGTTCGCGGCACGACGCAGCCCCTGGTGTGGCGGCTGGATCGCGCTTCGAGCCGCTTCGAATCAAAGCAGATTCAGCTGGTGTACGCCACCGAATCGCCACGGCTCAACCTGGTGTGGCGCTGGCGCGCGCGTGCCGGATATGGCCCGATCGAACACAGCCTCTCGATTCAAAACCTGAGCAACGAAGCGGTGTGGTTGCCGCTGCAGCCCGGTTTTCGTTTTGACTGGGTGATCGAACCGCGGTCGGCGCTGGAGCGCTTGTGGGTGGAAAAGGGCGCCGACTCGCCATCCGCTCAGGGCACGCATCTCGACGCGCTGCACGACGGCGATACCTGGCAGGGCACGTCCAGCACCTACGCTCGCCCCATCGCCAACCAACCGCGGGAGATGATTCCCTATCTTCTGGTCGATGAGCCTGGTGGCGCTCGGCGCGGCTGGTACCTCGGCATCGAGTTCAGCGGGCGCACGCGGATCGCGCTGCAGCGGGACGGTGCTTCACTACGTGGCGACGCAGGTCTCAACCCCCTGCCGGGACCCTACCGAACCCGCCTGCTGCCCGGCGGTACTTTTGCCACGCCGACGATATTCGTTGGCGCATTCACAGGTGGACCGGATGGCGCCGGCAACATCCTGCGCCGCTGGGTGCGGGAAGTGCTCAACAATCCGCGCACGCTGAGCGACCCGTCGTACCCGTTGATGGTCAACAACAGCTGGGGCAGCGGCATGGCGGTGGACGAAACTGTGGCGGGTCGCATGATCGTGGATTCGGCGCAGCTCGGACTGGAGATGTTTCATCTGGATGCGGGCTGGTTTCGCGGCGTCGGTGACTGGCACGCGGACCCGGCAAAGTTTCCGCACGGCATCGCGAGCGTCGCCGACTTCGCCCATAGTCACGGGCTCAGGTTTGGTCTGTGGATCGACTGGGCGCAGGCTGGCACGTCGAATCAGCCTGGCGCGCTCAATGCTTACGATCCCGCCATACGTGACTGGCTGATCGCCGATCCGCCCGCCGGCTGGAAGCACACCGAACCCTTCAAGGGCATCACGATCGATTTGGGTCTCCCGGCAGCCAGGGCGTGGGCGGAGAACGAACTCGAACGGATCGTCAGCGACTATCACCTCGATATGCTCGAGCATGACGGCTACCTGGTGGCCCAAGGCAGCTCGCGCGTTGACCACGCGGCCGCGCCGCCGGAAGCGTCGACCCAACGGGTTTACGAGGATTCCGGATACCTCTGGGTGGACGGTTCGAGCTCGACCGACGTCAGCGACCACGCTACCCGCGCGTACTACCAGATCTACGAGGGGCTACGCGCGCATCACCCGCAGCTGTTGTTGGAGCTGTGCAACGACGGCGGCCGCATGGTGGATTTTGGCAGCGCCGCTCACGGGGACTATTTTTCCATCACCGATACTTATGATCCGCTCTCCAACCGGCGCGCCTTCTACGACGCAAGTCATGTGTTGCCGCCGGCGATGCTGGAAGGCTACGTGGCAGAGTGGCCGGCAGCGCGGATCGAAAATTTTCGCTACATGCTGCGCAGCGGCATGCTCGGCTGGTTCTCGCTGATGCTCGACACCAGCCACTGGAGTCCGCGGCAGCGCGCCGACGCGCGCGCGCAGTTTGCGCTCTACAAGTCAGCGCTGCGCCCGCTGATCCGCGAGGCGGATCTGTACCACGTGTCAAAGCGCCCCGACGGCGTGCATTGGGACGGTATCGAATACTACTCGGCCCGGCTCGGTCGCGGCGTGCTGTACGCGTTCCGTGGCTCCGCGCCTGATCAGCCTACACATCGCTTTCGCCTGCGCGGACTCACACCCGGGCGCCGCTACGCGCTCAAGTTCCAGGATCAGGGTGCGGCCGCGGACCGCGTGCAGACCGGCGATGTGCTGATGCAGCTGGGTGTCGCAGTGACCCTGACTTCGCCTCTGGCCTCAGAGCTGGTGTTCTTCGAACAAGCCCATTCCAGCGGCATCCGGCGCGCCCGCAACGTTCCGCCTCGCGCCACGATGTAGCACTTCCGCGTCGTCGCGACCCGATCCGGGTGCTAAAGCTCGGCCGGCGCAGGCTCCGCGCTATGCCCGAGCCTCGTTGCGAATTAGCAACAAGGCTTGTTATCGCGAATCATTCGAATTACAGTTTCCCGAGGCGCGAGCCTTATTACTGCTTCAACCACCATATCCGGGGGGACGGTCTATGAGAGTGAAAAGCAACAAAGCGCTCCGCAGGAGTGCCCGGCTGGCTCGACGAACGCCCGGTTCACCCGTCGTTGCGCTACCTGCCGCTACATCATTCCCGCGACGGCCGTGGCCCCGAATCGGCGCCGTAAGCGGCGTTGCCGCCGCGGTGGCCGGGATTCTTTACGGTTCTGGCGGTGCGGCCTACGCGCAGGAGGCGGCAGCGACCGCGGGAGGCGCCGACTTGCTGCAAGAGGTCGTGGTGACTGCCACGGCGCAGGCCGTGAAGAAACTGGACGCCAGCTACAGCATCGTGTCGGCGTCCCAGGCCGATATTGCCATGGCGAATCCCGCGAGTACTGCGGAAATCTACAAACTCTCCCCTGGCGTCTGGCCGGAAGCATCGGGCGGACAAACGGGCGTCAACATTGACGTAGCCGGTTTCCCCTTGGGCGGCGGCGATTCTCCGTATTTCACCACCATGGTCCAGGGCTCGCCCCTGTACGGCTCCCCCTACCTGTCCTTCATGGACAACAGCTCTCTGTTCCGGATGGATGACACGGTCGAGCGCGTCGAGATCGTCCAGGGCGGAAGCTCCGCACTCTTCGGCCCGGCCCAGCCGGGTGCGACGGCCAACTTCATTTTGAGGACCGGCTCGGACAAACACGTTGGGTCCCTTGGCGTGACCTACGGCTTCGAGGGCGGCGGCGGGTCGCTGTACCGTATGGATGTGTTCCAAAGCGGCAAGCTGACCGACGGATGGTACGGCAGCATCGGCGGCTTTTACCGGAACTCCGACGGGGTGCGAAATCCCCAATATCCGTCCGACATCGGCGGGCAGGTGACGGCTACGTTGAAACACGACCTCGACAATGGTTCGGTCATGTTCTGGGCCAGAACCATGCACGACAAGAATCAGTGGGTCGCCGATTTTCCCTACACCGTCGCCAACGGCACGATTCATACGTATCCCGGCTTTGATCAGCTCAACTCCACCTGGAACAGCAGGCAGCTGCAGAATATCTCGATACCGAATCCGGGCTGCAACTGCTTGACGAACGACGACATCAGCGATGGTCGTGGCGGCGACCTGAGCTATTTCGGCTCGGAGCTCAAGATGGCATTCGGCAACGGCTGGTCCATCAGCAACAATTTCATTTTTGACGGCGGGTACCTGAATACTCACGCGATGATCAACAACGGGAACCCCACGACGGTGTCGGCCTACATTGCAGGCCGGACCTCAGACCCGAAGACCTGGCCGACGGCATTGACCGGGGTGCCCGTCCAGGCCATCTATCCAAACGGTCTGGCAGCGGATCCCAACCAAAGCGTGATGCTGCTGCAAACCTGGCTGGTGCAGAAAAAGCTCACGAGCGCCATCGATGAATTCCGTCTGAACAAGGAGCTATTCAGCGGCAATACCCTGACCCTTGGGGCGTATCTGGCTCACTACACCATGAACGACAACTGGTCGTTGGGCGCCAACGCGCTGGTGACCAATGTGCCAAACGCGAGCCCGATCATCCTGTCGGCCGTCGACGCAGCTGGAAATCAGTATCAGGTGAGCAGCCCGCAGGGCATCGCGAATGCCAACGGGGGCTACCAAATCCTCCAGAATGGCCGCGCCACGAACATTGCCGGCTATCTGTCCGACTCATGGAAAATCGATCGTTGGTTGCTCGATGCCGGGGCTCGCCTCGAGCACATCAACCTGACTCAGGAGACGAGCAACTTGTCGCCGGTTCAGATGGGGTCGCAGTTCGACCTGTGGGACAACGCGGTCGAATTGCCCAACGGTACGTTCTCGCACGGCAGTAGAACCAACACCAGGCCGACGTTTTCCGCGGGAGCAAATTACGAGTTCAGCGACAATATGAGCGCCTATGTGCGCGTCAACAATGGCGTGCTTCTCAAGATCTTCGACGATGTCCGTTGCAACGTCTACAACGGCTCGAACGGTTGTCCCAATCGAGTTCCCCTGCAGACCGTGCAGAACTACGAGTTCGGTTTCAAGATTCAGAATCAGTGGACGTACATCGACGCATCGGTTTACGACAAGGAGTTCCAGGGAATTTCCTATACGCCCACGGATCTCGGTGGCCAGCCGATCGGCCCGGCTTCCACCTTTGGATCGACATCCAGGGGAGGGCGACTCGTCGGCAGCGTGAATCCGTTCGCGACCAGTGATAACAAACCGCTGGCGGCGTTCAAGATCACGGTCAACGGCATCTACGAAAATGCTCACTACAAGGACTTCCAGGGCTGCTTCACGTACACCGACATCAACAATAATAAGGTGTGCGGCGCGATCAACGGCAACCAGCTCGCGCGTTTGCCGAAGTATCAGTTCCGGATCACCCCGAGCGACACGCAGCTTTTCAACTGGGGCACACTGACCGAGCAGGTGACGTACGAGTACATTGGCAAGCGGTTCCAGGACGAGTCGAATTTGACACCGTTGCCCGCTTATTACGACCTGGCCGCAGGCATCGATGCCAGGGTCGGGGACAACTGGGAGTTCCGGCTGCTCGGCTCAAACCTCAACAACCAGATCGGGCTGACCGAGGGTAATGCCCGATTCGGCGGCAACACGGTGCAGAACAACGTGGGTATGGGCCGTTCGATTCTTGGCCGCGAAGTCAACCTGACAGCCAAGTATTCCTGGTAGCGCGACTGAGACTCTCTCCCCTCACGGCGACGTGAGGGGAGATTGAGTGCAGCACATCAGTCGGGGACCCAAGGGCGCCGGCCTGCCGGACTTGATCAAATGGCCGCGGTGACTCCGGCGCTCCTCGACGCCATGCGGCGCATTAATGAGCTGCTGCGGGCAGGCAGTTTTCGCGCCGCCCACGATCAGCTCGAAACGCTCCTCGCCGCCAACCCCGGCTTCGTGGAAGCGCTGCGCCTGCTCGCCGGCACCAAGCAGGCGTTGGGCGATGCGGCGGCGGCGGAACAGCTCCTGCGCCGGGCACTCACGCTGGATCCAAACTGGACGCCCACGCTCGCGACTCTGGGCGAGCTGTTGCTCGGCAGCGGTCGCGCCGGTGAAGCCGAGGCACTCCTGCAGCGCGCGGCCGCGGGCTCGCGGCCCTATCCCCGTGCGGCGTTGCTGCTGGCCCGCTACTACAACGATACGGGCCGTCCGGCGCAGGCGCTGGCGGTTGCCGCGCCCCTGTGCATCGGCGGCAAGGCCGACGCGGAATTGGCGGCGCAGCACATCGGCGCGCTCGTCGCCTTGGGCCGTCAGGAAGAAGCGGTCGCCGGCTACCGAAGTCTCGTGGCGGCGGCCCCGGACAATCCTGCGGCGGCTCATGCGCTGGGGATTGCCCTGAATGCGACCGGTCAGCACGAGGAGGCCGAGCGCGTCGCGCAGCACACCCTGGCGCGCGGACACAAGACGGCGGCGCTGTACAACACCCACGCCCGCAGCCTGATCGCGCAGGGCGCCGTCGACCGGGCCGAGGCCGCGTTGCGCGACGGCCTGCAGCTCGAGCCCCGTCTCATCGAGGCACAAAGCAGTCTCGCGCAATTGATATGGCTGCGGACCGGGGACCTCGCGCAGGCGACCGCCGTGCTCGATGACGCGTTACGGACCTTCGCCACGGACGAGGCACTCTGGGCAGCCAAGGCCGCGATCCTGCAGGGCGCCGGGGACGCGCGTGCCGCCTACGCCTGTCTGGCTCAGTGGGCCGCCCGCCCGCAGGCTCCCCCCGCGCTGCTGGTGCGCGCCGCCCTCGCGGCGCTGGAATTCGATCCAGCGAGCGCGTTGACACTGGCCGAGCGGGCGTTGCGCCTGGTGCCGGCCAATGCCGCCGCACGCAGCGTGGCGGCTGCCGCCCGGCTCGGCATCGGCGACGCCCGCGGCGCTCTCACCGACTGCGAGACGTTGCTGGCCGGCGCCCCCGATGACCAGTACCTCATTGCGCTGCAGACGACCGCCTGGCGGCTGCTCGGCGATGAGCGCTACGCACAGCTGTGCGACTACCGCAATCTCGTGTTGCCGTTTCAGCTCGAGGCGCCGCCGCCGTGGCCGGATATGGTCAGCTTTCTTGCCGACCTCAGGGCCAGTCTCAACCGCCTGCACGACCCGCACGGCCATGCGTTGCTGTTTCAATCGCTGCGTCATGGCACCGAAACCACCCAGGATCTGTCGCGCAGTACCGAGCCGGTGATCCGAGCGCTGTTCAACACCTTTGCGGCGCCCATTCGCCTCTACCTCGAACAGGTCGGCCATGGCTCCGATCCGTTGCGCCGTCGCAATAACGGCCGCTGGCGTTTCAACGGCGGTTGGTCGGTGCGACTGCACACATCGGGTTTCCACACCAATCACGTCCATCCGCGGGGCTGGATTTCCTCGGCTTGCTATATCGAGCTGCCCGATAGCATGAGCGATCAGCGGACCCAGGAGGGGGTCCTCACCTTCGGCGAGCCGAGCCTCATCACGACGCCGGTGCTAAGCCCCGAATACTCGGTGCGTCCCAGCGTCGGCATGCTGGTGCTGTTTCCGTCGTATTTTTGGCACGGGACTGTGCCCTTTCGCAGCGACCAGCCCCGCCTGACTGTGGCGTTCGATGCCGTACCTGCCTTCTGATCGACGCTCAACGCGATGCGGACAGATCGTCCGAGCGGGGTTTCACGGCAGCTCGCGTACACGGATGCGGCGAATCGCCAAGGCTCCGGGGTGATCGCCCTGCAGCCCGATCAGGCCCGTCATCGCCATGCCGTAGTTGGGGTATGCCGCGAACTTGCTCGCGGCAACCCTTTTCTTCCAGTCCGCGCTCTGAAGCTCGTATTCGACGACTTTGCGGCCATTGAGCCAATGCTCGACATGAGTGCCCTTTACAACGAGTCGCGTCTTGTTCCAGTGATCGAACGGCCGCACCACACCGGCCGGTGCGCCGTAGAGCGCGTACGCGGCCGCGGCGGCGGTGAGACGGCTCTTGCCGTCCGGCGCATTCGCGTCATCCAGCAGCTGATATTCAGGACCGCTCCAGTAGACGTGATCGTAGTCGCGCGTCCCTCGGTAAAAGATACCGCTATTGCCACCCTTGCCAATCTTCCACTCGAGCTCGAGCTCGAAATCCCCGAAGCTCTGCGTCGTGACCAGATCGTCGACCGGCCCGTCCTTGGAGAGCACCCCGCCGGCAACGTGCCAGCCCGCCGGCAGCCCGGGCTCTTTCCAGCCGCGCCAGTCGGGCGCGCTGTGGTCCTGCAATAGCGAACGCCAGGGTCCCGAGGCGACGCTGGCCGGATTGGCTGTAGCGGACAGCGTTGCCCCGCAGGAAAGTACCAGCACGGTGACGTACAGAAGATTGTTCATGGTTCACACCGGCTCAGGTTGCCTGTTACAGCAGGTTCAGCTTTTTGAGCAGCTCGGGGGGAGGTCCGTCGAAACGGGCCAGCGGCACGTTGCCTATGTAGGCCAGGTCCTTACGGCCAACCGGAGTTGAGTAGAACCCGCCGGCGGTCAAATCGCGGTAGAGCGCGAAGAAACGCGCAGCATCACGCCGTACAGTCAGCGCGCGCGATTCGTCACAGATGTCATCGCAAATTCCGCTTTGTTCGGTGGCGTCGAGCTCGGCAAATCCCTTGCCAGACCGTCGCGTAGCCTCCGCGTCCAACCAGGCGAGACCGTCCAGCACCAGCGGCCGGTCTCGCTGGCTGGCCGGATACGGTGCACTCACCCACTCATCAATGAACTCGACCACTCCGACGGCCGAGGCGCTGGGGGAGTGCTCGTCGGCCGGAATAATGATGTCCGCGAGTATTCCCGCGAGCCGCCGCTGTAGTGCTGTCAAGGTCAGTGGCCACAGCTCGCCGGGGCGGTAAACCGCCAGAAGATCTGGATCCGTCCCGTAGCCTCGCGCCGTCAGCGCCGGCTCGGCTCGCCCTGCAGGTTTTCCGAGTAGTGGCCAGGCCGCGCTCGCGGCCAGCACCCACTTGATGGTCGTTCGCCGATCCATTACAGCTCCTTGCGCCACATGCGCTCGAGGATATGGTCCGCCGCGCGCCACGCCAGAGCCATGATCGTGAGGGTTGGATTCTTGTCCGCGTTCGAGGCGAACACGGCGCCGTCGGTGACAAAAAGATTCTGCACGTCCCAGGTCTGGCACCACTGATTGGTAACCGAAGTCCCAGGGTCGGACCCCATGATTGCCCCACCGACCTCGTGGATGATTGACCCGCCGGGAGCGATGGCGCTGGCACCGTCGGTCTGGACCGCACCATGTGTTCGGCCGTCCATTGAGTCAATGACATCCGCGAAGGTCCTTTGCATATGTGCCGCCTGGCGCAGCTCGTGCTCTGACCAGCGCCAATGGAAACGAAGCACCGGGATCCCCCACTTGTCTTTGACGCTCGGATCGATCTCGCAATAGCAGTGATCATTGGGGATCATTTCGCCGCGCCCATCGAAATAGACGAAGGACCCGTAATAGCGGCGCACGTCTTGCTTGAACTTCACCCCGTAGCTGCCGCCGGTCAGCCATTCGATTCCGGCCGCAGTTCCGTACCCCGGCATCCGCTTGCCGCCGCCGAACTCAATATGGTAGCCCCGGGCGAAGCCCAGCTTGCCGGCGCGCTGATCCCGATAGAGCCACCAGGGAACATACAGCTGATCGCCATCTGCAGCGTCTTCATTGAGCGGCGGCAGACTCTCGAGCAGGGGAATCTGCCCCCTCACGGTGCTGCCAACCGTGTCCATCAGGTATCGCCCGACCCCGCCGCTGGAGTTGGCCAGTCCGTTCGGAAACCGCGCGCTCTTGGAATTGAGCAGAATA